>SMVB01027546.1_pt1 | contig 11095 bp, 11 predicted proteins | sample 2456461 | NCBI WGS metagenome assembly SMVB01 (sample SAMN11095934, study PRJNA526329) | marine sediment metagenome | biome: Marine sediment; feature: Surficial sediment; material: Deep marine sediment; isolation source: Hadal surficial sediment | place: Pacific Ocean | collected 2014-05 | depth...
GCCAACCGTGCGGGCGTATCCGAAGGCATTCTGTTTCATCATTTCGGATCGAAGAAAGGGCTGTTCGTGCGGCTGGCCGAGGACTACGCGCGCGCAGCGTCAGCGGCCACAATGCCCGCAGATCCCGCACAAATGACCGAAGAAACGATCGTGCGAAGTGCCTTCGACTTCGCCGAGTCCAATCCCGCGCTCTATCGAATGCTGATGAAGGCCGGCCCGGAACTCGCTGAGCTGGGTGTCACAGCGCAAAGCGACATTCTTGTCCGTGCCATACAAGAGAATCTTGAGCGCGGCATGGCGCACGGCCAGATCCGGCGCGGCAACGCAGAAGTCATGGCCCAACTGCAATTTGCGGTGGTCGATGCAGCCTACAAAGCCTGGCGCAGTCAGGGTGATCCTGCGCGCAAAGAAGATTACATCGTGGAGGCGATCAACTGCATGAAAGCAATGCTCGCCCCCGCAACACCTCACCAACCGCAGCCTGGTTCCCAGGCAGACAAACAAGGAAAAGACCTATGAGCGAAGCAGCCATCAGCGAAAAACCATTTTGGCTTTCCGGCAATTTTGCCCCGACCTATGACGAAGTAACGGAAACGAAGCTCGAGGTTACCGGCAGCATTCCTCCCGAGCTCAACGGCCGTTACCTGCGCAATGGCGCCAACCCACAAACAGGCGAAACTGCGCATTGGTTTTTGGGCAACGGCATGATTCACGGGGTCGAGCTCAACAACGGCAAGGCCAACTGGTACCGCAATCGGTACGTGCGCACGCCCCTGCTGGCAGACCCGGGCGCGGATCCCATGAGCGTACTGGACGATCGTTCAAAATCTCTCGCCAATACCCACATTGTTAGTCATGCGGGAAAGATCCTGGCATTGGAAGAAGGTCACTGGCCGTTTGAACTGTCGTCGGACCTGGAAACCATTGGCGCTTACAATTACAACGGCAAGCTCGAAACCGGTATGACGGCGCATCCAAAAGTCTGCCCGGAAACAGGCGAGCTTCTTTTCTTTGCCTACGGTATGACGCCGCCCTATCTGACCTACCACCGCGCGTCTGCCGCCGGCGAGTTGGTGCAAAGCGAGCAAATAGAAGTAAAGGGCGCCACCATGGTGCACGACTTCAACATTACTCGTAACTATGTGATCTTTATGGATCTACCACTGGTTTGGAATTTCGAGAACGCCGCGAACGCCGGCCTGCCTATCCAGTGGAGTGACGAATACGGCGCGCGGTTGGGTGTGATGCCGCGTAACGGGTCCAACAAGGATGTGGTGTGGTACGACATCGATCCCTGCTACGTCTACCATCCTTTGAACGCCTATGAAGACGGCGACGACATTGTGATTGATGTATCCCGCATGGCGCACTCGATGAAGCCAGGGGTTGCGGACGTACCGCCCGTGTTGCATCGCTGGACCATCCACCAGAACACGGGCACGGTGAGTGAAAGCCAGATCGACGACAGGGCCGTGGATTTTCCGCGCGTGCCGGACGCAGTGGTGGGACTGAAACACCGCTACGGCTACCTGGCGGAATTTGGTTCGGGCCTGCCGGTGGCCGTTGCGTTCCGCAAGTACGACATGCAATCAGGCACATCGGAAGCTCACGAGTTGAAGAACGGGCGTGTGGGAGGAGAACCGGTCTTTGTCCCTGCCGCCGGCGCATCGGCCGAAGACGACGGCTATCTGATGAGCTTTGTCTACGACCCCGCCGAGAACAAGAGCGAACTTGTCATTATCGACGCGAGCAATCTCGCAAGTGACCCCGTCGCACGCGTTCACTTGCCCACGCGTGTGCCCGCTGGATTTCACGGTAGCTGGGTGGCCGATCCCGCTTAGCGTGAGCGCAACGCAGGGCGGCTCCTCGCAGCCGCCCTGCTGCGGCTGTCACGACGGACATTGCGGTTGATCTGGTCGGAATGTGCTAAATGGAGGAAAGAAACATGCTGAAATTACACTTTGCGCCCAATTCGCGCGCAGGCCGGATCGTCTGGTTACTCGAAGAACTTGGGTTGCCTCATGAGATCAACAAGATGGCCTTTCATCCAAAGGATCTAAAGTCAGATGAGCATCGCGCCCGTCATCCGCTCGGCCGCGTACCCGTTCTTGAAGATGGTGATGTGAGCATCTATGAGTCTGGTGCAATTGTTGAGTACGTTCTGGAACGTCACAAAAATGGTGGCCTCAAGCCTGCGGTCGAGTCTGCGCAGTATCCAGAATACCTACAGTGGTTCCACTATTGTGAGGGCATGGTGATGCCGCCCGTTAACACCATTGTGGTGCAAACCGTGTTGTTGCCGCCTGAGCGCCGAGACGAAACCGCGCTTGGTCAAGCACAGCGTTTGCTGACCAAGGCCTTGGCGCCGGTCGATGCAGCGCTTGATGGAAAGGATTACCTCACCGGCGAGTTCTCGGGCGCGGATATCATGCTGGGTCATGCGTGCTACATGAGCAATCGACTCGGTTGCGTATCCGACGAAATGGTGAATCTGAAAGCCTACGTAAGCCGGATCGAGGCACGGCCAGCGTTTCAGGTCGCGATTCAAATGCACTAGGCTGCGCTCGCCTGACACTTACCTGAAATTCGGAGCATCTTATGATCACCATCCATGGTTCCCCGATCTCACCGTTCGTCCGGAAAACGCTCGTTTGCCTCATCGAGAAGGGTGTGGATTACGAACTCAATCCGGTCACCCCGTTCCCAGCGCCTGAGTCACACCTGAAAATCTCGCCGTTGGGGAAGATTCCGGCCATGACCGATGGTGAGCTTGCGATTCCCGACTCTTCCGCCATTTGCGGCTATCTCGAGAAACGATACCCGGATCATCCCGTCTACCCAACGGATCCAGCGGATTACGGCCGTGCGCTCTGGTACGAAGACTGGGCCGACAACGAACTGCCGAAAGCAACGGCGGCGCTGTTCTTTAACCGCGTTGCAGTAAAGATGATGAAGCAGGAACCCGATGAAGCCGTGATCCAGCGAATAATCACCGACGTGCAACCACCGATATTCGATTACCTCGAATCTGAAATCGAAGACAGAACCTACCTGCTGGGAGATGATTTCAGCATCGCCGACATCGCCATTACGTGTCAGTTCGTTCAGATGATGTACTCCGGCGAAGCGCTACCCGCTGAGAGTCATCCGAGCATCACGCGCTATGTTACCCACCACATGCACAGAGACTCCTTCAAGGGCCTCATCAACAGTGACCCCTTCATGAAGCTTGATTAGTCGCCCGCCCAGCGACCGTCAGTACGAGGAGAGCGAAATGAAACGATTCATGCTGCTGCATTACGGATTCGAAACACCGACCCCGGAGATTATGGAGGCCTGGGGCAAATGGTTTGAAGCGGTCGCAGACAAGACCGTGGAGCACGGGGGGTTCGCCGCTGCGCGGGAAATCTCGCACAGCGGAACCAAGCACCTACCCATGGGGATGGAATCCATCACCAGCTACTCGATCATCAACGCCGAGAGCCTTGACGATGCAGAAAAGATCGCTCAGGACAATCCATTCATTGCGAGCATTCGGGTCTACGAAATCAGATCCAACCAGCAAGGAGAGACCTGAGTAATGTCCGAGACGCAAGATTTCGTGATGAATCAGACAATGTTGCGCATCAAGGATCCAACGAAGTCCCTGCCGTTCTACCAGGATGTTCTGGGTATGACGCTGCTGGACACGTTCGACTTTCCCGAAATGGAATTCTGTCTCTATTTCGTGGGCTATCCGAGCGAAGAAATACCGGAAGATCCTTCGGCGCGTGCCAAGTGGGTGTTTGAGCAACCGGCCCTACTCGAGCTCACCCACAACTACGGGACCGAATCAGACAGTGCGTTCGCATACCACGACGGCAACTCGGAGCCACGCGGCTTCGGCCACATCGGCATATCCGTACCGGACGTCTACGCGGCTTGCGAACGCTTCGATACGCTCGGAGTCGAGTAGGTCAAACGTCCGGATGACGGCAACATGAAGGGGCTGGCATTCATCCGGGATCCGGATGGGTATTGGGTCGAGATATTGTCTTCGACAGGGCTGCGAGACATGATAATCGGTGAAAGGTGATTTGCGCCCCACAAGCACCTGAGCGGCTCCCACACGTTCATCTTGAGCGGCAAGTTGCAAGTCCGCGACGGCGTGCTCAATGCCGGCGACTATGTGTACGAGCCAAACGGCATGCTGCATGGTGAAACCACGGCACTGGAAGACACCGAATACCTGTTCATATGCAACGGCCCCGTTCTGTTCTTCGCTTCGAAGGGCTCAGGGACAGAGTTAGATCGACGGCTTCACGTACACCTGAGTCAACCACACCAGGTTGTTGTTCTGATACAGCTTGTTGAAACCAGACTCGACGATCCAGTTCTCGATGCGTTCTGGCGCGTGCACGTATGGCCGAAAGTCCGACCGGATGATTATCATCATTAACGCCGCAAGGCCCATCATGAGGCGAACATACCAGCGGTCGCGCGGGTACGTCAGGGCGTAAACGCGGCCGGTCTTGCTCAGCGACGCATGCACCAGCCCGTCCGCATCGGGATAGCAGCAGACCACCTTGTCCAATACCGTGACGTCAGCATCGTGGAGAGAATCCTTGATCTCCATGAAATCACCCTGGACGTAGTCAGTCCTGTTCGAAAGATTGCGTTCGCCTGCCCAGCGGCGCGCTTCTTCAATCATCCTGGACGCCAGGTCGATACCAACAGCAGAGGCGGCCCCTTGCTCCAGCAGGGTCTGGTGAAGATGCCCAACGCCGCTGCCGATTTCAAGAATCGTCGCGTCGCTATAGCCGGCCTGTTCCAGCCCTTCCATCAGTTGTTGCTGGGAGGGTTCGAACCCCTTCTTTTCGAAACGCTTGCGGTACCTGCGGGCGAAAAAAGAAAAGAAACGATTGGCTGAATTCGAATGTGGGCAGCAACAATTCATACGGGGCCCCAAGGGTGGCTAAAGATGAGTTGGCCATTCGCCATAAGATGTGTACCGCGAAATTAACCGGCCTAGAACGCAGTGCCACCAGGCCACTCGCCCCGCGCATCAGCGGTTTCGATATTGAGCTGGCCCGCCAGGCCAGCCGCGCGGTGGATACCGATCTCCTGCATCTTCGGGGACTGCATCATTTCCATCATCGCGCCCCGCGACGGGTACATGGCAATAGCAATCTTATCCCATAGTTCCTCCACCTCGCCGAGCATGAGGCGTTCGACATCGGCGCTGAACATCGGCGCACCGCCGAATTCAGTCAGCAGCTTCGAAACCGCCTCGCCATAGATCGCGTAAGCCTGCGCGCCGGTCAGATCCGACTCGCGCCCGTCCGGATATTCAGCTTTCTCCTTGAATTTCAGGAGATTGATCATGTAGATCGGACCCTCGGGCCCCGCTTCGGCAAAGCCCTGGATCTGTGCGTCGTTCGGGTAGACGCTGTTGTTTACCTGCATGTCTCTGTCTTCCTGTGGTCCACTGGATTCGCCCGGTATGATCGTGTGTATCATCGGGCTCAGCAAGCTTGAGTAACGGGAAGCCCCCTGGCCGTTCGAATGGCCGAACCGTCAGACCATTAGCTGGAGATTCGCCCATGGACATCGTCCGAACGCCTGATCAGAGATTCGAAAATCTACCTGATTATCCCTTCGCCCCCAACTACATCGACGTGGACGACGGCCAGGGCGCCACCCTGCGCATGCACTATCTGGATGAGGGGCAAGGCGAAGTGCTCCTGTGCATGCATGGCCAACCCACCTGGTCGTACCTGTATCGTAAGATGATCCCGCTCCTGATTGGCGCAGGTTACCGGGTGATTGCACCGGATCTCATCGGCTTCGGCAAATCGGACAAACCCACGGATCGCAGTAGCTACACCTACGCCAATCACGTGCACTGGGTCAAAGGATTGATCGAGGCGTTGGATCTGACGGACATCACCCTGGTGGGGCAGGATTGGGGTGGACTGATCGGGCTACGGCTGGTCGCTGAGAATCCTGCGCGTTTTGCGCGCGTGGTGGCCGCCAACACCGGCCTGCCGGATGCCAAAGACATTCCGGACGAGATGGCGCCAAAGTTGCACGAGCTGATGGCGGCTACACCGGCGCTGCCACCGATGGAGATGGCAGCCAAATTGTCGGGGCCTATGGAAGACCGCCCCCCGTTCATGTACTGGGTACGACATTGCGATGCCTTCGAAGACTTCAATCCAGGGTTGTTGGTGAGGATGTCACTCAATAACTGCTCGGACGAAGAGTTTGCCGCCTACGCAGCGCCGTTTCCTTCAGAGGAGTACATGCAGGGCGCCCGACAGTTCCCATCGCTGGTGCCGATCATCCCGGACAACCCGGCGATCCCCGCCAACCGGGCCGCTTGGGCTTTCTTTGCCGAATTCGACAAACCGTTCCTCACGGCGTTCAGTGACTCGGACCCGGTCACCAGAGGCGGTGAAAAACGCCTGATCGAGACCGTGCCGGGTGCGGCGGGACAGAAGCACACCATCATCAAAGGCGGGGGTCATTTCCTGCAGGATGACGTGGGCGAGGAGTTGGCCGCGATCGTGATTGAATTTATGCAAGCGAATCCTTGAATCGACCTTCGCGCCTGCAGCGGTCAATAATTGATCTCAAGGTGCACTCAAAGGGGAGAATGGAATGTCCGAGGCTGTATCGGCACACGCGCAAACCGCCGAGGTGCTCGATGCGCTGATCATCGGCGCGGGGTTCAGCGGGGTCTATCAACTCCACCGGCTGCGTGAGAAAGGATTCTCGGTCAAAATCTTTGAGGCAGGAGCAAGCCTTGGCGGTATCTGGTACTGGAACTGCTATCCCGGCGCGCGGGTAGATTCGCATGTGCCGAACTATGAATTTTCGATCAAGGAGGTCTGGGAGGATTGGACCTGGTCCGAACGATATCCCGGCTGGGATGAACTGCGCCAATACTTTGCCCACGTAGACAAAAAGCTCGATCTGTCCAGGGACATCCAGTTCAACACCTGGGTCAGTGGCGCCGAGTTCGATGAACGGAACAATCAATGGATCGTCCACACCACGGACGGTAAGCAGACCCGCACACGCTTCCTCATTGCCTGCATGGGTTTTGCCGCCAAACCTTACATTCCCGAATTCAAGGGTCTCGAGTCGTTTGCTGGAACCTGTCACCACACCGCTCACTGGCCTCAGGCAGGTCTGGATATGAGCGATAAGCGGGTGGGCATCATCGGCACCGGCGCCAGCGGCGTTCAGGTCGCGCAGGAGGCGGCGGCGGTTGCGTCGCAGCTGACGGTTTTTCAGCGCACGCCACAGATGGCGCTGCCTATGCAGCAACGTAAGCTCGACGCAGAGACACAACAAAGTCGGAAGCCATCCTATCCTGCCCTGTTCAGGCAGCGGGCCGTGTCCAGTTCCACCTTGTTCGACGTCGTTGCCGATGAGCGCTCGGCAAAGGAAGTTTCGGAAGAAGTGCGCGAGGCAATCTTCGAAGCCGCATGGCAAAAAGGCGGCTTTCAGTTCTGGTTCGGCACGTTCAGCGATATTCTGTCCGATGAGGAGTCGAACCTTCTGGCCTATGAGTTCTGGCGCGACAAGACCCGGGCGAGATTGAACGATCCGCGGTTACAGGAACAACTGGCGCCGATGAAACCGGTGCATCCGTTTGGCACCAAAAGGCCTTCGCTGGAACAGAATTTCTTCGACATATTCAATCAGACGAATGTCGATCTCGTGGATCTGCGTGAGTCGCCAATTCAGAGGATCACGCCCACGGGACTTGAGACCTCGGCAGGTGCCCACGAGTTCGACATCCTGGTGCTGGCAACAGGATTCGACGCCAGCACCGGAAGCTTCACGCAGATCAATTTAATCGGCAGCGGCGGCAAACGCCTGGGTGATGTGTGGTCAGACGGTGTCAGGACCCATCTTGGCTACGCCATACCGCATATGCCCAATCTGCTGATGCTGTATGGCCCGCAAAGCCCCACGGCGTTCTGCAACGGGCCGACCTGTGCTGAGCTTCAGGGAGACTGGGTGGTCGAGTGCCTGTCGTATCTGCGGGATCACAATCACACCCGGATCGAGGCCACGGAGGAGGCCGCAGCCGGCTGGGCCGCACACATCGCGGAACTTGCGGAAGGCACCCTCTTCCCACGGGCCAACTCCTGGTACATGGGAGCGAACATCCCTGGTAAACGCCGGGAGATGCTCTTTCACACGGCGCCCCAGGCCTACCTGGAAGAGTGTGAGGCTTCGGCAGCCGCGGGTTATGCGGGGTTCGATCTGAGCTGACGGGGCCCTTTATCTTCGCCTGCTACTCACATGCTGATTTATCCGCGGTGTATGATCGGGGCGATCTCCAGAGGCGGCGCGGCTGTCGCCGACGTCAGCTGACCGTTCCGCGAACGCTCCATGGATGCAATGGCGTCTTCGCAGGATATGGGCTCAAGTCGAGCACGGCGCACGGAATGAGTGACCACTCCGCGTTCTTTCTCCAGCGTCAACATCAGTTCTTCGCTTGCCGCCAGGCTGATCTGCACCTCGTGGGGCGGCACGCTGTCGAGCTCAACCCGGTAGTCGCCCATCGGGAGGAACATCGGGTCGTTGGAACCGAGGACGCTCCGGGCGACCACGGTTTCTTCTCGCCACACACGAAAACGCGTCCCAACGGTCACTTCGAGGGCCCTTCTGAGCTCCGCGGCGCTGTTCGCCGACAGATAGAGGCCACCGGATGCCTCGGCGATCGCCCGGAGCCTGGCGCCGTCCTCATCGGCTGCATTGTTCATGCCGAAGCCGATTACGTGAATCATGATGCCCTGCTCGCGAAGCTCGCGAGCCGCCGCAACCGGATTCCCGCCGCAGCTCTCGATACCGTCGGTCACCAACACCAACGCTCGCTCGCTGTCGAGCCCAGCGAAGTCACCCGCGGCCTGGCGAAGCGCATAGGCGATGGGCGTCTGCCCCCGCGGTCGCAGACCCGCGATTGCCCGACGGATGGGCGCCCGACTCTGCGCGCCGAAACCTACGAGCAACGCCGAGTCCGTACAGTTGTTCTCGACGCTGGGGCTGGCGTTGCCGTACGCCCGCAGCGCGAGGTTCAGGTCGTCGGGGAGCCAGGTCGAGGCATCGTGTAGTATTTCCTGGGCAACGGCCATCTTCGACTTGCCGTTGATCTGTCCCCACATGCTTCTCGACGCATCCACGACAATTTCAACGGATCGTTCGTTCAGGGACAGCGCCGGCTGCCCTTCATTCAGGGCGACCACCTTCAACCTGGCACAACTTGCGTCACTCACGTTCACCGTGACGACGGACTCTTTGGTCTGTTCGTCCAGGCTGGTCGCCACTGCCACGATCCGATTCTCACCCACCTGGAGGGGTAGCGTGGCTGTGAACGTTCCGCCTGCCAGCCGTGCGGTGACCGGTTCCGAGCCGTTGACGCTCAACGTGACGTGGTCCACGCCCGTCGTACGAAGGTTCAAAAAGGCCTCGGGTAACTTCGAGGGGTCTAACACCCAGACGAAGCTGCCGCCGGTAGCCGCGGCAATTTCCTCGAGAAGAAAGCCACCCTTCAGATTTTCGCCAAGCAGCATGGTCTGAATCGCGACCCCCTGCGATTGGGCTTGTGCGGCCGCTGCGCGTGCTTTCTTCTGGTTCGACATCCCGTCCGTAAAGAGCATGATGACTCGCGATGATTCCGGTCGGCCGTTCCGCTTCAGCTCGTCGAGCGCGGTAAGAATCCCGGCGGCGAGGTTGGTTCCGCCCGATCGTTTCAGGTCCAGCAGCGCCTGAACGACGTCACGTCGGTCCGACGTCAGGGGTTGAGTCAGTTCGCTGTCGCTACTGAAGGCAATGACGCCAATTTGCGTATCGCTTTTCGGCGAAAGGCTCTGAACCAGGCCAACGGCTGCGATGGTGCGATATTGGTCCGGATCCGTACGACGCAGGCTCGATGAGGTGTCCAGCACCAGCATCATGTCGATGAACCGCACGCCGCCGATGGTCGAGGCAACCCCTTCGACCTCCACGGAGAGCTCTCCGCCAGTCGAGACGAGATCCGTTGACGGCGAATGAATCTCGACCCTCAACTCGCCGGGGTCCAAGGCCGCCAAGCCCCTATCGGCGGCCGTCGCGTTACCACACACCAGGACAATAAGTGTGACTATGAGAGCGTTTCGCATGGCACGAGCTCCTTGATTCAAACCTACGCGCGCACCACTAAACGAGGCTCTAACCACAATCCGTGTTGGTGAATAGGCGTACCGGGTTTAAATCATAAGAGCGCGCAGCACCAGAAGGTGGACGTGGTGCTCACCCTGAGAGTCTTACGCGCCGAAAACTCGAACTGGTGCACCAACGGGAGCCCGCATAGTAAGCTCTGACACCTTCATCCCGCACGCGCACTGCTCTGAGGAAACAAGGACATGAAGCCTGTCTGTCTAGTGATTGGTGCCGGTGCAGGCATCGGTGGCACTGTCGCAACGCGCTTTGCTCAAGAGGGGTATCACGCCGTCCTGTGTCGCCGCAGCGACAAAGACGGCCTGAACAACATGGTCGAGGCCATTCAGAACAAAGGCGGCTCAGCATCGGGCTTCCTGCTCAATGCCGTCGACGACGGCAGCATTGAAGAAAGAGTGGCTGCCGCAGAGTCCGACATCGGTCCGATCGAAGTCGTGGTCTACAACCTGGGTGCGCAAATCGGCGACCGAACGCTTAAGGATACAAGCTACAAAGCCTTCGAAATGGGCTGGCGCCTGGGCACTTTTGGACTGTTTCGTCTTGCATCCGCCGTGTGTCCGCACATGGAAGAACGCGGCAAAGGGACGATCCTGGTGACCTCAGCGACCGCGGCCGTGCGAGGCAACGGCGGTCAACACTCTCACGCAGCTGCCATGGGCGGGCGGCGCATGCTCTGCCAGACCCTCAACGCCGAGTTTTCATCCAAGGGCATCCACGTCGCTCACATCATCATCGATGGGGCCGTAGATGCGCCCGATACGCTGGGGAAAATGCTCGGGCCTGAGCGATTCCAGCAGCTGAGAGAGACGCGCGGCATGGAGCATGACGGGCTTCTGCTCCCCGCCGAGATCGCGAACACCTACTTCCACCTCGCCCA
>SMVB01292550.1_pt1 | contig 11094 bp, 8 predicted proteins | sample 2456461 | NCBI WGS metagenome assembly SMVB01 (sample SAMN11095934, study PRJNA526329) | marine sediment metagenome | biome: Marine sediment; feature: Surficial sediment; material: Deep marine sediment; isolation source: Hadal surficial sediment | place: Pacific Ocean | collected 2014-05 | depth 0-1...
CAGCCGGGGACTGTCAATTTGTTCAGCGGGTGAATGTTCGGCGTGCCGGCTATCCGTTCAACACAGATTATGCCTTCATGGCTCGCCTTATGTGCGAGACAGGGTGGCCCAGCCAGGTCACCTATTGCATAGACGCCGGGTTCAGCCGTTTCGGACCATTCGTTGACCACCACATACGAGCGGTCGACTTCGACCCGCGTATTTTCAAGCCCCAGGTTTTCGTGGTTTCCAACTACACCAACTGCTGAGATGACCCGATCAACGGTGATCTCCGACTGCTCTTCATTTCGATTCAGCACCGCAGTCAGTTCGTTGCGACCCTTGCGTAGCTTCGTAACCTCGGTATTGGTCAGTATCTTGATGCCCTGTCTGGCGAAAGCCTTAGCAGCAAATTCTGCAATCTCCGCGTCCTCCACGGGCAGAATCTGCGGCATCACCTCGACCACAGTTACGTCGACGCCGAGCGAATTGTAAAAGCTGGCAAACTCGATACCGATCGCCCCGGCGCCTATCACCAGGATCGATTTTGGCAGACTTTTCGGTGTCATGGCCTCCTTGTAGGTCCAGACCAGCTTGCCATCGGCTTCCAGTCCCGGCAGGTCACGCGCGCGGGCACCCGTGGCCAGAATTATGTGTGTGGCGGACGATTCCTCGACCGCGTTGTCGTCAATTTCGATTCTGAGTTTCCCGCCGCCCAGCAGTTGGGCTTGTCCGTCGTAAACTTTGATTTTGTTCTTCTTTAGAAGTTGCGCGACGCCGCCATTGAGTTGTTTGGCAATACGTCGGGAGCGAGCAACGATCTGCTGCAGATCGAATCCGATTCCTTCGGCAGACAATCCAAAACTCGAGGCTTGCTTCATATACTCGAATACCTCTGCCGACCTCAACAGGGACTTGGTTGGAATGCAGCCCCAGTTCAGACAAATTCCGCCGAGGTGTTCACGTTCGATCAGCGCGGTTTTCAGGCCGATCTGGGCGGCGCGAATCGCTGTGACATAGCCCCCAGGCCCGCCACCGACGACAATGACATCGTATTGGGCCGAACTCATCGGCTGGTGCTCCCCAGAAACAGGCTCAGCGGATGTTCGATATGATTTTTGAATGCCTTCAAGAATTCGGCGCCGATCGCGCCGTCGACAGACCTGTGATCAACGGACAGAGTGCAGCTCATTACGGTAGCGACTTCAAGCGCACCATTGTTGACAATCGCACGTTGCTCGCCGGCGCCAATTGCAAGAATGCACGATTGCGGTGGATTGACGATCGCACTGAACTGCTTGATACCATACATGCCAAGATTCGAAATTGTGAAACCGCCGCCTTTATATTCAGTTGGTTTAAGCTTGCCGTTCCGGGCTCGATCTGCCAAATCCCTGATCTCCGCCGAAATTTCGATCAGCGACTTACAGTCGGCATTTCGTATAATCGGTGTTATCAGGCCGCCAGGCGTCGCGACCGCGACCGAAATATCCACATCGTGATATTGGAGAGTTGCCTCCTCGGTCCAACTCGCGTTCGCCGCCGGCACATCCTGCAGGGCTAACGCGCAGGCCTTGACGATAAGATCGTTGACTGAAATCTTGTAGGCGTTTGCACCATCGATGGACTCAGAGTTGAACTGCCTACGCAATTCCAATACGGCGTCAACTGTGCAATCAACGGTCAGGTAGAAGTGCGGTACATCGCGCTTTGCTTCGCCCAATCGTCGCGCGATGACTTTGCGCATGCCACTGTTGGGAATCGCCGTATAGCGTTCATCGGTGACCGCAGTGGCGACATTGCTGGACGCGGCCTCGACATCTGCCCGGAGTATGCGCCCATTAGGACCGCGGCCCGTCAGAGTGTTGAGATCAACGCCTGATCGCAGCGCAATACGCCGGGCCAACGGGCTGGCAAAGAGCCGACCCTGTGGGGTTGCCTGTGTCTGGGGTTTGATTGCCTGTTTTGCAGTTGGCACGGGCGCCGCATCCGCGACCGCAGGCGTCACTGTTCCGGCCCTGTCAGACACGGCAAAATCGTCCAGGTCCGCGACAGTTTCGCCTTCCTGCAACAACAAGCCGATTACTGAATTAACCGGAACGTCGGCAGTTCCTGCTGCAACCACGATCTTGCCAAGAATCCCTGAATCGGTAGCCTCTATTTCGACGACTGCCTTGTCCGTTTCGATGTCCACAATGACGTCGCCGACCGCAATGACGTCGCCGACCACCTTGTGCCAGCTTTCGATCGTGCCGCCTTCAAAATCGGGCGCCAAAGCAGGCAGTCTGATCTCTATTGGCACTTGATCGTTCTCCTCGAGTCGTTCTTGCAAGCTGCAGGAATTTCTGCAGCCATCATTGTTCTAATCTTGCGGATGCGCAGCGTGCCATTGTCGAAGTGGCGTGTCTTTCTCGTAACCCTTGCCATGCGGGAAACTAATCAGTTCAAACTGCATACCCCATGGTGAAAGGAAGTAAATCCAGGTTTGTCCGGCGACCGGACCTTCCGTGCGAATAACCGGCTTACCCAGTATGGTCAGACCCTCGCTCTCTATATAAGAAAGTGCTACATCAAAATCATCGACGTAAAATGCAAGATGAAATGCGCCAACGTCGCTGTTCTTTGGCTGCACTTCGTTTTGATCAGGCGCCGTGTATTCAAAGACCTCAAAATTCGACCCGAACTGGCAGCGCAGAAGTCGATTTTTAAACGTAGACCGCGGATGCACATTTAACTGTTCGTGCATCCAGTCGTCGTCCGATTGAACTGGCCCGACGCCGTAAAGATCCACGCACCCCAAAACATTGACGAAAAAATCAACGGCTTCATCAAGGTCTGGTACCGAAAATCCGACGTGGTCAGTACCACGCAGGCCGGGCAGCCCTTTTGCCGTTTCACTCAAACTCGTCTCCATGATGTGATCCGGCTAACCGACCGCGGCCAGCGGACTACCCATATCGGCAACCATAGTTGCAAAAGCGGCCCTGATTTCTGCCTCGCCGACAAATGCGGCACGTTCCAACACTTTGGAAACGCTGGGCGAGGACTCACCCCCGTGAATTCGTTTGACCGGATGATCCAGGTAATCGAAATACCGTCGCTGTATTTCGTCCGTCAACATTGCGCCATAGGAGACAGTTAACGGTCCCTGCTCCAGCATCACGACATGGTTGGTCTTTTTGATGCTGTCACCAATCGTCTCCCAGTCAAGCCCGGCGCGATCGAGGGACCGCAGATCGATGATCTCGGCATCGATGCCCATTTCCTCAGCAACCGTCACCGCCTTTTCAACCATCGTGAGATAGGTCAGCACCGTGAAAGATTTGCCTGGACGAACCACCTTCGCCTTTCCCAGGGGAATGAAATAATCGTAATCCTCGTCGGTGCCGGGACCTTTCCTCGTATAAAGCTCGACATGTTCAAGCACCATCACGGGATCCTCGCAATGAAGCGCGGAATTCATCAATCCGACATAGTCGAATGGAGTGGACGGAGCGACAATACGCCAGCCCGGCCAATTCGAGAACAGGCCGGCAGGGTCCATCGAGTGCTGAGAGCCATAACCGCTTCCGAGCGCGACCTTGGTACGCAACACGATCGGCACATTGGTATCCCCACCATACATATGACGCGCCTTGGCAATCTGGTTGAACAACTGGTCTGCCGCAACTAGCCCAAAATCCGGATACATCAATTCAACGATGGGACGATACTTACCGATCATCGCCACACCACCGGTCAATCCGACGAAGCCGTGTTCGGCAATCGGCGCAGGTACACAGCGGTCAGGCCATCGCTCTGGCAGTCCCTTGGTTGCTCCATTGGTGCCGCCTTTCAACTTATGTACATCCTCACCCAGCACGAAGTAGCGATCATCGGTCTCAAAACGTCGCACCATCGCCTTGGCCATAAACTCGACGAACTTGACCTGTTTGATCTCACCCGTATAGCTTTCCTGCTCGACAAACTTGATATCGTCAAACTCCGACATATCGCCTCTTAGGCCCTGGTCGCGAAATTTCACGTCAGGCCAAAGCGAGTCGATTATCACGCGCTTACCATCTCTGTTCTCAGTCAATCTCGACGCCGCATGTTTTACCGCCTGTTCGGCATTCTGTTTGATGGTTTGCAGCTCGTCGGTCGAGAGCCAGTCACGGTCCATCAATTCTTTTTCGACGCACTGAATTGCGTCGCGACTCTTAACCTCTTGTTCTTCTTCCTTGCTTCGGTATCCGAACGCGCTTCCAGGCAGTCCACCGCCATGGTGATAGTAGCGATACACATCAACTTCGAGTACCGCAGGGCCTTTGCCCTCGCGTAGTAGACTTACGACCTTGTCAGCGGCGACTTTCACCGACATCGGATTCATGCCGTCTACCCGAAAACTGGGAATTCCAAATGCGAGTCCTCGCGACGACATGCGAGTTTCGCGTGCCTGCTCATCCAGAGTTGTGGAGACCGCATAGTGGTTATTCTCGATCAAAAAGCAAATTGGCAAATCGTACAGCGCCGCGAGATTCAGGGACTCCAGTACATTACCGATATGGCAGGAGCCATCCCCGAAACAAGTGAACACCACTCGCTTGTTGCCATCGCGCTTAACAGACCAGGCGGCGCCGTTAGCCAGCGGCACAGCGCCACCAACGATCGCATTGGTACCAAAAATGCCGGCCTCGTCCCAGCGCAAGTGCATTGAACCACCTCGACCCTTACAGAATCCAGGGCTCAAGCCCATGATCTCGGCCATCGTTCTGTAAATCAATTCCTTCAAGCTGTCGGGAATCGGGTCCCGAAGTGGATCGTAACCAGCAGGTTCGACATGGTTCAATGCTTTCGCCAGGAACACATGATGGCCGCGGTGCGAGCCATTCACCAAGTCATCGCTTTCCAGCAGCGACATGGCGGCAACCATTGCACCTTCCTGGCCGACACTGACGTGTACGGGTCCGTGTACCTGGCCTTCACGATCGAGCTGCAGCAGCTCCTCCTCAAAAGCGCGAATCAAATGCATGTGATTCAATAATCTACGCAACTCCTCAGCGCCAGTGTGGTTCCAGTCAGCAGCCGTCGCCCTGACCTCTATCCAGGGCACTCCAAGATCCAAATTTATTATTCTTGGCATCTCAATTTTCCTCTACTCAACATGACGGAAAGTGCCTGCCGGCAGGCCTCACCAGTCAACTGCAATGTATTTGGTTTCCAAAAATTCGTGCATTCCTTCCTGGGATCCCTCGCGTCCGATGCCGCTTTGTTTGAATCCACCGAAAGGGGCCGCCGGATCAGAGATGAAGCCCCGATTAATTCCCATAACTCCGGCCTCAATACGTTTGGCAACGGACAGGGCGTTACCGATATCTTTGCCGAATACATAGGCGGCAAGACCGAATATGGTGTCATTGGCTTTGGCAACAACCTCATCAACATCGTCGAAGGGTAGCAGCGTAGCGACCGGTCCGAATATTTCGGTGTGAAGTATTTCGGCCTGTTCCGGAATATCAAGCATTACTGTTGGTTCGTAGAAATATCCGGGTCGATCCAGGCGTTTCCCACCGGTGAGGACGGTCGCGCCCAGTGAAACGGCCTGATCGACCAGGTTCTCGACCTTGTCTCGTGTGCTCGCATTTACCAACGGTCCGACGTCGACCCCTTCATCCAGTCCCGGGCCGACCTTCAAGGCAGACATTGCGTCTGCAAACCGTTCGGCAAATTCAGCGATCAGCGATGAATGCACATAAAATCGATTCGCGCCAATACAGGACTCACCAGCATTCCTGATCTTGGCAGCCACCGCGCCCTTGACGCTGATGTCCATGTCCGCATCGTCGAGTACGATGAACGGGGCGTTACCACCAAGTTCCATCGAGCAGTTGATTACTCTTTCGGCGGCCTTGGTCAGTAACAACCTGCCGACCTCGGTTGATCCGGTAAACGATATTTTCCGGGTTCGGTCGTCACTGAGAATAGTGTTCGATATGACGGATGAGTTGCGGGACGGAATCAAGTTGACCACACCCGCCGGAACTCCGGCGTCTTCCAGCAGACCCATCAGCATCAATGCGGTCAATGGGGTTTCCGATGCAGGTTTTAAAATTATGGTGCAACCCGCCGCGAGCGCCGGCGCGATTTTGCGAGTTGCCATCGCGGCCGGAAAATTCCACGGGGTAATCAGCAACGAGACGCCGACAGGTTGATGGAGGACCAGAATATTGTTGGCCCCGGCCGGTGCCCTGCTGAATCTGCCGTCACAGCGCACGGCTTCTTCGGCATACCAGCGAAAAAAGCCGGCCGCATAGTCCGCTTCACCCAGACCCTCTGCTCGAGTCTTGCCTTCCTCACGGGATATCACCGTCGCATAGTCTTCGCGACGATCAATCATTAAATCGTAAGCTTTACGCAAAATCTCCGAGCGATCGCGCGGAGATCGATTAGCCCAGTGCGGCCCTGCGGAGGAAGCAGCATCCACCGCGGAGACAGCATCCACTGCGGTACCGTTGGCAACCGATGCAATTACCGCTTCGGTCGCCGGATCGCGCACATCAAACCGCTCCCCGTCCGACGACGGAGTCCACCCGCCGCCAATATACATATCTGTAGGAATGCTTTGGATTAGCTGATCGATCATGCTCTTTTCCATTAACCGTTTATTGGCCGGCTAAAGTCTGCCGCCTGTTATTCTTAGGTAGTCAACTAATATTTGTTCGCGACGAACAATTCCTGCGCGGGAAACAACGTGATGATGCGGCAACCGTCGCTGGTCACCACAATCTCTTCTTCAATTCTTGCAGCACCGTTGCCATCGGCGGCAGGACAATAAGTCTCCAGGGCAAATACCATTCCCTCTTGCAATTCGAACGGATTATCGAAGGATGTCAACCGGCTGATGATCGGTCGCTCGTGCAACGCAAGACCGAGTCCGTGACCGAATTGCAGTCCAAAAGCTTCCATTTCATTGTCAAAACCGAATTCGGTCGCTTTGGGCCATAGCGCGGCAATCTTATCTGTCATCAAGCCCGGCTTGACCATATCGATTGCGGAATCTATCCATTCGCGCGCCTGCTTGTAGGCGTCAACTTGTCCGGGTGTAGATAGACCCACATTTAGCGTGCGGTAGTAGCACGTTCGATACCCCATAAAGGACTGAATGACATCAAAGAACGCCTGGTCGCCAGGACGGTACATGCGATCTGTAAAATTGTGGGGATGTGGCGCGCATCGCTCGCCCGAAACAGCATTGATGGCTTCAACATCATCTGACCCATTGTCATAAAGAAATTTGTTGGCCAGAGCGACGATCTCGTTCTCCCTGACTCCTGGCTTCAGATTTTCAGCGATCAGATGATAAACGCCATCAACCATCGCGGCTGATTGATTGAGCAGTACGATCTCATCCATGCTTTTGATTTGCCGTGCGTCGAGAAAGACTTGTTGCGCGTCGCGAATCTCGAGGCCAACAGCCTGAAGGGCGAACAACATTGGGGGCTCCACGATGTCAACACCCAAGGGCATATCGGCAACCCCTTCCACCTTGAGCAAGTCACGAATCTCCTCTGCCGCCCGTTTGAACAGATTCGCGTCTTCCGGGACCGATCCGCGTAAACCAAGCATGCCTGCCCGGCAATGATCCTGTTTCAGCCAGGTCGCGTACAGGCGGTGGTGGGCCGCCGCGGAACCGAAGTCCCATAGGTAGGGATTGGCGTTGCCCGTAAATAACGCGTAGCGGCAAATCTTATCGCGGCTCCATTCTCCGATTACACTACTGGTCAAATAGCGGATGTTGTTATTGTCAAAGCAAAGTAGAGCGCCCAAGTCGGAATCAGCCAATGCTTGCTGTGCGCGGGAAACGCGATAGCGATGCAGCCGCCTGAAATCCACGCGTTCCTCAAAATCAACGTTGGTCTTGCCAGGTGCTGCGATGGGCCTGCTCCAGTCCCATCGCGGCTGGATGTCTTCAGGGCTAATAATGGTTGGCTCGCTGGGCTGGATTTCAGACATGGTCTCACCTGGATTGACGGTCAAAGACAATGGTGCAACTAAGACTGCATACGTGTGCACTATTATATGAAATATCACCTCACTAATCAATCTTGGCTATGTCCCGGCAAATAAAAAGGTCTTGCACAGGCGGCTGTTCGTTGGTAGTTTATGCACACGTATGCAATTTATGCTCGACTAACGGCTACGGCGCCTGCAGGGATGGGTCGAGACGGGGGACGAACTCTGGCCTGCCGGAGTGGCAAGAATAAAAAAGAATGGCTTTGGTTTGCGATGATGGGAGATTAGGAACATGGCAACAAAGGACTTGAAAAAACACACATTGGGCTGGATCGGAATGGGCCGAATGGGCTACCCGATGGCTGAACGCCTGACGAAGGCCGGTTGTGACATTAACGTATGGAACCGAACGCGGTCCAAAGCCGAGCCTCTCATTGAGCAGGGCGCAACCGTTGTCGACAACCTGGTGGATCTTGCGCAGCGCGACATCGTATTTTCAATGGTGTCGACCTCAGACGACGTCAAACATGTGATATTTGGCGAAAATGGTGTTCTGTCCGGCGATTCGGCGCCAAAAATATTCGTCGACTGTTCCAGCATATCCGTCGAAGCGTCGGCCGACATAAGAGCCAGCCTTGCCGAACGCGGCATACAATTCATCGCGTCTCCGGTTAGTGGTAATGGCAAGTGTGTGAAGGTCGGCAAACTGGCAATGGTTTGCTCGGGCCAGCGAACTGTATTCGAAGCAGTACAGCGTTACCAGGAGGTGATTGCTGGCATGGGCGTCAGCTATGTTGGCGAAGGCGAACTGGCCAGAACAGTCAAGATTTGTCACAACGTATTTCTTGGTGTCATTACACAGTCGCTGGCCGAACTCACGGTGTTGGCGCAGAAGGCTGGCGTACCGCGACACGCTTTCCTGGATTTCATCAACAAGAGTGTGATGGGCTCGATTTATACGAAATACAAGACACCCGCTTTCGTCAATCTCGACTACACAGTAACCTTTACGCCGGAACTAATGCGCAAGGACATGGATCTCGGACTTGCCATGGGACGTGAGTACCAGGTACCTATGCCGGTGACAGGACTGACACGCGATATCATGCAGCAGTCGATGGGCCATGGAAATCGTGAAACAATGGACTTTAGTATCGTGCTTGACTACATGGCGAAATGCTCCGGCATTGAGCAACTGGTATCGGAAGACATCGATGTTTCGGATGGACTGGAAAGTAACTAGGCCAGCACAAAGAGGAACACGTCATGCCAACCTATGTCTATGAGACGATTCCTGGCAACTCGTGCGAAGCTCCACGGCGCTTCGAAATATTTCAACGTATGTCGGATGCCACTCTGACCCGGGAACCCGATACCGGCGAGGCCGTCAAGCTTATCATTACGGGTGGCATTGGAATAAAACTCAAGGGCCTGAAACGCAGCACGGTGGTTAACAAAAAAAGTGCGGCGGCAACGGCGTGCGGATGTGGCACCGGCGGACCGCGAGCGCATCGCGCCCATTATGGACACAATCACTAGGCTGGTTCTCCAACCCGAATAAGGTGACATCGTGAAAAACGCCAGGCGAACGGCAAGCTATTTACTCTTCTGTATCCTCTCAATAGGCACTTGCGATGTAATTGCGCAAGAGTGGGGTCAGGATCGCTCAATTGTGCAGGTCTCACCGAGCGTTTATCGGTGGGGTTCGGACGGCCAGTATGGCGCGTACGTGCTCACTGCAGACGGAATTATCGTTGTCGACGGGCATTTCTGTGATTCGGGCACGCTCCAATGGCTCAAGTCGGAATTACAAGAGCGACATGGCGTGCCGGTCAAATACGTGGTCTTGAGTCACGATCATCCGGACCATATTTGCAACAGCCAGATATTCAGCGCCACTGCCGTTACGATCGGCCACAGAAATATTCGGCCTCACATCCTGCGGGAACGGCGAAAATCCGCTGTGCCGGATATAACGTTCGAGGACTCAATGGATATCCACCTGGGTGGTCTCAAGGTAACGTTGCTCTATTTCGGTCCGTCCCATAGCGACAACCTGATCCAAGTACATATTCCCGGGGAAAAAGTGCTCGTCGCCATCGATATCGCCAAAGGGAAGTCGATATACCCTGACTACCGCGACATGGACGTTCACAGTGAACTGAAAGTTCTGAAAATCCTGGCGAATCTGGAAGACGTCGATGTTGTCCTGCCCGGTCACGGCCCAGTCAAAACACAGCAAAATTTTCGAGATAGTCATCGATTTTTGCAAGCCCTGAGGGACGAGGTACTGCAGATGATGATAGATGGAAAAACTCTGGATACCATCAGGGATCAGATCACGATGGCTGAATTTTCAGACTACCAGGGTATCAGCCAATATCTTGATGCGAACATCGTAACGATGTATGACTATCTTTATCGGTATCGTGAGCCGAACAACCGTATTACGGCTGACGAAGCGGTAATCTGCCAGGAAGACTACCGCAAGTGCAGGACCAGTAACTAGGTCCAAACCTAAATATCGTTATTCCGGAGTTGCTTGACTCGGCCGCCATGGAAATGGGCCCATATGGCCGTCCAACAATACTCGCCATGCGTTCATGGCAAGCCACTGATCGTACATAGCCCAATGTTCGTATTTCGGCAACCGTACAATACCGGGCACCATCATCGGATTCGTGCCTTTCTGGAACTCCGCATGGATAGCGGCACGCAGGTCGCGGATGAATTGCAAATTTTCGGTCGCGTGCTGCTTGGTTCCGCCATTCTGTGCATCCGGCAGATTATTGTGAGAGTACACGGCGCGATCAAACTCCAGTTCGAGGACCTCTTCGATTGTCCGCTCCCATTCCCGGATGTTGAAGTCCGGCACGATGCTGAATAGCACTCTGTTCGGCGTGACGATGTCAGCAATATAGGCAACTTTTTGCTCGGGCAGAAGAAACACCGTCATGCCCAGGCCGTGATTCATGCCCAGGTAATGCAATTCGATCGTCGTACCGCCGAGCGTGATGTCCTTGCGGTTTCCACTCCAGCTTTCATCCGGGACAGCCATGTCCCGTCCAACGTTGGCTTTCATCCATTCATAGGCCTCGGCATGGGCGAGAGTTTTTGCGCCGG
>SMVB01327030.1_pt1 | contig 11094 bp, 7 predicted proteins | sample 2456461 | NCBI WGS metagenome assembly SMVB01 (sample SAMN11095934, study PRJNA526329) | marine sediment metagenome | biome: Marine sediment; feature: Surficial sediment; material: Deep marine sediment; isolation source: Hadal surficial sediment | place: Pacific Ocean | collected 2014-05 | depth 0-1...
CAGGTCCACGTGAGCCCTCAGGCCCACCCTGTCGCCCGCCCTTGCCACCTGGGTGATTCTTCCTCCGCTCACGGGCTGCCTGGCGTTCTTCGTCCGACATGCCTTCCCATCGTTCGCGCATTTTGGCCCGATGTTCGGCGGACCGTGCCTGACGCCGTTCGCGCATGGTCTGCTTTTCTTCGTCCGACATATTCTCGTAGCGCTCGCGCATGGCCTGTTTTTCTTCATCTGACATATTCTGACGGCGATGCCGCTGTTGGTCCCGACCATGATTCTGACCCGCAGCCGGTGTATCCGCGGCGGCGGGCGCATCGTTGGTTTCTTCTGCGCCAATAGGTCCTGCCGCTAACGCAGATGCGACGAGCAGCATCGTGGTAATCTTTCTAATTCGCATCATTCGTCCTCATTTGGGGTGTTCAGTACCTAATAACGCGGAACAATTCCTTTGGTTGACCGATAATCGTTCTAATGCTGACGGGATTGTATGCCATTTGGTGGTAGCGCATCATGGCTAGCTATGCGATACGCCGATTTGCATCACATTGGCCTGGTCCTTGCGTTTTTGATCGCTGCGACTAACGCTAGCGGCCAGGAACTCAATACTGAACTCACGGTATTCGGCGGCTACCGCTTCGGCGGTTCCATTAACGTCCTGGATTCCGACGCGACTTATGAGGTGCAGGATTCGTCGAGTTTTGGGCTGATCTGGAATCATCGTCACCAAGCCAACACGCAATGGGAGCTGTTCTTCTCCCAGCAACAAACCGAAGTCGAGCTAAGCGATCCGATGATCGCGGACCCAATTGTTGACGTCGAACTCTATACATTGCAGCTCGGTGGCACCTATCTCTGGGAAGGCGATGCGGTTCGACCTTACCTCGTCATGACGCTTGGCGGCACGCACATCAAGTCGAATCCCGACAATGGCAATGGTGATAGCGACACGTTCTTCTCGGGTTCAATGGGTGTTGGTTTCAAGATGCAGCCCACCAAGCGCCTAGGGTTGCGGCTCGAGGCGCGGGCCCATGGCGTACTGATTCGAGACAGTACGAAACTATTCTGTCAGACGGGCCCGAACGCCAATGTCTGCGCGGTGGAACTGCAGGGCGACTGGCTTGGTCAACTCGAAACGTTTGCCGGAATCGTATTTCGTTTTTGAAGCGATCAGGCTGCATCGTGTGCAATTGATGGAGATTCGGTCACCATCCTGGTGCCGACTGGGCTTCAAGCGACCGGTTGCTAACTAGTTAACCAGGACCCTGAATGAGAACTCAGCTTCCGGCGAACCACTACCGGAGTCGGCGGCGAACACGCCGGTCGGGTTAATGCGAATGTGCGTAACCGCGGGATCGCACCCGGATGCTCCGGCCGTCGGCGAGTAATTGAAACTGCCGCCGCCGTCGCTGGAGAACTCCAGGTCGTCACTGGTGCTGCTCAAACTCGTAAACGAATAATTCAGGCCGCTGCTTGGTGAGCCATCCTGAAAATCAACCGGACCGGATCCCGCGCCTGCGATGTCCTGCACCATGAGGCAACCGTTGTTCGGAACAGCATCGGTGATTTCGAACGTATCGGCATCGACCGTGCCAGTACCCTGATTCGAAACATTGACGGTGTATAACACCTCACTGCCCGGAATAGCCTTCGGGTTCGTGGTGCCACTGATGGGGTCAACTAATGTCGATACGTTTTTGGTGACAACCAACACGGGCTCGAGCGCGATATTGATGGTATCGACCACGCTATCTATCTCAAGCGGCTGAAAATCTGAGGCCGCCGTGCTGGTGACAGTCGCGGTCTCACTGGCACTGGCGCCAGCGGGAATGTCGTAGGCAATCAGTATGGTTACGGATGCCGACGGAGCGATGACACCGGTATTGGGATCAGTGTCACCGTCAGTGTCGGTAAGCAGCGTATCTCCGGCAGTCAGTGTGCCGCTGGAATCTGTGTCTTCGTAGTAGCTGACGATGGGAGTAAAGTCGCCCGCTACGACCGAGGAGAAATCATAACTGTCGTCGTTATTGCCCGTGTTTGTCAGTGTGTGCACGCCCACAACGGTTTGTGACGCGAAGCCGGTTAACGATCGGTCGGGCGTAAATTCCGTTCCCGGCACAATGCTCGAACCGAGGCCGCCGCCGCAACCGCTGAGATTATCATCGACTTGTGCCGTAAAACTGTTCGCGCTGAGTGATGCATTAGAACTTGAAACGTGAAAAGTAAACGGCGTGCCGGAGGCAACCCCCAGCTCTGCCCAGGTAATCCAGAACTCCATTTGTGGGGTGCTGTCTGATCCCCAGGGGCCGCTGCGAATCGGGCTTCCCACATTTGAGAAGGAGCCAGGCAACGTGTATCCATCGCCAAATCCGCTAGCATCAACCATCGGGTCTCCACCGGGTGCAAGCGAAATGTAGGTAAAGATATAAACGCTGATATTTTGATTTTGGCCCTGCCAGACCACACCGATGATGGGCTCGCCGGTCTCCATCAGGCCGTCGTTATCGATGTCGGCGTAATAAGCGAAGTTCTGAATATTTTTAGGTGACCCCGTGCGCTCCGTAAACAGGTAAATATTGGTCGTATCCCAGGTGAAAGCGAAGTGTGTCAGGTCACGACCGGTAGATTGCACAGGCGCGTCCCGATCAGTGAGTCCGCCGGACGGGCCATCACAGACATTGTTATCGGTGTCGGCGTGCACCGGTGCCCAATCAGCCATGTTGCCGTCAAGCGTTATGGAGACTTGCGTGAACAGGCCATCGCCGTATCCACATGAACAAGCTGCCCACGCCGCACTCGGTACAGCGGCTGACATCAGGAATACACAGAGCTTGTTTGGCGAGATAATCATTGCCGTATTGTACGGTGAAATTTACGCGAGGCTGGATTTTGCCTGACCGGGCATCAATCAAAAGATCAGCAAGGCGTTACTACAGAGCGCAGCTCACCGGTATGGAATCGGAAAGGTTCCACCGGCGGTCAGCCTCGGTCTGAAAATCCGCGGCATTCAGACTGCCGCCGTGGGCCCGCAGCCAATTGGCGACAACGTCCCGAGTTAGTCGCGGATCGTTAGAATATTCGTAGCCGCCGTCGGGCATCGCCGGCGTCAATATGCCATCACCGCCGGTTGCGAGGAAGTCATTGCTGGCGATTCGCAGCCGGTCATCGTCGTCGATCACATGGCCATTATCCAGGATCATTTCGATGTTCATCGTGTCATCCTGGCAATCGACAAAAACTCGCATGCCGGAAAAACCCGCGCGTCGATGACCGATGTGCGCCTGTCTTGCAATAATATCGCGCAAGCCTTTTCCGGAAACGTCCAGAACCACCACCCGGTTATCAAACGGGAATATCTCGAACACGCTGCCGTACGTTAGTTCTCCGGCGGGCAGAGTTGAACGAATTCCGCCGGATACGTTGTGTATAACAACATCGGCATCGATCGATGCCAGCAAAGCGTCCAGGAACAGGTTTGCCAATGGTGACTCCGGATTGCCGTCGAGTGTGAACGGTGTGTCGAGCGTGACGCCAAGCTTCTCCAGCTTGATCTTCGCCACAAAAGCTCGTGCGCGATCGGCGATTTCGACGATCGCGGCGAGCGGCCTGACTGTTCGTCCCTCGTAAGTAGCGAGTATTGTTTCTTCCAGGTCTGTAGCTACCCAAACGCAATCCCCTGTCGATACGCTCCGCGCCGGGCAGTTTACTTGTGGCGGAAATATGTCACGCCGCACGACCTGGCCCGTGTCGCGGTCAATGTAAAAGTCGACGCGGCTAAACGCGTAGGTTTTCGAATAGCTGGATGTGATGGCAATACCGTTGAAGACATGCGCCATTCCCTCGTGTGCATGACCGGCAATGATGAGGTCGACCAGTCCGACAGGCAGGGCATTTGCTACTTGAACGATTTCTCCGCCGAGATAGCAGGAAGACAGGTCGAGAGGATCGTTAAATGAAGTGCAGCGACTGCCGGCGTGGGCCGTAACGATGACAATGTCTGCTCCATTTTCGCGTAGCTTCGTCGCTTCCCGAATGATCGCTTCGGACAGGGATCCGATTTCGAGCTCGACCGTATTCGCGGCGACGGTTGTTTCAAGGGCCTGCGCAGTCACGACGCCGACGATTCCGATTTGGATGCCTGCCGCTTCGGTGATGATCGAGGGCGTTACGTTTTTCCAATCAACGACCTCGCCGGTTGATGTGTCGATAATGTTGGCAGCAAGAATGGGAAACTGTGCTTCCGTTGCGCGCTGACGCAGTGCGCCCTGCGGGTCGTCAGCTGCGCTCTCCGGCACAGCACTCTTACCCACCGGACCGAAGTCGAATTCATGATTGCCAATGGCCGCCGCAGTATAAGCAAGCGCGTTGTAGGCTTCGACAACTGTCGCACCCTCCGTGACGTTGGACTCGAGTGTTCCCTGCCACATGTCGCCGGCATCGATCAGCATTACGGCGCCGCCGTCTTCCTTGCGAGCGGAACGCAAAGCCGCGACATAGCCTGAAAATGTCGTTAGACCCCCCTTGTTATTCCTGGGCAGCAATTCGCCGTGCACATCGTTGGTACCAATAACGGAGAGTACGATGAGGTCGCTCTCGGGCTCGCCCAAGTCGCTCTGCCCATCGCAGCCTGTGAGCGCTGTCCATAAGATGACGGCCAGAACAAGTCTGACAGCAGCAATCGAGACGGCTTGGATTGTGTTTTTTGTTTTCATTATTAAATCCGGTGGTCCACAAGTGTAGCCCGGTGTAGACGCCAATGGGAATATCTGCAAAGCTGCGCCAGCTTTGAAATCCAGATCCATGAGAACACGCTCCATGAGCAACAAACCAAAAGCGCCCCGAATCTCGATCGGGCCACGAGTCAGAAAATCACCGTTTTTTGATGCCACGCTGCGCTATGGCGCGGAAGCATTTACCGTGTACAACCACGTGTACATGCCAACCACGTACGGCAACGACGAGCAGAATTATTGGAGCCTGGTCAACGACGTTACTCTCTGGGATGTTACTTGTCAGCGCCAAGTCGAAATTTCCGGTCCGGGTGCATTCGATTTCATCCAGTTCCTGACGCCGCGCGATATGTCGAAGTGCGACGTTGGCCAGTGCCGGTACATGGTGTTAACTGACGCAGATGGCGGCATCATCAACGATGCAGTGATGCTGCGTATCGAAGAGAACCTGTTCTGGCTGTCGCCCGGCGATGGTGACGTTCTGATGTGGGCAAAGGGCGTGGCGGTCAACTGTGGCATGGATGTGACTGTCACAGAGCCCGATGTTTCACCGTTACAGCTGCAAGGACCGAAAGCACCGCTGGTCGCTTACGACCTGTTCGGTGATTGGGCGCTGGACCTGAAGTACTACCGCCTGCAAGAAACGGTATTGGACGGTATTCCGTTGGTGGTTTCACGCACGGGTTGGAGCGGTGAGCTTTGCTATGAGATTTATCTGCGAGACAGCCAGTATGGCGAGCAACTTTGGGAGCGCATCATGGACGTGGGCAAGCGCCACAATATCGCTCCGAGCGCTCCGAACATGATTCGCAGCCTGGAAGGTGGATTATTGTCATATGTTTCGGATATCACGCTGAAGGATAACCCTTACGTCCTGGGCATGGGCAAATTCGTTGACTGCGATCAGCCTGGTGAATTCATCGGCAAGGAAGCGCTGAAAAAAATTCAACAAGATGGGCCGAAGCGTCGACTAGTTGGCGTAGAGATCGATGGTGATCCTTTGACATCGTTGAATGATGCATTCTGGACCATAACTGACGACGACGTAGAGGTCGGTCACGTTACGCGTTGCGCGTATTCGCCGAGGCTCGAGAAAAATATTGGCTGGGCCAACGTGCCGACCCAACATTCCGAAATCGGGACGGAGCTGACATTGTTTACACCGCAGGGAGAGAGGCAGGCGACTGTCTGTGAGGCGCCGTGGGTCAAGTCGTTTATCGCTATCCCGGAAGAGCTGAAACAACAGGCGCGACAAAGCTAGAAATCCGCGACCTCGAAGTCGGCGAGGGCATCGTCGCCATCGCAAATCGACTTTAACAGCGACGCCGTTTCGGGCAACACCTGTTGTGCATAGAAACGAGCAACCTTACGCTTGGTGTCATAGAAGGCGCCGTCTCTGCCTCGCATCGACACGACGATCTGTGCCCAAAGGCAGCCGATAATCGAGAGCGCGAACAAGCGCAGGTACTGGGTTGCTGCGCCGCGCACGGCGGCGTCATTCGATTCATGACGGGCACGAATCCAGTCAGTCGCTTCGATGAGTTCCTGCAGTGCGACTTCGGCAGGCTGTGAAATCGCGGCAACATCGTCTCCTTGTTGCTCATTCAAGTACGTTTGCCAGCCCGCCAGGAAACGATCGGCGAATTCTCCGCTCTTGCCCGTCAGTTTTCGTGACACGAGGTCAAGGGCCTGCACTTCGTTGGTGCCTTCATAGATTTGCGTGATTCGACAATCACGAACCAGTTGTTCCATGCCGTGTTCGCGAATATAGCCGTGGCCGCCAAAAACCTGTTGTGCCGACAGTGTGCTACTCAAGCCGAGATCGGTGCAGAAGGCCTTTATGACCGGTGTGAGCAAGGCGACGGTATTTGCGGCATCAGTGGCGATCGAATCGTCCTCCGATTTCTCCATGATGTCGGCATGCACGCCGGTGAAAACAGCTAGCGCCCTTGCGCCTTCAACCTGTGAACGAATCGACAGTAGCTGCCGTTTTATTTCAGGCTGGTATGCAATCGGATCGGCTGCCTTGCTGTCATCGGGTCGCGGTGCGGGTGCTTTGCTTTGAACTCGGTCCAGCGCGTAGGCCAGCGCATTCTGATAGGCGATTTCGGAGAAACCGAGTCCCTGCATACCAACGGTTATGCGTTCGATGTTCATCATCTTGAACATTGTGGCAAGACCGCGGCCCTCTTCGCCGACAAGATAGCCCGTTGCATCGTCGAAGTTCAGTGCGCAGGTTGCGGAGCCGCGAATGCCCATCTTGTGTTCGATCGATGCGGTCGTGACGCCATTGCGTTCGCCGATCGAACCGTCATCGTTTACCAGAAACTTCGGCACCATGAACAGGCTGATACCGCGAGTACCCTCAGGCGCTCCATCAATACGTGCGATGACAAGGTGCAGAATATTCTCGGTCAGGTCGTGGTCGCCTGATGTGATGAAAATTTTCGAGCCGTTGATCTTATGCATGCCATCCGCGGTGGGCGTTGCCCTGGTGGTCAATAGTCCCAGGTCCGTGCCACATTGTGGTTCCGTGAGACACATCGTTCCTGACCAGACGCCCTCAACCATCTTTGGCAGGTAGCGGTCGCGAATCTCATCCGAAGCAACGCTATCGAGCAAATGATAGGCGCCATGACTGAGCTCTGAATACAGTTTGAACGCGAGATTGGTGGCGCCAAGCATCTCGTCGATTAGAAAGACAAGAACTCTCGGTAGCCCCTGGCCACCGTGCTCGGGGTTCGAGTCGATGCCGGTCCAGCCATTCTCGATGAACTGGGCATAGGCTTCCTTGAAGCCTGGTGGCGTCCGGACCTCGCCATTCTCGTATACAGCGCCGTACTCATCGCCGGTTTGATTGAGGGTGAGAAGTTCAGTGCTGCAGAACTTGCCGGCCTCTTCGAGAACGGCCTCCAGGAGGTCGGCATCGAAATCCTCGTTTCCCGGCAGGGCAGTGAGCTTGTCCAGGCCGATCCATTCGTTCAGCAGGAACAGCATGTCCTTAATTGGGGCGTTGTAGATCACTGCAATTCTAGTTTCTAAGCGGTGTGCCGTGTTTTAGCATGAATTCTATTCGGGCCCGGGTTTCGTTGGTGCGCGCCAGGATCCCAAAGGCTTTGCGCTCAAGCGCGAATAAGTCATTTTCCGTCAGCTCGGTGCCCGCATCAATATCTCCACCGGCAACAATCATGGCAATTTGAACACCTGTGGTGACGTCGTGCGGCGTCAGATGGCCTTTTTGATGGGCTTTTTCGAGCCACTCGACCATCTCGGCCCACACCTCGCGCCCGGGCATTGCGAGTGACGTTCGGCGCTGCACGCTGTAGCCGTCGGCCATCGCGAGAGCTGCGCGCGCGGCCGTATCCAGCAAGCGGTCACGATTCATGACGTACTCGTCAACGCCGTCGCGAAACATAGCGAGTGGTTCGGCTTCGAGCGGGGATCGCGCGATTTTGCCGTAGCCAATATTCATGAACGCGCTCCATGCGCCCTTGGTCGTATCGCCGTGTCGTTCCGACCAGCGATAAAGCATTTCCTTGACGCCACCACCGCCCGGCACGACGCCGACCAGTGATTCGACGAGGCCTGTGACCGAGTTCGCATGGAAAATAACTTTGTCCGTGTGCAGCAATACCTCGAAGCCACCGCCCATCGACAAGCCGGAGGGAGCTGCGACGACCGGAATTGGCGCGTATTTCATCGATAGCAATGTTTGCTGGTAGTAATCGAGAAAACGGTCAAGACCATCAAGGTCCTTGCTCGCAACAAAACCCAGAATGGTCTCGAGGTTTGCGCCACACGAGAAATGCTGTGCGTCGTTATGAATGACGAGGGCCGTCATTTTTTTCGAGGCGTGCGCGACCGCGGTTTCGAGCAATTGCAAAGACTCTGGCCCGAGTGCATTGGCTTTGCTGTGAAATTCAACCAGACCAACATTACCGCCAATGTCGAAATAACTGGCGGCTGCGTTCTCGTCAATCGGCGTCAGCGTCCGGCGTTTTTCCGAAAAACGCGTTACGCCCGCGGCGCGCTCGAGATTTCGATAGGTACCATCTGCCAACAGGTATTGCAGGTGCCCATTAATCACACGGTAGAATGATTTTCCGGCCGCGGTCCTCACAAAAGGCGGCACTTCGCGGCCGTCTTTCTCCAAGCGATCGATGAACTTGTCGACACCGATCGCATCGATCATCTCGTGCGGACCCTGGATCCAGTTGTAACCGAGTTTCATCGCATCATCGACGGCAACGAGGGATTCATTGACGTCGGGGACTAACGCGGCCGCATAACACAGCGTGCTGGAAAGAATCTCCCAGGCATACTGACCGTGCTGGTCGTCCTGATCAAGTAACAGCGTAAAGTCACCGGCAAGCTCTGCATCGATAGCAATCTGCGGTCTTTTTGCGCTGTAGTCGCGGTATGTAAAGCTGTCGAAGTCGAGTGTCTTGCGGCTGACACCGTTGGCGATATCGGCCGGTTGGTAGAAACCGCCCTTGTCGACCTTGTTACCGATATATCCTTCATCGATCATGCGGGCCATCAAGGGAATTTCAGCGGAGACTTCGTGAAACGAATCGTTTTTCGGGAGAATCGATTCGAGGCTTTTCGCGACATCGTTCATCAGGTCGATGCCGATCAGGTCATAGAGGCCGAAGACACCTGTCTTCGGTATGCCCATGGGTCGACCGAAAATCGAATCGGCCTCTTCGGGCGTCAGGCCCATGCGAAATGCCGTGTGCAGCGCGGTCTGAATGGCGAACACGCCAACACGATTGCCAAGAAAGCCCGGCGTATCGTTACAGACAACAATTCCCTTGCCCATGCGGGACTCGTTGAATTGTTCGAGACACTCAATTACGTCGCTGCGAGTGTCTTCGCCGCGCACAATCTCGAGCAGTCGCATGTAACGCACAGGATTGAAAAAATGCGTAATCGCGAACTCCTCGCGAAAAGCGATGGGCATGTCGTCGACGAGAAGTGAGATCGGAATCGTCGATGTATTCGACGAAACAATTGAGCCGCTTTTTCGGACCTCGTCGATCTTTCGATACAAGGTTTTTTTGATATCGAGACGTTCGACGATAGCCTCGGCGATCCAGTCAACGTCGGACAAGCGTCGCATGTCGTCTTCAATGTTGCCGATCGCGATGCGGCTCAAAAAATCCTTGTCCAGCAGGCCCGGCTGGTTCTCGTCCAGCAATCTCTCGAGCGCGCGCTCCGCAATTGCATTGCGGTTTTCCCCGTCGGATGGGATGTCGAGCAACAATACGTCGACTCCGGCATTCGCCAACTGCCCGGCAATGCCAAGCCCCATCGTGCCCGCGCCGATAACGGCAGCTTTTTTAATTTCGTACATGATTGGCCAAGTGTAATGGTTCAGAACTGACCATGTACCAATCTCTTCAGGTAGCCAGGCTGTTTGTGTTGCGATTTTTCTAGATGCACTTGAGATTCACTAGATCGCGTCTGCATTGACAAGAATCGACAAACTTGATCGTTTGGATACCAATTGAGGACGCCGCTGTCAGGTTTTCGCTCGTGTCATCAATGAAAATTGTTTCAGAAGCTTTCAACTGATACTCGGTCAACAAGTGCTCGTATATCTCGATTTCCGGTTTGACTTTTTGAATTCGACTGGAGATGACGATGCCGTCGAACATATCCCAAATCTTGTATTTTTTTTCGAGATAAGAGATTGACGCAACGTGCATATTTGAAAGGATGAAGCATCTGTTGTTTGACTCGCTTATAGAGCGAATTAATTCTATTGTCTCTTGAATAGGTGTGAGGGACCTGGGTACTTCGTTGAGAAGTTTTTCGATCTCCTCGCGAGGTAAGCCTGTTCGTGACGCTCCTCGAGCTATTGCTTGATCTAAGGCAATGGCTCCTCTATCCAGCTCTACCCAATCGGCATGTTCAAAAATTTCCGCCCGCACTAAATCTTGTGTTGCCGAATCCGGGAAGACGCGGCAGATAATAGTATCCGGTTGCCAATTGAATACGACGCCGCCCAAGTCAAATACGATGTTCAATGATGGCACCCAGTCAAAATTGTTTTATATCATGCTAACTACAGTGTTCGTCCTCTTTGGGTTGAAATCGCAGTCATTAGCAGCCTGTTACGATCATATCAGGCGACCGTCTGGCTTCGAACGTATAGCAGCCACTCAGAGTCTCATTTTTCGGGGCGCACGATTTGAACGTCCGCTTCCATCAGAAGCGGACGTGGCCGGGAAAGTTTGGCACTACCGCATCCAATTCAGCAATCGCATTGTCTGATAGTTGTAATTCACCGTGCATCTTGAATTTAGCAAATGACTTAATGTATCTTCGGACGCACATTTGGCCTGTTTGCGTACCTGCGTGATGA
>SMVB01360168.1_pt1 | contig 11092 bp, 8 predicted proteins | sample 2456461 | NCBI WGS metagenome assembly SMVB01 (sample SAMN11095934, study PRJNA526329) | marine sediment metagenome | biome: Marine sediment; feature: Surficial sediment; material: Deep marine sediment; isolation source: Hadal surficial sediment | place: Pacific Ocean | collected 2014-05 | depth 0-1...
GGAAAAACGTCTTTTGACCCTTCTCGCCGTAGCGGTGGTGGTAACCGCGGCGGCGTCCGGCGCCGGATAGCCTCCATGCCGTCTCCCCAGAAGAGTCGGGATCGAGTGCTCGTGGGGCGCCACCGTCGGGGGCATGCGTCCGTCCTGGCGCTTATGCTGGGAGCCGGGGTCTCGCTAACCGTATTCGGGGCACACACTGGGGCGGTTCGGGTGCGCCAGGCGTCCGAGGTCTCGGCACCCCCTGCAGATCCCCAGGAAGTGCAAGAGATCCTGAACGCGTACTGCGTGAGGTGTCACCAAGGGACACGGCAGTCGGGGGGGTTCGCACTCGATGTACTCGACGTGGAAAACCCGGCGGACGATCCCCAGGCCTGGGAGCGTGTGATCCGCAAACTCCGCGCGCGTACGATGCCTCCGGGTGGCGTTGCGCGCCCAGGTGAGGCCGATTACGAGGCCGTGACAACCTGGCTCGAGAATGAGATCGACCGGGAGTGGAAAGCCAATCCGAATCCTGGCCGTGTGGGCGCGGTCCACCGTCTGAACCGCTTGGAATACAACAACGCCGTACGTGACCTGTTCGGGCTCGACGTCGACGTGACCTCACTTCTCCCCGGCGACGAAACGGCGGACGGAAGTTTCGACAACTTCGCGGACGTCCTCTCCATCTCCACGGCCCACATGCAACGGTATATGTCGGTGGCACGTCAAGTGACGCGACTTGCAACGGGCCTACCCCCAGAAACTCCTGTGGTGGAGACGTTCGAGGTCCCCCTTCACGTGGTTCAGGATCAGCGGCAAAGCGAAGACCTTCCGTTCGGTTCCCGAGGCGGCATTGCGGTTCGCTTCAATTTCCCCGTGGATGGCGAGTACGTGATCAAGGTCCGCCTCCGAACCAATTGGCAAGACTATGTGATGGGTATGGGCCGCCCCCAGCAAGTCGACGTAAGACTCGACGGTGAGTTGGTGCGCCGGTTCACAATCGGAGGCGAAGCCCCTGGGAGGCCGGCGCCGATGAGCTTCACGGGGCCCGGTGAACGGGGCGACCCCGAGTGGGAGGTATACATGCTCACGGCCGACGAGGGACTCGAGGTCCGCCTTCCAATCCGAGCGGGCCCACGGACGGTCGGAGTGTCGTTCGTCAGAGAGATGTGGGAACCCGGAGGCGTCCCGCAGCCGATACAGAGGGGGAGGCTGCTTGCGAATGACGAGCTCTATATGGACTACCAGAGCGTTCACTCCGTCGAGATTGGAGGGCCCTACCAGATCACGGGACCGGCGATCGACACCGATAGCAGACGTGAGATCTTTGTGTGTCATCCGGATCGCGGTGCCGAGGAGGAAGCCTGCGCCACCGAGATTCTCGCTCGGCTCGCTCGGCGCGCTTATCGCCGCCCGGTAAACGGCGGGGACGTGCAAATGCTTCTCGGATTCTTTCACGAGGCGCGAGAGACCCGAGGCAGCTTCGACGCCGGAATTCAGTTCGCGCTCGAATTCCTCGTGAGCGACCCCGACTTCCTGCTGCGCGTGATGCGGGAACCGGTAGATGTGGACGCCGGAGAGGTCTATCGCCTGAGTGATCTGGACGTCGCGTCCCGCCTCTCGTTTTTCCTCTGGAGCAGCATCCCCGACGAGAAGCTTCTCGACCTCGCCGAGAGGGGCGAGCTCACGAATCCACGGGTCCGGGAGGATCAGGTGAGGCGCATGTTGGCGGATCCTCGGGCCGTCGACGCGCTCGTGGATGGATTTGTGGCGCAGTGGCTGAACGTGCGTCGAGTCGGGGAGGTGGTGGTCGACCCGGAGGTGTATCCCGAGTTCGATGAGAGCCTTCTCGAGGCCTTCCAGCGGGAGACCGAACTGTTCGTCGGGAGCACCCTCCGCGAAGACCGCTCCCTCCTCGAGCTCCTGACGGCGGACTACACGTATGTCAACGGGCGGTTGGCGCGGCACTACGGTTTTCCCGCGATGTACGGCAGCCGTTTCCGCAGGATCACGGTGCCGGACCCTGAACAACGTGGCGGGCTGCTCGCCCATGGAGGGCTGTTGGCGGCCACCTCCTACCCGGGCAGAACGTCTCCGGTTCTGAGGGGAAAATGGCTACTGGACAACGTGCTTGGATCCCCTCCTCCCGCACCTCCGCCGAACGTTCCTGAGTTTCCTGAGAATGAAGCCGGGACCACGCCCAAGTCGGTACGTGAACGGCTGGAACGACACCGGGAGGATCGTGTCTGCGCCGCCTGTCATGCGGTCATCGATCCGTTGGGGTTTGCGCTCGAAAACTTCGACGCAATCGGCGGCTGGCGCACGGTCGATGAATCGGGCAACCCGATCGATGCCCTCGGAAGTTGGCCCGGCGGACAGGAGCTCGACGGTTTCTCGGGCTTGCGGGCGATGCTCGTCGATTCGCCGGAGAGGTTTGTTGGGACCGTGACCGAAAAGCTGATGAGCTACGCCCTCGGGCGCAGGCTGGAGTACTACGATCAACCCGCCGTTCGTCAAATCGTGGAGAGATCGAGAGCCGACGACTACCGTTGGTCCTCGATCATCTTGGGCATTGTCGAGAGCCCCGCGTTCTTGATGAGGACCGCATCGGCGGTTGACTGAGTCGGGACCTTACACGTGAGTCAGCACCTTTACACGGGCTAGGATCACCATGGACAAAACGGACTTGAAGATCATCACTGGGAAGGCACTGTCCCGGCGAAGCGTCCTCCGGGGATTTGGTGCGGCTCTGGCGCTTCCGTTCCTCGACGCCATGGTCCCAGCATTCGGGCTCCGAGGGCAGACTGCGGCAAAGCCGATCCACAGGTTCCAGACGGTCTATGTGCCCAACGGCATGGCCATGCCCTACTGGTCGCCTACCGGGGAGGGCAGGGAGTTCGAGCTGTCACCCATCCTGGAGCCCCTGGCACCGTTCCGTGATCAGATGCTCGTCTTCTCGGGCATCCAGGCAAACTGGGTGACCTCCCACGCCGGAGCCTCCGGCTCGTTCCTGACGGGTGCGACGCGGGGGGGGCGGAACGAAGTGGAGATCCTGGCGGATATTTCCATGGACCAGCTTCTGGCGAGGGAGTTGGGAGGGAAGACCCAGTTGGCCTCCCTGGAACTCTCGATGGACGCGCCGGCCAACGCCGGCGCCTGCACCTCCAACCTCAGCTGTGTCTATACCCATACGATTTCCTGGCGGAGCCCCACGCAGGCGCTGCCGATGGAGTACAACCCGCGTGTGGTGTTCGAGCGGTTGTTCGGGGACACCGGTAGCACGGAGCGCGTGGTGCGTGAAGCGAGGCTCCGGGAGCAGTCCAGCATCCTGGACAAGGTGAGCGAGAAGCTCGGGGACTTGCGACGCCAGATAGGGTCGGAAGATCGCAGAATCCTGGAGGAGTATACCGAGGCGGTCCGCGACGTCGAGCGGCGCATCGAGAGAGCGGAGGAGCAGATCGACATGGAGCTCCCCGTCTTGGAGCAGCCCCAAGGAGCTCCACCGGTTTTCGAAGACCACCTCGAGCTGATGTTCGACTTGCAGCTTCTGGCGTTCCGGACCGATCTCACTCGGGTCGTCACCTTCATGATGGGGAAGGAACAGAGCGCGCGCCCCTACCCTCAGATCGGCGTACCCGACGCTCACCATCCTCTCTCGCACCACAACAACCAGCCGGAGCTCGTCGAGAAGATGTCCAGGATCAACCGCCATCACACCGGGCTCTTCTCCAGCTACTTGGAGAAGCTCCGCGCGACACCGGACGGCGACGGAAACCTCCTCGATCACATGACGATCCTGTACGGGGGGGGCATCTCCAATAGCACCCGGCACTCTGGAGTGAATCTGCCCGTGCTCGTGATGGGTGGTGGGGCGGGGCGCCTCCGGGGCGGGCAGCACCTCACGTATTCGGACCGACCCTCGATGGCGAACCTGCTCGTGACCCTCATGGACAAATTCGACGTTCCGGTCGAGCAGATCGGGGGGAGCACGGGGGCACTCCCGATCGACGCCCTTTCGGGGCTGTGAGGCCGATGCGAATGCGCGGTTTGTTCGCTCTGGTCTTTGCATTTGCATCCGCCGGGTTTGGGGCTGCGGACGGACTCGGACAGGAACGGGGACTGGGTCTGCCACCGCTCGTGGACGCAGCGAAGGGCGCCGACTGGGATGCGGTCCGGGTTCTCCTCGAACAAGGTGCCGACGTCGACCTGGCGGCCGCGGACGGTACGACCGCCCTTCACTGGGCCAGCTACTGGGATGACGTCGCGGGCGCTGAATTGCTGATCCACGAGGGCGCCGACCCTGGCGCGGCGAATGATCTCGGCGCCACACCGCTGTGGAACGCGAGCTTGAACGGCAGCTCTGCGATGGTGCGCAGCCTGCTGGAGGCTGGAGCGGACCCGAACGCGGCCCTGATTTTGGGCGAGACGGTGGTGATGACGGCCGCCCGTTCTGGAAATGCGAGTGCCGTCGGGCAACTGCTGGCCTCGGGCGCCGACCCCAACGTGAGCGCTGCCCGGGGACAGACGGCTCTCATGTGGGCGGCCGCACAAGGGCATTCGGACGTGGTGGAGGCGCTCCTTTCGTACGACGCGAACGTGCACGCCCGCTCCGAGGCTTGGACCGAGTTACATAAGACCGACCTGGCGCAAGCCGGCCATGGCGACTATCAAATCTGGATCCAGCAGGGGGGTAATACCCCACTGATGTTCGCTGTGCGAGCCGGCGATTTGGCTTCGGCCCAGATGCTCGTGGCTGCGGGTGCGGACGTGAACGTAGAGGCCGCGTACGGGATCGCCGCCACCGCGCTCGCTGCTCACAGCAACCATGCGGATGTGGTTGAGTTCCTCCTCGAGAATGGCGCCGACCCTAATGCGTCCAACGGCGGATATTCCGCGCTTCACGCGGCGATCTTGCGGGGGAACGAGCGCGCGGTCCGGACTTTACTCGCCCACGGGGCGGATGCCAACTCGCCGCTTCTCGCCCCTTCTCCCACTCGCCGGCAGTCGCTCGATTTCTTCTTCCACCCCGCTTTTGTAGGAGCGACTCCCTTTTGGCTGGCTGCGCGGTTCGTTCAGCCGGGGATCATGCGGGCCCTCGCCGAGTTCGGCGCCGATCCGCTCTTCTTGCACGAGCCTGAGTACTGGGCGGGAGGGGGACCCGCGTTCGCCTGGCGAGAGGAGGGCGCGACCACCGCTCTCATGGCTGCGGTCGGAATGGGCGGCGGACGCGTCGCCGGCTTCGCGACCCCCGGGAGACTGGAGCGCGAGGCCCTGACCCTCGAGGCGGTCAGGATTGCAGTCGACCTGGGTGTCGACATCACCGCCCGGAACAGAAACGGTAAAACCGCAGTTCAGGCTGCCGAGGGGAGAGGGTACGATTCGGTGGTGGAGTTCCTTGTCGAGCGGGGCGCGACCTTGGACTGAGGCGCAGGGGGGGACAGATCCAGCCCGGATCACCCCAACCCACAGTCCTGAAGGCACCATCTCACCGCTCGACGGGACGGCTCAGCCCCTCGTCGGCGCCGTCCGATTCGGGAGGCTGGGGGAGCCGAACGTGATCTCCGAGACAGCCTTGACGCTACGCGCGCCGTAGCGAAACGCGATCACTAGCCGTAGCGGCGCACCGTTGATGGGGGGGATCGGCTGGTCGTTTATCAGCCACGCCAGCATCACCTGCGGATGCATCATGGTGGGCATCTCTTCGTCGACCCAATAGCCGTCATGCGAAATCACCCGGCAGTAGTGCGCGGCCGGCTGCACACCGATCATCTCCGCGAAGTCGCTGAACCGGACACCGGTCCACGTCACGATCCCGGTGGGCTCGGGCACGCCACACTGAAGAAGGGTCGTCTGGGAATGACGAGGCAGGTCCTCGAGATCGCTGAACCAAAGGGTTCCTTGTACGGCGTGAAGCCCAGAGGTGACGCCATCGGCGCACCGGGCCCCCTGGTCTCGTGGGTGCGAATGCGCAGTGGGGGGCTGGGCGGTGCAGAAGGTGACACGCCGGAGCTCTTCTTCACCGACCCCGACGGCATCGTCATTCAACTTCAGGATGCGAGCTACTGTGGAGGGGCGGGCAGGCTGGGCAACGTATGCGCCTGAAGGCCGTTGGTCGGTCACGGCGAAGATCTCACACTTAGGCTCCCCCCAGCACGAAGAATCGCTCGGGTGCGGCTGTTGTGGTCTCTAAGGGTTGCAGATAAAATGCCACCATGTTCCGCCAGCCGCTCCTCTCCCCCGGCGGCCAACCTGGAGGCTCCTAAAATTCGCAGAACTTTGTTCGCACTCTCGGTTCTTGTGTTGGGTGCGTGCGGCGACGACGGCACTGCACCCGAAAGTCTTGTGGGCAGGTACACGCTTCAGACTGTCGATGGCAACCCACTGCCTTTCGTCATCATCCAAGTCGAAGCTGACAAAGTCGAGGTCACGGCGGCCCATATCAATCTCAACAAAGACCGTACTTGTAGTGACAGCTTCACGCTCGTCACTACCGAAGACGGCATCGAGACCACGGAAAGCAAAACCGACGTTTGTACGTACACGACCAACAACACGGGAATCACGATTACGTTCGTGGGCGAGGACCCTTTTGACGGTTCGATAGTTGGTTCGCAGTTGACGATAACCGACCTCGGCATCGTTTTTATCTACCAGAAGTAGCGCGGCCCTCGTGCGTGAGCGGGCCACTGTGTTCCTCTCTATTTTCCGCCGTCTCGATCGCCGGGATCGATCCCGCCATGGGTAACGTGCCCTACGCGTCTGGACTCAGGAACTAGATACACGTGGAGCGGAGCTCGACCATGGCAGCACACCGCAAGCCGCGTAGGTGGATAATCGTTGTGTACCTGGCGCTTTTGGCGCTTGTGATCCCCTGGTACTGGCCGGCTGGCGACACCCGCACTGCTTACGGGCTGCCCCTGTGGGCGATCGCCACGCTTGCGGCGTTACTCCTCACCTCCGCGTTCACGAGCTGGGTCTTTCTGAGCTGGCCCGAGGACGCCGGTGACGAATGAGCGATCTCCTGCCGTTCGGCCCCGGTGCGTGGGCGTTCATTGCCCTCTACCTCGCCTTGCTCTTGCTGCTCGGGTGGGCAGGCCGGGCCGCCCGGAAGGAAGACACGCTTCAGGACTTCTACCTCGGCGGACGGGGCTTCGGTTTCTTCGTCTTGCTCCTCACGCTCTACGCGACCCAGTACAGCGGCAACACCATCTTCGGCGTGGCCGGGGCGACCTACCGATTCGGATTCGGCTGGCTGATTTCCGTCCACTACATGCTGGCGATCATCGTTTTCTATCTGGCCTTCGCTCCACAGCTGCACAAACTGTCGCGCGATCGTGGCTATGTCACGCCGGCGGACTATCTGCAGGACCGATTCGAGTCCAAGGCCATTTCGCTGATTGGCTCAATCGTGATGATCGTCGCGCTGAACAACTACCTGCTGGCGCAGCTGATGACGCTGGGCCGAGCCATGCAGGGGCTCGCCGGCCCCCTTGGGGATGAGGCCTACAACTACGGTGTGATCGGGCTCGCGCTCATCATGCTGATTTACGGGACGCTCGGCGGCCTCCGCGCCATCGCGTGGACGGACGTTGTGCAGGGTGGCGTGCTGTTGGTCGGTTTCTTCGTCTTGCTGGTGTTGCTGATCGACCAATTCGGACCGTTGTCGGCCGCCACGGCGCGAGTCGTGGCATCGCCTGATGCCTTCAAGGTGGCGCGACCTGAGCCGGCCATGCTCCGTGAATGGGTGAGTTATGTGATCGTGATCGGCGTGGGCGGCGCCCTCTACCCCCATGCCATCCAGCGAATCTACGCGGCGAGGTCGCGCCGTACTTTGAATCTGAGCCTGGCCAGCATGACCTTCCTGCCCTTTGTGACGGCGCTGGTTGCAGTGATTGCGGGTATCTATGCTCTGGCCTACGTGCCGGGTCTCGAGGGCGCTGCGACGGATCAGGCGCTCGCGCGATTGTTGAGGATCGTTCAGGAGAATTCCCAACTCGGTTACGCCGTGGTCGTACTGATCTTCAGCGCCTTGCTCGCCGCGCTCATGTCTACGGCGGACTCGGCCATGCTCTCCATCTCATCCATGTTCACCAAGGACATCTACGCCGTTCACCTAAACCCGAACGCTAGCGAGTCCGAACTCACGATGATCGGCAAGCGATGCTCGTGGGTCGTCGTTGGGGCGCTGGTGGTACTCGCGATCGTTCTCAAGGAAGAAACTTCCCTCATCGGCCTGATCGATCGAAAGTTCGACATCCTCGTTCAACTCGCGCCCGCCTTCATGCTCGGAATACACGCGCCCTTCCTCAGGAAGGTCCCGGTCCTCGTGGGGCTCGTGGCGGGCCTCATAATCGCGCTGGGACTCGCTTTCGGCCCGTTCGATTTCGTCGTGGCCGGCAAGGTCTGGGGCCTGCATCCGGGTCTCTACGGACTGGCGGTGAACGCCACGATTGCAGTCGCGGGCTCCCGGTGGGTGGCGCGGAGGTCCCAGATTTTGGCGTAGGGCCATTCTCGCCATGAAGAACCCATAGCGGTATGATGGCCCGGTTCCGAAGGTTGAAGCCTGCCGCCGGTTCGCGGAGACAGTACATCGTGGTGCAGACCGGCGGGCGGACGCCTGCCGCACTGGTGGCACTGCGGTTACCCTAATGGAGGGCAGGGCGTCTCGGTGGATCCGGACCACAGCGTCTGGCCAGAGAAGGGCGTGTGCGTATGGCGATTTACGCCTGCGGGCGCCCGAATGCGGCCCGAGCCGCCGGTTTCGGAAGGCTTGATACTGCCATATCTTGGTAATGTCGTATTGGGAAGCTCCGTCGCTGCGGGTTCTCGATGGAATCGTTTGGTTTTGGGGGGAGCAATCGCCCCACGGTGATCACCACACCGGGTGATCGCCACACCGTATGAGGAGAGGAAGATGAAAGAGAAGAGATCCGATTCATGGATGCGGAAAGTTGCCTGGGCTAGCGTGCCCGCGGTGGTCACTGTTGCCCTCGCATCCTCTTACGGACAGACCCTCTCCCAAGAGATGGCTCACGTTACGTTCACGAGGGACGTAGCCCCGATCCTTCAGCAGAACTGTCAGATATGCCATCGGGAAGGGGCGATCGGGCCCATGTCTTTGATTACCTACGAGCAGGCGAGGCGGTACGCACCGCTCATCAAGCTCAAGGTGACCACGCAGGAAATGCCGCCGTATCAATACGATACCGATGTGGGCATTCAGGCCCTGAAGAGTGACATGCGTCTGTCTCCGGAAGAGATCGAGACGATCGCCCAGTGGGTCGACCAGGGCGCCGCCGAGGGCGACCCGGCGGACATGCCGCCCGCCCGGAGGTTCGCCGACCTCGACGAGTGGCGGCTGACGGCCGAGTTCGACTACGGCCAGCCCGATATCGTGGTCGAGTCGAAGCCCATCACGATTCCGGCCGAGGGCCAGGACCTGTGGTGGGAGCCCCTCGTTCCGATCGGGATCACTACGGATAGGTATATCAGGGCCATCGAGGTCAAGCCTTCCCAGGCGGGCCGTATGGTCGTGCACCACGCCAACACCACCATGAGCGTCATGGAAGACGGTGAGCTGAAGAGCATGCGTGGTCGATTCACCGAATATGCGAGTGGAAAGCTGGGGGAGATCGTCCCGAGTGACGCCGCACGGCTGCTTCCTGCCGGCTCCTATGTGCGCTGGAGCATCCACATCCACCCCAATGGCAAAGAGGTCGTGGACGACGTGATGTCGGTCGGCTTCTGGCTTTATCCCGAGGGTTATGAGCCCGAGTATCTGCAGAGTTTGCGCAATTACCGCCTAGAGGGCGACCTCGATATCGCTCCCCACGGGACCGCGATGACCCAGGGGTTCCACACGTGGGACCACCCCGTCCGTATCGACAGCTTCCAGCCACACGGGCACCTGAGGTTGGTCGCCAAGTCCTTGGAGATCTTCTACCCGGAGACAGGCGAGCGGGAGATGGTGAGTATGGTCTCCAACTGGAATGCGTGGTGGCAGATCAGCCATATATACGAAGAGAATGTGGCGCCATTGGTGCCAACGGGTGCGGTCATGATTCTGACCGCATGGTATGACAATACGGAAAGCAATCCGCACAACCCCGATCCGGATGTTTGGGTCGGGCGGGGCAGCCGCACGGCCGACGAGATGTCCCATGCCTGGATAGCCGTAACTCACCTGGACGACGAAGGTTACGAGCGGCTCAAAGCTGCTAGAGAGGCCCAGCTCGCGCAGGCCGACGGCGGTGGCTAGGAGTAGGTAGAAGGTTTACTAGGTTTACGCCGGTGGGGACCGGAGGAGCCTCTCATGTCTATGGAGAGGCTCTTTTGGTTTTCACTTATTCGAGTGAAGGCCACATTGATGAGTAGGAGTCGATGATGAAATACCGTTTATGCGTCGGAGGCCTCGCACTGGCGTTTGCCGTTCTGAGTCGAACACCCCTGGACGCTCAGGACAGAAGGCCGCTGTCACCGCAGCAGCGAAACTTGGCTACGCACGGTCTCGCCGTAACCCCTTTTTTTGAGGGATGGTACCCGAATGCGAACGGCACCTATACGGTCTCATTCGGATATTTCAACCGCAATCGGGAAGAGGTGGTGAGCCTCCCCGTCGGACCGGACAACTTTATCGAACCAGCCGAGTTCGATGGGACACAACCTACTCTCTTCTCGCCGCGCCGGGATCAAGGTGTCTTCACCATCACCATGCCGGGGGAATTTGCGGAAAGCGGCGGCAGGGTGGTCTGGACGATTACCGCTCATGGCGTGACACATTCGGTCCCAGGAAGGATCGGGGTATCCGCCTATGCCCTCAGTCACGGTGCGATGGCGATGGGCTCCCTGCCACCGATGCTCAAGTTGAGCCGGGATGGGCTCGAACTCTGGGGCCCGATGTCTACCTCCGGCGATCCCGCTACAGATCCGGTGGCGTTGGAGGGAGAGGGCCCGATTGGAAGTGTTCGGAATCCCCTTCCCAGGACCGCGTCCGTCGGCACACCGCTAACGCTCACGATCTGGGTCGCCGATCGCTTTGAGCCGGAGGCCCGGGGAGTGGGGAGTGATCGAGAGCGCATTATTCCTGGTGTGAAATGGTATACGCATCAGGGAC
>SMVB01223830.1_pt1 | contig 11090 bp, 12 predicted proteins | sample 2456461 | NCBI WGS metagenome assembly SMVB01 (sample SAMN11095934, study PRJNA526329) | marine sediment metagenome | biome: Marine sediment; feature: Surficial sediment; material: Deep marine sediment; isolation source: Hadal surficial sediment | place: Pacific Ocean | collected 2014-05 | depth...
GTTTGATCAGGCCGTTGGTGAGTAGCCGTTCGACGAGTTCGCCGTTCGTCGCGATCAGGTCGGTGCCGAAGCGTCGCTTCACGTCGGCGCAGTCGACGCCGCGGTAGGTGCGCAGCCCGAGCATCAACGTTTCGAGCTAGATTCGACTACCCACGTACGCCGCTCACTATCACCGGGAGCGAAATCATCAAGGGATCGATAATCGGCTGATCGAGCCGGATGACCGTGCCGAGTCGGCGTCGAACGTCGTCGAATGCGCCCAGCGCCTCGGCGGGATGCTTCGTTTCTACCATCGCGTTGCTGCGTAGATCGAATTGGCGTCATGCATCGACTTGAAATGTCGGTCGCCTGAGTTCTTGGACAGCACGGGCACTACAGCTTCTCGTAAGGAATTCGACGATCGAGTTTCGGCACATTACGGGCGTGACCGTCAGCTGCAAACGGTCGTTAGACCGCGAGACAATTAGCGTTCCTTTCCGGGTGTTCTCTCGTCTGAGATGAGATGGCTTACAATCAACCAACGGTCGCCACGCTTGACAAATACCCGGAGATGGTTGATACGCCTAGGCGGCTGTGTCGTGCCGTCGGGGAGCTGCTGGCCAGTCCGAATCGATCGACTTCGAAGCAAAGCTATTCGCGGACCAAGGAACTTCAGGTCGTGGAATTCATACTGGGTTGAACCCGCCATCACCGTTGGCATCTTGAAGATATCGGTTAATAGCGCCTCGATGCTTTCACGCCCGAGACGTCGCATTCCAAAAGCGTTGGTCCAGTCGGCATCTTCGGTATAGTCGCGCGCCGCTAGTTCCGCGTCCTTCGTCTTCCAGGCATTTTCCCACCGTTCGATGGCTTGTATGATGGTTTCGCGATCGTTCGCACCCGGATCGCCTTGGGCCCAGGTGACAGACTGCAAGGTGATCACAAAGGCTAGCGCGATACCGATGCTTCTTAGCATGATACGGATCTCCTCTAGTGAAGTGTGATGAACACGATTGCCCCGGCCAACTTCGGGGTCAAGGCAGTATTACTACTTCACCAGTGGGTTCTTCCCCACCTCCTTGTAGCCCTTCTACGGTAAACTGGTTGTCACCGATTACGTAGCTAGCTTTGTGGCCTCGATCAGCGTGGGAGTATTCCGGGACGAGCCAGCGCCGCGCTTTCGCATCGTCATAAGCGCTACAAGGTAACCGGTCACGCAACAGCCGTATGGTTTGGCCCCCCAGACGTGACGCTGAACGAAACATCGGGGAGCCCAGAAAGCCCGTACATCTGAGCCGCTCGACTCTGTGGCAGAGTACACTCACGCCGAAACAATCGCTGGACCGATACATTTCATGAGCATTCTCACGCTATAAGCAAGGAGTTCCATTATGTCGAACCATATTTACAAACTTATTGAATTGGTTGGGTCATCCACCCAAAGCACCGATGACGCCATCAATAATGCCATTGAGCGTGCCTCTAAAACCTTAAGACAAATGGATTGGTTCGAAGTCATCGATACACGCGGGCAGTTGGTGAATGGCAAAGTCGCTCATTTTCAAGTGACACTAAAGGTAGGTATCCGCCTCGATGACTAATTGCCGTAATGGCATGATCAGTTGACCGTTGTCCTTCATCCCTGCAGATGTTCGTCGTGGCGTCGTAACGAATCGATTTTCCGTAACTCTATACTAAGTGAACCGGTAAGGGCCCGGAGGCGACCCCTAGATTAACTGGCAACACAGCGATGACAAACCAAAAAATACTGCGAGGCCATGCGCGGATGCCGTTGGTGCTGGCCTGCGTCACCGTAGCCGTCTGTTTGGTGGCCGGCTACGCTCCTCCGGCGGGGCACCAATCATACCTACTCGAAGTGATCCCAGGGTTGCTTTACGCGGGCGTGCTGGCGGCGATGTATCGACAGGTGCCGCTCTCGCACTTCGTGTATATCGGCGTCTTCGTGCACGTTCTCATTCTCGTGTACGGTGGGATCTACACCTATGCAGAGACACCGCTCGGCAACTGGGCACAGGACGTGTTCGACTTGAGTCGAAATCACTACGACCGAGTCGGGCACCTCGCCCTCGGCGTCTTTCCGTCGTTCACGATTCGCGAGATATTGCTCAGATCAACGCCCCTCAAGCGCGGTGGTTGGCTGTACTTTCTCGTATGCAGCGTCGTGCTCGCACTGGCAGCATTTTGGGAGTTGCTGGAGTGGTGGGTCACACTGATCGTCGCCTCAGACGTTGGTCAGGCGTTTCTCGGATCGCAGGGCGATGTCTGGGATGCCCAATGGGACATGTTTCTGGCTCTCGTCGGCGCGATGGTCGTTCTACCCGTTTTCGCCAAGCGCCACGACCAATCGATGGCCAACATCCCGTAGTGTTCCAAAACTGGTGGGTAGTCGAATCTATCCACGTTTTCGAGATCCCAGCGTCCGGGTATAGGTGATATGTCACCTGAATTCACCCCGGCCCGAACAAACCGACCGCTCAATCCTAAGGGATCAGCACCCCAAACAGCTCGCACAGCGGCACGTAAAAGACGCGATCAATATTCCGCTCGGGAAGCTCAACGACGAGGCGGATCTCCCGGACGACCGCGAGGCCCCGCTGCGACGTTTACGCGTAGTATTCTCTTACTGGATCGTCCCGAAGTCCCGTGCCGAGCTACTCCACCTCTTGCCAGGCGACGCGTTTGGGCGGTTCGTCGGCGGCCCACGGATTCGGCGGGTGGTCGCAGTCGTAGAAAATCTCGGGGTTGCCCAATATGGCGGTTGGCGCACTCGCAACCTTCGAGCAGTCGATCGCTTCCTCGGCCACCAGAAGGCCAAAAATATTAGGGGTACCGTTAACTAATAACTGTTCGTGCGTGGCGTAAGCCCCGGAGATTCTCTGGATGTCGGCGGGGGCCGTGGAGGAGCAGCCCGACGCGCAGCCTTGAGTGTCGTCCTGTGCGCTACCGGAGATCCTCAGGTCCCGGCCGGCGATCATTTGGTAGCCATATCCGGCGGCGGGATTGGCTGGGCTCATGTTCGCGTTGCCCGCAAGCCACAAGCCTCCCACAGCGACCGTCGAGATCGGCCAGGTGCCGTAGGGCAGGACGGTCGGGTTGCAGCCCGCCGTCGCGGAGCAGCGGAAGTCGTGCGGGGTGCCGCCGGCTGGTCCTGCATACTTGACGCCACTCAGTGCCCAGATCACGGCTCCGTAAAGCGGCGAGTAGACCTCCTTGGAGTTATAGCGAAACGTGTGTTTCACCCAAACTTCCGCCAGGAAGTCAGGGTTGCCGTCCGGCTGGAAATTCCCCGGAAGCGCTGGAGCGGCGACGAGGGCCCCGCCGCCAGCCGGGTAGTACCCGGTCGCGTTGAAGTCGTTGTCAGTCAGGCCGCAAAGCGAAACATCCTTGCCCGCCGACGAGCACGCGGCGCACGCCTTCAATTGCTGAAACGTTTGCTGGAACGTATAGAACCCGTCTAACATTCCGTCGAGGACGGGGCCGGCGTCGCCCTGACCGAAGTTGGGATCGCCCGGAGCCCGACCGCAGTCGTCGAGGGCTACCTCTACGGCATCGTTCAGATTGTCGATCATGCGCCAGGTCCAGCGGTCGTTACCAAAATCCCAGTACGCCTTCCAGACTTCTCCATCGCTGGTGCCGTTGGAGACCAGGGCGAAGTACTTGGACGCGCCGGGATCGGCCGCCGTCGCCTGCGGGCAGCGCAGGCCCGGCGGCAGCCCGGTGTCGCCCAGCGTGTCGAAGACGTCTATCGAGGGCACGTAGAGGTCGTCGTAGGGGTTGATGACGGGTAGCGGCACGGGGTCCTGGCCGCTGACGATATCACCCGCGACGCCGCCGGTCGGCCCGGTGACCGTCCCCGAGGCTATGGCGTCGCTGCAGACGGTTGCTTCCGGAATCGCGAAATTCAGGTCCTGGTTGCTGCGAATCATGCCGCAGTCGCCGCACAGGGTGGCGCCCTTGAAATCGATGTCGCCATTTGAGGCAATCGCGAAGGAGGAGGTCGGCTCGTCTGAGGCGAAGTCCGCGACGAGCGTCCTCCGGGCCCGGCCGCGATCGACCGGGACCGCCTGCTCCACACCGTTCCCATCGACGAACACCGGATACTCGGCGACGACGGTGACCTGCAGTCCTTTGTCGAGGTCGAGCAGAGGGTCATTGTTTGAGGGATCGTCCGGATCGTCGTCGTAGTTGTCGTCGAGCCGAACATAGACCAGCGCCCGGGCGTTGGTTCCGTCGTTGATCCGGAACACCTCCCACGACTTGGAGCCCTGACCGTCGAAGTTCCGCTGCACGATCGCCGACGCGGTCGCCTCGTTCCCGGTGTTGAACTGACTGGTCGACGTGAGGGACAGATCCCGCAGCCCGAAGAGGTTGTCGTCCGCCGAGTTCCCGTTGTCCGGGCCCAGCAGCAAGTCCGTGATGTCGGTGCCCTCGTAGATCCTGGCCTCGGCCCACGTGAGCCCGGCCTCCGCGTGACCCAGCGCCGCCAGATGATCGTATTCGTTGGCGGCGACGACGCGTTGGGTCATGGTTTGAAAGATCAGGACCGCCGCGACGACGAAGAGGATCGCCGTGACGAACAGCACGGCGACCAGAGCGGAGCCTTTTTCCGATGTTTGGACGTGACTTGACATGCGTGTCTCCAAACTCATGCGGAGCTCAGGACCGATTCCGTAGCAGAATCTCCGAGCGGGCCTGAATCAGCTGCGGCTGCCCTTGCGGCCCGATCCGGTCGTAACCCTCGACGAACAGCACGATCTTGTGAACGGCGGCGCGGTTCGCCATGGAAAGTGGGGATCCGATCAACGTCGCTCCCGTTGTGTCCTGGTATTCGAGCCAGAAGTCGGTCAGATGGTCGGCCACCGTGGTCCACGACACGCCGGTTGGCGGAAATAAGCCGTCCGGCGAGTTGCCATAGCGTACGAAGCGCTCGAGGGAGCCGTAGGGCTGCTGCGAGCCCGGGACGTACCGGTAGTAGACTTGCTCGATCGTGGCAACGTTGCTTTCGCCGGCCGTGAACGTCGCGTTCGTCAACGTCGTCGTCATACTGATCGAGTCGTCGCTGGTGCTGTAGCCGCTACAGATCGCGGGCTCCCAGTCGTCTCTCTCGACCGACACCACGACTCGCAACCCGCCAAATGTTCCGTCCGGCGCGTCGCAATTGAGGGCCTGGTAGTAGCGAATGGAATCGAGCCGCAGTTTGTTCAGCGGGCAGACCGAATTCGTGGATTTCGGCGTGCAAATGATCCCGGCGCTGCCGCCGTCGATGTCTGCCCTGTAGCCGATCCCGGTTTGCGAGGCATAGAAGATCACCGGCGTCCAGCTTGCGGAGCCGCCGATCTCGATTCCCTGCGGTACCCCGAAGCCGGCGACGCGAAGGTCACGCTCCATCCTGTCCATCGCCAAACGGACGTTGCTCTCGATTCTCACGGTGCCCTGTACGCGCGACTTGATCGCGGTCCCCTGCGCATAGGCGGCGTAGAGCCCGAGCATCAAAACGACGGCCAACCCCATCGCGACAACCACTTCGACCATTGAGAAACCCGGTTCGTTGCGCATCACGGACACTCAGTCGCGTGTGAAGTAGGTTTGAAACTGCGAGCTCAGGCTTCCGTTGTTCTCGATCGGGACTCCGGCGAGCGTGTATCGAACCCAGTAGGTCGACTCGATCACCACGGTCTTGATGTTCGGCTCGGCCGTGCCGCTCCCGTCGGTGGGGCCGGCCTGCACGGTCCAGCGCAGCGAGTAGTCGTTGGAGAACCCTGGCACGGCATAGTAACGACCGCCCATGGAGTCGAATTGCTGTGCGGGGTGAACACCGACGGCCAGATCGGCGTGGTCGTAGTCGAGTGCGCGCAACGCCTCCAGCTTCTCGTTGGCGAGTTGATTCACGATCAGCGTGTGGCTGGATCTGTGGGCAGCACGGATGGCCAGGGGGAACGAGGACATCGAACCCAGGACGCCGATCGTCAGCACGACGGACGCGATGAGCACCTCGACCAGCGTCATGCCTTCCTGCCCGCGTGCGGGCGGCGGCTGAGTTGCCGGGGCTTGAGCGTTACGATGCGGTGGTGAAACAAGTCGACGCAATTGTGACAACTCCAATTCTCGCCCCGTCATGGGTCACGTATACGTTTCCGGAGGTACATTCCCCGCGGCTATTCACGGTCATGCTGTCGAGACTGTTCGTGAAGCCGCTGCCCAGGATCATGATGGTCGGGGGTAGGGCCTGCACCTCGCCGGCAAGCGTGACGAACGAGCCCGATACGTTTCGCTGCAGTTCGACCGTGTTCGGCGTTGCCGCGTTCTGATCGTGGATCAGCACGCGGTAGGCGACTTTTTCCTTGAGTGCACTCATGCGGGCGCGCTGGAACATGATCTCGACCGTTGCCACGCTGGCGCCGACCTGAGACTCCCGGTAGAAGCGCTGCAGTGCCGGGAGGGACACCACCATGGCCAGCGCCAGCAGCGCCATGACGATAAGGAGTTCGATGGTACTAAAGCCGCGTGGATTCACCCATCGACCGGGCGTAGAATGAGACTTTCGCCGATTCTTCACCGACTTGGAAAAGAAGGCTCGCGGTGATTGACGCCTCATTCTTCAGCCTATTTACCTCTCTAATTCCCAATTTCAAATATTGGTTCTTGACTCTTCTTGGTCAAGTCACCGGCTGACCGGGATTACAAAGGTTCCAGGGAGTGATTCCCCGGCGGGGGCCACCTCGATCCGCCCAACCCCGCCCCCTGCGATCCAGCGTCCGTGCGTGTGCCGGCGGATTGCGATCCCCCGCAGCCTTTCACTGATGTCCCGAAAGATGCCGAAACGCAGCCCGGCCTCGGCCGGGATACCTGCACGGAGTTCCAGTGGCTCGCAACCAGGCCCCTGCGCCTGGAGTTGACAGTATGCGAGAAGCACGGTGGCCGGATCCGATGCCGAGACGCGCAGCACGGTTCCCCGTACGTTTCTCTCCACGACGATCCTTTCCCGAGTCGCGCTCGGGCGATACGCGGTCGGGCCCTCCGTCTCGTAATTCTCTACGCCGCGCTCGGCCTCGATCGGCTCCACGGCATCGCCCACGACCCAGAGGTCGAAGGACCGGCGAATTCTGAGTGCGTAAAGCGTTCCGTCCTCCCGGTACAACCCGGTCCAATCGCCGTTCGAGGCTTCCAGACCGACGGGAACCAGCTCGCCGGAAGTTGCGGACTCGCAGTATGCGGCGAGGACGGATTCGGGATCCTGACCGGAGACCTCGGTCGGCTCGCCATCGAGGTTGACCGTCACCTCGACAGTGGTGGGCCCGATCCTCGCAGAATCCGACCGGATTTCGGCTTTCCCGGCCTCCTCGGGACTCCGGGTCAGCGCGAAGAAGATGCCGATTACGAGAATCGCCGCCCCGGCGATGACGAAGGGCACCGCGGACCTCCAGCGACGTTCGGGCTCAACGTTGATGCGGCCCGTCGGTTTTTTTGCTCGGATCGCTGCGAGCAACGGCATGCGATTGTCGGCCACCGCGAGGGCCTGCTTCAGAGGCAATCGGTGGCGCACCGCGAGGCCCTCCGCAAATGCCTGGCGGTTGCCTCGTTGCATCGCTTGTACGGGAGTGAGATGGCCCGCCTTGATGGCTTCCGCGAAGGCAAGATCGAATTCCACGGAAACGTTGGTGTCTACGATGTCGTCCGACGGGCAGAGGCTCGGCTCGCAGCCATCCTTGGCCTCCTCCAGACTCATGATACGCAGCAGCACGGAGCAAGCCGCCTGCAGATCGATCTCGCTGCTCTTGGCCAGCTCCAGGGCGTCTTGATGGAGATCCGCGACATCGATTCGTTCCAGCGCGGAACTGAGATCGTACTCTTGCGAACAGGTGCGGCAGTGGACGATCGTCCGGTTCTTCGTGCCAGCGGTTGTCTGAACCCAAACCGCGGCGTGACAAGATGCGCAACGGATTTGCATCGACAGCTATCTCCAGCTAACGTTCGTCAGTCGACGCAAACTGCTTTCATCACGGCGACAACGGCCAACCACTTCTCCGCCCCAGTGTGTGAGGACGGATAAAACACACAACCCGTCTCGGTCCTTGACTCGTTCACCCGGCGGACGTACTTCACGGCGAGATCACCTTCGACTACACACTCACCGATGAGGACCGTGACTGCCTGCACCAGCATGCCCTTTTCCATGCCCGCGTCGGTGTCCACTTCAAACGTCAGACCGGCGACGCTGACCGACGTCAGATCGCCTCGCTGCCGGCCGTTGCGGGAATCGTCGATCTCGAACTCCACGAACCCGATGCCTTGACTCAATTTGTGGCGCGGATCGCGACGGGTCGTCGCGCCTTGATGTGACATTCCTTTGGTGCTCCTCGATTCGAACATAGGACTCTGTCCCGGTCCTGTCCAACGTTGAGCCGCTGACCGACAAAAATCGGCCGGGCCGGGGTGAATTCAGGTGACATATCACCTAAACTCGGACGCTGGGATCTCGAAAACGTGGATAGATTCGACTACCCACATGCTGGCCGACGGCTCAGAAGTTTGGGACATCATCAAGGAGGACCCGACGCGGGGGATCCGGGTCGCCAACATCAAGTACCTGCTCAACGACATCTCCGCCGAAATGATCACCTGGTTCTTCGGCGGCGACTGGTTCCGCTCGCCGCGGCCGGACACCGGGGTTCCGGCCGATGAAGAAAAGGACAAAATCCTCGAGGAGCTCGGCGAGAAGTTGGACGCGAAGTTCGAGGAGGAATACCCGGACTACGATCACTCCGCAGATGTTCAGCGACGCGACGCACCTCGCGCGCTATGGCGGAGACGTCCCCTACACCAGCATGCTCGTGGAGATCTACGCGCCGATTCTGGAGCGCTAGCGGCCTTCATCAACCGGGGAGCGCTGGGAGCGTAGGAACGCGAAGCTCGCGCTGAAGACAGTGGTCCTGGATCTCTTTCCCGCGCGTGCGCATCTCCGATCGCCTGGTGGTGGGGTTGTCGTCGAACTCCTGAGCGATGCGCTCTTCGAGGCAGGTGTAGAGCGCGTCGACGCGCTCGATGCCGTCTTCTTCGCTAAAGCGAAACCGTGAGTGATGCATGATTCCTGCGGTTACAAGAATCATCCGGTCGTCCACGCGCTCCAGCGTCGGACGAACCGCCCGCGGCTCGGACGACCCGGCCTCTTGTTTCTTTATGGAGCCGGCTTCACGCGGGGCCAGGCGCTCGAGACCCTGAAGAACGACGGCCGAGAGCACCAGTAATCCCAGCAAGGCCAACAGCATTTTTCCGGGCGGCCACTGTCGCGGATCGGTCATCGATGCTCACAGGCTCGGCGGGCTACCAGTGGAAGCCCAGCGAAAGGCCGAAGTGCGTTCCGCCGGCGGCCAACTCGGCGGGCTCCGGATCGGCCTCCGGGATCAGTTTGACGTCCGCATCCGAGTAGCGCAGATCGATCCCTAGATTGAACTGGGCGGTCAGCCGATAGAGCAATCCGGCGTTGGCCCAGAAGCCGAGCGCGGAATCGGAATCGTCGACGACCAGCGTAACGAAGCTGGAGCCACTTCCAAGCGACCCACGTGTCCATTGCGTGGCGTCGAGCTTGACGAAAGCGATCCCGCCGCCGACGTAAGGCTGCAGCCGGTCGCCCCAGAGCTTGCGAATCCCTACGTCAAATTCCAGCGTCTTCACATAGGTCGCGAAATCGATCGGCATGCCGGCGAACACCGTCGTCGTGGCGTCGTCGGAGAAGGCAAGCAAGTCGAACGCGAGGTCGACCGGCCAGTCGAAGTCCAGCGTCAACGCGAGTCCAAACTGAGTGCCACCGTCCACGTGCGCCGCGTCGAGCGTGTCGTCGTCGAAAGCTTTCTGCCCGAACAGGAAGTTCACATCGCCACCCGCAACCGCAGGCAGCGCGGAGACGAACAACGCACCGAGCAGGCACCCCATGATCCTAACTTGTCGAGTCATCGTCAGTTTCTCCGGCATCTAGCGTGAACGTGATTGGCGTTGGTTCGTGGATCGTCGATCGAGCTTGTTTCGACGGGCATCGTCGCGCGGTCGCGTCCCGGGGGAACCGCCCGTCTGGGGTCGCGACTGCTCATTCATCGCACTCTCGACCGTACTGCTCGGCATGAATGTCGAGGCTGCAAGGCCGTCCGAGTCGACCGTGAGGCAGTAGTCGCCATTAAAGATCGACCCCGAGCCGATCTGGGCCGACGATTGCTCCACGACGGCGATGCGGTAGGTGCCGTCGGCGGGCAACTGTACCGAAAGCGCGTTGGGTAGCTGACTGGCGTCGACCTCGAACAGCGTCGTCTGCCCCATCACCATATCGGTGATCATCAGATTGGCCCGCCCCTCGCCGGTCGTCTCCACATCGAGCGTCACGTCGATCTGTTCGCCCTGTATACCGACGATCATGAAGATGTCGTCGTCAAGATCCTGCCCGGCGGGCTGATCCCCGAGCGTCGAGCAGATCGTCACCGGCCCGCCACAGGGGACCAGGTCTAACAGGTCGGTCAAACCGTTGCAGTCGTTGTCGATCCCGTCGCTGCAGAGCTCGACGGCAGCTGGATTGACCGCCGCGACGCTGTCGTCGCAATCGGTGGAGAGGTTCGATTCGGACTGAGCCGCGTCGCAACTGCCGTCCGCTGCGAGCGTTGTCATCGTCACGCCGAATCCATCCTGATCCGCATCGACGAAACAAGTGATCGTGTCCGCGCCGTTGCAGTCCTGATCGACCCCGTCGTCGACGATCTCGGTCGCGCCGGGGAAAATCGATGCGCTTGCATCGTTGCAATCGCCGCTGATGCCGGACTCCGATTGACCGGTGTCGCAACTCCCGTCGGAGGCAAGCGTCGTGGAGACGGAACCGAAGCCGTCCTGATCGCCATCCACGAAGCAGGTAACCGTATCCGTGCCGTTGCAGTCCTGGTCGATCCCATCGTCCGGCGTCTCGGTCGCACCCGGATTGACCGCGGCGGCGCCATCGTTGCAGTCGGTCGAAACGGTCGACTCCGACTGGCCGGTGTCACAGCTTCCGTCGGCGGCCGTCGTCGTGGCGGTCGTCCCGAAGCCGTCCTGATCGGCGTCCACGAAGCAGGTGA
>SMVB01314405.1_pt1 | contig 11090 bp, 11 predicted proteins | sample 2456461 | NCBI WGS metagenome assembly SMVB01 (sample SAMN11095934, study PRJNA526329) | marine sediment metagenome | biome: Marine sediment; feature: Surficial sediment; material: Deep marine sediment; isolation source: Hadal surficial sediment | place: Pacific Ocean | collected 2014-05 | depth...
GTTTCGATAAAATGTACAGCAGTGAAGAATATTTTAATACCCACAGATTTTTCAGATAATTCATGGAACGCCATTGTGTATGCACTCAAATTTTTTGAGAAATCAACTTGTAATTTTTATTTATTGCATGTTAACGTAGTAAATGATATGGTAATTGGTGTTTCTCGTCTTGTACCAACTCAGAAAATATTAAAAGAAGTTTATATTGAACCTTCAAAACGACAATTACAAAAATTGATTGATCGATTAAAACAAATTACCGTAAATAAGAAACACAGATTTTTTACTTTGACGGATTATAATTTATTTATAGATTCCATAAGGAATCATGTAGAGGATAAAAAAATAGACTTTATTGTCATGGGCACTAAAGGCGCTTCGGGTTTAAAACAACTTATTATTGGCAGTAATGCTGGAGCTGTTGTAAGAAGAGTTCATTGTAATACTTTGATTGTTCCCGAAAATGCAACATATAGTAAACCTGAAGAGATTGTATTTCCCACGGATTTCTCGTCTTTTTATTCTTCCAATATATTACAACCGATAATCGAAATATTAGAAGCAAATAATGCTTGTGTCAGAATTATACATATAGGTAAAAAAGAACCTGATTTAAATGAGAATCAATCTATTAACAAAGAATATTTAGAAGACTATTTTGACAATTATAATCATAGTTTTCACTTTTTAAAAAACAACCATATAGAGGATGCTATTCAGGGTTTTGTTGAAAGTGAGAGCACAAATTTAATTATTATGGTAGCAAAAAACCTTAATTATTTCCAAAGAATACTGTTTCACCCTACTGTAGAAAAAATTAGCTATCATACAGATGTACCCTTTCTAGTACTTCATGAGTAACATATGATAGATGCGTTATTTACCTCTTAAATTTTTCCTTAAAAAGCTGACATTTGTCATATTTTAATAATCGTTTAAGATTTATCTTTGGTAAATCAAATTGAATAACGCTCCTTAAATCTATCAATTAACACTTTAATATTATGGTTTACCAGTCGTAAGATCTTGTAAACCATAAGACGAGTTTGAAGTTATCATTTAGTAATAAGTACATTAATCCTTCTTTAACCATAAAAAATTATTAGAAAGGCTAAAAGTTGAATAATAAATTCAAACTCTTCGAGGAAACAGGAAGTTTCGACTTCCTGTTTCCTTAGCAATATATAGTAATTGGGATTACTGAAAGGCGAATAATAAAATTGATCTATCCGAGAAAATAGGGAAGTGTTGTGCTTTCCCATTTTGTTTTATGGAGTTAAGTTAACCTGATATTTATCATAGTTTTCTGTTTAGATACTTCTTAATTTTAATCATTGAATTAAATAGCGTAATTATGAAAAATATTTTAGTTCCAATAGATTTTTCCGAGTATTCAGAATATGCTTTAGAAACAGCAGCAATATTAGCACGGAAATGCAATGCTAAAATTTTAGCACTACATATGTTAGAATTACCAAATGTAGTTCTAACCTCATCCAGGGATTCCCAACAATTAGAAACGATTTTCTTTTTAAAATTGGCGGAGAAAAAATTTAAAGAGCTCATAAATAAAGATTTTCTAAAAGATGTTGGTATTACTCCTATTATAAAACATTTTAAAGTGTTTAGCGAAGTTAATGAAGTGGCAAAAGAACAAAATGTAGATTTTATAGTCATGGGGTCGCATGGTGCGAGTGGTGTAAAGGAGTTTTTTATTGGTTCTAACACTGAAAAAGTGGTGAGACATTCGGACATTCCAGTATTAGTAGTAAAACATAATCCAGTTTTATTGGATTTCGAAAATGTTGTTTTTGCTTGTGACTTTTCCGAAGAAGCGATAAAACCTTACATGGATGCTTCTAAATTGTTCAAAGGTTTAAATACTAAAGTACATTTGGCATATGTGAATTTGCCAGACGAAAGATTTAGAAGTTCTACAGAAATGGAAAAAAATGTAGCCAATTTTTTTAAAACAGCAGAAGGTAATCATAATAAAATGGGGGATGTAACTTATATTAATGATTACACCATAGAGCAAGGGATATTAAACTTTTCTAATGTCATTGGTGCAGATTTAGTTGCAATTGCTACACATGGAAGAACTGGGCTAGCTCATTTTTTTGAAGGTAGTATTTCTGAAGATATTGTTAACCATTCTACCTTGCCGGTAATGACGTTTAAAATCTAAATATCATTCCTCGATATAGAGCATTGAGGTTTCATATAAACTTCATTCTCAATACATCGGGAATCGTGGTTGATTTTTTTCTAGTTTAAATTAATGTTAGTTTAAGTCTACAATATTTATTAATCTTTAATTTTATAGAGGTAGAAAGGTTTCACCAGATTTGATTTCAATTGCTAAATCTTCAATTGTTTTTTCATTTAATCGATTTAAAAGCTCTGATCGATATGTGTATGCAATCTTATGCAATGGACAAGGTTTTTCATTATCACATTCTTTCAAACTCAACATACAAAAACTTAACTTTTCTTCTCCATCAATTACATCAATAATACTCATTATTGACTGCTTTCTGTTGTTATCACTTAAATAAAATCCTCCATTTGGTCCTCTTGTCGATGAAATTATTTTCTGCTTAGATAATTCTTGCAATAGCTTTGCAATATAAGCTTGAGGAACGTTTATTGGTTTAGAAATATCCTTAATCATTACTTTTTTATTCTCATTAGAATTTACCGCTAAAAATAACACTGCTTTAATGGCATATTTAGAAGAATTTGAGAGCATATACAGAGTTTGTTTATTTTTTTCAAATATAAAAAAGATATTTTTATCTTAAATATGATTTTTGTCATATTTTATAAGATGTGGAGGTTTTATTTTTGTCTCATAAAATTAATAAACATGAAATCTACACTAAAATTAATGACCCTTTTTCTTGCCATCTTTTTAATGAGTTGTGGTGGTGAAGAAAAGAAAGATGTAAAAAAGAAAGTTCAATTAAAAAAACAAACAACTGAACAAATAGTAACTCTAAAATCAGAAAAAATTCCAGCATCAAAAAAAATCGATCTAACCAATAAAGGTGTTGGGCCTATATCTTCAGTTACATTAGGTGCAGAAATAGATCAAGCTATGGCAACTCATGGTGCAGAAGTGTACAAAAAAATGTGTACAGCTTGCCATAGGCCAAACAAAAAATTTGTTGGCCCAGCTCCACTTGGAATATTAAAAAGACGAACTCCTGAATGGATTATGAACATGATTCTTGACCCCGAGGGTATGGTATCAAATGATCCTTTAGCAAAAGAATTACTAATTGAATTTAATGGCTCTCCTATGGCTAATCAAAGTTTAACCGAGGAAGAAACAAGAGCTATTCTCGAATATTTTAGAACATTAAAATAAATACTATATGAAAACTAATCGTAACATTCTGTTTAGTGCTTTGTTAATACTCCTATTTATTAGTTGTAAAAATGAGACCAAACAAGACAAGTCTGATACTTCAACAACAGTTGAAAAAACAGACGATCCAAGAACAGGACAAGCCTTTATAGCTGATGATGGCTCTACACCAAATATATTACAAATTGCCATGGGGTCTCCAGACCACACTACTTTAGTGGCAGCTGTTCAAGCCGCAGAATTAGAAAACTCTCTTGTTAATGCTGGACCGTTAATGGTTTTTGCACCAACAAATGCTGCTTTTGATGCACTACCTGAAGGTACAATTGAAAATTTATTGAAACCAGAGAACAAAAATGCTTTGGCAAATATTTTAAAATATCATGTGACTCCTGGGAACTATTCTAAAGACTTTCTTAAGAAGTTTAAAAAATTAGGTCAAGCTAATAATCAATATGTTACTATAGAAGTAATAGGCGATGATGTATTTGTTGGTGGTGCTAAAATTCTTGGAAGCATAAAAGCTGGAAACGGAATTGTACATGTGATAGATAAAGTATTGTTGCCACCATCAGAATAAAAAAACAAATTATAAAAATTAAAACAATGAAAAATATTATTAAAATTTCTATAGGATTTCTAATGGTTGCAATTGCGTTTACGAGTTGTAATAATGGAAATACCTCAAAATCAAAAGGTGCTTTATCTTCAAGTGCTGCAGAAAAAGTTTACATAGCTCCTGGAGAACACGATGAATTTTATGCTTTTCTTTCTGGTGGGTTTAGTGGACAGCTAGCTGTTTATGGACTGCCATCCGGACGGCTATTTAAAGTAATTCCTGTGTTTTCAGTAGATGCCGAAAAAGCTTATGGATTTAACGAAGAAACCAAACCGATGTTAAACACCTCTCATGGCTTTATTCCTTGGGGTGATTCTCACCATCCAGATATGTCTCAAACAAACGGAGAGTTAGACGGCCGTTGGATTTTTATTAATGAAAATAATACCCCGCGTATTGCAAGGATTGATCTAACAACATTTGAAACAGTTGAGATTCTTGAAATACCAAATACAGCAGGAAATCATAGCTCTTCTTATGTTACCGACAATACCGAATATGTAATTGCAGGCACAAGATTTAGTATTCCCATTCCACAAAGAGATATATCTATAAAAGATTACAAAGGAAACTTTAAAGGTACGCTCTCTTTTATAAAAGTAGATCCAGAAAATGGCGAAATGGATTTAAAATTTCAAATATTAATGCCTGGTTTCAATTATGATAAAGCACATCCCGGCAGAGGGAAATCTCATGGATGGTTTTTCTATACCACATATAATACAGAAGAAGCACACACACTATTAGAAGTAAATGCATCTCAAAATGATAAAGATTTTATTGCTGCTATAAATTGGAAGAAAATTGAAGCCTATGTTAACAATGGAGGTGGTAAAAAAATGGCTACTAATTATGCACATAATGTATACGATGAAAGTACCCATAGTGCTACTTCTACTATGAAAAAAGAAGTTATTATGGTAGACCCTTCAGAAGTCCCTGGGGCAATTTTCTTTTTACCAACACCAAAGTCACCTCACGGGTGTGATATTGACCCTTCTGGCGAATATATTGTAGCGAGCGGAAAGCTATCAGCTAACCTTACTGTACATTCTTTCACTAAAATGTTAGACGCCATCGAAAACGAGAAATTTGTTGGCGATGCATATGGCATTCCTATTTTAAACTTTGAAGACATCCTTGCTGGAGTTGTAGAACAACCTGGTTTAGGCCCTTTACATACAGAGTTTGATGGAGAAGGTAATGCATATACGTCTTTCTTTATTTCTTCTGAAGTTGTAAAATGGAAATTAGGAACTTGGGAAGTTTTAGATAGAAAAAATACATATTACTCTGTAGGTCACGTGATGATTCCTGGAGGGAACTCTCAAAAACCATTTGGAAAATATTTATTAGCATTAAATAAAATTACTAAAGACCGGTATTTACCAACTGGTCCAGAAGTAACCCAATCTGCACAACTCTATGATATTACTGGAGGAAAAATGGAATTATTATTAGATTTTCCAACTATAGGGGAACCACATTACGCAGCAGCAATACCAGCCGATTTAATAAAATCTAAATCTAAAAAACTATATAAATTAGATGAAAACAAGCATCCTTATGCTGCGGTAACTGATGATGACACCAAAGTAGTGAGAAATGGAAACGAAGTACACATCTATATGACAACGATTAGAAGTCACTTTTCGCCAGATAATATTGAAGGTATAAAAGTTGGTGATAAGGTATATTTTCATGTAACCAACCTGGAACAAGATTACGACGTTCCTCATGGTATTGCAATGATTGGCGCACAAACTTCAGAGTTGTTAATAATGCCTGGACAAACCGAAACATTTATCTGGTATCCTAAACAAGTTGGTGTATGGCCTTTCTATTGTACAGATTTCTGCTCTGCTTTACATCAAGAGATGCAAGGGTATGTAAGGGTTTCACCAAAAAGTTCAAATATAGAATTGTCTTGGTCTCTTGGAGAAGACTTTTAATATTATCCATTAGGAGAATTTTGTTTTAGTGTTTATTTTCCTAATAAGGCGAGAGTTAATTATTTCGCTCTCGTCTTTTATTTTAAAACACTATTAAAAACACTAATTAATAAGACTTAAGATTATGAAAAGGTCAAACATCATCATGCTTATAGCAGCTTTATTACCATTAGGTTTATTTCTTTTCCCATTGTGGAATATCACACTGGAAGCACCACAATATCCTATTCCGTTGGGGATGAATATTCATATTAATGATTTTTCAGATGCGCATCCTTATGATATAAAGAACATAAATTTAATGAACCACTATGTAGGGATGAAATATATTCCAGATGCTATTCCTGAATTTAAAATATTTCCAATAGGCATCTTAATTACAACTGTAATTGGGTTAGTTATTGGTTTTAAATTTAATTACAAGTGGTTTCTCGCTTGGTTTATTTTAATGATCGTAATAAGTTCCGTTGGACTCTACGACTTTTATCTTTGGAATCACGATTATGGTCATGATTTAGATCCAAAAGCCATACTGAAATTTACAAATTCAGATGGTACAGTTATGGGATTTCAACCTCCACTATTTGGATCCAAAGATATCCTAAACTTTAAAGTGCATTCTTACCCTCGTTTAGGAGCTCTGTTTTTAGGATTAGGTATTGCAGCTTCGTTTATTGCATTTTTAATAGGGAAGAAAAATCAAAAAAAAAATGTTGACTATGTAGAGGAACTAAAAACTCAAAACACTAAAACATGAAAACACTAAAAAAAATCACTGCGCTAGTTGTATTATCTGCTATATTTAGTTGTAACGTAGGTCCTCAATCCATTGACTATGGAAATGACGGTTGCCATTTCTGTAAGATGACAATCGTTGATAAGCTTCACGCTGCCGAAATTGTGACTATAAAAGGTAAGGTTTATAAGTTTGATGCTACGGAATGCATGGTCAATTTCTTAAATGAATTTGATGCTTCCGAAATCAAACTATTCTTATCAATTAACTACGCAGATCCCGAAGCTTTAATAGATGCTACACAAGCCACCTTTTTAATTAGCGAAAATGTACCAAGCCCAATGGGTGCTTTTTTGTCTGCATTTAAAACAAAAGAAGATGCCAAGAGTATTCAAGAAAATAAATCAGGGGATATCTATTCTTGGGAAGAATTATTAGTTCATATAAAACAATAATACTATGTATAAAATTAACGATGCTATAAAGACTACTTCTTTTAAAGGTTTGCAAGTTGGCAAGCTAATAGATATTAATGCCAAAGAAGTGCTTCAAATAAGCCTGGAGGCAAATGTTGTATTTCCAAAACATACGTCACCAACAGATGCTCATCTATTAGTTTTAGAGGGCTCAATTTCTTTCTTTATAAATAAGATTGAATACAAACTCAATAAACATCAAATCTTTCATTTTCCAAAAGAAGTTGAGCATTGGGTTGAAGCTCATGAAAATTCAAAATTTTTAATAATTAGATAATTATAATGAAGAAAGTTATTGCTACTTTAATTGTATTTTTATTTGTTTCCACATTTAATTTATATGCTGAATCAATTGAGGTATGTAATACTTGTAAACACACATCAATTAAAGAAACTATTGCTATTGCAAAAGACTATGATACACTTCTAATAAAAAAAGGGACCTATAAAGAATACAATATTATTATCGATAAACCACTGACCATTATTGGTGAAAATTATCCAGTAATTGATGGAGAATTAAAAGGTGAAATAATTACTATAACTTCTGATAATGTAACAGTTGATGGTTTATTTATAATAAATGTTGGAGTAAGTTATACTGAAGATTTTGCGGCCATTAGAGTAAAGAAAAGCAAAAACTTTGTCATTCAAAATATGGTTTTAGAAAAATTATTCTTTGGTATTTATCTCGAAAAAGCTCGTGATGGTAAGGTTTATAATAATAAAATAACTGGTGAAGCTGTACAAGAATATAATTCTGGAAATGGAATACAATTATGGTATTGTAGAAATATTGAAATAGAAAATAATTTTGTTCAAGGCGTAAGGGATGGTATTTATTTAGAGTTTTCTGATAACTGTAAAATAATAAACAATGTTAGTACTAACAATATTCGTTATGGTTTACATTTTATGTTTTCCAACAATGATGTTTATCAAGATAACACCTTTGAAAATAATGGCGCTGGAGTTGCAGTTATGTTCTCGAAAAAAATAACAATGATCAACAATGTTTTTCGAAAAAATTGGGGTTCTGCATCTTATGGGTTGCTTTTAAAAGAGATTAATGACGCTGAAATAATAGGGAATACCTTTGAAATGAACACTATTGGAATTAACATTGAAGGCACAAACAGGATTAATTATAAAAATAATAATTTTATTAGAAACGGTTGGGCTATAAAGGTACGTGGTGCTTGTTATGCAAACAAATTTTACAGTAATAACTTTTTGTACAACTCTTTTGATATTTCTTACAATAGCAAATTAAATGATAATGTATTTGATAATAATTACTGGAGTAATTATACAGGTTACGATTTAGACAAAGATGGTATAGGCGATGTACCATATAGGCCTGTAAAATTGTTTTCTTATATTGTGAATCGTACACCAGAAACAATAATTTTGCTGCGTAGTTTATTTATAGATATTATAGATTTTTCCGAAAAAGTATCTCCAGTTTTCACTCCGGATAATTTATTAGACAACAACCCTTCAATAAAAAAAATAGAATGGTAACAATAGAAAACTTACATAAGAGGTTTAACAAAAATGTGGTGTTGAGTGGTGTAGATTTAACAATCAATGAAGGTGGTATTTTTGCTGTACTTGGCCCGAACGGTTCTGGAAAAACAACATTAATAAAAACTATTTTAGGAATGGTAATTCCTAATAAGGGAACTATTACAGTTCTTGGTGAAAACATAAAGCATAATTCGTCATATAGAAATAAGATTGATTATTTACCTCAAATAGCGAACTTTCCGAGCAATCTTAAAGTGAAAGAACTCATTAAGATGATCAAGGACTTACGAGGAAAAACAGAACGGGATGAATATTTAATTAACCTTTTTAATTTGGAACCCTTTTTAGATAAAAAATTGGGAAACTTATCAGGTGGAACAAAACAAAAAGTAAATATTGTTTTAACCTTTATGTTCGATAGTCCATTAATTATTTTAGATGAACCAACAACAGGTTTAGACCCAATTTCATTAATTAGATTGAAAGAATTGATCCAGACCGAAAAGGATAAAGGGAAAACCATAATAATTACATCACACATTATGAGTTTTGTTGAAGAAGTTTCAGATGAAATTGTATTTCTTTTAGAAGGAGAAATTTATTTTAAAGGCACTATAGATGAGTTAAAAAATAAAACGAGTCAACCAGACTTTGAACATGCAATAGCATCAATATTAATAGATAATCATGCTTAAAATATTAAAATATAGTTTTTACGATTTAATGCGGAGTCGCTGGAGTTATGTGTATTTTGCTTTTTACTTAATGCTTGGCATTGTATTGTTATTTCTTAATACCGATTTGTCAAAAGCTGTGATAACTTTAATGAATGTTATTATTGTACTAGTTCCCTTAATAGGAACAATTTTTGGAGTTATGTACTATTATAATTCTAAAGAGTTTACAGAGCTTTTATTGGCACAACCTCTTAAGCGATCGTCAATATTTTTAGGACAGTATTTGGGCGTCGCCTTGTCCTTATCCATGAGTTTAATATTAGGATTGGGTATTCCATTTATATTCTACGGCTTGTTTAAATCTAATGCCATATGGGATTTTTCTTTATTGTTAATTACTGGAACATTCTTAACCTTTATATTTACGGCATTGGCTTTTAATATTGCACTATCAAATGAAAACAAAATTAAAGGCTTTGGTTATGCTATCTTATTGTGGCTTTTTTTAGCAGTTATTTATGATGGAATATTTTTAATGTCTTTAATTCTATTTGAAGATTATCCTCTGGATAAATTGTCATTAGTTGGAACGATGCTAAATCCCATTGACCTTTCAAGAACTCTTATTCTTTTAAAATTGGACATTTCTGCCTTATTAGGTTATACAGGAGCAGTCTTTAAAAAATTCTTCGGAACAAATTTTGGACTGATTGTTTCAATTATAATGCTTTCTGTTTGGGTTATTTTACCCGTGTTGAGAATTGTATTCAAGGCGAAGAAAAAGGATTTTTAAGCTAAAAACTATACTTTCAATGATTAAAATCATTTGATTCAAAATTATAATATAGAATCTTTGTAACACATAAAATTAATATCCAAATGAGTCAAAATACTGCCCAAAATAGTAAAATTGTTTCAGCAAGAGAAGCTGTCTCTATTGTAAAGTCTAATGATCGTGTTTTTTTTCAAGGTGCTGCCATGACACCAAATTTACTTATTGATGCTCTATGCGAGCGTCACGAGGAGTTAAACAATATTGAAATAATCCATGTGCATACTCATGGCGAAGCAAAATATATGCAACTACCTTATTGCAAAGCATTTAGGTTGCATAGTTGCTTTGTGGGAGATAATGTACGAAAAGGGGTGAATACTAATTCGGGAGATTATATCCCCGTTTTTTTAAGTGAGATACATTGGCTTTTTCGAAGAAATATTTTACCCTTGGATGTCGCCTTTATTCAAGTTTCTCCACCTGACAAACATGGCTATTGTTCTTTAGGGGTTTCAGTAGATATTACAATACCAGCTATACAAACCGCAAAAACCGTAGTGGCATTGATGAATCCCCGGGTGCCTAGAACTCATGGTGATGGAATAATACATATAAGCAATATTAATTTTGCCGTAGAAGTAAATATGCCTATTCATACATATCCTTTAGGGAAACCTACTGAAATAGAAGCTGCCATTGGTAAACACGTGGCAGGATTAGTAGAAAATGGTGCTACGCTCCAAATGGGAATCGGGAATATCCCTAATGCCGTCCTTGGTAATTTAACAAATCACAAGCGATTAGGGATCCATACTGAAATGTTTTCCGATGGGATATTGCCTTTGGTTGAACAAGGTATTATAACCGGTGAAGATAAAGAAATCAAAACCGGAAAAATCGTAACCTGTTTTGCCATGGGAACAAAGAGATTGTACGATTTTATAGATAATAA
>SMVB01004564.1_pt1 | contig 11089 bp, 9 predicted proteins | sample 2456461 | NCBI WGS metagenome assembly SMVB01 (sample SAMN11095934, study PRJNA526329) | marine sediment metagenome | biome: Marine sediment; feature: Surficial sediment; material: Deep marine sediment; isolation source: Hadal surficial sediment | place: Pacific Ocean | collected 2014-05 | depth 0-1...
AGATGCCCAAACGATTCTGGCGAAAAGTGGCGGCCGGATGACGACGGCCGCGACGGCGTATCCCATCCCAACGCCCAACTCGAGGTCCCAGAGGAATCCTGGCGCCGGACAAACTGTTGAGCCAGATCAGGGGGAAGCCACGAGGAACGCCCTAACACCGCCTGTAGCCACGCTCCAGAAACTTGGCTCACACTCAACGCCGTACCAAATAATCCGGCATGCCCTGCTATGCCGCCCAAGGCATAGGCGTTTTCATCATGCACATCCGCCTGCACAAGCCGACCTCGCCATGGGTCGTGTTCAGTCGGTGCGACATGGGTAAGGTCGCCATCCCCGCCTGCGGGAAGTCCTTCAGTATCGATAAAAAACAACGGATTGCTGTTGAGCGATTCATAGATCCGATTGCGACAATACGCAGCCAGCGAAGATCCAACACATCGTTCGATCACGACACCCAACACGATGAATCCCAGATCGCTGTACACACTGTGATTGTCAGGCTCATACTCCAGTGCCTCTCCCGCAATGGTTCGCACCAGGCCTTGTATTCGTTCTCGTCGTTCGTTCCCATTTTTGGGGGACAACCCCGCCGGAGACAATGTCTTGTAATACGGTCGCCAAGCAGGAAGCCCTGAACTGTGATGAAGGAGTTGCCGAATGGTGGTGGCCTGATACGAAGTGGATTCCCACTCGCTGATCCATTCCTGAACCGGTTGGTCAAGATCCAGTTGCCCATCTTGCAGAAGACACAAGATGGCCGTGGTTGTCGCCAAAGGTTTGGTGAGGGAGGCTAGATCGTAAATGGTTTCGGTCAGAACCGGACGATCATACGGTGGATGCCCCATATGCCCGATGGCGTGATGATACACGACCTCGCCATGGGAACGGACAAAGAGCACGGCTCCGGGGAACACCTCCTCGCGAACCGCTTCCTGAAGAAATGGGGTAATGGAATCAGCCCGACTCATTCGCGCAGAACCATTAGGGGGGTTAAATCAATCGGTGTTAAGTTAAGGTTTTGGGCAGCAATACTTTCCACAAATCCGAAACTCGAATATCGAAATCCGAAACACATTCAAATGCCCAAATGCTCCAAACGCCATTTCAACGCTATGTGGCATTAGTCGACAGAATCCGTTTGAAACATTTGAGTTTCGAATTTCGGATTTGTTTGGGATTTCGATATTCGGATTTCGAGTTTAAGACACGAAAAACCCATAAAGCAGATTCTTAGCTCAACACCTATAGGGTTGAACCTGCTAGACTAGTTCAATCGCATGCCAAAATCCCGTATCGTTTCGACCACGGCATATTGTAGAAAGATGATGAGGAGAATCGCCAGAATGGGCGAGACATCAATCCCTCCGATGATACCAACCCGTCGCCGTATCGTGTCCAGCACAGGATCTGTGGCGCGTCCTAAAAATTGGATAATCGGATTATACGGATCCGGGTTCACCCAGGAAATAACCGCTCGAATAATGATCAACCACATGTACAGAAACAATACGGTATCTAAGACATACGCAACACCCTGCAAAATGTTTCCAATCGCAAACATAGGCTCCTCTAGTTAATTGCCGGTTAATTCCCTCAAGTTAGGATTCGCGCAAAAATAAGTTGAATGGATTGGTGGTTTGGCACCTGCCTGAAACCCGAAATACGAATATCGAAATACGAAACAAATCTGAAATACAAAACTTGAATGTTCCAAACGGGTCATTTGATATTGTTTCGGGTTTCGAGATTATTCTTATTATTTGGTCATTTGAATGTGTTTCGGATTTCGATATTCGTATTTCGGATTGGCACAACTTATTTCTTCGTGACAACTTTGGGCAACGTCTCTGGACGTTCCCTTATCTATCGGCAGGTTTTGGCTCAATCTTTCGTCTTTTTTTTTGATCGAGTGGCTTCATTGTGACCGATCTCCAAACACGGCTGAGCCAATTCGCACCATGGTTGCCCCTTCCTGAATGGCGATGGGGTAATCATTCGACATGCCCATCGACAATTCCTTCATATCAACGCCAGGAAGGTGAAGAGCGTCAATCTCTTCAGCTAAAATTTTGACCTTTTGGAAATACGATCGCATGGCTTCTGGGTCTTCCTCCCTGGGAGGGATTGCCATCAGTCCATCAACCTTCACGTGGCTAAACCTGGCAATTCCGGGTATGGCCTTGAGTAAGTCTGAGGCTGAAAACCCACCTTTCGTGGACTCATTCCCTATGTTCACTTGCAACAAGATAGACTGCTGGAGCTGGCGTTCTTCTGCCCGGCGATGGAGTTCTTCGATATGTTCCAGTGACTCAATTGAATGGATGACGGAAAATTGCCCAACCATCGATTTCAATTTTCTTCGCTGCACACGGCCAATGAAATGCCAGGTCAACCCCGGTGACGCTCCGATGGCCTCCATTTTGGCTTGCGCTTCTTGGAGACGATTTTCTCCGCAAATCGTGATGCCAGCGGCAATGGCTTGACGAACACGTTCGGCCTCAACGTACTTTGTCACCGCCACTAACTGCACGGTGTGAGGTTCACGTCCACTTTGCATCGCTGCGTCGCGAATGGTCTGCAACACAGACTGGACGTTGGTGGCAATATCGGTCATGGGGACATCGTGATGCGTCATGCATGATGCGTTATGCGTAAATAAAATGACGGATTCTCGTTTTACGCTTCACGGATCACCCTTCACAAGTTTCGCCATTCAGGAAGGGGCTGTTGAAAAAGGTTGTCCAGCAAGGCCGCAGGCGCTTTGGCGCACGGAGCGTACTCATAGTACGTGAGCACGACAAAGGGCCGAGAACGCCGCTGGCAGCCTTTTACAACAGCCCCCCCAGGCTAATTCAGCATGATCCCGCTGACCATCGTCCCATGCACCGTGCCTTCACGCCGATAGGAAAAGAATTGTTCCGGGCGACAGATCGTGCACAGATTGAGTGTTTGAATCTGTTCTCGTACGACGCCCGTTTCCAAAGCTTGTCGGCACAACAATTCTTTCAGATCAAATTTCCCAACCTGTGCGCCCTGCATGGTCAACACGGACGCCCAATCAGAGAAGTGCGACTGCAGCGATTCAATCACCGGGCCATCCACTTCATAACAACACGGACCGGCTGATGGACCAATCGCCATCTGGATCGATTCAACTGCACACCCAAAGTGCTCAGCCATTCGCTTCAAGGTCTTGGGAACGATGCCATGCACCGCTCCGCGCCATCCTGCATGGACCATGCCGACAATGCGCTGCTTGGGATCAGCCAGCAACACCGGAACACAATCAGCGGTTCGCACCGTCACTAACAAGTTGGGTTGATTGGTGAGAATGGCATCCCACCCCTCCATGAATTTTTCACCAACCTGCACGGGTCGATCCAGGATCAAGACGTCGGTACCGTGAACTTGTTTTACCGAGACGACCTCTGGAAAGTCCGGTTCCGCGGCCTTCACCGTCCCGAATTCGCCACTTGATCCATCATAGTGAGGTCCACGACGGGTTCCAAAAAAGTGCGTAATCGATCGGGTCTTTTCTTGAAACCGTGATAACGTGAGATGCGGGACCATCTTCAATGCAGGACCGTGTCGTTCAGCCAGGAGAACCATCCCTCGTTCCCTCCTTTTCTCATGGATTCCGCTCGAACATACGTTGAATGGATTTGTGGGTTTTGGTCCGCCCTACATTTTAAATACGAATATCGAAATCCGAAACACATCCGAAATGTCTAACTCGAATGGATTACACGGATCATTCCGAACACATGATCGCATACCACGGGCACATTCATCCTTCAAAGTTGTACTGACCGTTTCCAGGCATGGTTGTTATCTCCCATTTGGTCATGTGAATGTGTTTCGGATTTCGACATTCGAGTTTCGGATTTATTCCACGGACTTCTACCGGGAACCTTAATTCCCCCGTCGTCGTATGAACGTGGGCACATCCCAGTCTTCATCAACGAGCAAATTCCCTTGATTGGGGGTACGGCGACTGGATTCCATTCGACGCATGAACGTTGGCCGATCCAGATCCGATTCATCGCCTGTCATGGGTGCCGATCGAACGGCAGCCATGGCCGGTTGTGGTGTCGGCGGCACATACATCGTTGTGCGCTCCTGAATGGCCGGACTGATGACCGGTTGCGGTTTGGCTTTGGGTTCTGGCTGTTCAAATCCCGTCGCGATGACCGTGACCACCACTTCTTCTTCCATGTCAGGATCAATGACTTGCCCCACAATAATATTGGCTTGGGGATCCGCGGCTTCTTTGGCGATCTGCGACGCTTCATCCACTTCGTGCAAGGACAAACTGAGGCCACCGGTGATGTTCAGCAGCATGCCCTTGGCCCCTTCAACACTACCATCCTCAAGCAACGGACTGGAAATGGCTTGTTTCGCAGCCTCCAACGCCCGATTCGTACCCTTGGCCACACCCATGCCCATTACGGCTCGACCGGAATATCCCATGATGGTTTGGACATCGGCGAAGTCTACATTGACGAGACCCGGCATGGTAATCACATCAGTGATTCCCTTGATAGCTTGGCGCAACACATCATCCGCGACTTTAAACGCTTCGAGAAGCGGCATGCTTTTGTCCACCAAAGTCAGCAATTTCTGATTGGGGATGATCAGTAGCGAATCCACTTGACGTCTCAATTCGCGAAGCCCTTCTTCAGCATACCCCATTCGTCGATGTCCTTCATACTGAAACGGTTTCGTTACGACCCCGACGGTCAAAATTCCCAATTCTCGGGCAATGCCAGCAACCACCGGTGCACCACCTGTCCCGGTGCCTCCGCCCATGCCCGCCGTGACGAACACCATGTCTGCTCCATCCAGCGCTTCCCGAATTTGCGCTTCGCTTTCGATCGCGGCTTCTTTTCCGATTTCGGGTTTGGCCCCTGCGCCCAACCCTCTGGTTCGTTCCGGACCCAATTGGATTTTGAACGGAGCCGAAGATTGGCCCAATGACTGCAGATCGGTATTGGCAACAATAAATTCGACCTTTGTCAATCCGGCTGACATCATCGAATTTACGGCATTGCAACCTGCGCCCCCCATACCGATCACTTTGATTCGAATGGGAGAAAATTCTTGTTCCTGAAATGAAAACATCGGACGCCTCCTTTCCCTAAGTTCTTGAAGTACAACCTTGCCGTTTTTGTATTCGTTCGATCATCTCTCGTTCGTTTGTCACTACTCCGGTGGATAGACTGAAGGCCGAAGGCTTTTAGGGGGCAATCATGCGTGATCATAAAAAACGTCGAGCATTATGAGTGATAGCCTTCAGTCTTTAGCCTTCAGCCTAAATACCTGAGTAGTTACGTTCGTCTCAAAAAAAGTTCAACACCCACCCTTTCATGCGATCCACCACACCCCCGAATCCGGGGCCACCTTTTCTGCCGCCCAGTTTCCCATTCAATTCAAAATCTTGATCCATGCGATTCGCATGCAAAATGAGTCCGACCCCAGTCGAAAACATGGGGTTATTGACGATGTCACGCAAGCCTCCCACGCCGAAAGGAATGCCTCGCCGTCCGGGAAGATCCAACACACGTTCAGCCGCGTCAGGCATGCCTTGCAGTAACGAGGTGCCACCGGTAATGACGACGCCAGCAGCCAATTTGCCTTCATATCCGGAACGACGAATCTCTCGAAGGACCAATTCAAAAATCTCCTCGACACGCGGTTCAATGATTTCTGCCACCTCGCGTTTACAGAGATTCCGCGAAGGCCGTCCGCCCACACTGGGGACTTCCACCATTTCCGTATCCTTGACCATGCTGGCCAACGCCGAACCGTGGCGGACTTTGATCTTCTCTGCATCGGCCAATGATGTTCGTAATCCGATTTGTAAATCCCTGGTGAGGTGTTGCCCGCCAACCGGGAGCACCGCTGAATGGCTAATCGTTCCTTCCGAAAAAATAGCTACATCAGACGTGCCCCCACCGAGATCGACCATGGCGATGCCCAGCTCTTTTTCCTCCTCGGTCAACACCGCTTCACTCGATGCCAGAGGCTGCAACACGATATCGATCACATCCAGCCCGGCCCGATTGACGCACTTGACCAAATTCTGCGCCGAGGTTACCGCCCCAGTAACAATGTGCACATCGACTTCCAAGCGCGACCCGGAAATGCCAACCGGCACACGAATGCCTTCTTGATCATCGACGATAAATTCCCGTGGCAGGACGTGCAGAATGCGACGGTCTGGGGGCACCACCGCCGCGGCACGAGCCGTTTCAATAGCACGCTGAACATCGGCTCGCATCACTTCATGCCGCTTGAGTGCCACGACACCATTCGCGGTTTCACTCGCAATGTGCCCCCCGGCAATGCCAATGTACACGGAATTGATTTGCACGGCAGCCATCAACTCCGCTTCTTCCACGGCTTTTTTGATGGACTCCACCGTACTTTCAATATTCACCACCACACCCTTGCGTAACCCTCTGGAGAGACTGGACCCCACCCCAATAATGTTGATCCCTTGGTCATCCGTCACTTCCGCGACGATGGCACAGATTTTAGTGGTGCCGATATCCAATCCAACAACAATGTGTTCCTTTTTGGCCATGATGCTTGGTCACCCCCTCTGGACCTGAGAGAAACTCACTTGGACATCTCGCATCCAATCTTTGGGCCATCCTTGAACGGACCTCAATCGAAACACCCTCAACATAGCTGTGCTATGCCTCGGGTTTCCCCAATCGTTCCGTCCAAATCCGACCCAAATCTTGGCGCGATAGTGTCCAAGTTGTTTTCTCTCATGTCCTCTGCCGAACAATCACTCGGTCTGAATATCGTAAATCTATTTCATACGGTTCCGTTGGTAAACCTGCCTGGATCGTTGACTCCAACGCCAGATACTGTTGCCATGCCTGTTGCATATCCTGATTCACCCGAAACGTCACGTCCTCGGTCACGGCCACGATCTCATTCGGATCACGAAGATTAATATGAAGTGGCCCGAGAAATCGTTCACGAAGCAGCCTCGCCACCGTCACCCCCCATCGGGCCCGATCTCGCGTGGTCGGTTCCCCTTCCAACAATCGAATGGCGGAAAGGCCAGAGAACATCGGCAATCCTGAGGTGTCATCATCAGGTGCAATCGACAAGACCACGCCATCCTGATCCACAAGCAATTGGCCACCCGCATGCTGAAATGCCGCCGCAGGTTCCCGTTCACGGATCACCACCGCTAAAGTATGAGGAAATGCCCGTCCCACCGAAACCGAAGCAATCCGTGGATGGGCTTCAATACGCTGTTGCAACGCGATCGGATCAATCGTCCACAGGCTACTCTCTGGAGGAAGGACCAAGAGCGAAAGAATTTCTCCGCGCTTCATGAACTTCACACCGGAAATGGACACATGCTGAATCGTGGTCCATCCTGCCATGGCTCGCGGCACCAGATGATAACTTGCGAACCCCGCCGACAGAATGACCCCGAACACGACCATGCGACGCCACCAAGCTTTTTGAGCCATAGTCGCGCGGCTGGATTGATTGTTCTTGAGCAAGTTTCGTCGCCTCATCTCGACTTTCCTTTTGACTGGGGCTTCTTGACAATCCGCGACCTCGTTGACTTACGTGTGAGCGCGGATCGGAGAATTCGCTCAGTCAACGATTCATAATCTATCCCGGCCTGAGCCGCGGCCATGGGCAACAGGCTGCGTTCCGTCATACCGGGGATCGTATTGATTTCTAAAAAGAACGGCCGGCCCTTTGAATTGAGACGAAAATCCACACGGGCCGCACCTGCACATCCCAAGACTTGGTAGGAACGTACGGCCAATTCCTTCACTTGATGATCCTGCGTTTTCGTCAATGGCGCTGGGCACAAATACCGGGTTTCCGATTTTTCATATTTCGCCGCGTAGTCATAAAAACCGCCGGGAGCCACAATTTCCACGGTGGGCAAGGCCTTCCCATCTAACACGGATACCGCAATTTCTCGTCCATCAATAAACGTCTCCGCGATAATGGCCGACCCTTGCCGCCAGGCACGCCGGAGAGCACTCTTCCACTGTGCCGACGTATGAACGATGGACACACCAACCGTTGATCCCTGATCAACAGGTTTCACCACTAACGGCCATTTCAAATTTTTGGGTGGCATGGCGCTTTGCCTTTTTCGAATACACGTACCCGCGGCGACGGGCACACCTTCTCGTTCGACCAAAGTTTTCGTCATCGCCTTATCCATTCCAACCGCGCTGGCTCGAACACCAGATCCCGTGTAGGGAATTCCGAGTATGTCCAACAAGCCTTGAACCGTTCCATCCTCACCACCAGGACCATGCAGAGCGAGAAACGCAACATCAATCTTTTTTTTCCTGAGTACCCAGGGCAGGGACGCGTCCACATCAATCATTGTGGCTCGATACCCTCGCTGCACCAGCGCCGCATAAATGGCCCTGCCGGTTTTGAGGGAAATCTCACGTTCAGCGGAAGCCCCACCCATGAGGACTCCAATGTGGGCGTTCGTTAATGGCATATTTTAATCCCTGATGCGTGATCCGTAATGCGTGATCCGTAAAAAAAAGACCTTTTCTTGTCCTACGCTTCACGCATGACGCATGACGCTTCACGTCTCATCCTTCCCCCACAATTTTCCACTCGACCTCAAGCATGGTCCCTGTCCGATGAAACACATCCTGCTGAATCTTTTTAATGAGCAGAATGGCATCCGTAGCTCGAGCATTCCCGAGATTAATAATAAAATTTGCATGCTTGGACGAGATTTGAGCATCCCCAATCCGCAATCCCTTCAATCCCGCTTCTTCAATCAACTGGCCTGCCGAAGTCTTGGGTGGATTTTTAAATACCGACCCAGCGTTTGGTTGTGACAAGGGTTGCGTATTTTTGCGGTATTGCAGATACGATTTCGTCGTCGATTCAACCTTGGCTTTTGCTGAATGGGTGAGTTGCAACCACGCGCCCACCACAATTCCTTCCGGCACGTTGGTATGCCGATAGGAAAACGCTAACGTTGAGGCTGGATACACCACCACACGACCTTCCGAGTTCACGAGTTGAATCGCCTGCAAACAATCTTTCATTTCCCCAAGATGCGTTCCGGCATTCATGACTACCGCCCCGCCAACCGTTCCTGGAATTCCAGCCGCCCATTCCAACCCGGCCAGGGATTGACTCCCGACATATCCAAGCAATGTCGGCATACGCACTCCCGCACCTGCGCGCACCACCGTGGTCTGATCTCCCTCGACTTCCATGGTCGCAAGCTTGGACAAACTCACCACGATCCCGCGAATCCCGCCATCTTGAATGAGCAGATTCGTTCCGCCTAACACAAACAACGGAACCTGAGCGATATAGGCTTGCGCCACGAGTCGAGAGACATCCTCGATATCCTCGGGCACCACCAGCGCATCCGCCGGCCCACCAATCCGAAGAGTCGTCAGGTCACGGAGGGGAGCCTCAAAAGTGACGGTCCCTCGAATCCCATCCACTGCCGTTATCAAATCTTGATGTTTGGTCATACTCGGCTTCGCCTGCTGGTTGATTATATTCGGCTTCGATGGAGACCCAGCATTCCTCCTTGGATACGTCGCAAGGATGTTCACAGGCACTCCAATAGTTCATTGCCCACTTTCCAAATATCTCCAGCTCCCAGCGTCAACACCACATCTCCAGAACCAAGTATGGGTTGCACCTGCTTCACCAACTCGTTTTTCTTCTCAATCCAGGTGACTGATGGATGCCCGGTTCTCTGAATTCGTTGTGCCAACCATTCTCCTGAGATGCCCGGGATCGGGGTTTCACCGGCAGCGTAAATATCGGTGACATAGACGACATCGGCTTGTTCAAACGCCTCGGAAAATTCCTGAGCCAGGTCTTTGGTTCGAGAATACCGATGCGGCTGAAACAACACGATAAGGCGACCCGGCCACGCGGTTTTTGCCGCCGCGATGGTACAGCGAATTTCTGTGGGGTGATGCCCATAATCGTCGACCACCACAATGCCGTTTTTTTCTCCTCGAATATGAAACCGTCGCTCCACCCCGGAAAACGAAGCCAAGCCCTTGCGAATCAAATCGACCGGCACGTCCAATTCCAACGCAACCGCCACAGCCGCTAGCGCATTCGAGACGTTGTGCAAGCCGGGAAGATTTAACCGGAACGGTCCCAATTTTTTCCCACGGAAATGCCCTCGGAAATTGCTCACTCGGCCCGTGATTGACACTTCCGTGGCCATGACATCTGGGTGAACCCCATCGGCCAATTCATTCAGCCCATAGGTAAGATATCGCTTGACCATCTTGGGGAAAAACGTGCGCAAGCATGGATCGTCGCTGCACAGAATGGCGACACCGTAGAAGGGCACCTTATTCGCAAATTCCAAAAATGCTGCCTTCAACTGTTCCATGGTGCCATAGTGATCCAGGTGCTCCCGATCAATATTGGTCACGACCGCAATGGACGGCGACAACCGAAGAAATGACCCATCGCTTTCGTCGGCTTCGGCGATTAACAAATCACTTCGCCCTAATCGAGCATGCGTGCCCATGGCATTGATTTTTCCTCCCACCACAAACGTGGGATCGAGACCGGCATACGCCAAAATTGAAGCCACCATTGAGGTTGTCGTGGTTTTGCCATGAGCCCCGGCGATAGCCACACCAAATTTCAATCGCATCAACTCGGCCAACATCTCTGCCCGAGGGATGACCGGGATGACATGATCCCGCGCTTCCACCACTTCAGGGTTCGTGGATGGGACAGCGGAAGAAATGACCACCACCTGTGCGCCTTTGATATGAGCCGCCTCATGGCCAATAAAGATATGACCACCTAATGTCTCCAACCGACGCGTGGTATCGGAATGGACAAGGTCTGATCCGGTCACTTTATAGCCCAGCGTCAACAAGACTTCGGCAATCCCACTCATGCCACTGCCTCCAATGCCGACCAGGTGAATATGTTGAATTTTTCTAAACATGCTCTTCCGTTGCTCGTCTCGTCAGAATCCTTACATCCTCTTTTTTTCTAGCGACTCGCGACCAATTCCTCACATTCCAGAACCATGACCTCTGCCGCATCGGTCTTGCGTAGC
>SMVB01196103.1_pt1 | contig 11089 bp, 10 predicted proteins | sample 2456461 | NCBI WGS metagenome assembly SMVB01 (sample SAMN11095934, study PRJNA526329) | marine sediment metagenome | biome: Marine sediment; feature: Surficial sediment; material: Deep marine sediment; isolation source: Hadal surficial sediment | place: Pacific Ocean | collected 2014-05 | depth...
CTGTGGACATACTCCTGTTTATACAAATCTGTTGTTCGTTGAGCAATAGGATTATCTCCATAGGATTGTTCCTTGGCCATGGATGTATCTCCTGATGGGCCGCAGCCCTTTTCTTCTTCTCGAATATAATGAAAAATGAAAAGGGCCTCCTTGTATGGGTAAAAGGAAGCCCCCCGATAGCTTGACGAAGAAGATAATCTAGCGTGTTAAGCCAGCTATCGCAACCCATATGCATGCAAACCGTCCAAAAGAACTGTAGATACCTTCCTTTTATTGCAGACCAAGCCCTATATTGATTGCCGGTAAATTTCTAAAAACACAATGATGAAATGGATGACATGAACTATTTTTCACGACACACCCATGTAAAAACATGAGGGAATATTCCTTGTTCTCCATGCTCAAATATGCTAATTCCCAGGACACATTCAATGATTCTTGTCAACGATGAAACCCACAACCCACGTCTTTAACATTTCCTGCGTTCTGGCTTTTGCCTTTCTTCTCTGGGGAGGAATCGCGCCGGATCACCTTGCAGAAATCACCGGCTCGCTCAAAAACTCTTTGCTAGACACCTTCGGCTGGTTGTATATGCTCTCAGCCTCTGGAATTTTAGTCTGTGCCCTCTGTCTCATCTTTTCCCGTTACGGCGATATCCCCCTCGGTCCAGATGGCGAAAAACCGGAATTTACCCTCCTGACCTGGTTTGCCATGCTCTTCTGCGCAGGCATGGGAATCGGCCTTGTCTTTTGGGGCGTGGCCGAACCGACATCGCATTCCCACACCCCGCCCACGGGCGAAGGAGGAACAACAGAAGCTGCTCGACTCGCCCTCCAATATTCATTTTTCCATTGGGGCCTGCACCCGTGGGCCATCTACACCATGGTGGCCTTAGCACTGGCATATTTTCAATTTCGACGAGGGACACCAGGGCTTTTCAGCCTCGCCTGCCAACCAGTTTTGGGTTCCCATTCAACAGGGATGCTAGGAACCGCCGTAGATGTCATCGCCGTGTTCGCCACCGTCTTCGGCGTAGCCACGTCGCTAGGATTTGGAGCCGTGCAAATCAGCGGGAGGCTCTCCTATGTCTTTGGCATCCCCAATACGCTGACCACGCAATTGACGTTGATCGCCATTGTGACCATCTTATTCATGCTCTTCGCCCAAACAGGCTTGCACCGCGGCATCAAATATCTGAGTAACCTCAATATGATTCTTGCCTTGTCGTTACTCGGCTTTTTGCTGTTTTTCGGGCCTACGCACTTCATCATGACCGCCCTCCCCTCGACCCTTGGCCACTACCTCCAAAACCTCCCCACGATGAGCCTGAACCTTGCTCCCTTTAGCGATTCATCCTGGATTCAAGATTGGACCCTCTTTTACTGGGCCTGGTGGATTACCTGGGCGCCCTTTGTCGGCACCTTCATCGCAAGAATATCAAAGGGCCGTACAGTACGAGAGTTCATACTTGGGGTCTTGCTTGTACCATCCCTCTTCTGTGCCTTTTGGTTTACCGTCTTCGGCGGAACGGGGATTTTCTTAGAAATGGTTCAGGATGTACCCTTGAAAGCTGTCATGGAACAAGAAGGCATTGAAGTCCTCCTTTTTACAGTGCTCCAACAATACCCAATGGGCACGATCATGTCGTTCATCGCCATCGTCTTGATCGCCACATTCTTTATTACCTCCGCAGATTCTGCCACCTTCGTGCTCGGGACACTCACCACCCACGGTAACCTCAACCCACCAAACCATATCAAATTCACATGGGGCATAATTCAATCCCTCTCCGCCGCTATTCTGCTCTGGTCCGGAGGACTCAAAGGACTCCAAACCAGCGCCATCCTGGCCGCCTTCCCATTCGTCTTCGTCATCATCATCCTCATCATCTCCCTCCTCAAATCCTTCAAAGAAGAAGTCCACAGATGATTTTCTTTTAAAATCAGACAAAATACATATTTGTCTAATTTGTCTATTTGATCTAAAGTGGACGAAGGAGGATAAGCTTATGTAATACGTTTCCGTCAGTGATGCCAAACAGCGTCTTGGAGCTATTCTGGATACCGCACAACGTGAACCGGTCATGATCAGGCGTCAAAAGCGTGATGTAGCTGTCGTGCTTTCAGCTCAAGAATATGCAAGAGTGTGCGCATTAAACCGTGACGAATTTCAACGATTTTGCGACCGCGTCGGTAAAGGAGCGACAAATCGCGGGCTGACCGAAAAAAAATTAGCAGGCATTCTGGCTGATGCAGAGTAGACCACGAATCGTCCTAGACACCAATGCCTTCGTAAGCCGTCTTCTCATACCAGATTCTATTCCTGCCCAGGCCGTGAGAAAAGCCGTAAATGAAGGGGATATTCTCATGTCCGAATCAACCTTATTCGAATTGGCCGATGTCTTGGGAAGAAAAAAATTTAATGCTTATATGTCTATGCCGGCGTTATTCCGGCTTCAAAAATTCATCCGGCCATTTGCGGGAAGTATGCATCACTGCAAGTATGCGAACTTCTTGACGCTTGATGTAATAGGGAATGATATAGGGAAGGCCGGGAACGACCAATTCCCGTGTTTTGGAAACTCGACCAGGGCGGCCTAATTGCGGATGGTGTTGAAGGGAATGTGTTGACGCTTCGATTTTTGTGAGCACCCGATAGGCTGCAGCCGAATCATCTTCAGCGATATATCGACCAATTTCTTTGAGATCTTGGAGGGCTTCATCCAGCCATACAACTTCCATTATGGCTTAAAGAAATCAATAACATCGCTCACTTGGCTAATCGAAGAGAATTTTCCTCCTTTTTCTGCTTTTTTCAGACGTTCACGAATACGTTTTTCCTGCCAATCATACACTTCCAAATAATTTTCGATAGCTTGGTTAATCAACCAATTTCTGGACCGATCAGCTCCCGCAGCAATTTGTTCCAGTTTTTTTTGAGTTTTGACTGGCATGCGCACCGTCACATTTCCCGTACTTTGATCCATATGTAATCACCTCAATTGCAAAGGAATATTTTTGAATCATACCAGGAATCTAAAAATGTTTCTAGCCATATATTATTTCCCTCTGTAGATTTTCATGAATTTTCTCGCTACCCTTGCTCAAGATATCTGCCTGCTTTATTCTCTCATCATGAACGGGTTGACCCGACGTGGGCTCGAATGGGCGAAAATGTAAGGAGAAGTCCCAATGGCTGAACAAGATCCCCACCCGCCCCACATTATCACGACCGAAACGATGCTCAGGTTTTATGTATTTTTAGGGCAATATATCGATCGCTGCTTAGATGAGGAACACCGGCGATCACTGCCTGAGCCTGACTTTCAACAACATTTGGCGACGGTTCACGACCAAGTCGTTGAATTGCTGGCCACCAACCGTGTGGTCAAAGACAAGGCTGAAGCCGAATTTCAACGCATCACCACCATGTGCCAGGATTACCTCAAGCATCCAGAAGGGGAAGATCAAGGTGCCCTACGGGATGAACGGGAGATTCAACGGGTGAAAATGTTAGCGTTGAGTGACCTGCTGGCCGTATTTCGGTCAGTGTAACTCGCTCGAACTTTACTTTCGCCTTCTTTCTGCTTTCAGTTGATGCACGTCGCCATGAACAATGGCTCATTGCCGACACAACTAACAATACCTGAATGTCTTGCCACCAAAGGCTTGCTGATGAACGATGAGACCTGCTCAATACCGTCCGAAAGCTTGAAATTCTTGACAAAGCGCGAGAACGGATGTTACCTCCTGTGAATGGTTCCTACCATAGAAAACCCTCAAATTTCTGGCAAATCTGCCTCTACCTGGACCGGACCTGCGCGGGAGCAGGCCGTTCAGCGAATGTTTACGGCGATCGCAAAGTTTTATGACTTGAACAACTCCCTGTTAAGTTTCGGGCTGCATCATTCCTGGAAACGCAAAGCGATTGCGCATATTCCTCAACAGGCCGGAACCCACGCGCTGGATTTGGGCGCAGGCACCTGTGATTTAGCTATTCTGTTGGATCACCACCTGAAGTGTGCATCAACAATCATCGCGGCTGATTTGAATGTCGCGATGTTGCGGGTCGGTCAAGAAAAGATTCGCACGCAACAATTAACGGACCGTATCGCTTGCCTGCAAATGAATGCGGAACATCTCACCTTCCCTGATCATTCCTTTGAGACCGTGACAGCCGGTTTTTGTATCCGTAATGTTGGCAATCTGCCTCAAGCCCTCAATGAAATCTGCCGGGTGTTGAAGCCAGGCGGACGCTTTGTCTGTTTGGAATTTTCACGGCCGATCTCTGCCGGATTTCGTAAAATCTATGATTGGTATTCCTTTCATCTGTTGCCGTGGATTGGAACCGTAGTGGCACGGGACGGGACGGGTGTGTATGAATACTTGCCGGCCTCGATCCGGAATTTCCCTGACCAACAACGCTTATGTGCCTTACTGAAAGAAGCAGGATTTCACACGATGGAGTATCACAATTTGACCGGTGGCATTGTGGCGATCCATGTGGCGGTGAAATAACGCCATGAACTCTGTCCTGTATGTCTTTCTGCCCTGCAAAAAAGTCTATCCGACGGGGATTACCTACTTGGCGGACTTCATCCACCGTCGTCGGCCAGAAGTCCGCCAGCACATCTTAGACCTTTCCCTCTTTCCACCCAATCAACGTCAAAAAAAACTGCGTGAGGCCACAACAGCTTTTCAGCCGGAACTCGTGTGCTTTTCTTGGAGGGACATTCAAATTTTCTCCCCGCATGAAGGAGATTCGTCTCTTGAACATGCCTTTAACTTTTACTATGCCAGCAACCCGCTCAAGCGTGTCGCCGCCTCTTTTCATGGTCTTCGCAACCTGTACAGGTATTACACCGATATACGAAAGAACCTTTCCTATCCCTGGCTGATTCAGAAAGAATTTCCTTCGACCCGGATGATGATCGGAGGCGGGGCATTTACGGCATTTGCGGATCAACTCATTGAGAAACTTCCACAAGGCATCATCGGTATTTTAGGGGAAGGCGAAGACGCCATTCTGAAAGTGCTCGACGACGAGCCCTTGAGTGACGAACGCTTTATCATTCGAGAACAGGGGCGAGTAACCAAAGGCGAGAAACATACCCCTGCGTTGCTGGACTCCTTATCGGTCGACATTCCATACCTCACCTCAATCTTTCCTCAATACACCGAATACATTGGCGAATGTATCGGGGTGCAAAGCAAACGCGGCTGCCCGTATGACTGTGCCTTTTGCCTTTATCCCTATATCGAAGGAAAACGTGTCCGGTATCGTCCTGCGGAAAATGTCGTCAAGGACATTGCCCAGTATTACCACCAATGGGGAGCCAGGAGGTTCTGGTTTACCGATGCCCAATTTATCACAGGGAAAGACGCCTATCCACAATGTACAGCAATTCTGGAAGGGATCATACGGGAAAAGCTCGACATTGAATGGTCAGGGTATATTCGTACCTCTTTGATTAATGCATCAATGGCAAAATTGATGGTGCGATCAGGAGTCGGGGACTTGGAAGTGGCCGTGACGGCAGGCTCACAAAAAGTGCTGAACAGCCTACATATGGGATTCAAGCTGGAACACTTGTACGATGGTTGCCGCCATCTGAAGGAAGCGGGATTCAAGGGACGTGTGATTTTGAATTACTCTCTGAATTCGCCGGATGAAACCGAAGAGACACTACTTCAAAGCATCGAGTCGTATAAAGTCATTGCTTCAATTTTAGGTGAAGAGCGAGTGTTCCCGCTCATGTTTTTCCTAGGAATCCAGCCCAATACGGACCTGGAAGCACGTCTGTTGTCGGAAGGCTACCTCTCGAAAGGCTACAATCCATTGAGTCTGACGCCCTGGAATATCAAAAAGATGCTCTACAATCCGGCACCACTCAATAAACTTATCGCCAAAGCATGTCTGGCGGCTTGGGATCGGAAGCATAGCTCACACGATCCACGCCCCTGGTCAGGCAGCCTGAGCCAAAGTGCCACACAAGAACAAGGTCACACCTACGCAGATACCAGTCTCTCCAAAGGCTTTGAAAGCAATTCCGGTCGTGACACCTTGCTCACGTTAGAAAGCATTCTCCGCTCTCGCCGCCCCTCAGATTCTCAAACACTCTCTCAAGCGTCCGAACCCAATCCTTCAAGATAACTTCCTCTCACATTCTTCATGTGGAGAGAGAAAGCCTTTTCCCAGCTTCTTGCATGTGATCATGCTTGGAAAATTCGTGCAAAATGTCGCTGACTTTAGATCCAGCTCCATCAGTTCACACAGCATCAAGGGTTGTTGTTGTGCAGACCTTCGTGATTCAACTGCTGTTCTTAGGTTGAAGTACCCACACAATTGGTGAGTAGGCGGTTGCCAGAACAGTACAAGCAATCAGGCCCAGTGCTTGGATATAAATCCCTAACAGACCAGTCCCGGTTCCATTGTCGGGAAAATGCCGATTACCGAGATACGTATGCAAGACAAGAAATTCCCGTCGCCGCAAACCCAGTGCATCCGATAAGGAGGAAACTGAAGGGCTTCGCTCAGAATGCAAGACACCGATGGCGTCTTGCTCCGTTGCCGACACGCCGGGTTAGGGGTCGGGTTATGACTTAATCCATTTTTTCGATAGAAAATATAGATTAGATCAATACTTGACCCCATTTCCAAATAGGCGCGCCCGCCCCACCAAATCACGCGACCCCGGCACAGAGCCGAAAATCCTACACAAGCTAGAGGCAATGAATAGTATCCCGCTTCCTGTTTTTCTCCCTCAAATGAGGCGAAAAAACAGGCAATGGGTCTTTTTTTGACACAGTTGAATTCGAACATCAGGAGAACACAACATGGACGCTGCCAATAAGTAACCAGAGGGAGAAGCGCAACTCGTCATGTTCCGAGGGAAGCAAATCAGGCAGGTGCTACACGAGAATCGACTGTCCGATAAAATCGGACAGTTGAAAAAGTTCCGGCATCTTACGCATTAGATAGATGAGAAGGAGAACGAAAAGATAACGACGCGCTGTTCATTAAGGGAAAGAAGTGGAGGGCCTAGCACTAAAGAGGCTTACACAGCCAATGATAGTGTGGTCACCTAATTTAAGTGGCGAGTGACTTTTGAATAAGCGAGGATACCGGCAGAATGTGTAGGTTCACATCACTTTTGTTTTTTTTAAAAAACCATCAGCGTCTAAGGCATCCTTTTTTTTGATTCTATGTATCGATGATATTGTTGGTTGAATGCTTTTACAAACCTCTCCAGTCTTTCTGGTGTAATGCAAATCCTGGCCACACAAAGCGCCTTAACTGCCTTAAGTTCCTTGGCCTTCTTTAGGGCAGAGGCATCGGTAATAAACGGCCCCCGGTGCTCAAAAAATGACAAGATAAATTCATCCCCGGACGTTTCAATAACAACATTGGTCACGCGATGTGTAGGAACGCAATCGGGAATGAGCCATTCAAATGGTAGGCCAGGCTCCTGTTTTTGTGGTTTTTGCTCTTGTTGTTTCACGGGCTTGGAACGAGCCATTTTTCATTCTCCACTTTTGTTGTTTTAAATAGCTATCGAGATAGAACTCTGCCTTGTGCCTACGCCAGGAGGCACTGCAGGGATGTACATTTCTCTTTCGGCACACGGATTTAGTGCAGTGTCACTGAGGCTACAGATAGCAAAACTCATACCTTCCCCCGAAGGACTAGATGTTGACAATGGGTTATGCGCTTGGCCTTCATTTTCTTCATGGAGGTCCCTATCTTCATCATAGCTGACAGGAACCAATGTCTGTGATAAATTCACCTCTTCATTAAGAACACTTGAAAATGGCACAAACCGTACAGTTAAACCAACATCAAAAGCTGAAGATAGTTTTAAAAGGGTGGAGATGGTGAATTTTGAGTAGTCGGGGTCTTCTAATACCGAAATTCTCTCTTGTTTCATATTAGCTCGCTGGCCCAATTCCATTTGGTTCCATTTAGCCTTTTCCCGCAAGGCACGAATTTGGAACGGGATACCGGTCTTGATATGTTCTTCAACAAAACTATCCCTATACTCCTTATCTTGCATCGCTTTTTTTAACCGGTGGAATGTACGGTTCATACTCATGTATTAGGCTCCAATTAGAAGAAATTAATTTTCGACGGGATGCCGCTACCTCTGGGGCATTTCTTGGCCTAAAATTACTATCCTTTTCAACGGCCCCAATCAGCAGGGTAAACACGTTGGGGTGGGGACCAAAGAAGCCAAGGGGACGAAACTCAACATTTTCAAACCGTATTCTAATTTCATAGATACCATCATACCCGTGTATTTTTTTCGCATAGTTTGGCTCCCAAGCCTGTTGGAACCCTAAGTAATTAAAGCGAAATTCAATTTTAACTATAGCCTTCGTCTTGATTCCCTTATTCATCCATTGATGGATGACGCAGCTTCCGCGATTCAAATAAGAATAAAACGTCCAGAATGGCTCTATCGGCATCTTATAATAAAAAAGTTATATTTTCAATAAAATATTACTGGCATAAGTATAATAATATTATTATATGAATACTTCAAGGTAAAAATACCTAATAGATCAGCACAATAAACGACAAACCGCTTCCTCTCTATTTTTTTTAGCATCAGAGGCAATGAAAATCCTCCTCTTCATTTTCCTCCTCCCCGCCATCACCCACTGCGCCCCCACTGTGGCCAGCGTGCATGATGGCGATAGCCTCACCGTCCGCACCTGGACCGGCGCCACGCAAAAGATCCGGCTCAACGGCATCGACGCCCCGGAACTCACCGGCGACCAAGACCAGGCATCAGCCGCCTCCAATGAAACTGGCGCGCTCGCCCCGGCTCCCACGCGGGCTCGTATGAGTTGGGCCCAATGACTCACACGCGGCTTCGCCATCGACCTCACCACCTGTCCCCAGTGCGGTGGCCCCTTGACCATCCTCGCCGCCATTGACGATCCCCCTGTGATCGGCAAGATTCTGAGCCACCTGGGCTTGCCGACCCGCGCCCCACCAAAAGCCCGGGCCCTCCTCGCAAGATGAACGCCCGCATATCGGACACCAAAGTCTGGGGGCTTGAATCCTCCACACGGTTTTTGGTACTTTGCCGCCTAGTCCAAAAGGCCTTTTAAAATTCCTATTCCCTTTACATATGTCGGATTCCTCCACCCTTATAGTTCCCACGGTCACTGTTCGGACATTCCGCCCAGAAAATGTTCGGCGTATTCTTTGTGTGTTTCCTGCCTATACCAAGGCCTTCGGCACCTTTGATCATGCCTTTCCCCTGATGGGGCCTGTTAAGGCCTTCATGCCGCCTCAGGGAATTCTCCTTATCGCAGCGCTTGTGCCTCAGGAGTGGCAAGTCCAGTTCATTGATGAAAACATCCGTCAGGTGTTGGAAGGCGAGTTTGCCTGGGCTGACGCCGTCCTGGTGTCGGGCATGCACATCCAACGCAATCAAATATTGGACATTGCGCAACGCGCACACCGGGCAGGTAAAGTGATCGCCCTCGGTGGGCCCTCAGTCTCTGCCGCACCCGAGGACTATGAGGATATCGATCTCTTACATTGCGGCGAAGTGGGCGATGGGACGCTCGAATTGTTCCGCCGGATTGATGAAACTCTTGCACGTCCCGAAAAGCAAACCATATATCGCACAGTTTCCCGCCTTCCGATGGCCGAATTCCCGACGCCCGCCTATCGCCTGATTGACGTCCGCCAGTATCTGCTCGGGTGCGTTCAGTATTCTAGCGGCTGCCCATTTACCTGCGAGTTCTGCGACATTCCGGCACTTTACGGGAGAAACCCCAGGCTGAAGACCCCGCAGCAAATCCTAGCCGAATTGGATGAGCTTGCTGATGGCGGGACACCTTCGATCTACTTTGTAGACGACAACTTCATTGCCAATCCTCGGGCTGCGCGGGACCTTTTGCCGTACCTCGTGAAGTGGCAGCAACGCCGTGACTATACAGTTCGCCTCTCCTGCGAACTCACGCTCAATGTCGTGGAGTATTCGGAGATCTTAGAGCTGATGCGCGAGGCGTTTATGACCAATATCTTTATCGGCATCGAGACGGTAGAGCCTGACGCCTTGCGAGCCATGAGTAAACAGCAGAACATTCGCACGCCGATGCTGGAAGCCATTGATACGATCAACAGTTACGGGATCGAAATCGCCGCTGGAATTATTATTGGTTTGGATACTGACACCCCGGAGACCACCGACGCGATCTTGGAGTTCATTGAAGCTTCGCAGGTCCCGATTGTCACACCGAACTTGCTCGTGGCCCTACCGCATACACCGCTTTACGAACGGCTGCAGAAAGCCAACCGTCTGAATTCTGGCGAAGGACGTGATTCGAATATTGAGTATCTGCAACCTTACGAGGAAGTGGTGGCCAACTGGCAGCGAGTGATTCGTGAGACGTACGAGCCACGAAAAATATATCAGCGCTATGCTACACAGGCAAAGAGGACGTACCTGCATCGCAAGCGACCAGTGCGCCCACTGGACCAGCTCACTTGGCCGAATCTTCGTCGTGTGCTCGAGATCTTTTTACGCATTACTTGGCGGGTCGGGATTTGTAGCGATTACCGAAAAGAATTTTGGAAAATGACTAGGCGGGAGCTGCGCCAGGGTAATATCGAATCGGTCTTCCAAATCGCGATGGTGGCTCACCACCTCATCACCTTTGGGCGTGAGTGCCTCACCCGCGATGTGCAGGCCTCGGCCTATTCTGCCCGCAGGCGTGAAGAACGTGCCCAGAGGGCTGGGTTTAAAAGCGGATGAAATGAAAACTTATCAGCGCCATGATCGTGTATGTAATGTGCTTCCTGAGAATAAAAGGGTTAAGCCTGTCATGTTGCCTTCAGCTGTACTTGGTCCCCCGTTCTTTCCTTAGACAGAAGACCCCAAATCCAGAAAACAGATTTTTTTTAGGACGATCTTTCTGCAATGTAAGGGGTCTAGATACTTGTTTTATAATATATGGAACCACCTCGCTGAGTTGAGAGAGGGAGTGAGTCAAGCCTACTGTATTACAAAACCAGCGTATTTACCCTGTATTGACCCCAAATTCATATTGTGTGGAAGCAGGCTGCGGAC
>SMVB01239461.1_pt1 | contig 11088 bp, 7 predicted proteins | sample 2456461 | NCBI WGS metagenome assembly SMVB01 (sample SAMN11095934, study PRJNA526329) | marine sediment metagenome | biome: Marine sediment; feature: Surficial sediment; material: Deep marine sediment; isolation source: Hadal surficial sediment | place: Pacific Ocean | collected 2014-05 | depth 0-1...
CCGCCCGGGCCCGTCGTGGCGCGGTTCGTACCCCCGGTCGCACGGCTGCCAAGGCCGGTGCTGGAGCCTGGCTGTCGATCAATCCGGACGGGGGGACCGACTACGTTCCCTTCCTCTGGGTGCAGCGCGAGCGGATTCGTGGGGCGTTCGGCGCTTCGGTCGTCAGCCATGTGGTTGGTATCGTCCTGATTCTGCTAGTGATCCGGGCCGCGCCGGCGACCGAGGAGTTCGTCGAGGTCGACCGGCCCAATTACGCGATCGTCTGGTTTCCGGAGGCCGAGCCGGGCGGGGGTGGCGGTGGTGGCGGCAACGAGTCGCTCGAGATGCCGCGGCAGGCTGAGGTGGCCGGCGAAGACGACCTGAGCCTGCCGATCGAGGTGCCCGCGGAGGTCGAGGCGCCGCCCGAAGTGGAACCCGAGCCGGAGCCGGAGCCGCTCGAGTCGCAGAACATGCAACTGTTGGCGTTGCCGATGGCGGCCGCGCAGCAGACCCAAGCCGGACTGCTCGAAAGGCTGATGGCCCGGTCGCTCGATTCGGCGGGGAGCGGCACCGGTGGCGGTGCCGGCGCGGGCGACGGCGGTGGAAGCGGACCGGGCCAAGGCGACGGGTCAGGTCCCGGTCAGGGTGGCGGGTCTGGCGGCGGTGTCTACCGACCGGGCAATGGGGTCGAGACGCCGCGGCCAATACGGGAGGTCAAGCCCAGATACACGGCCGAAGCGATGCGTGCCAAGGTTCAAGGGACTGTCTGGCTCGAGGTCGTCGTCCTCCCGGATGGCTCGGTCGGTGACGTGAGGGTCGACCGGTCGCTCGATCGGGACTTCGGACTCGACGACGAGGCGGTCAAGGCCGCGAAGCAGTGGCGGTTCATTCCCGGTACCCGTTTCGGCGAGCCGGTCGCCGTGCTCGTCACCATCGAGCTGACGTTCACCCTGCGCTAGCGACGCAGTGGATCGTTCGAGCACGAAGAAAAGGGGACGAGAACCGAGTGGGGCACTGATAAGGGCTGCCAGGAGCGCGTATTCGATGATGTCTTGGCCCTTATTCTCCCGAAGCAGCCGGGCGACCAGATTCCTCACGTGTCCTCTTCTCGCCGCTAGCCGCCGACTGTCCCCGCCCCACAACGGTTCGTCCGCAGCGTTACTTGACTGTCGTGCAATCCGACGAATCCGTGTCATGTCTGGTTCCCGCCAGACAAACTCGCCTGGTTTGAAGATTTCGAGGTAGCCAATCCAGAAAACTTCAAATTCTCCTCCGATACTGGGGAGTTTTTGTAAGCTCAGCACGTGGGCCATTGGCACATCATTTGCCTCTGATGAGGTGGCGGATGATGCAGTCGTCCCTCTTGGCAGGTCGATCGAACCTCGATCAGACGGTTAGCAACGTTTGGATGACCGAAGGAGGATGACCCGGAGGAATCCGAACTGGATCGGTCACTGGCGCGGTATTTGCCACTCAGGCGTCGGCATATTTCCACTTGAACATCATCGTTCTCGAAGACTCACTCCCATCCGTCGATCGCGGTCAGGATTCGGGTGCAAAGTAGCCACCGCGGCTGGTGATCACGACGCTGGGTTGCCGGCTGCGAATCTCGACCGTTCGCCACGTCCCGTCGTGAAGCGGATTCGTGGACGAATAGCTGATGAGGTAGCGGCGCCGGAGATTCTCGATGACCCGACGATACTCATCCGGCAGCGTCGACACATCCTCGGGGAAATACGCCTCGCCCCCCGACTCGGTAGCGAGTCGTTCGAGCACAGCTCGCCCGATCTTCGGCCCGAGGCCGATGGCAAACACGGTCGTCCCCGTCTCCTTCAGCCGTTCGAGTGCCTGCTCGAACGTCCGGACGCTGCCCGGTGCTGTGCCCGGGTTGTCCTCGTCGCGTCCGTCGGTCAGCAGCACGACCACGCGGCGCCCCTCCACGTGTGCCAGACGGTCGAAGGAATCGGCCAGCGCATCGTAGAGCGCCGTACCGCCGACGGCGTGGTACTGGTCAATGGCCGCCACGCTCAATGTCCGGTCGGTGGTGAGGTCATGCGCAAACACCGGTCGGTCAGCGAACAACACCACGCCCAAGCTGTCGTCGGGTCGGAGCGCTTGCACGAACGTGCGCGCGGCCTCGGTGACGGCTGCCGCGTGCTTTCGCATGCTGCCGCTTGCATCGAGGGCCAGCACGATTGACACCGGTGTCACCGCCTCCTGGAAAGACTCCACGGTCTGCTCGACACCGTCCTCGACAACGATCAGATCCTCGACGCTGACGTCGAGATAGCGACGCGTGGTGTCGGTCACCGTGAACTCCAGTGACGGGCGTAACGGCGGGGGCGCCGGGGCAAAGTAGCCGGGCCGGGTTCGCACCCTGTAGCGAGGGTCCCGTGTGGTGAGGTTGATCCGGCGCCACGTGCCATCGTGACGCTGGTTGGTGGGGGTGTACCCGACCAGGTGGCGAAAGCGCACGTCAGCCGCCACGAGTTCATGCACGTCGGGCAGTTGGGTCGCGCGAGCAGGAAAAAACGCCCGCCCGCCCGTTTCGACCGCCAGTCGTCGGAGCAGATCTTTTCCCCGTAGCGAGATGCCCGCCACGCCGCCGATGCCGATCACGTACACCGTCGCGCGCGTCCGCTTCACAGCCGCCAGCGCCGTGTCAAAGGTGACGTTACTGTGTTCGTCGTATCCGTCGGTGACGAGCACGACAACGTGGCGCCCAGCGAGACCGTCGAGATGTTCCGCCACGTTCGCGAGAGACTCGAGAATGGCGGTCCCGCCATGCGGAGTGATCGCCGTGATCGCATCTCCGATGGTGTCCCAATCGTCCGTTGGGCCGGTCAGCGGGCCGAGCGTCTGCGAAAACGGCGCCACCAGGACCCTGTCGTCCGGCCGAAGATACGGCACGAGGCGACCGGCCGCACGGCGCACGATGTCGAACCGGCGTGCCATACTCTGGCTGCTGTCAATGAGGAGGGTGTAGGTCGCCGGCATCGTCTCCGGGGCCACCAGCTCCAGCACCTGCGGCACGTCATCTTCTCGAAGGCGAAAGTCCGATTCTCCGATCTCGGTGATGAAGCGACCGTCCTGGTCCTGGACCGACACCTCCAGCAGCACACTGAGGGTTTCCGCCTCCACGGTGATCTCATACGGCTTGAGCGACACCGCATCGCGGGCATGATGGCCGTCGTCATCGCTGACTTCAACCGTAATTTCGTGCGGGATGAACGGATTGTCGTCTTCCCATTCGACGGCGTACGGCGGTCCGTCTCCAACTTCACCCAACAGCGCGGCGTCGACGTAGAAGCGAACGGGCTGCAGCGTGGCGCCGGGAGGCGCATCGACCTGGGCGACGATCCGGATAGTGCCGGTAAAGCCGGTCCGTCCGAGCGGCGACGTGATGCGCACGGATAGCGGAGTCGTGTCGTCGTCGATGGCGCCGGGGGCTGATGCCACGGTCACGAGGAGCCACATCACGACGAGCGCGTGCCGGAGACGATCGGCCCGGCGCGGCCCGGTGGGGCTACGCGGCGTGCAATCATTTGTCATCGTCTGATTTCTCTTCGTCGACGAAGTAGGTCGCACACGCGCTCTCCAGCAGCTCAGACGTCAGCTCGTTGGGCTGACCACAGTAATCTGCAAGCGACAATGCGTGCTCGATGAGGTCGCGCGGATGGCAACCTCGCATCGGACGCTGCCGCGGATGATAGTAGTCGTGCAGCAAATGGTCGACGAGCGATCGGTCGAAGCGGATCCGCCGCTCCCGGCAATAGTTTTCGAAGATCTGCACGTACTGGTCCTCGGTGGGGCTTTCCGCGATAATCTTGTACTGAATGCGGCGCAGAAACGCCTCGTCGACGAGATCGGCCGGCTTGAGATTGGTCGCAAACACCATCAGGACCATGAACGGCAGCTCGAATTTCTGCCCAGTCTGCAACGTCAGAAAATCCACTCGACTTTCCAGTGGCACGATCCAGCGGTTCAACAGATCGGTGGGCGAACAGTGCTGCCGCCCGAAGTCGTCGATGACCAGCACGCCGCCGTTGGCGATGGCCTGCACCGGGGCGCGATAGAATCCGGCGGTGGGGCTGTAACTCAGCTCCAGGGCATCGAGCGTCAGCTCGCCACCGACCGTGATCAGCGGCGGGCGGCAGCGGACCCATCGACGGTCGATCCGCTGGCCGTCGGTCAGTCCCGTCTCTTCGTCTGTGGACGGCACCGGTTCGTGGTTCACCGGGTCGAAAAGGCGAATGATATTGCCCTCGACCGCCAGCGCGTGCGGAATCGCGATCTCCCCTGTCAGTGTCTTTCTGATCGCCTGGGCGATCACGGTCTTGCCGTTCCCGGGCGAACCATAGAGGAACATCGAATGATTGGCCCTGATGGCCGGCCCGAGCTTATCCAGCATCTGTTGGCTGATGACGAGATGCGCAAAGACGTCGCGCAGGCTCTCGCGCGTCGGTTTGGGCCGTGATGCCTTCCGCACCTCTCCCATGTAGCGGTGATACTGCTCGAGGGGTACGGGGGCGACGCCCACGTAGTGACTCGTCTCGAGAAACAGCGCGGCCCGCGTTCGCCCGGCGTCGGTAATCCGGTATCGGTACGACACGCTGCCAACCGAGCCCCCACCGACAATGGCGATGTGATGTTGCTTCTTGAGGTCCACGACGGCCGGTTCAATCACTTGAAAGAACAGGCCGAGGTGCTTCCCTAGCTCGGCTCCGTCGAGCTCGCCCGCGAAATGCAGTGTCTTGAGCACGAGCTGCGTAATCAGATCGAGATTGAGGCCGGCCTCTGCCAGCGTCACAGGCGGCGGCGGGTGTTGTAGCGCGGTCGCGCCGTCCAGGGTGGTCATCAGGGCAATCCGTTGGCGTTACCTAAGGTTGTGTCAGCAGGCGGCGTGCCTGGGAGGCTCGAGCCAGAGCCGCGCTCCAGGACGGGCGCGCGTCAACCGCGGCGTCAAACGCCTCGGCGGCCTGGGCATAGTCTCGATTCGCCAGGTGGACAATCCCCATGTTGTAATGCCCGGTTGCGGCGTCACCGCCAGTGAAAAACTCTTGCCTGGCTCGATCGAGCCGGCCGCGCGCGGCGTAGACGAGCCCGAGGTTGTTGCGTGCCGCGACCAGCCCGGGTTCGAGTTGAAGCGCCGCCCGGCACTGCGCCAGGGCTCGGTCAAAATTGCCGTCCAGAAACGAGATGTAACAGAGGTTGTTGTACGCATAGGCTGCTCTTGGATCGAGCGTCAGCGTCTCGCGGTAGCGCTCGCGCGCGGACTGGCGCCGGCCCAGCGCCTGCAGCAACGTGCCCAGCGTGTTATGTGCCGCCGGTGACGAAGCCGCGAAATACAGCGCCTTGTATGCATCGGAAAGCCCCAGGTGCGGAAAGCCCCACTCACGCCAAATGAGCGCCATACCGGCCGAGGCGGCCGCGTCGGTCGGGTCGAGGTCTCGCGCCTGGGCCAGGTGCGCGTACGCCGTGTCGAGCACCCCGCGCCGCCAGTACGCGTAGGCCACCCGGCGGTGACGCTCTGCCGTGGGAACGGCCTCCAGGGCCTTCAATGCGGCGGCCAGCATCGCATCCTCTGTCTCGAGGATTGGCGGCCCAGGTGCCGGTGACGCCGGGTCTGCATCAGCAGGCGGCTCCGGCGCCGTGCTGCCCGGCGCCTCCAGCGCTCGGCCCAGTGCATCTGTGCGTGTCGCCGCCTGACCGGCTGCCTCGCCTGGCCGGTTGATTCGAGGTGACAGTCTGGGGGAGGCGTGTGCGCCGCAGCCGGTTGTCAGGCACACGAGCACAAGTACTCCCCCAGCGGCCCGCATATCGCAACGAGTCATATGCCCGGCGATGCTGTCCGACGCCTCACTCGTCCTCTCTCTCCAGCCGGCTCCGTCGCCGGCGCAGGTACACCAGTAAAAACACGCCAGAAGCGAGGGCCAACCCGAATGTTAATGGGTCCATCACATCCTCCTTTGGTGACGGCCACGGCACACCCGCCGCGGCCACAATTACCGTCGAGGCTTACTGACCTAGTGCCATCTCGCCGAAAAACACCCGAACGAACTGCAGCACCGCCGGCCCCAGCATCACAACGTAGAGCGCCGGGAAGAGCAGGAAGACCAGCGGAAAGACCAGCTTGACGCCAAGCTTGGCGGCTCGTTCTTCCGCCCGTTGTCGCCGCTTCGTTCGTGCCGTGTCCGCATGAACTCTGAGCGCCTGCGCGACACTCGTGCCGAAGCGGTCGCTCTGGACCAGCATCGACACGAGCGCCCGCACGTCGTCGACGCCGGTGCGCGCGGCGAAGTTCCGAAACGCTTCCAATCGGGTCTTACCCGCACGCGTCTCGATCGACAGCATTCTGAGCTCTTCGGTGAGGGCGGGGTGGGCGACGTCGAGCTCGTTGCTGGCTTTGATGATCGCCTGATCGAGCGAGGACCCCGCCTCGAGGCAGATGATGAAGAGATCGAGCGCATCTGGCAGGCCGTTCTGAATCAGCTTCTGCCGAGCCTTGATCATGCGATGGAGGACCAGGGACGGCAGCTGGTACCCTATGGCCCCCGCAATCAGTGCCAGGATCCAGCCGGTGCCGGGCGGGAGCAGCCACCAGGCGACGCCGCCGAACACGGCCAGACACGCGAACTGCGACGCGGAATAGACGAGCGCGGGCGTGAGGTCGTGGTAGCCCGCCATGACCAGACGGCGGCGCAGCCGCGAAATCTCCTTCGGCGAGAGAGGGAGGATCCTCTTCAATCGCTCGGCCGTGCGCGTGGGCACCTCCGTCAGCGTCGGTGTCTCGCGCGTGGCTTCGGTTCGGGGCGCCTGCACCACCAACTCGTGCAGGCGCCTCTGGTCCGGCGTCGTTCCCGCGAACACCAGCGACGTCACGCACCACGTGGCCAGCCCTACCGACAGGAACACGGCCGAGATCGTCAACAACAATTCCACGGACATGGCTCGTCCTCAATATTCGATGTTCACGATCTTGCGAATGATCAGCGAGCCCACAATCTGCATAATGACGGCGGCGATCAGCATCCGCACCCCGAGCGGGTCGGTGATCATCGTCTGCATATGCTGTGGGGTGATGATGAAGAACGCCAGAGCGAGCGCCGGTGGCAACCCGCAGAGCACCCAGCCCGTCATCCGGCCGTGGGCCGAGACGACGCGCACGTGACGCTTGACCTTGAATCGCTCGCGAATGACCGCCGCCAGGTTGTCCAATATCTCCGCCAGGTTGCCGCCGGCTTCACGCTGGGTGAGTACCGCCGTCACGAAGAACCGGGCGTCGAGCACCGGCACGCGTTGCGCGAAGCTCCGCATGGCGGTCGGGAGCGGCACGCCGAAATTCTGCTCGTTATAGATGGTCCGGAACTCGGTCCCCACCGGGTCCGGTATTTCGTCGGCCGCCATGAGGAGGCCGGCAAGAAACGTGTGCCCGGCCCGCATCGCCCTGGAGATAAGGTCGATGGCCTCCGGGAAGTGCTCCTCGAATTTGCGTGTCCGTTTCGTGCGGGCCCATGACAGGTAGACGTACGGCAGCAGACCGGCCCCCGCACCGACGACGAGCCCTAGCCGCGGCTGGGCGGTGAGGGCGGTGACCAGCAGCAAGGTGAACAGCATGAGGCATCCGGACATCAGCACCAGCCGGCCGACGGTCATGCGAACGCCCGATTGCTCGACCAGGCGCTGCGTCGGGCCAATCAGCTTGCTCGCTCGTTCCCTCAGGGCGCGCAAGGGGCCGGCCGCGCTGAGGGGTGTCACTGCCTTCAAGAGATGGTGTTGAATGGCGAGGGCCTTGCTGGTGCCCGTCCCCAGACGCGTGCGCAACAAGGCATCCTCCCGGCGCTCGGGCCGCTCGACGAAGGCCCAGTAGGCGCCGCAAATGGCCACGATCACGCTGACGAACGTCACTGCCCAAAGGGTCATCGCGCTCTCCTAGACCACGGTCTCGACGTCCTCGAACATGGTCATCGGCAGCTGCTCGCCGGATGACGCCATGCGCTCGCTGCACTTCGGACGGATGCCGGTGGCGTAGAACCGTCCCGTGACCTTGCCCTCGTCGGTTACGCCGGTCCGCTCGAAGAGGAAGATATCCTGCATCGTGATGACCTCACCTTCCATGCCGGTCACTTCCGAGATGCCCGTCACGCGTCGGCTGCCATCCGGCAGGCGGCTCACCTGAATGATCAGGTTGATCGCCGAGGCCACCTGGTGCCGGATCGCTCTTTCAGGAATGTTGAGGTTGGCCATCGCCACCATGGTGTCCAACCGGTACAGAGAATCGCGCGCACTGTTCGCGTGAATGGTCGTCATGCTGCCGTCGTGGCCGGTGTTCATCGCCTGCAGCATGTCGAGCGCCTCCTGACCGCGGACCTCCCCGACGATGATCCGGTCGGGTCGCATCCGGAGCGCATTGATGACCAGATCGCGTTGGCGCACAGCGCCCTGGCCTTCGATGTTGGGGGGGCGTGTCTCGAGCCGCACGACGTGCCTCTGTCGCAGGACCAGCTCGGCGGTGTCCTCGATGGAAATGATCCGCTCCTTGGCGGAGATGAAGCTCGAGAGGATGTTCAGCAGGGTCGTCTTGCCGGCGCCGGTGCCCCCCGACACGATGATGTTGAGGCGGCACGCCACCGCCGCCTGCAGGAAGTCGAGCATCGACTGCGTCAGAGAGTGACGCTCGACAAGATCCTTCGCGTCGAGTCGCTCGGTGTGGAACCGGCGGATCGAGAGGACCGGACCATCGAGCGCCAACGGGGGGATGATGACGTTGACACGCGACCCATCCTTAAGCCGGGCATCCACCAACGGACTGGATTCGTCGATACGACGCCCGACGGCGCTGACGATTCGCTCGATCGTGCACATCAGATGGTGATCGTCCTTGAACACGGCATCACACTCTTCCAGGACGCCGTTGCGCTCGATGTAGATCTGGTCGTAGCGGTTGACCAGGATGTCCGAGATCTCACGGTCCTTAAGCAATTCTTCGAGCGGCCCGAGCCCAAACATTTCGTTCAGAATGTCCGTGAACAGGTGTTCGCGCTCGAACAGGCTGAGCGGCGTCGACTGGAACTCGGTGTCCAGCATATCGACGATCAACTGCCGGATTTCCGGCTCCGCCTCCTGGCGTTCGACCTGGGTGAGCCGATTCAGGTTGAGGCGATCGAGCAGCTTGTGATGGACCCGGCCCTTCAACTCTTGATACGGCAACGGTCCGTCGTCTATGGAATTGCCTCTGGGCATCTGGACGATCTTAGCCATCGGTCATCTGCTCCTCTGCGACTAGTGGGCGCGACGCTTGGTCAGGCGCTGGAAGAGCCCGCCGGACCTGCCAGTGGCGGGGACGCCAGTCAGCTCGCGCGCGACGGCGACGAAGGCGGCCGCCAGCTTGTTGTGATTGTCCAAGGCGAGCGGCCGGCCCTTGTTGGCCGCTTCAAGCGCGACGGGGTAGTTGCTGGGGAGCGACCACCGTACCGGGATGTTCGTCACGCGCTCGACATCGTCTTGGCCGATGGCCGCGTGCGGGTCGTACCGGTTGAGCACGACGGTCACCCGGTCCTTGCCGTGGCGTCGCAGGAGGGCGCTCGCGACCCGACCCGCGTTCCGGACGGCAGCCAGCTCCTGGTTGACGACAATGGCGATCGTCGACGTCGGCGCAACCGCGTCGAGCATCGCCGCATCGGAGCCGGGCAGATCCAGCACGACGTACTGGTACTGACGCGCCGCGGACTCGACCAGCGCCTGGATACGGTCGGTGTCGATCGCGCCGGAGATGATGCGGGTCGGCGCCGCCAGTAGGTCGAGTTTCGAGTTGGTTCGGACGATCAGGCTGCGCAAGAACATCTCATCCAACTTGTGAATGTTCTCCAGCGCATCGACGACGGAATGCCGGGGTGCGGCGCCGAGATACAGCGCCGCATCGCCACCCCCGAGATGTAGGTCGATTAGCAGGGTCGGGGCGGACGCGAGCTGGCTGATGGCGGTGGCCACGTTGACCGCGGTGGTCGTCGTGCCCACCCCGCCCTTGGCGCCCACGAAGGCCAATACCTGGCCCGGGGCGGACGGTGACCGCTCGACGACGAGACGGTTAATCGCCGCCGTGAGCGCGGCCGGGTCCACCGGCTCGGCGATGCACTCGCGGACCCTGGCGCGCATCGCCTTGAGCATCAGCGCGGGGTCCAGTTGAGACGCGACGAGGAGCACCCCCGTCGACGGATGGCGCTGCGTGAGCAGCGGCAGTGTGGATGGCAGCTGGGTCTGGCTGCGGACGTCGATCACGACGACATCGGGCTGCTGCGCTGATACCTCGCTGAGATCCTCGAGGGTGGCGGTCGGTCCTGACGTGACCTGCATCCCGCTGCTGCGCAGCAGCTCCTCCAGGTGTCGATCGTCGGACACGAGGGTCACATTGATACTCACAGGGTTCACGTCTTTCTACCTGACAAGGACGATCTGGAGTGCGAATGCCGACTCGAGGCCGACCCCTCCACGACCGTTCTCAAGCAGTCCCGCGGCAGACACCAAGCGCCCGTAGATGTCGTTGCCTTGCACGCGCTCGAGGTAAAATCCCAAGAGATTCACGACTAGGACCGTCGTTCTTCCGTTTTGGCGGGCGTCCTCGTATACGCCGACATCGAACACGGGTATCACCACGACGCGAGGACTCTGGTAGTACGCGGGGCAGCTGGACGGGATGTCCTGCACACAGCTGCCAGTGACGGTTTCGGTAACCGGATCCCAGTCGGCGTTCGGATCGAGTGCGATGAGGTCGCGCACGCCCTGAATCGTCGGACCGATCATGTTTCCGGGTTCGGTCGGGATCTCGTCGCCGATGCCCCAGACGACGTCGGCGCATCCCGCGATGTTGTCCCGATACTCGGCCCCACCCGCCTCGGTCAGCTGCAGGGGCAAGAACCAGCCGGGCCCTATCGCCTGGCTTGGATTGCCTGTCTTCAAGACCAGCTCGATCCCGTAGTCCGCCGCGAGTGTGAACCCGGTGCCCGGGCCGTCCTCGTCCGGCGCCTCGTACACGTCGGGATTCAGCAAGAGCGGCCCATTCGGTTCTTCGTACTTGTTGAACCGGACATCCGGTGTCCATGGACCAGGGAC
>SMVB01334575.1_pt1 | contig 11088 bp, 12 predicted proteins | sample 2456461 | NCBI WGS metagenome assembly SMVB01 (sample SAMN11095934, study PRJNA526329) | marine sediment metagenome | biome: Marine sediment; feature: Surficial sediment; material: Deep marine sediment; isolation source: Hadal surficial sediment | place: Pacific Ocean | collected 2014-05 | depth...
CTGGTGCGGACCAGAAACTGGCCGTCGCCCGGCGTTGGTCTGGGCTCCTCAATCAGCTCGAAATCTGCTTCACTCGGAAAGCCTACGGGGCGTGCGGCCAACGTGAAAATACGGTTTACTTCCGACATGGTTATTTCTCCTTTGTGTCCGGACATGCTTTAATTAGGAGGGCATGATGTCAAGGATGCGTGCCGGACGGGCTCCAGGAAGTGGGATCTATTGAATAGCATCAGCAATGCAGCCCACTGTACTCCTTCAACAACCTTCTAGGGTTGGTTGAGGGCAGAGAATCACACCGACGGTGAATAGGCACTGAATGGCGAACGTCTTGGCACGACCCGGGGAACGGCTCGCGAACAGTCTTAGCCATGGTGTTGGTTTCATGTTAGCCGTGGCAGCGACACCGTTTCTCATCATCGGCGCCGCAAGCCGTGGGAGCGCGGCCGATGTGGTCGGCAGCAGCGTCTTCGCCGCGACGCTGGTCGTGCTCTATCTGGCGTCCACCTGGTATCACGCGGTGCCGGCGGGTCGACTCAAGGACCGTCTTCACAAGCTCGACCACGCGGCGATCTACCTGCTCATCGCCGGCACGTACACACCCTTCACTCTGGGTGTCCTTGGTGGAGCATGGGGATGGACCCTGTTCGGTGTGGTGTGGGCTGCCGCTGCCCTGGGTGTGTGCGACAAGCTGATCGTCGGCATTCGCCATCCGCGGCTGTCCACCGCCCTCTATCTCATCATGGGGTGGGCCGTCCTGATCGTGATTCGACCGTTGGTGCTCAGTATGCCACCTAATGGAATACGATGGCTCGTTGCGGGGGGTGTCTTGTACTCAGCAGGTGTGGTGTTCTATAAAGCCCGCCGGCTTCCGTACAGCCACTTCATATGGCATCTGTTTGTGCTTGCCGGCTCAACCTGCCACTTCTTTTCGGTCCTGTGGTATGCGGCCTGACCAGCCTTCCTAGAGGTCGGCGTTTCCGGCTAGCCAGCCCGTGCTTCCGTCCGGGGATTGCACATACAGGAAACCTTCGTAGCTGCCCAGCACGGCGAACTCGGTGCCCGCCTTCACGTCTTCCATCACGGGCGCCACGTGACTCGGGGAACTGAACAAGGCAGAGGCGGTCTCGACGAACTTGCTTCGGAGCGGCTGAACGACCGCCTCCGTCAACCGAGCGGCGACAAACCCGTCGCGACCATCTGGAAGCCGGACGCGGTACCACGACCCTGAGGCCGCCAGGACACGCAGCGGCGTGGATTCCTCGAGTTCGGAGACGACCCCCGCACGGCTACTGGGGCCCTCTCTCAGACGAATCCCGCCACTCACCGTTCGCGTCCAAGCCCCGAGGTACTCCAACGGGGCGGAGGCATCCGGCAGGGTCTGTGGCGGCTGAAAGAGATAGTAGAACGGATCGACAGCTCCGCGGCTATAGACGCTGAAATGGAGATGGGGCGGGGTTGTCCGAGCGTTGCCGGTGTTGCCCACGAATCCCAGGAGGGTTCCGCGCTCGACCTCCATCCCGTCTCGTACCACCTGACTGTCGAGGTGGGCATAGTAGATGCGTTGCGGTCCCTCCGAGTCACGGACCCAAACGACCTTCCCACCGATCTGTGTGGTCTCGACCCTATAAACCCGGCCCTCGGTCGCGGACAGGACCGGAGTGCCGCGCGGCGCGAAGATATCGACGCCGCGATGACCTCGGCTGCCACCGTCCCGGGAGTCACCGAAGAAGCTCAAGACGGCTCTCGTGTCCCGCTCCGCTACGGGAAAAGCGATCGACGCGTCCACACGAAGCTCGATGTGATACCGGCCGCCGTGAAGGAGCTCCGGTTGAAGCCGCACGACGTATTCGGCTCGCCGCGTGGATACGTACTCTAGATCCTCGGAGAGGGACCCGGAGGACAGAACCGGGAGAGGACTGTTCCTGGGATTTTCCGGCATCCGGTACACGTCGATGAAGATCCGAAACGGATCCGCTCCATCCACGCTGGCCTTGATTGACAACCGTTGGCCGCGCCTCAACTCGACACGATAGCTCCGAGCCTCCGGCGTCTCGGCAAACAGGAATCCTTCTTCTTCGAACGGAAGGTCGACGGTTGGGGCGTTGCTCAGGGACTGCACCGCGGCACTGGCCCACTGCATACCCAGAGCGGTCTCTGCAAGCTTCACCGCACGCAGAGATTCCATATAGGCTTCGTGAGGCGTCAGGTCACGAAGTTCGTTCTGGATCTGATCGACCTGATCACAGCCATAGAGGGAAAGAACGGCAAGGCACACCAAGGCCGTACATCCCGAGCTCGAGCTCACGTTCCAAAGACGTTTCATCTTGATATGGTCCTCACCATCTGATACGGCCCCCGGGTCTTGAGTTGACCCCCACCAACGTGATTTGCCCACCACCACCTGATGGGGCCCCCACCATTACTTCGGCGAAGAAACCTGATCGGACGCCCGTAACTTTCGTTCCCTTCTACAAAAATTCAACCGCTTCAGCGAAATTCCTATATCTTCGGTCCTCTTTCTCGGTCCACGGTGGATCCCTTGGTACGAATCGCTGAAGTCGAATCCGGTAGTATCGCCGACGAGCTCCACCTGGAGATCGGTACGCGTATCATCCGAATCAACGGCCAACGGGTTCGGGACGGCATCGACCTCACCTTCCTGCTGGCCGACACGACACTCGAGCTCGAGACGGTGGGCCCCGAGGGCGAGCCGGCGTTTTACGATATCGTGCGAGAGCCCGGTGAACCCGTAGGGATTGTTCCGGCTCCCGACACGATTCGGGAGTGCGGAAACAAGTGCGTCTTCTGCTTCATCGATGGAAATCCGAAGGACGTCCGGGAAACCCTGTGGCTGCGCGACGACGACTTTCGCCTCTCCTTCACGTACGGGAGCTACGTGACGTTGACCAACCTGGGGCCGAGGGGGATGGAGCGCCTGGTGGAGCAACGTATCAGCCCGCTCTATGTGAGTGTCCACGCCACGGAACCCGAAGTCCGAGTCCGACTCCTGGTCAACGATCGCGCCGGCCTGATCATGGATCAGCTCCGCTACCTGACGGAAAATGGTTTGGGCGTGCACACGCAGGTCGTGCTCTGTCCCGGATGGAACGACGCAGCTCACCTGGATCGAACCATGGACGATCTCTACAGCCTGGGTGAAGGGGTATATTCGCTCTCGATCGTGCCTGTGGGCCTCACGAAGTACAATCTCGGGCGTCCGGTCCATCCCCTCACGATGCAGGAGGCACGGGATGCGATCGGGCAGGTGGACCGGTTCCGTGATACCGCGATCGGGGACCGCGGTATCGGTTGGTGTTACGCGGCGGATGAACTCTACCTGATCGCCCAGTGTGACCTTCCGGAGGACACGTACTACGACGACGGAGCCTTGACCGAGAACGGCGTGGGAGCGCTCAATAGTTTCGTGCGTCAATTCGAGGAGGGGTTGGACGGCGTCTCCGAACTTCCGTACCAGAAGCTACGGCTCGTCACCGGGCGCTCGATGGAGCCTTTCTTCCGGGAGAGGGCGGAACGGCTTGCTGACGCGACGTGCACCGAGATCGAGGTCGTCACGGTCGTAAATGATTTCTATGGCGAGAGTGTGACCGTCGCGGGACTGCTCGCCGGCCGGGATATCCAAGCGAGCTTGGGTGACACTCATGCGGACGAACTACTTCTCCTTCCCGCGGAGGCGGTCAACGCGGACGGGCTGTTTATCGACAGTATGCCGTTGAGCGACCTGACGGCCGCCTTGGCGCCGGCTACGGTCGCAACGGGCTACGAAATCACCGAGTGCCTCAAGAGCCTGTGAGTGTCGCGACATGAGCCTTGAACACGACATCAGGCTTGAAGGTGATAGGGGCCGGTGAGTAGGGGCGGGCACGCCAAGGGAATTCCGGTCGTCGCCGTCGTAGGGCGGCCCAACGTGGGCAAGTCCACGTTCTTCAACCGGGTGATCGGCGCGCGCGTAGCCATCGTCGACGACCGTCCCGGGGTCACCCGCGACCGGAACTTCGCGAAAGCCGATTGGGCGGGGCACCATTTCTTCCTGGTGGACACGGGGGGCATCGTCGAGGGAAGCGACGAGCCCCTGGAGCGCTCGATTCGCGAACAGGCCTATGCCGCGGTCCAGGAGTCCGACGTGATCCTTTTTCTGGTGGACGGCAAGGCCGGCGTCCACCCGCTCGACGAGCGTCTAGCGGAGATCCTCCGGAAGAGCGGTCCTTCGGTGCTCCTGGTGGTCAACAAGATGGACAACCTTCCACTCGACACCGGGCATCTGGATTTCTGGAGCCTGGGAATGGGCGATCCCTTGCCCGTGAGCGCCATCTCCGGAAAGGGTTCGGGCGACCTGCTCGACGCCATCGTCGCCAAACTTCCGGAGCACGGGGGCATCCCTGAAGAGGAGGGTGTGATCCGCGTAGCCGTCGTCGGCAAACCCAACGTAGGCAAGTCGAGTTTCGTGAATCGGCTCTTCGGTGAGGAGCGTGTCGTGGTCAGTGAAGTCGCCGGGACCACGCGGGATCCAGTGGACAGCCAAATGCAGTATCACGATAAGACACTCGTCTTCGTGGACACCGCCGGGTTGCGCCGCCAGTCCAAGGTCAAGGACTCTCTCGAGTATTATTCCGCGCTCCGGACCGCCAAAGTGGTGAGGGGGGCCGACGTGTGCCTTGTCCTTGTCGATGCAACGGAGCCGATCCACGTGCAGGACGTCAAGGTGGTGGAGCAGGCATGGGAGGCCGGTGCCGGCGTCATTCTGGTCGCCAACAAATGGGACTTGGTCGAGAAGGACCATATGACAGCTGCCAAGTTCGAAAAGGACCTCCGCTTGCGGGCGCCGTTCCTGAAGTGGGTGCCCGTCATCTTCACGTCGGCTCTGTCAGGTCAGCGGGTCCGAAAGTGCCTCGACCAAATCCTTCAGGTTCAAGATGTCCGGCACGAACGTATCCCGACGGCGGAGGTCAATCAGGCCCTCGAAGCACTTCTGCGACACCAACCCCCACCGCATAGCCGGGGCCGTCGGGTCAAGGTGCGGTACGGCACACAGGTGTCCACCGCGCCTCCTACATTCGTATTTTTTGCCAATCTCCCGAAGGCCCTGCCCGAGCACTACATTCGCTACGTTCACAACAGCCTCCGCGAACGTTGGGGGTTCGTCGGGAGTCCGGTCCGGATTCGCTTCAGGGAGAAATGACCGGCATGAACTCGGCATGAGCCCCTTCGTGCTCCTGGTTCTGGCTTATGGTGCCGGGGCGACGCCCACGAGCTACTGGCTAGCGAAGGCTGTGTACGGAGTCGATTTACGAACGAGGGGAAGCGGAAATCTCGGCGGGACCAACACCTTTCGGGTGCTCGGCTGGAAAGCGGCGGTTCCGGTGACGCTGGTGGACATCGGGAAGGGGTGGCTCCCAGTCTGGTACTTTCCGCAGATCCAGTCCGAAGCGTCCCCGTCGACGTGGGCTCTGGCCTATGGTGGAGCGGCGGTCCTGGGGCACGTTTTTTCATTTTGGGTGAGGTTCAAGGGAGGGAAGGGGATCGCAACGAGCGGTGGAGTCCTCCTGGGGCTCGCGCCGGTCGCCGTTGCCGTATGCCTCGGCATATGGATCGGGGCGGTCTCGGTCACACGCATCGTCTCGGTGGGCTCGTTGAGCGCCGCTCTGACTCTGCCCGTGGTCGTCTATCTACTGCCGCGAGAGGGAAGCGCTATGGTTTGGTTCGCGGGGGCCCTCAGTGCCTTCGTGGTGTGGTCCCACCGCTCGAACATCGAGCGCCTCCTGCGGGGAAAGGAAAGCTCCTTCCGGAAGGAGCCACGGGAGCCCCATCCTGAGCCCAGTCCCGAAGCGGGCGAAGACCCGAGTGAAGCCCCCACGTGACACGCGTCGCGGTGGTGGGAGCCGGGAGCTGGGGAACGGCACTTTCCGCCCTTCTTTCCAAGAAGGGCCACGACGTGTGCCTATGGGCGTTCGAGCCCGAAGTGGCCGAGCAGATCACGGAGGGTCACGAGAACGCGTCGTACCTCGCCGGTATCCAACTTCCCGAAAATCTTCGGAGCACGGCGGATCTCGCCAAGGCCCTCGAGGGGGCCGAAGTCCTGGTATCGGTGAGCCCCGCTCAGGTCGTTGGAAGTGTCATGGCCGAAGCAGCGGCACACATCGAGGCCGACACCCTGATCGTGAGCGCCTCGAAGGGCATCGAAACCACGACACTCCGCCGTATGGACGAGGTCATGTCGGAAGTGCTAGATCCGGCTCAGATTGACGGATTCACGGTGCTCTCGGGACCCAGCTTCGCTCTCGAGGTCGCGGAGGAGATTCCGACCGCGGTGGTTGCGGCCAGCGGAAGCGAAGACGCGGCTCTGGCCGTGCAGGACTTGTTTCAAACCGATTATTTCCGCGTCTACACGGGGAGCGACGTGATTGGCGTGGAGCTAGGCGGAGCTCTGAAAAACGTCATCGCACTCGGTGCTGGGGTGGCGGCCGGCCTTCGGTGTGGGCACAACACGCTCGCCGCGCTCGTCACCCGTGGTCTCGCGGAGATGCGACGTCTAGGTGTGGCCATGGGGGCCCAGGCGTCCACTTTTTCAGGCCTCACCGGTATGGGCGACCTCTTTCTCACCTGCACCGGGACCTTGAGCCGGAATCGCACCGTGGGTTTTCGTCTCGGCCAGGGAGAGGCCCTCGATACCATCCTCGGGGAAATGTCCGCTGTGGCGGAGGGGGTGGCGACCACACGCGCCGTTCACGATCTCGCCGCCCAATACGGGGTAGAGATGCCCATCGCCGAAGAGGTGTTCGGGATCCTGACCCTGCGCACCGATCCGGGGCAGGCCGTCAGGAATCTCATGGAGAGAGACCCCAAGCCTGAGGAGTCGTTCTGAGGAGTGTGTTGGCCCATCGAATTCAAGGAAGACACGGGGGGAGGATCGAAGACGAATGGACATGGACGAACCCATCGCAAAAAAGGCGTACTACTCCATAGGTGAGGTGTGTGATCTGACCGGCTTGAAGGCACACGTCCTCAGGTACTGGGAGACCCAGTTCGAGCTCCTGCACCCGACCAAGAACCGGGCCGGGAATCGCGTCTTCCGTCCGAAGGAGATCGAGTTGATCCTTCTGGTGAAACATCTCCTCTACGAGCAGAAGTTCACCATCGACGGCGCTCGGCAACGGCTTCTGGATATGCGGAAAGGTGGTGAGATCCTGTCTGTCAGGAGAGACGCGGCCGATCGGGAGTTCCTCACGGGTATGAAGCAGGAGCTGCTACAGGTGAAGGAGGTACTGGCCGCGCCGCCTAGTCGCCTGGACACCTGATGCGCATCCTCTGCACGAACGACGACGGATACTTGGCGTTGGGAATCGAGGTCCTCGCCTCTGCCGCTCGAGCGCTCGGCTCCGTAACGATCGTGGCCCCGGATCGGGAGCAGAGTGCGACCAGCAACTCACTTACGATCCACAATCCACTGCGTGTGCGCCGTACCCACGAGGGAGTCCTGGTGGTGGACGGCACGCCGACGGACTGCGTCATCCTCGCAGTCAACGAACTCCTGGATGAGCCTCCGGATGTCTGTTTCTCAGGGATCAACCACGGTTCCAACATGGGGGAGGACGTCCTCTACTCGGGCACAGTGGCGGGGGCCATGGAGGCCACGGTGATCGGTATTCCAGCGATTGCCATGTCTTATGCCGGTGACGCGTTCGAGGACCTGGGCGCCTGGGAGGACGTCATCACTTCAGTGCTCCGTGGAATCATCGAACAGGGCGACTTTCCGGCTGACACCCTCTTCAACGTCAATCTCCCCCCGATCGACGCGGCGAAGGTCAAGGGTATACGGGTCACCTCTCTCGGAAAGCGGCGATACAGCGATAGCTTGACGAAGGCCCTCGACCCCAACGGCCGTGAGTATTACTGGATCGGCGGAGGAGAGGTCACTTGGACGGGGGCCGAGGACTCCGACTTCGCGGCCATCCGAGAGGGCTACATCTCGGTCACGCCGCTCCACCTCGATCTTACGAACTACAAGCTCCTCGAGGAGATCCGCGGATGGCGGCTGAGCCTCTAGGCGATCGCAGTTTTTCCGGATACCGGCGAAAGCTGATAGAAGAAATCCGGGGCAAGGGGATCGACGATCTGGCGATCCTCCAGCTCTTCGACCAGGTTCCGCGGCACCTGTTTGTCCCCGAAGGTGTGTGGCCGCGGGCTTACGAAGATGCGGCAATCCCGATCGGATACGGCCAAACCGCGTCCCAACCCTCCCTTCAGGCCCTTTACCTCTCGGTCCTCAAAGTGACACCCGACGATACGGTGCTGGAAATCGGAACGGGAAGTGGCTTCCTCACGGGCCTGTTGGCGCTCACAGCGGATCGGGTCTACTCCGTCGAACGGATTCGAGAGCTTTCGGTGCGCGCCCGCGCCGCGCTGGACCAACTTCGGATCAACAACGTCGCGCTCATGGTCGGGGACGGCACCATCGGCTGGCGGAAGTACGCCCCGTTCGACGTCATCGTGGTTTCAGCCGCGTCTCCGTCCGTGCCGCCGTCGTTCCTCGACCAGCTGGCGGAGGGAGGGCGATTGCTCATCCCCATCGGGACACGAGAGCGCCAAGAGTTGGTGCTGGTGACCCGGGAGGATGGTAAGATTCATGAGGAGACCATTCACGGAGAATGCACCTTCGTTCCCCTTCTCGGGCGTTTCGCATGGGCCTCGGAAACGTCGGAAGACCCCACTTGACCGATTCGGCTTCGGAAAACCTCGGCGCCCTCGACCCCCCGACGAAACCTGGGTTGGAGCCCCCGGTGAAGTCGGGGTTGGAGCCCCCGACGAAACCTGGGTTGGAGCCCCCGACGAAGTCGGGGTTGGTCCGTCGTCTGTACAACTGGGTCCTGCATTGGGCTGACACTCCCTATGGCATCCCGGCGTTGGGCGTGCTCGCGCTCGCGGAGTCGTCCGTCTTCCCCATCCCGCCGGATCCGCTTCTCATCGCACTTTGTCTCGGGGCCAGCCACCGGGCCCTTCGATTTGCTGCGGTCGCCACCGTCGCGTCGGTGTTAGGTGGGATGCTTGGCTACGCCGTCGGCGCCGTTGTGTGGGGTTCGGTGTCCGGGTTCTTCTTCGATTACATCCCGGGCGTGACGCCCGAGGCCTTCGCCACAGTGCAGGGTTCTTACGAGCGGTGGGGTTTTTGGGCCGTGTTCTTTGCCGGCCTGACCCCCATCCCCTACAAGGTGTTCACCATCTCTGCCGGTGTCTTCGCCATCAACTTTCCCGTTTTCGTACTGGCCAGTGTTCTGAGCCGGGGACTCCGTTTCTTTCTCGTGTCCGGCTTGGTGTACCGCTACGGGGAACCGATAGGGTTGTTCATCGACCGCTACTTCAATCTGCTCACATGGGTTTTCTCCATAATATTCATTTTGGGCTTTGTTCTGATCAGGGTCGTTCTCTGATCCCGAAAATACATTTGTTTACCAATTCCGGGGGTGTGCCTATATTGGAATAGTCGGTCCCGACCGTAAGCGTTTGGTTGGCCGATGGATGCAGGTTCAATTCAACGAAACGTGACCTTTTTTGGGTCACGACAGACGTTGCCGGCGCCCCCAGCGGGAACGGAAGTGAGCTTGATGAAATGATTCCAAAAGACGCATTTATCTTACCGGACGACCCGATGGTTTACGACCCGTTCCGGGACGCGCTCATCTCACCGGATGACCCGCTCGTGCCGAGGGAGGAGGAACCCGGCGTCGTCGTCGGCATGAACGGATCCAGCGACGTGTCCCTGTCGAACGGCGTGTCGAACGGGGTCATGCTCGGCCTCGAACAAGTTGCCGCGGCCCTCGAGGCTGTATCGGCGGAGCTCAAAGAGAACGGGATCAACGGTCTCACGATCGCACCAGGGTTGTCTGCCTTCGAAAAGAGCTTGAAGAATCACGTAGTGGAGTATCTTTCGAGTTACAGCTAATACATTGGGGAGTTGACGCCGCCTCGGGCGTATCTGGCCCCTCGCGCCCGGCCGGGCCCGGGGGTCTGTGTTTTCCGGATTGCGACGATGCGGCGTGAGAAGCGATACCAATGATTAGAACGCCCCCCACCTTGGCGGTGCTTACCCTTGCCGGCCAACTCCTGGTCCTCATGGCAGGCCACCTCCTAGTCCCCATGGCCGGGCACGCACAGCCAGCACAAGAGGTGCCCCAATGGCTTCAGAAGCTGAGGCTCCCGAACTCTGCCGCCAAATCGATCATGACACCCTCCGCGTGGGGGGCGGCCTTCGGATCGGCGTTCTTGGGAGTCGGGGTGACCGAGCGTTCCCCCTACCTTTCCAGTGCCGACGGAATTGTGGCGATGGGCTACGGGATGGGCGATCCGGTTCTCAAAGTCGGGCTCCAAATCGGGACGACCGTATCCGACTTGAGCGAGTTCAATAACGTCTCGTTTTCCTTCAAGCTCCATCGTTACCTGGCTAGAGGCACATCCATCGCCGTCGGTGGCGAGAGCCTCTTCTCGAACGACGTTTTCGCCGACGATGCAGGTGACACGTTCTACTTCGTTGTGAGCCATGTGGTGCAGGCGTTTGGATCCAGCCGTCGCGGAATCGGCCGCGTCCACGTGAGCGCCGGCGTGGGTAGCGGGCGCTTTGCGAGGAAGAGTGATCGTGATTTTTCGGAGGGGAAGGGAAGGAACGGGACGGCCGTCTTTGGGAACGTCGCCCTTGAAGTGGCGAGAGGCACGAACATCATCTTCGAGTGGAGCGGCACGAATCTCCTCACCGGTGTAAGCAGGACCATTCAGACGCAGAACGTGCCAATTTCGCTTTCGCTCGCCATTACCGACCTGACCCACTACAGCGGAAGCGGAGTCCGTGTGCTCGGCGGCGCGGCCCTGGCCGTATCGTTCTAGGAGATTCGGCCATGTTTATGAGAATCACATGTTTCCTGGTCATGGCCTGGGCTCTCGCTGCTCAAACCGGACCGTTGAACGGCCAAGAGGTGAACTCGGATGTGAAGATCCCACCTCCGAGGGAGCTCGTGGCTGGCACCCCCGCGATCAGTGGGCTGTTTATCGGCACCGCCGCCCTCTTCACATCGGAGGGCGAGC
>SMVB01187633.1_pt1 | contig 11087 bp, 8 predicted proteins | sample 2456461 | NCBI WGS metagenome assembly SMVB01 (sample SAMN11095934, study PRJNA526329) | marine sediment metagenome | biome: Marine sediment; feature: Surficial sediment; material: Deep marine sediment; isolation source: Hadal surficial sediment | place: Pacific Ocean | collected 2014-05 | depth 0-1...
GGGATTTCGGAAAGCATTCATACTTTCGGCATCTTCGCCAGTTTCGAGAGCGAAGGCGCATTGGCCCGGCACGAGGACCCGACCAAGGCCAGCCGGCCTTTCGATGTGGATCGAAACGGCATCGTCTGTTCCGAAGGGGGGTGTATCTACACCCTGGAACGGTTGCCGTATGCCGAAAAACGCGGCGCGAAAATAGTTGGGGAGGTCGTGGGCTATGCCATCAATTCCGACGCCCATGATTTTATCCTTCCCGAACCGGTACGGCAGGCGGAGTGCATCCGTCTTGCTCTCAAGAAAGCGGGGTTGCAGGCGGGGGACATGGATATCCTCAATACCCACGCAACGGCCACCAAGCTGGGGGATATTCAGGAATACACGGCCATAAAGAGCGTGTTTGAGGGCGAAAAGACGGTTTGGATAAACAACACCAAAAGTTTTATCGGCCATACTATGGGGGCGGCGGGAACGTTGGAGCTTGCAGGCAACCTGCCCGCGTTTGAGGATAATTGGGTCCACCCCACTATCAACCTGGACACGCTGGATCCGGAGTGCGCCCTGGAAAATATTGTGGTCAATGAGCCGAAAAAGCTTGAAGTTGTGAACTATATAATGAACAATTCGTTCGGGATGTTTGGAATCAACTCAGTTCTTATCGTGAAACGGTTCCGGGGATAATTTGTTATTGAAATTTAGGATTGTTTTCCATAAAATCAGAATTTTAGCAGGAGGAGATTGATGACAGGAAAAGATGTCAGGGAAGCCGTTATCAGCATACTAGGCGATATTGCTCCTGATGAGGATGTAAGTTCCATAAATGATCAGGACAGTCTGCGGGAACAGATCGACTTGGATTCCATGGATTTTCTCGATATCGTCATGGAGCTTAGAAAACGATTCAATATTGAGGTTCCCGAGAAAGATTACGGACAACTCGCTACGATGGCCAGTTGCGTCACATATCTCCAGCCCCTTCTGAAAGACCACCAACTTACGAGTTAAAGCATTAACCGACATTTGATCCTTATTCCCCGCCATTTTTTGTAAGATAGACCAATAATCCATTTATAATGCCTTCCCCGGTCGCTCACAGTGCCAGCCTGTGGGCTGGGGCAAATATAAACGTGCGATGGGTTTATGGCTGTTCGGGGCTGGTGAGCGAAGCGAGCGTAGCCCACTCTTCCTCCCCGTGTAACGGGGTCCTCCCCGTGTAACGGGGAAGGGGTGAAACATGGCAAGTTATGACGTCATAATAATCGGGGCAGGTTTGTCTGGACTGGCTGCCGGGATTCGCCTGGCGCACTTCGACAAAAAAGTATGTATCGTCGAAAAACACATCGAAGTGGGCGGCCTGAATTCCTTTTACGTGCGCAAGAACCGGACCTTCGATGTGGGTCTTCATGCGATGACCAACTACACCCCCAAAGGCGCTCGCCGCTCCCCCCTGGGCAAATTGCTCAAGCAGTTACGTTTCAAGCATGAAGACTTCCAGTTGTGTCCGCAGATAATGTCCCAAATCCGCTTTCCGGAAAAATCCCTGAACTTTACCAACGATTTCGAGTTTCTCAAGCAGGAGGTGGCAGAACAGTTTCCCCATCAGATAGATGGATTCCTCAAGTTGGTCCAGAAAATCGAAACATTCGACGACTTGTCGCTGGATGGGGATACGCAGACCTCGACGCTGGATGTGTTGGCAAGTTTTATCAGCGACCAGTTGTTGATCGACATGTTATGTTGCCCCCTCATGTACTATGGCAACGCCCGCGAACGGGATATGGATTTTTATCAATTCGTCATCATGTTCAAAAGCATCTTCATGGAAGGATTCGCCAAACCGCTCAAAGGAATGCATTTCCTACTCTCCCTGTTAGTGGACAAGTATAAAAACCTGGGGGGGGAATTACGCATGGGCGCAGAGGTGGAGTCGATTGACGCGGACCAGGGAAAAGTCCGGTCGCTAACCTTGAAAGGGGGAGAATGCCTCCCGGCGGAAACCATCATTTCCTCTATGGGCACGGTTGAAACGTTACGGCGATGTCGGCCTCAGCTAGCCATGGAGAAGACATGGCCGGTGGGCCAGTTGTCTTTCATGGAATCCATTTTTGTGTTGGACCGGGAACCCAGGGAATTGGGATACGATAAAAGCATCGTGTTTTTCAGCACCCGGCCCCGGTTCGATTATCGTGTTCCCGATCAATTGATCGACGTGACCAGCGGCGTCCTGTGTTGTCCCAATAATTTCAATTACCCGCAACCCTTGGCAGAAGGGATGCTGAGGCTGACCAACCTGGCCAGTCCCCGTTTGTGGAACGAGCCTTCGCGCAAGGAATACATCCAGGCAAAAAAGAATTGCCGGACCGAGGCGCTGGAATCGCTGTTTACATTTTTCCCCGATTTTCGTGATTCTGTGGTATTTTTAGACACGTTTACGCCCAAGACCATCTATAAGTATACCGGGCATTTGAATGGCGCGGTCTATGGGTCTCCCCGTAAAATAAAAAACGGGACCACCCCGGTAGAAAACCTGTTTATCTGCGGTACCGACCAGGGATTTTTGGGCATTGTTGGCGCCACCTTGAGCGGAATTTCCATGGCCAACTTTCATGTTTTGCAGAGATCGGTCAAATCATAGTAACTTATTATCAAGTAATGCTTTATGACTAGAGATTGGTTAAAGGGAGCAAAATCTTTTTACGATATTGTCGTCATCGGAAGCGGCCTGGCGGGAATGACGGCGGCCAATCTGCTGGCGCGCTTTGGGCATTCCGTACTTTTGGCGGAACACCATTACAACCTGGGCGGCATGGCTACCTGGTTCAAACGCCGGGGAGGCCACATCCTCGATATTTCCCTGCATGGATTCCCCTACGGGATGATTAAAACCTTCCGCAAATACTGGACCCGGGAAATGGCCGATTCGGTTATCCAGCTCAAAGGCATCCGTTTCGATAATCCACAATTTTCCGTGAAAACAACATTTGACAAGGTCGATTTCAGCCGTATTTTAATGGAACATTTCGGCATTATGAAGGATGTGATCGAGGATTTTTTCAAGACCGCCCGCAGCATGAATTTTTACGACGACATTGTCATGACCACCGGCGAATTGTTTGAAAAATTTTTTCCCGGCAGGAAAGATGTCTGGCGGTTTCTCATGGAACCCATCACTTACGCCAATGGCTCCACTCTGGACGACCCCGCCCTGACGTATGGAATCGTGTTTTCCAATTTCATGGACAAGGGAGTTTTCACTTATCGGGGAGGGACGGATCAACTCATCAAAAAAATGAAAAAGGAGCTGTTGAAAAACGGCGTCGATATCCGCAACCATTGCCTGGTTGAAAAAATTCATGTTAAAGACAATGCCGTGAGCGGGGTCAGAATCAATGGGAAAGACATCGCCTGCAATGCGGTTCTCTCCAACTCAAATCTACTGACCACCATCCACAAACTGGTGGGGGATGAAAATTTCGATCCCAAGTTTGTTGAAGAAGCGAACAAAGTCCGTCTGAACAACTCCAGTTGCCAGGTATATATGGGGATCAGAAAAGGTGAAAAAATTGATTATGTAGGGGATCTCCTGTTTTCCTCAGATGCGGATGAATACAATACGGAAATGATCTTGAGTAAGAATGTCACCAGCCGGACGTTTTCATTTTATTATCCTGATATCCGGCCTGGAACCAACCGCTATTCCATCGTCGCTTCCACCAACGCCAAATATGAGGATTGGGCCTCCCTGGATGATAAGACGTATCAAATAGAAAAGGACCGTTTGATCGAAGCCACCCTGAATTCTCTCGAAAAATACGTCCCGGATATCCGAAAAAAAATCGACCATGTAGAAGCGTCCACGCCTAAAACCTTCAAGCGTTATACCCTGCATCCCAGTGGGACTTCTTTTGGAACCAAATTTGAAGGATTAAAAGTCAGCCGCGATCTACCCAAACAAATTTCCGGATTGTTCCATTCCGGCTCGGTAGGGATCATCATGTCCGGCTGGCTGGGGGCCGCCAATTATGGCGTTATCGTGGCCAATGAAGTGGACAAGCTGGTCCGCTCCCTGGACTCCAAAAAAGAATTGGTATCCGCTTCCGTTTAAGCTGTAACTAAATGCTGACTCCTGTTTCGTGTCCCAACCACCCGATCATTCGTTCACGGCATCTGCATGCAATTTGATTTTTCAGGTCAAACCGCCATTGTGGTTGGGGGAACGCGGGGAATTGGCCGCGCCATTTCGGAAGCCTTCCTGCAATCCGGAGCTAAGGTCATTGCCACCTACCAATCCAACGATCAGGCCGCCGATGCGTTTCGCGACGCCAACGCCAACTGCGCCGACCACTTGGACTTGCAAAAATTTGATATCACTCAATACAACCAGGTGGAAAATTTTTTTCGCCTTGTGGAGGAAAAGCACGGTCCCTTCCAGATCATGGTCAACAGTTCCGGCATCCGCAATGATTCGGTGGTGGGGTTGATGAAAGAGTCCGACTGGCAACGGGTGATCGATACCAATTTGACCGGGACTTTCAATATCTGCAAGCAGGCGGTGCTGAGCCTCATGCGCCAGCGCTATGGCCGAATCATCCTCATCACCTCGCCCATAGGAAAATTCGGGTTTGCCGGGCAATCCAATTACGCCGCGTCGAAAGCTGGCCAGGTGGCGTTCAGCCGTTCGTTGTCCAAGGAAGTGGCGAGCCGGAAGATCACCGTCAACTGTGTTTCGCCAGGTTTTATTGAAACCAATTTTATTGCCGACCTTTCGGAGGAACAACGCAAGGGGTATATCGCTCTCATTCCCCTGAAACGGTTTGGTTCCGCCCCGGAAGTCGCGCATTCCGTATTATTTCTTGCCTCAAAAGAATCGTCCTACATCACCGGAACGGTAAACGAAGTCACCGGCGGATTATAATTCATGGAAGAATTTCTTCAATACATTCCCCACAGGCCGCCCTTCCTGTTTGTGGACCGTGTCGTCTCAGCAACCGAAGACCGCATTAAAACCCAAAAGGAAGTCAAAACCAATGAGCCGTATTTTGAGGGGCATTTTCCCGGTCGGCCCATCATGCCCGGAGTCTTGATTCTTGAATCGGTATTTCAGACGGGGGCCATCCTCATGGGCAAACGGATGCAGGGTGCAGAGAACCGTATTCCCGTAGTCACGCGGGTGAATCATGTTAAATTCAAACATGCCGTACTGCCGGGGGATACGATGGAGATGGAGGTGAATCTGAAGGAATGGGTCGATCCTGCCTGTTTCTTGTCCGGAAAAGTGACCGTGAACGGCAAAACGGCGGTAACCGTTGATTTTGCAGTCATGCTGGTGGAGGAAATCAAATGAGTTTTCTGAATCTGCAAGGCAAGGCGTTTCTGGTGTTCGGGGTCGCCAATAAAAAGAGCGTGGCCTATCATATTGGCAAAGTGCTGGCCGAAGAGGGTGCAGAGGTGCTTTACAGCGTTCGCTCTGACGAGAGGAAACAATCCGTCACAAAATTCGTGGGCGCGGCTCCGGTTTATGTGTGCGATGTCGAAAAATCGGATGACATCGGCAGGCTCCGCGAACAGGTAGGCCAGGACCGCAAAAAAATCCACGGAATGGTGCATTCCATCGCTTTCGCTAATTTCGCCAACGGCGTCAAACCGTTTCATGAGATAGGCAAAGCGGATTTTTTGCAATCCATCGACATCACCTGCTTTTCCCTTATTCAATTGGCGAACGCCTTCAAGGATCTTTTAGATAAGCAGGCTTCCGTTGTTACCGTGTCCATCTCCACCACGCGGATGGCAGCGGAAAATTACGGCTACATGGCCCCAGCCAAGGCGGCTCTGGATTCCTCCCTGTGTTTCCTGGCAAAATCGTTCAGCGCGTTTTCACAAATCCGCTTCAACTCGGTCAATGCCGGCCTGCTCAAAACTTCCGCCTCAGCCGGAATTCCCGGTTACGTCGATTCCTACCTTTATGCCGAAGAACTCACCCTGCGTAAAAAAGCCCTGACCACTCAGGAAGTGGCCAACGCGGCGGTGTTTCTGTTGAGCGAACGGTCCAGCGGTATCAATGCCCAGGGTATCGTTCTCGACGCCGGCATGTCCATCAACTATTTCGATCGGGACATGGTCAAAAAAGCCATGAAACCCGAGTAGCGGAAGAACTCCTTTTTTTTACCATTATCACAGACCAGATAGCCTTTCCATTTTACAGATATCCCCTGTGTCCCTATTAACATGATCTGGTTATAAATTTTTTTAGGCAAACTTTACACAAAGCATTACCGAAAAATGTGCCGATTTCCGTACAAAATTATGAAATTTCCAGTTGTTATTTGAATTTTAATGGATTATCGTATTATATTAAAGTACAAGTACTGTTATTTTCTTATAATTAGATAGGGTGGCTTAAAATTATTAATGGTTTTGATTATAAAAAATAATGCGGCAGGCTGAAGTTAAATCCCCAAACCCTTGAACTTGCGAATTGAATCCGCAACATACAATTTCCATAAAATTAGGGAAATTCCTTTGTATAGTAGGATAATTAGAACTTTTGTCGTATTTAAATAATTTTTGTTTTGTATAATGATCACGGATTTTGTAATGTTTATCGGATGAGTAGATAATTTTATTTGTATAGGGATTTATTTTTTATAATTTCTAATTGATGAACCAACTAAAAACTGTGGAGGGGGAACTCATGAGAATCAGAAAAGATCTACTAAAATGTTTTTCGGTAAGTTTATCTATTGTGTTGCTTTACAGTTCGATGTTTGCCGGAAAGGTAAGCGCTGGTCTAACCGATGATCAAAAAAAAGAAATTGGAACGGAAATTACCACCATATATCGGGCAGCCCGCGGTGTGATTGCAAAAAATCAGAAATTGATTAATGACGCCACTAAAGGCGACAAGGGTTTGGGCGCCGACGCCGTCATAGCCGCAACCAAGGTAAATTACAAGAAAGCCACCGGGAACGATTTTAAAATGGCTGATAAATCTACCCTGAAGGGCCAAACCCAGGCCGCGCTATTAGATGCCATTAAACAAGTGATGGACAATGCCCAGGATTTAATCAACGAAAAAGGCAAAGGATTAAAAGGATTTTTGCCCGCAATTTTTGCCAAGCAGATGGGCGATGGTTTTAATAAGAACATTGCAGGTAAGGCTCACATCAAGTTGACGGCCCCTATGAATTATGTGCGAAATCGGGCAAACCGGCCTGACAAATGGGAGGCGAATGTGATCGAAACAATGTTCAAAGATTCTGGCTATGAAAAAAACAAGGTTTATACGGAAAATGCAAAGCACAAGGGTAAGGATGCATTTCGCCTGATTCTTCCTGAATATTACAAGCAAGCCTGCCTGAATTGCCACGGTGAACCTAAGGGCGCAATTGATATTACTGGAGGAAAAAAAGAAGGTGGAAAACTGGGCGAACTGGGTGGTGCGATCAGTTTTGTAATCTACAATTAAGGGTACCTCGAAAAATACAACCTGGACCGGGAGCCAACCCCTTACTTTAAGGGGTTGGCGATTGCAAAGGCTAAAAAATATCAAATTTTGGAAGTTCCCTTAAATTTTATGGGAGAGGCTTTAAATGGATAGATTCAACTTGAAGATTGGTGGAAAGATTTTATTGCTCAATGGCTTCATTCTCCTGATGATGGCAGGAACTCTTTTATACAGCTACTATTCATTGGGGAATGCCACAACAGCCATTGAGACCCAAAGAAATGCCTTGTCTCATCAACAAACAGTGGTTTCCACTTCCAGAGCCTTTTCCGAATTGCGGTATTGGATGGTCGACTTGGCCATGAGTTGGCAAAATGATTCCGAAACCAATGCCATTAACGCGCAAGAAAAACTGGAACAGCTTTTTGTGCAACTGGAAGGAACGAATCCGGAGCTCGTTCAAACTTTACGGCCACAGGTGGAATCCTTTTCAAAATCCATGATGGAATCCGTTGATGCCTACATCGATGAAAACCGGGTTCTTGGCAATTCTCTCGTCGCCGATGGGCGGAAGAATTCCATGATCGTTGATACTAAGTTGAATGAACTCTTGTTAGAGACCCAGGCCAGGGCCAATGCAGAGGGGAACAAAGTTGTTGAGACAAACGGGGAGATTCGTAAATTTTCTCTTATTTTATTGGTAATCGCCATCCTTATAGGAGCATTTCTATCCTATTTTTTTTCCCGGTCAATCACCAGACCATTACAGTCCGTCATGGTTTCCCTGGAAGATATGGCCAATGGAGATTTGAACCAGGAGACGCTCCTGATAAGATCCGCTGATGAAATCGGCAGTCTGTCGAAATCCTTCAACGGTTTGTTGGCCAGTGTCAAAAGTTTTCTGCAGAATACGGATGAACTGCTGAAAGGGAGAATCCCGGCGTCGGACAAATTCGGCTTACAGGGTGAGTTCGAGCAAAATTTAAAGGGCATGTATCACCAGGCTGTGGAGAAGCAAAAAGCCGATGCGGAAACATCTCGGATCAGCCAGATTGTTGAAAGCATGACCACCAGCATCATGTACGCGGATGTGGATTTGAAACTTCAGTATTTGAATCCCGCGTCACTAAAAACTTTTAAGCAAATCGAACATTTATTGCCTGTTAAAGCGGACCAAATGATCGGCCAGTCGATTGATATTTTCCATAAAAGCCCCATGAACGTCCGCAACTTATTATCTGATCCCAAGAACCTCCCATATCAGGCACAAATCCAGTTGGGAGAAGAGATTTTCGACCTGAATGTAGCCGCCATTAATGATGCCCATGGTAGCCAAATGGGAACGATGGTGAGCTGGGTAACAGTTACCGAGGATGTTAAAAACGAGAGTGCCGCCAAGGAAGCGAGTGCGCGGGAACAGAAACAGGCTGAGGAGCTGAAGACCAAAGTAGATAGTATACTGGAAGTGGTCTCCGCCGCCGCCGATGGGGACCTGACCCGGGAAGTAACTGTCAAGGGCATTGATGCCATCGGCCAGATGGGCGAAGGGTTATCAGCGTTCCTGCAAAAGATGCGCAACAGTATGCAGGCCATCGGCCACAACGCCGAAACCCTGGCGTCTTCATCCGAGGAGTTGACGGCTGTCAGCCAGCAGATGGCGGGGAACGCGGAAGAAACTTCGGCCCAGTCGGGCGTGGTTTCCGCCGCTTCGGAACAGGTCAGTAAAAATGTGGAGACCGTCGCCACCGGCGCAGAGGAAATGAGTGCGAGCATCAAGGAGATCGCGCAAAATGCCAACGAGGCGGCACGTGTTGCCACTGAGGCGGTGAAAGTCGCGGATACCACCAATGCGACCATTAGCAAATTGGGAGAGAGCTCTGCGGAGATCGGTCAGGTCATCAAAGTCATCACTTCCATCGCGGAACAAACCAACCTTTTGGCGTTGAACGCCACGATTGAAGCGGCGAGAGCAGGCGAAGCCGGTAAAGGATTTGCTGTGGTCGCCAACGAGGTGAAAGACCTGGCCAACCAAACCGCCAAAGCCACCGAGGAGATCAGCGGGAAAATTGGTGCGATCCAGGCCGATACGAAAAGCTCGGTGGAGGCAATAGCGGAGATTTCTGAGATTATCAACAAAATTAACGACATCTCCAGCACCATCGCCAGCGCGGTTGAGGAACAAACGGCAACCACGGCGGAGATTGGACGCAATGTGAACGAAGCCGCAAAAGGAACCGCGGAGATCGCGCAAAACATTACTGGAGTTGCCAAAGCGGCTGAAAGCACCACTCAGGGCGCCACCGATACGCAGAACGCGTCCAGCGAGCTTGCCAAAATGGCGGCGGAACTGCAAGGTCTGGTCGGTCAGTTTAAAGTTTAAAAACTGACTGCAAGCAAGACAGATCAAAAAAAGGGGGGAACGGGGCAGTAAAGCCCGTTCCCCCCTTTTTTTATGACCAGCCCTCAGGCTGGCTGAATCCTGCTTTACCCCTGCGGGGCATGAAGACAATGGTGAAATATCACACGTACAGAATTTTCCTCCAGACATTTTCAGGGCCTCGCGTAGCGTCAGGCCCAAGCTTCCTCCCCGTGTAATGGGGCGTAGCGGGCTAAAATTGCTTCAAGAAGCGCAAATCGTTTTCAAAAAACAGGCGGATGTCATTGATCCCGTATTTGAGCATAGCGATGCGCTCGATGCCCATGCCAAAGGCGAATCCCGTCCATTTTTCCGAATCGTAATTCACCGATTTAAACACCGCCGGATCCACCATCCCCGCGCCCATGATTTCCAGCCACCCGGATTGGGAACACACCCGGCATCCATTTCCCGAACACATGACGCACCGGATGTCGACCTCGGCGCTGGGGCAGGTGAAGGGGAAAAAACTGGGCCGGAACCGGACCTGGGTTTGCTCTCCAAATACCTGATGAAGGAAAATATTGAGCACGCCCTTGAGATGGCTGAAGGATATATTTTCGTCCACCATCAACCCTTCTATCTGATGAAACATGGGCGTATGGGAGACATCCGAATCACAGCGGTACACTTTCCCAGGAGCGATGATGCGTAGCGGCGGTTGTTGGTTTTCCATGACGTGGATTTGCACCGGCGAGGTGTGTGTCCGTAAAACCACATCGTCTTCGATATAAAAGGTGTCCTGCATGTCCCTGGCGGGATGGTCCCTGGGGATATTCAAGGCCTCGAAATTATAATAATCTGTTTCAATTTCGGGCCCTTCTTCCACCTGAAATCCCAGGCTGAAAAAGATCGTGGTGATTTCTTCTAAAATCTGCGAAATGGGATGGATAGAACCGGTAAGCTCCTTTTTACCCGGCAGGCTGGGGTCAAACCCTCTGGTACTGGCGGTCGCCCGTTGACCATTTTTCTCCAGTTCGCTGGTTTTTCCTGCCAGCGAACGTTCGATGTGTTCCTTGAATTCGTTGATCTGTTTTCCGATCAGGGGTTTTTCTTCCGCAGATAACGTGCGCAGACCCTTCATGATCTCAGACACGCAACCTTTTTTGCCAAGGAAATCGATGCGCATTTGCTTCAACTGTTCTAAAGAAGAACAGTCGTCAACTTTGGCGTCAAAGTCCTGCCGTTGCTGTTGGATTTTTTCGATCATAGCCAGCGTGACGCTGGACCCAA
>SMVB01103881.1_pt1 | contig 11085 bp, 6 predicted proteins | sample 2456461 | NCBI WGS metagenome assembly SMVB01 (sample SAMN11095934, study PRJNA526329) | marine sediment metagenome | biome: Marine sediment; feature: Surficial sediment; material: Deep marine sediment; isolation source: Hadal surficial sediment | place: Pacific Ocean | collected 2014-05 | depth 0-1...
ACGAACGGGGCGTAGCGCGCGGGCAGGTACCCCGCGCCGGCCATGCCGTTCAGCCGATCGCCGACGGCGATGTACGCAGGCAGGACGTGGTCGTCGCCTGAGCAGCGCGCCACGACGGATCCGATACTGGGGTACGAGAGCGCGGGGCTCGGCTTGTGGCCCGTCAGGAGGTAGTGGCTGCCGAAGTTGTGCTCGCCGAGCGGCGACGTCATCGACCGGATGACCGTGAAGTGGTGGGCGATCTGCGCGGTGCGGGGCAGGAGCTCGGAGAACAGGAGCCCGGGGACCGACGTGCGGATCGGCTTGAACGGGCCGCGCACTTCCCGTGGCGCGTCCGGCTTGGGATCGAAGGTGTCGAGATGGCTCGGGCCGCCATCCAACCAGACGAGGATGCACGCGCGTGATGTCCGTCGTCGGGGGGGCCCGAGACGCGGCAAGCCTGACCACGCGGAGAGCGAGAGCCCCAGCGCACCGAAGCTTCCCATCCGAAGTACGTCCCGACGTGTGACGGCTTCCCCGCCGACGCCCCCGGGATCCTGGTGTTGCCGCGCGAGGCTCATGTCAGTGGTTCGTCTTGAACTCCCGCGAGTTGAGCAGGCTCCACAGAAAATCCTCACAGACTCTCCGGCGCTCTTCGGCCGCGGCGTGCGGCTCGAGCTCCGCGCGCCAGTGCGCGAGCTCCATGGCGGTGGGGGGGCGGGAGAGGGCGCGCAAGTAGAATTCGCGCACGATCTCCTCGTCGCTCGCGCCGTCGCGCAGAAGCGTCATCAGGCGGCCCGCGCGCGCTGTCAACTTCACGTTGATCAGGTCGCCGTTCAGGAGGTGGAGCTTCGTGGCGAGCCCCGTCTCACCGGCATCGGCCGCGGTGTCGCACGCGCCCGCGCACCGTCCCAGGAGGTCGAGTCCGCGGGAGGAGACGCCGGGGTCGGCCAGGGCGATCGCCCGCGTGCCCCGCGGCTCCGCGCCGTAGCGGTCCGCGACGCCCGTCACTGCGGTGATCGCGTCCACGAGCACCTCCGGCTCGAGCGGCCGCGCGAGCGCCCCGGCGCCGTAGCGCTCGCCGCCCGGCGGCGCGCCGGCCGGCCAGGACCCGCGCGCGAAGACGGCCGAACGCGCGATGAGCCGAATCGTGTGGCGGAGGTCGAAGTCGTGCTCGCTGAAGTCCCGCGCGAGCGCCTCGAGGAGCTCGGGATGTGTCGCGGGGTTCGTCGCCCGCAGGTCGTCCACGGGCTCGACGAGGCCGCGGCCGATCAGGGCGGCCCAGATGCGGTTCACCATGTTCTCAGCGAAGGCTTCGTTGTCCGCGCTCGTGAGCCACGTCGCCAGTTCGCCCCGGCAGTCCTCTTCCGCGTCGAGGAAGCGTTCACCGGGCAGCCGCGGTACGGCCGCCTGCCCCGTAGCGGGGTGCGTGACCTCGCCGAAGTCCCTGAGCTTCACCACGCGGCCGGTCTCGAGCCGGGCGAACACGGCCGCGAGCCCGTGGTAGTCGTCCTGTGTCCAGCGGTCGAGCGGGTGGTCGTGGCAGTTCGCGCACCGCAGGCGGGCTCCGAGGAAGACCTCGCTCACGAGCTCCGCCTGACCCCGGGGCGTGGTCACCATCCGGTAGAACGCCGCCTTCCCGTTCTCGTGCGAGTCGCCCTCCGCCATGATCAGCGCGCGCACGACCTCGTCGTAGCGGCGGTTCCGCGCGATCTGCGCCCGCATCCACGCCCGGTACGAGCGATTCACCAGCTTGTCGCCCGCGACCGATTGGACGCGGAGCTGCTTGGCGAAGCGGTACGTCCAGTAGTCGGTGAAGTCCTCCGAAGCGAGCAGGCGATCGATGAGGGCGGTGCGCTTCTCAGGGGCGTCCGTGGCGAGAAAGGCCAGGACTTCCTCGGGCTCCGGCAGGGTCCCGGTCAGCGCCAGCCGCGTCCGGCGCAGGAACGTGGCGTCGTCCGCCGGCGGCGCCGGCGTGAGCCTGAGGATGCGGAGGAGCCGGTCGACGTGGTCGTCGATGAACGTCCTGTTCGCGAGCGCCGGGATCGCGACCGCCTGGTCCCCGAGCGGCGCGATCACGCGGACGGGGACGACCTCGGAGAGATAGCGCGCGAGGATCACGGCTTGGCCGGGGCGCAGGACGACGACGCGGCCGGGCTCGGACGCCGACCCGGACTCGCCGGCCGGTGCGACGGAGAGCGACCCTTCGTCGACGGCGGTGAACGTCGTCCACTCCGTCACGTCGCGCTCGCTGCCGTCGTCGAATGTGGCCACGGCACGGAGCGTGAACGCCTCTCCGACGCTCTCGGCGACGTGCAGCGCGGGCTCGACGTCGAATCGCACGAGGCGGCGCGAGTTCAGCCGCGGCGCGCCCTCGGCGATCCAGCGTTCGAGGAGCGCCGCGCCTGGGCCGAATGGGTCGAGCCGGGTCTTGCCACCGTGATCGAGCAGGCCGGTAGGCTTGGCGACGATTAGGCTGTCGGCCGGCTGCACGAGGTTGACGCGGCGCCCCTCGAGCTCTTTCACGATCGATGCGTAGTCGCCCTCGGGGTCGGCCCCGAAGAGCGAGAGCCCGAACCCGCCGCGCCCCGTGCTGGAGCCGTGGCACGCGCCCGCATTGCAGCCCGCCTTCGTCAGGACGGGCATGAGGTCGGTGTCGAAGTCGACGGCGTCCTCTCCGGCGGCGAAGATCGCGAATGTCAGGAGCAATTCGAGCACGAGGGCAAGCCTATCACGATGGAGAACGCCGGCCCCGCGGACCTGTCGCATCCGGATTCCGACGGCTCCGCGGTCGCTCTGGTACCTGCCTGGCGGCCGCCCAACCATCGATCGGCTGGGGCGGGCCTGCTTTCATGAGCCTTTCGGGCGAACCCCACGAGAGCCCTGTAACCCCGGCCGGAGCTCTGGGTTCCGGCCGGTCCTCGGATTGCGACGTCCAGGGCGGATCCCGAGCGGGCGACCAGCCCATCCCGGAGCTCGATGCCGCGAGTGCCGACGCAACGAGAGGAGACCCCGGAGGTGCGAATCGCACCCCCGGGGTCACTTCAGTCCCCCCCAGGACTCTGGCCTGTTGGACGTTACTGTACCGTCACCGGCAGCGCGCACGGACCGACGAGTATCGAGGTCAGGAATTCCGACCGTTGCAGGTCATCGCAGTTGATGACCGACCGGTCGAACACGACGAGCCGGAGCGTGTAGGCACACCGCGGGAGGTTCGTCACGTCCCAGTTGAAGAAGCTCGTGCCGTTCACCGCCGCGTTCCCCGTTGCGAGCGTCACCCAATGGTTCTGGGCTCCTCCGGTGTACTGCAGCACCCAGCTCTCCAGGTTCGCGTCGGTCGCGACGCCCCTGACATGCACGATACCCCCATCGAATCGCTGGCAGTTCACGGGGCTCGCGATCGTCGCCACGGGCGGAGTGTTGTCCAAGGTGAGCGAGTGGATCTCCATCGCGGTGTTGCCGCAGTCATCGAAGCCCGTGAGACGGACCTCGTAGTCGCCGTCAGGGAGGCCCCCCGACACCCATCCGCCTGGGACGAGGGGATCGTTGATTACGGCGACTGAGTAGAACGGTTGGTCGACGGGCACGAACGAGCCGCCCATCGGCCGGTACTCGACCCGGTAGGCATCGAACCAGGAATCCCACGCCGAGCCGTCGACGCAGATGATACCGCCCGCGACTGTGCCTCCCGCCGGCAGCCGCAAGTCGAGGTTGGCGAACGCATGGTCGACGAGGACCACCCTGGCTGTCGTGTTGGTGACGCCGCAGGCATTCTCGACCATCAAGCGAAGCAGGTAGTGGCCGGTCGGCAGCAGGGAAGTGTTCCAAGCCGCGAGTGTGCCCGCATTCACCGCGGTCGTGCCCGTAGTGATCGGCGTCCACGAACCACCGTTCGTCGACTGGTAGTCCAGGCTCCAGCCCACGTACGAGTCGGAGCCCGCCAGGGCGGTGCCCTCGATGATCGCGACGTCGCAGACGCAGGCGAAGTTCGCGGGCGAGGAGATCTCAGCGGTGGGCGTCGAAGAGCCTTGGAAGATGAAGTTGAAGTCGAGCCATCCGCCCCCTTGCGCGAGGTTGTAGTCCGTCACCTTGATGAAGTACTCGACCCCGCCCATGAGCGGCACGTCGACGAGCTGCGACTGGAACCCCGTGCCGCCGTCGTCGTCGCAGGCGATCAGGTCGGGCATGCCGCATGGATTGTCGATGCCGTTGAAGACCCCACACCCATCGAAGATGGACAGGACGGTGTCGTAGTTGCTGCCGTTCGTGTTGATGCTCACGAGGCCGTTGCACGGCGGGACGAACGAGTACCAGACCGAGTTGCTGACACCGATGTTGCCCACCTCGCAGTCCTCTTGCGCCTCGCACAAGTCGGTCGTGGCGTTGTGCGTGCTGAGTATCACGGGATCGATCGCAGTGCCCACGATCACCGTCGCCTCCACGCAGTTGTCGTTCGGAGGAGAGTAGCGCAGGTCAAAGTTCAGCAGACCGCCCGACCCCTTGCCGGAGACCTCGATCTTGTAGGTCGTCCCAGCGTAGACGTTGAGACTGACCTGCGATTGCGTGAGTCCGAAGGGTTGGTCGTCGTTGCACACCAGCTCGTTCGGATAGTTGCACGTGAAGAGCACGAGGACCCCGCAGCCATCGAACACGGAGAGCACCGTGTCGTAGTTGCTGCCGAAGGTATCCATCACGACGTAGCCGTCCTGGTCAGGGGTGTACTCCCACCAGACGGAGTGCGTGGTCGTGCCGTAGCAGCCATGCGGAGCGCCACACAGCTCCGACGTCGCGAGATTAGTGAAAATGGTGAACGCGCTGTAGTTGACCGCGCCAGGGGGGACGATGGTCGCCGAGCCGCAGTCGTCGTTCGCGGGCGCGCCGGACTGTTGCCAGGATCCACCGCCCAGGGTCGACGGCGCAACGCCGACCCGTCCCAGCGGCGGCCCCACGGAATCTTTGACGAGTCCGCGGTGGTCGTCGGAACCGTTCGAATCGAACGTCAGGCGCACCGCATCCTCCAGCTCGCGCTGCTGCGCCCCGAGGGCGCCCGAGAGCACTAGCGAACCGGTCACCCAGGCCACCCATCTCAGCTTCGACATCTCTTGTCTCCTTGCAGTCTCATGTTGCCGCGTCGTTCGCGGCTGAATGGGTGGCCCCGAGCGTCGTGCCACCGAAGCGTCTTGCCCGTGCCGGAACTGTTCCTCCGCGGGCGCCGTACCTCCTCATCAGGAGCGTGACGCGCGCGTTACGGTTGCGGTCGGCCTTTTCTTGACTCGAGCTGCTGGGACAGGCGGGCCGGGAGCCCCGACCCGCACGCGGTCCCACGCCCCAAGTGCCGCGCCGGGAAAGGCTTGCGGCCGATCCGGCGGGCGCGCGGCCCTCAGCCCGGGAGGCCCTCTTCGCCCCACGTCTCGACCAGGATCGCTCGCGCGCGCTCGACGGCCGACTTGGGCACGAAGACGCTCACGCCGCGCACGAAGCCGTGGGCCGCCGCACCCAGCTCGGCCATGTCGAAGTCCGGCCCGTGTTGAAGGCACGGGATCCCGGCCCCGTTCAGAACTTCACAGGCGAGGTCCGCGGTCACCTTCGTGACCGTATCCAGCAATCGGGCGTAGTCCTTCTCGATCGACGACATGGCAACTCTCGCGCGGTGGTCGCGTGGCTCGATCCAACGGCTGTTCGGGCCGGGGAACGGCGGACACAGTACCCGAGTGAGGGCGTTCCGGTCCAGCGGCTCGACACTCGTGCCGAGCGCTCGATTCACCCCACCAGGCGTCACAAGGGAGTCTCCCGGAGCGAGGACGCGCTCGCGAGCCGCCAACCGGTCACCCCGGAGGATAGGATGGCCCTCTCGCCGCTCGCCCCGAGTCTCCCGCGAGGCCGATTCCATGCCCATCCCCACCCTGCTTCTCGTGCTCTTGCCCGCGTTGTTCTCCGACCCGCCGGAATGGGGCGGGTTCCGGGGCAACAACGGCGCCGGCGTCGCCGATTCGGAGCGTCTCCTCGACGCATTGGACCCCGAGGTGAACCTCGTGTGGCGGACGGAGGTGCCGGGCGGGTACTCCTCGCCGACGGTCGCGGGCGAGCGCGTGTTCGTGACCGGCGCGGAAGGCGAGGCGCTCCTGACGATCTGCCTCGATCGCCACACGGGGGAGATCCGATGGCGCCGCGCGGTCCCGTTCGACGGCGAGCGTCCCGGTAAGAATTCGCCGGCCGCCCCTTCGCCGGTGACGGACGGCGAGCGCGTCTACGCCCTCTTTCACGGCTTTGGCCTGATCGCCTTCGACCTCGAGGGGAAGGAGCTCTGGACCAAGCCGCTCGGGCCGTTCCACATCCCGCACGGCATGTCGTCCTCGCCCCTCGTCCACGGCGATCTACTCATCCTGCAGGTCGACCAGGATCAGGATTCCCACCTGATCGCGTTCGAGGCGTCGACGGGAGAAGAGGTGTGGCGTACCGACCGGCCGGGCGCCAGGCACAGCTACGCGACGCCCGCGCTGTACGTTCCCACGGAGGGTCCCGCGCAGGTGATCGTCTCGGGCTCGTTCCAGATCAGCGGCTACTCCGCCCTCACCGGCGAGAAGCTGTGGTGGATGGACGGCTCGGCCTGGCAGACGAAGAGCGTGCCCGTGATCGCCGGCGACACCTGCATCGTGAACGCCTACATGGTGACACCCAGCGAGTTCGGGGTTCCGAGCATGGCCCGCCCCTGGGCCGAAGTCCTGGAGGAACGCGACGCCGATGGGGACGGCAAGATCGCGCGGAGTGAATGGGACGACCGGATGCTCCAGAAAGCTTGGTTCCTCTTCGACCTCGACGATGACGACCACCTCGACGAGCAGGACTATGCCTACGCCGCCGCTTGCGCCGACGCCACCGGCGGCTTGTTCGCCATCCGGTTGGACGGCAGAGGGGACGTCACGGAGAGCCACGTCACCTGGAAGTACGACGACCGCCGCGGCCTGCCCGACGCGCCCTCGCCCCTCTTGTTCGAGGGCACCCTGTTCATGATCAAGGAGGGTGGGCTGTTCACCGCCATCGATCCCGCGACGGGCGAGGTGGCCAAGCAGGGGCGCGTGGGCGAGCCCGACCAGTACTTCGCGTCGCCGATCGGAGCCGCGGGGAGGATTATCACCGCGAGTCAGTCCGGCCAGCTCTGCGTCATCGCCGGCGGTCGCGAGTGGGAGGTGCTCTCGGTGAACGACCTGGAGGAGGACGTCTGGGCCACACCCGCGATCGCCGGCGATCAGGTGTTCGTCCGCTCCGTGGAGGCACTCTACTGCTTCCAGGACGACTCCGAGCGCTGACTCCAGGGCCGTTCGCCCAGGGCCAGTACCGGGCGTTTCCAGCGTGCCCGAGCCCCTGGGGTCATCGCGCTCCGCCGGCGACCTCGAAGCCGACGACGACCGGCGCGCTCGCCGCGTCCATCGTCACGGGCGCAGTGAGATCGACCTCGAACGGGCGGCCTACGCTGTTCCCCGCGAGGTCCTCGAGCACGGGGTCGACGACGAGCTCGTACCGGCCCGCCGCCCAGGCCCGGGCGGGAGTCCACGAACACTCGCGCTCTCCGGCGTGCACGGTGACCACGCCGGCGACCTCCAGTCCGAGCGCATCACGAACCGTGAGCGCGTGTTGAAGGAGCGCGTGGTCGAGGGGTGCGCGGAGATCGATCGCGAGCGGGTCGCGCGTTCCGGCGGCGGGGGCGCGGAGTTCCCACCGCACCGGGTCCGGCGAGGACTCGTCCGTCGCCGCCGCACGGAAGGGCTTGGAGAAGCCCGCCTGCAGTGGGGCGCCGCGCGCGTCGCGCCACGCGGGATCGAGTTCGAGCGTGTAGCTCGCACCTTCTCGCAGTGTCGGTCCGAGCTCCGCGCGCAGGCGGAGTCCGCGCTTGATCCGGCCCGGGTCGAAGAGCAGCGTGAGACGCCGGCTCTCCGGATCCCACAGCTCGGGCTCGATGGCGAGGAGCACGTCGTCGAGCGGTTCGCCGTGCGCGTCGAGCAAACGGACGTGTCGATACGCCTCGCCGCGCCGCATGGGCGCCGAGAAGTGCACGTAGAACTTGAGCAGGTTCGCGGGCAGCACATCCGCGCTGGGGAACACGTGCTCGACGCGCGTCGTGCGTTCGAGCTCCGGCTTCGGAAGCCGCACTTCGCGCACGAACGCACTGCCGTCGGCACCCGCGAGGGTCACCACGTACGTGAGCCCGGCTTCCAGGGCAAACCGCGGCTCGAACACGAGTGCGCCGTTAACGCGAACGCTGCGCCCGAGGATGGGCGGCGGCCTCACGCCACTGGGAGCGGCGACGCGAACCTCGAGCTCTCCGATCGCGAAGGCAGCGCCGGGCCGCACCGTGATCCGGCCGTTCGGCGGCGCTGCCAGGGCGCCGAGCACGACGACCTCCGGCGCGATGGGTGCGCGCCCATTCGGACCGGCACAGCCGGCGGCGGCGCCCGCGAGGAGCGCCGCGATGCCGAGCCTCGCGCCCACGCTCAGGGCAGCGCGATCGTCCGTAGCGCGGCCCCCTCGTCGTTCTCGACCAGGATCAGCGCGCGCTCGCCGTCGAGCGCGGCGAGCTGCGTGACGTTCTGGAGCGACTCGATCGTCTCGTACCCCATGCCCGTCGGGCCGCCGACCTTCTCGGTCATGCCCTCCGCGGTGTCGATGCCGTCGGTGGGGAGCTTCATCACTCCACGACTCGTATTGGCGATCAGGAGGAACCGGGCCCCGTCCTTCTCGTAGACGACCATGTCGAGCGGCGTGTTGCGGTTGCCCAGCTCGGCGACGGTCGTACCGATGAGCTTCGCACTCCCGGTGATGCGAGTCACCGGAATCTTGACGAGCGGCGTGCACGTGTAGCCGCACAGGAGGTGCGGGTCGCCGGCGATGTCGATCGGCACCATGGTCCGTACCGGGGAGCGCGTCTCCCACGCACCGTGACTCGCGTGATATATCTCGATGCTGCTGCCCCTGCCCGCGTCATCGAACGGGAACGAGAGCGCCCTGAGCTTCGAGGCGAACTCCTCGTTGGAGAGCCCGGCGACGTAGAGCATCCCATCGTGAAACACGAGGTCGGTGATCGACTCCGTTCGGCGGGTGCGCAGTCTACCACCGCCGGCCGCGGGAGCGTTCGCGAGTGAAGCGCGCAGGTGCGGCATGTTCTCGAGCTCGAGCACTTCGATCTCCTCCGGCCCGCGCACGCAGACGATCACGGCTTGCGCCGAGGAGCCGCCCCCGCGGGTGACCGACAGGTAGGCGGCGCCGCTCGCGGGGTTGACGGCCAGATCCTGAATGGCGATCTGATCGGGTGTCGTGCCGAGGAGGTAGGCCAGGGTCTCGTCGAGCTTCTCGAGCGTGAGCTCGGGCTTCGGGTCCACCGCCTCGGTGTCGCCCGTCTTCAGCGCGAAGACCGCCGCGCCCTGCGCGTCACCGACGAACAAGACGCCCCCGGGCCCGAACGCGAGGGCGCCGGCGGAAACCAGCTCGAGCTTGCCCGTCACCCACTCGGGCTCGCCGGCGTCTGTTCCGGCGTGACTGGGGGCGACGAGGGTCGTGAGGAAGAGGGCGGTCGTGGTGAACGGTGACATGGGGGCTCCTGCGGTTTGGGATGGGTTGACCATGATGCCCGGCGAAGCCGGGCGACTCACTCGCGATCGTCTTCGTTGCCCCCGCTCTGGAGCAGCTCCTCGATCGCCATCTGGCGCTCGTATTCTTCGCCCCAGAGCACCGCATCCGTGAACTCCGGGTCGCCCTGGACGACGAGCGGCTGCGTGAGGGTCTGGTTGTCGAGCTTCAGCTCGACGAGATAGGTTCCCGGCTCGACGCGTGGCGCGCCGCCGAAGCGTCCGCGACCGCCGCGTCCCCGGCGCGCGTTGCCTTGGCTCGCCGGTGGCGTCGGCCGCATGTCCCACGCGACCCGGTGCAGTCCGGGTTCGGAGGACGTCTCCAGCTCGCGGATCGTCTCGCCCGCCAGGTTCTTGATCGCGAGGCTCGCCCGGCCCGCGTTCGCGCCGAGGGAGTAGAAGATCTCCGTTCCGGAGGAGGGGTTCTCGCCCTCGAAGCGCCGCAGCGTGCCGCCGGTCCGCGGCTGGGTCCGCCAGTAGATCGCAGTGTTCGGCCGGTAGAGTCGGGCGTCGGCCGTGAACGCCGCCTTCGACATCTGGCGCAGGGGTGTGACGTCGAGCACCCACAGGCTGCGCCCGTGCGTCGCGGCGACGACCTCGCCCGAGGTCACGTGTTGGGCGAACTCGTGCACGGCGACCGTGGGCAGCTTCAGGCTCGTCCAATTCTCGCCCCGGTCGATGGAGACCCACGCGCCGAACTCGGTGCCCAGGTACAGGACGTCGGGATTCTCGAGGTCCTCGCGGATCACGCGGCTGGAGCCGCAGGTCTCGGGCAGGTTCGCCGTCAGCGACCGCCATGTGGCGCCGTAGTCCTCCGACGCGAAGACGTGGGGCGCATCGTCGTCCGAGCGATGGCCGTCGAGCGTGAGGTAGACCCGACCCTCCTCGAACCCGGACGTCTCGATGGCGCTCACCCACAGGGGTTTCGGGACGAGGTCGGCGATCGAGGGCCCGGCACTCTGCTCGGGTTCGCCCGCCGCCTTGGCGCGCTGCGCGGTGAACTCGCGCGTGAAACGGCCGCCGAACTCCAGCGTCCCGGTCATGGTCCCGCCCTCGAGTTTCGCTGCCACGGTCGTCTCGAAGTCGCCGCCGAACCTGAGGCTCAGCGTCATCGCCGCCTCGTCGAACGAGCCCTCCGACAGCGGCGTCTCGCCCCGGAAGGACTCCAGGGAACCCGTGAGCTGGCCCGCTTCGTCGCGCCCGAGCACGAGCGTCATCCCAGGCTGGCCGCCGCCGCCGCCGCCTCCGCCACCGGTTCGGCCGCGCCGGCCCTGGGGCCGATCGCCGCCGCCGGATCGACCCGCGCCGCGACCCTGACCGCCGCCGCGACCGCCTCGGCCGCCGCCCTGCGTCACGATCGTCCAGGTGCCGACCACGGGATCCTGCGCGGTGTCCTGGCCGTCGGACTCCCCGTCGGACTCCCCGTTGGACTCCCCGTTGGACTCCCCGTTGGACTCCCCGTTGGACTCCCCGTTGGACTCCCCGT
>SMVB01296278.1_pt1 | contig 11083 bp, 9 predicted proteins | sample 2456461 | NCBI WGS metagenome assembly SMVB01 (sample SAMN11095934, study PRJNA526329) | marine sediment metagenome | biome: Marine sediment; feature: Surficial sediment; material: Deep marine sediment; isolation source: Hadal surficial sediment | place: Pacific Ocean | collected 2014-05 | depth 0-1...
CAAAACCCGGTTGGAAAATTTTGCGCAGGTTGGGTGCGCAACTGGAATTGGATGGTTTTGACCAGCCAGACCTGGCCACGCTTCAGCTACAGATGTTGGCTGACATCGGCGCTGCATCGGCTTCAACGGCAGAAGCTGATCTGGGTACGCCGACGGCCAACGACGGACTGTACCGGGTCGGTGAAGTGGCGATGTATTCTGTCGATCCCCTGTGCCGCAGGTCCGAGTGTTTGCAGCAGACCATACAGGCCAAAACTGATTTTGTAGGCTTGAATGCCAAAGATGCCGCACAACTCGCCCTGACAGATGGACAGCAAGTAAAGGTCAGCCAGCACGGAAACAGCATCTCATTGCCGGTGCGAATATGCAGTGAATTACCGGCAGGGGCGGTCTGGGTGATGGCTGCAACCACGGCAGCCAGCAGCCTGGGGGACAGTTTTGGCCCGATCAGCGTGGAGTCTGCCTGATGCTTGAGTCGCTGCAATACCTGCTTTGGACGGTGTTCAAAATACTGGCTATTTCGGTGCCTATCATCATTGCCGTGGCTTTTTACACCTATTTTGAACGCAAGGTAATCGGTGCCATGCAAGTCCGCATCGGGCCCAGCCGGGTCGGGCCATGGGGCTTGCTCCAGCCGTTTGCGGATGTACTGAAACTGTTATTAAAAGAAATTATCCTGCCGGCCAAGGCCAATCGTTTCCTGTTCATTTTAGCGCCTGTGATTACCCTGGCGCCGGCACTTGCCGCCTGGGCAGTGATACCGTTCAACGATATCATGGTTCTTGCCGATGTTGACGCGGGTCTGCTGTATGTACTGGCACTGACCTCGCTGAGTGTTTACGGTGTGATCATTGCCGGTTGGGCATCCAACTCCAAGTATGCGTTCCTCGGTGCAATGCGCTCGGCGGCGCAAACCATTTCCTATGAAATTGCCATGGGCTTCTCGCTGGTCGGTGTGATGATCCTGGCAGGCACGCTTAATCTTCGCCAAATCGTACTGGCTCAGCAGGGTGGCATATTTGACTGGTTTTGGTTGCCGTTACTGCCGTTGTTCGTGATTTATATGATCTCGGGACTGGCCGAAACCAACCGCGCACCGTTTGATATCGCCGAAGGCGAATCAGAAATTGTGGCTGGCTTCCACGTGGAGTATTCAGGTGCGGCATTCGCGGTGTTTTTCCTCGCCGAATACGCCAATATGATCCTGATTTCCGCGCTGTCGGCCATCCTGTTTGCCGGTGGCTGGTTATCACCATTCCAGAATGTACCGGTACTGGGCGACACCATCCTGGGGCAGGGCAGCATTGTCTGGTTCCTGGGTAAGACGGTGGTATTCATGTTTATGTTCCTGTGGTATCGGGCAACGTTTCCACGCTACCGTTATGACCAGATCATGCGACTGGGGTGGAAAGTGTTTATTCCGATCACACTGGTCTGGGTCATGGTTGCAGCCCTGTTGAGCGTGCTCGGCATCGTGGTGAAAGGAGGCTGATAATGAAACGGGTTATCGAGTATTTACGAAGCCTGATGTTGCTTGAATTGATCGCCGGTCTGAGCCTTACCATGCGTTATTTTTTCCGTCCGAATTTCACCATCAATTACCCGGAAGAAAAGACGCCGAAGTCCAACCGTTTCCGCGGGCTGCATGCACTGCGTCGCTATCCCAACGGTGAAGAGCGTTGTATAGCCTGCAAGCTGTGTGAGGCGGTCTGTCCGGCCCTGGCGATTACCATTGAATCGACACGCAGGGAAGACGGCAGCCGGCGCACGACCTTGTATGAAATTGACTTGTTCAAGTGTATCTACTGTGGCTTTTGCGAGGAGTCCTGCCCGGTTGACGCCATTGTCGAAACCGGCTTCCTCGAGTATCACTTTGAGAACCGTGATGAAAGCATCATGGATAAAGAGCAATTGATGGCAATTGGCGATCGGTTTGAGACCGAAATCGCTGCCAGTCGCCAACAGGATGCAGCCTACCGATGATCGTCCAGCAACTTATTTTTTACGCTTATGCCTTGGTGATGACGCTGGCTGCGGTGATGGTTATCACCGTGCGCAACCCCGTGTATGCAGCGTTATACCTGGTGTTGACCTTTTTCAGCGCGGCCGCGATCTGGATTCTGCTGGAGGCGGAGTTCTTAGCCATTGTGTTGGTCGTGGTATACATCGGCGCGGTCATGGTGCTGTTTTTGTTCGTTGTGATGATGCTGGATATCAACGTCGATCCATCGAAGGAAGGCTTTACCCGTTATTTACCGGTGGCTCTGTTGGTTGCATTTGCAATGGCGGGCGAGCTCTTGATGGTGATATGGAGCAAGGGTCGATTCGGCGTAGATGTGTTCCCCGTTCCAACGCCCAACCCGGCGGGTTTCAGCAATACACGGGCCCTGGGTGAATTGTTGTACAGCGAATATTTACTGCCGTTTGAAGTGGCCGGCGTGGTTTTGCTGGTGGCCATCATCGCCGCGGTTGCTTTGACCCTGCGTAAGCGCCCTGGAATAAAAACCCAGGACCCGGCAAAACAGGTCAGGACCCGGCGTGACGAAAGTGTCCGTCTGGTAAAAATGAAATCTGAAAAACCGCGGGGATCCTGATTGCGGTGTTGACCCTGGCCCATTTCCTGACCCTAGGCGCGATACTTTTTAGTCTCAGTGTTGCCGGAATATTCATTAACCGCAAGAACGTCATCATTCTACTGATGTGTATCGAGCTGATGCTGCTGGCGGTCAATATGAACTTCGTCGCATTTTCACGTTTCCTCGGTAACCTGGACGGACAGGTGTTCGTATTCTTTATTCTGACAGTTGCCGCCGCCGAAGCGGCGATTGGCCTCGCCATCCTGGTGGTGCTGTTTCGTAACCGGCGGACCATTAACGTCGCCAGGCTGGATGACCTTAAGGGATGAATTTGTCGCTGCAAGCCACCCTTTTGCTGATTCCTTTAATGCCATTAGCAGGCGCGATCCTGGCGGGATTGTTCCGTAAACAGATCGGCCGCAGCGGCTCACACGTGGTGACCATTCTCGGTGTGGCAGTGTCCTTTGCATTATCAATATGGGTGTTGTATCAGCAGATATATGGTGGACTGGAGACCATCAACACCAGCGTTTACACGTGGATGGTAGCCGATGGTGTGCGTTTCGAGGTTGGATTCCTGGTGGACCACCTGACCTCATTGATGATGTGCGTGGTGACCTTTGTTTCGCTAATGGTGCACATTTACACCATTGGCTATATGCGGGATGATCCCGGTTACCAGCGATTTTTCAGCTATATCGCCCTGTTTACCTTCTCAATGCTTATGCTGGTCATGGCCAACAATTTCTTACAGTTGTTCTTTGGCTGGGAAGCGGTGGGACTGGTTTCATACCTGTTGATTGGCTTCTGGTTTAACAAGGAATCGGCCATTGCGGCTAACCTCAAAGCCTTCCTGGTCAACCGTGTGGGTGACTTTGGGTTCCTGTTGGGTATTGCCGCCGTGTTGATGACATTCGGCACGCTGGATTATGCCGAAGTATTCGGCCGGGCCAGTTCGGTCGCCGATCAGACAATATCGATTCCCGGTGGCATGGAATGGAACATGCTGACCTTTATCTGTGTCTGCCTGTTTATCGGTGCCATGGGCAAGTCGGCGCAAGCCCCGTTGCACGTCTGGCTACCGGATTCAATGGAAGGCCCGACACCAATCTCTGCCCTGATCCATGCGGCTACGATGGTGACAGCAGGCATCTTCATGGTGGCGAGGATGTCACCGCTGTTTGAGTTCAGCGATGCCGCCCTGAGCTTTGTCATGTTGATAGGTGCTGTGACCGCCCTGTCCATGGGTTTGATTGGCATCGTGCAAAACGACGTAAAACGGGTGATCGCCTACTCGACCCTGTCGCAACTCGGTTACATGACCGTAGCCCTGGGTGTATCGGCATACTCGGCTGCCATTTTCCACCTGATGACCCATGCGTTTTTCAAGGCACTGTTATTCCTTGGTGCCGGTTCTGTGATTATTGCCTTGCATCACCAGCAGGATATGCGCTTCATGGGCGGGTTGCGGAAAACTATGCCGGTCACGTGGATCACGGCCTGGATAGGCACACTGGCATTGGTCGGCTTGCCGTTCTTTTCAGGGTTTTATTCCAAGGACGCGATCATTGAAGCTGTCGCGGAGTCACACCGCTGGGGTAGCGAGCTTGCGTATTTCGCAGTGGTTGCCGGAGTGTTGGTGACCGCCATTTACAGTTTCAGGCTGTTGTACCTGACCTTTCACGGCCAGCAACGGTTCGAGGTACGGCATGATGCCGGTGACCATCCAGCCGACGGGATTCTGGCGCATGCACCAAAAGAATCCCCGTTGGTGATCATCATCCCTCTCATCCTGCTGGCCATTCCTTCCATGGTCATCGGCTGGTTGACCATCAAGCCCGTGTTGTTCGGCGGATGGCTGGATGATTCCATCATGGTGATGGAAAAGAATAATGTGCTGGCCGCGGTGGGAGAACACTTCCACGGGGCCACGGCGATGGCCACACACGCCTTATCTACACTGCCATTCTGGATGATGGTGGCAGGATTTGCAGTATCTACCCTGATCTATATGTTCCGGCCTGGTATCGCAGATGTGATCAGCAAGCGGATGGCTTTTTTACACCGCTTGCTGGAAAACAAGTATTACGTTGATGAGGCCTACCAAAAGGTCTTTGCACGCGGCAGTGTCCGACTGGGACAAACCCTTTGGCACAAGGCGGATGCCGCATTCATTGATGACGGTTTTGTAAACGGTTCGGCCCGGGTTATACAGTGGTTGGCAGCGCGGGTGCGTCGCTGGCAGACCGGATTCCTGTATGACTATGCATTTGTCATGATCATCGGTTTGATCGGTATTCTGGCCGTTTGGGTGGTGATGGCGCCCGGCTTATGAGCGGTTTTCTCCTCAGTACACTGATCTGGTTGCCAATACTGGGTGCGATAGCTGTGCTGATGGCCGGTGAACATCGACCGGTAATGGCCAAAGGGCTTGCACTGGTTATTTCGGCCATCACCTTCTTCGCCGGCCTGCCGTTGTTCTTTTCCTTTGATACATCAACGCCAGCCATGCAGTTTGTCGAGAAGCGGCCCTGGATCGAGACATTTGATATCCAGTATTACCTGGGTGTGGACGGTTTCTCGGCGCCGTTGATATTACTGACTTTGTTTTTTGGTGTGCTGGTGGTCATCGCCGGCTGGCGTTCCATCCAGAAAAACGTACATCAGTACATGGCCAATTTCCTGGTCATGGAAGGTCTGATGATCGGCGTATTCTCAGCGCTGGATGGCCTGTTATTTTACATGTTCTTCGAAGCGATGCTGATCCCGATGTTTCTGGTGATCGGTGTCTGGGGCGGGCCGAAACGGGTCTATGCAACCATCAAGTTCTTTCTCTACACCTTCCTGGGCTCGGTGTTCATGCTGATTGGCCTGATCTACCTGTACATCGAATCCGGTAGCTGGAATATCCTGACCTGGCATGATTTGCCCTTGAGTTTCCAGGCGCAGCGGTGGTTGTTTCTCGGTTTTCTGGCTGCGTTTGCCGTCAAAATCCCGATGTTCCCGGTACACACATGGCTGCCGGATGCACACGTCGAAGCACCCACCGGCGGTTCGGTAATCCTGGCGGCGATCATGCTGAAGATCGGTGGTTATGGATTCATACGCTTCAGTTTGCCAATCACACCCGATGCATCGGCTGCGCTTGACTGGATCGTCATTGGCTTGTCATTGATCGCGGTCGTGTATATCGGGTTCGTGGCACTGGCCCAGCAGGATATGAAGAAACTGATCGCGTACTCGTCCATTTCACACATGGGCTTTGTTACCCTGGGTCTGTTTATCGCATTCTCTATCTACCGCAATACGGGTGGAGTAGCCGGTGCGGCACTCGGTGTGGAAGGCGCGATGGTGCAAATGATCTCGCACGGGTTCATATCCGGCGCACTCTTCCTGACCGTCGGTGTTTTGTACGACCGGGTGCACAGTCGCATGATCAAGGACTACGGTGGCGTGGCCAACACCATGCCGTGGTTTGCCTTTTTTGCTGTGTTGTTCCTGATGGCAAATTCAGGTTTGCCAGGCACCAGCGGGTTTGTCGGTGAGTTCATGGTTATCCTGTCAGCGTTCCAGGCCAATTTCTGGTTTGCTTTCCTGGCAGGGCTGACGCTGATCCTGGGTGCGGCCTATAGTTTATGGTTGGTTAAACGCGTCATCTTCGGGGCCGTGGCGAATCCCCGGGTGCAAAACCTCCAGGATATCGATAGCCGCGAGGCTTTTCTCCTCGGTACGCTGGCTGTGGCTATCCTGTTTTTAGGATTGTGGCCACAACCGCTGGTGGATATGTTGCAGGCCTCGGTCGATCACCTGCTACAACACATTATTCAATCAAAGGTGATATGACATGAGCGGCGCCCAAATGTTATTAGTTGCACCGGAATTCTGGGTCCTGGTGATGGCCTGTGTCATCATGCTGGCGGATCTGTTTGTGCGTGAGGAACGCCGTGGGATTATCCACATGCTGGCCATATTGACACTGATATTTGCCGGCATTATCACCATGCGCGGCGATTATCTGGTCAACGGTATTCAGTCGGTAACCGCCTTTGGAGGACACTTTATCCGGGATTCAATGGGTGATGTGCTGAAGTTGTTCAGTTTTGTCACCCTGGGCCTGATATTCACCTATGCAAAACACTACCTGCGCAACTTTAATATGTTCCGCTCTGACTTCTATACGCTCAGCCTGTTTGCGTTACTGGGTGTTATGTTGCTGATCTCGGCCAACAGCCTGGTGATGATCTACCTGGGCCTGGAATTGATTTCATTGTCGGTTTATGCGCTGGTTGCGTTCAACCGTGAATCCGGCCGGGGATCCGAAGCGGCAATGAAATATTTTGTACTCGGATCGATGGCCTCGGGCATGCTGCTGTACGGTATGTCGATGATCTACGGTGCCACCGGCAGCTTGGCTCTCAACGATATTGCCGAGGCGATCAGTCGCCAGGGAAGCAGTGATATTTTATTGATATTCGGGCTCGTTTTTGTGGTTGTTGGAATTGCTTTCAAGTTTGGTATCGTGCCGTTTCATATGTGGATACCCGATGTGTACGAGGGTGCACCGGTGGCCGTAACCCTGTTTATATCGTCGCTACCGAAGCTGGCGGCTTTTGCCATGGCCTTCCGGTTGTTACACAGTGGCCTGGGGGATTTGCATATCCACTGGCAGGGTATGCTGCAAATCATGGCGCTGTTATCGATCGTGGTGGGCAACCTGGCCGCCATCATGCAAACCAACATCAAGCGCATGCTGGCCTACTCAACCATTTCTCATATGGGTTTCGTGCTGTTGGGCCTGTTGCCGGGCACCGCCTTTGGCTATAGCGCATCGATGTATTACGTGATCGTTTATGCGCTGATGTCCACGGCGGCATTTGGCATGGTGATCATGTTGAGCGAGGGCGGGGTCGAAGCAGACCAACTGGAGGACTTTAAAGGCCTGAACCAGCGCAACCCGTTTTACGCAGCGATTATGGGGATCGTGATGTTCTCGATGGCGGGTGTGCCGCCGATGGTCGGGTTCTTTGCCAAGTGGATGGTGATCAAGGCGGCCATGGAAGCTGGTTTATTCTGGCTGGCGATCGCGGCGGTGGTCTTTGCCGTGGTCGGGGCGTTTTATTATCTGCGGGTGATTAAGTTTATGTATTTTGATGAGCCGGAGAATGAGGCGGGTGTTGTGGCACCGGTGGATTTTAGGGCGGCGTTGGCTGTTAATGGGATAATGTTGATTGGCCTGGGTGTTTTTTCTGGTGCATTGATTGATATTTGTATCACGAGTTTTAGTGCTTTGTGAGTATCTGCGATTCTTTTAGATTAGCACCATGCGATGCGCGGCGACACGGGTGCCTGCCCCCTGAGACACGCTGCTAGTACGTCCGTGTAAGCTCTGAAAAACATGGCCCAGGCCAGCCTCTCGACCGGCCGGCGCCGGTCTCACCTCCTCCCTGTTTTTTAAGGTCTCAGTGGGCAGGCACCCATATCCCCGCTGGGGTAAAGTGGATTCTGCACCACTAACAGAGCAGGAGTCCGGTTGGTCTTTCAGAATTCCAAATCCTTTGTCATCAGGTCTTGTAATTAGTGCTTTGAATCATTATCATGCCCTCCTTGCTGATGCGGGGTGGAGCAGTCTGGCAGCTCGTCGGGCTCATAACCCGAAGGTCGCAGGTTCGAATCCTGCCCCCGCTACCAAATATTTTTTGTAGGGTCCGGCAGGACCCTTTTTTATGTTACCGGCGACGATTGGATGGTGCACGATATGGACGGTGCAATGATTTAAAGCAATCGCATCCGCCCTTTTTGGGCGTGATTGGGTAGGTTTCGGTTATCCGGAGCTGATCGTCGGGGGCGTGTGTGCCCCTTTTTTGTGCCTGCAGATAAATGCTGGCGGAGATTTTGCTTTGAGCGTACAGCGATTGAATGAGATGTTGCAGCCACTGGTCGAAGACCTTGGCTATGAGTTTGTTGGCATCGAGTACAACAGCAATCCGAAACATTCTGTGCTACGCATTTATATCGACGCGGAGAATGGCGTGGGTATCAAGGATTGTGAAATTGTAAGCCGCGAGACGGCTGCCTTGATGGACGTAAAAGATCCGATCAAGAGCCGTTACAACCTGGAGGTTTCGTCGCCAGGTCTGGACAGACCGCTGTTTACGCTGGCACATTTTACCGAGTTCAAAGGACAGGAAGTGAAGATCAACCTGTTCGCACCACAGGACGGCAGACGCAAATTCCAGGGCTCGATCCTGGTGGTCGGTGAAAATACCGTCAGTGTTGAGCAGGATGGAACAGAAGTGGCACTTGATTTCAGTAACATCGCCAAAGCGAGACTGGTACCGGATTACGACAGTATCCTGGCCGGACATAATATAGATAAGTAGCACAAGCAGGGTTAGCACCCAAAACGGAGTTAGAGCAGATGAGTAAAGAAATTCTCCTGGTTGTAGACGCAGTATCGAATGAGAAAGGTGTCGCCAAGAGCGTCATTTTTGAAGCCCTGGAGGCTGCATTGGCATCGGCGACCCGCAAGCGTCAGAACGATGAAATAGAGGCACGGGTCAAAATTGACCGCAACACCGGGGAATATGCCACGTTCCGTGTCTGGGAAGTGCTGGAGGACGATGCGGAAATGGAATCTGAGGAATACCAGATTCTGCACAAGGACGCCCTTCAGAGCAATCCGGAAATCGAAGTGGGTGCCTATATCGAAGAACCGATGGACAACGTGGAATTCGGTCGTATCGCTGCACAGACAGCCAAGCAGGTCATCGTACAACGGGTCCGTGAAGCAGAGCGCGCGCAGGTTGTCGAAGCTTACAAGGATCGCGAAGGCGAACTGATCAACGGCATCGTAAAACGCATTGAGCGCGGCAATGTCTACCTGGATCTGGGTGGCAATGCTGAAGCATTTGTTGCACAGCGGCACATGATCCAGGGTGAAACAGTGCGCCCGGGTGATCGTTTGCGTGCCTATTTGTATGAAGTCAAAGCAGATATGCGTGGCCCGCAATTGTTTGCCAGTCGCACCATCAAGGAATTCCTCATCGCCCTGTTTGAACTGGAAGTGCCGGAGATTGGCCAGGAATTGATTTCCATTATGGGGGGTGCGCGTGACCCCGGTCGCCGGGCAAAAATTGCGGTTAAATCCAACGATCCACGCACTGATCCCATCGGTGCCTGTGTGGGTATGCGCGGTTCACGTGTGCAGGCGGTATCGAATGAACTGGCAGGCGAACGTATCGATATTATCCTTTGGGACAACAACCCGGCCCAGTTCGTCATCAATGCGATGGCACCGGCCGAAGTTGCATCGATCGTTGTGGATGAAGAACGTCGTGTCATGGATATTGCTGTGGACGAGGCCAATTTGTCGCAGGCCATAGGCCGTGGCGGGCAAAATGTCAGGTTGGCCAGTGACCTCAGCGGTTGGGAACTAAATATATTGACGGTTGAGGACGCCGACAAGAAAGGCGAGGAAGAAGCCAGCAAAGTACTTGCTGTGTTTATGGAACGCCTGGACGTCGATGAAAGTGTCGCAAATATTCTCGTGGCTGAAGGCTTCAGTAACGTCGAGGAGGTCGCTTATGTCCCTGATTCAGAGTTGCTGGAAATTGAAGAATTCGATGAAGACATGGTCATTGAACTGCGTCGCCGCGCACGGGATGCGTTGTTGACCCAGTTGATTGCCAAGGAAGAAGCCCTCGATGAAAACAGCCCGGCTGAAGATCTTTTGAACCTCGAAGGGATGACAGAGCGCCTGGCATTCCGCCTGGCGGAAAAGGGTACCCGAACACAGGAAGACCTGGCAGATCTTGCCGTCGATGAGTTGCTGGAAGTTGATGATATGCCGGAGGAAGTGGCAGCCGCGTTGATCATGACGGCACGCGCCCCGTGGTTTGAAGAAGAAAGCCAATAAGCACCTGCAGGTCCTTCAAGGAGCATAATAAATGTCTATCGTAACCGTTTCACAATTGTCAGAAGTACTGGGTATCAGTGTGGGTAAACTGATCGCCCAAATGGACAGGGCCGGCATACAGGTCGCCTCTGGTGATGAGGCTGTCTCCAATGATGACAAAAAGAAGTTGTTGTCCTATTTACGCTCAACCCACGGTAAAGCAGAAACGGATGCGACCGCTCCTCGGCGGGTAACGCTCAAGCGTAAATCCATGAGTGAATTGCGTGTTTCTGGCAGCGGTCCAAGAGCATCTACACGCACGGTCAATGTCGAATTCCGCAAGCGTCGTACCTATGTGAGCCGTGCCGCCCTGCGTGAAGAAGGCATGCAGGATCCGGAGCGCGAAAAAGTTCAGAAGGCCTTGCAAGAGGCGCAGGTACGGCGTGAAGCCGAGGCCAAAGCGCGCGAAGAAGCGGCCGAGAAATCACGTCATCAGGCGGAAGAAACAGCCCGTGTTGCGGCTGAAGATCAAGCGCGTAAAGCCGAGGAAGAACAATCCCGTCGTGAGCAGGAAGACCGCCAACGTGATGAGGAAATAAAACGTCAGGCCGAG
>SMVB01442737.1_pt1 | contig 11083 bp, 11 predicted proteins | sample 2456461 | NCBI WGS metagenome assembly SMVB01 (sample SAMN11095934, study PRJNA526329) | marine sediment metagenome | biome: Marine sediment; feature: Surficial sediment; material: Deep marine sediment; isolation source: Hadal surficial sediment | place: Pacific Ocean | collected 2014-05 | depth...
CCATAGGCGATGAGCGCATCCTCCCAGCGCGGCCCGGCGTCGTCACCGACGAAGGTGAGCGGCTGGTTCGGCACCATCCGGAGCTCGGCCACTACAGTCCCCGTCTGCGAGGCCATGGCGGCGAAGCGCGGATCGAGCTCGGCGGGAGCCGAGTCGTCGTTGTCGCCGCCCGTGATGTACAGAAACGCAGTCGCCTCCGCCAGCCCGTCGGGAATGAAAACCGTCAACCAGTGCTTCCACAGAGTCCTTTCCACATCGTCCGAGGTGAGCCACGACTGCGAGGTCAGCTCGAGTACCTTGGCGGAAACGCCATCGCCCTCCAGAGTCGATACGACCTCCCAGGCGTAGGCTGGATCGGGCGCCGCCACATAGTCGTCGAGCGCGGTCGTCCGCTCCTCCGCCACTGCATCCACAACCGAGGTCGTCTCGGAAGAAGATCCACACCCCAACAACCCCAGCCCCAGCCCCAGCCCGAGCCCCAGCCCCAGCCCGAGCCCGATCCTGATCCTAAGAAAGACCGCCATCGCCGACAAGGATCTCGCGCACCTCTGGTTTCTACGCACCTCAACCTCCATTTCCACCACCCACCGAGTCCTATTGACTCGGCAGCCGACCCTATCAACGCCGAAACGGCGAAGCGGATCGGATAGGCTTACGCCCAACGACGACTACGCTCTAGGAGGGCGCCAATCATGTACAGAGAGCTGATCTACGAAGTCAACGATCCGATCGCGACCATCACACTCAATCGGCCCGAGCGACTGAACGCGTTGACCGGACGCTTGCTGGACGAGATCAAGCACGCTGTCGCCGCTGCCGAGGCAGACGAGAGAGTCGTCGGGATCATCCTCACAGGAGCGGGCCGCGGGTTCTCCGCCGGTGCCGACATGCAGGGGCTCAAGAGCACCGCCGAAGGAGCTTCCCGAGCCGAGGAGGACCGTCTCGAATCGGCTCCCGGTGACCCGTCTCTGGGGCCTGACTTCGCCATCACCTACAGCTATCTCCTGGCAGTCCGCAAGCCGCTCATCGCCGCCATCAACGGCCCCTGCGCCGGGCTCGGCTTCGTCATCGCCATGCTCTGCGACATGCGATTCGCCTCGGAGACCGCCATCTTCACCACCGCCTTCGCCAATCGCGGTCTGATCGCCGAGCACGGCATCAGCTGGATTCTGCCTCGTCTGATCGGCCCGTCGCGGGCGCTCGACCTTCTGTGGAGCGGACGACGGTTCGACGCCGCCGAAGCCGCCGACCTGGGAGTCGTCAACCGGGTGATCGCCCCGGACGACCTGCTGGCGGAGACCGAGGCCTACATCAAGGACCTCGCGACGCGATCGGCACCGACCTCGCTGATGATCATGAAACAGCAGGTCTACAAGCATCTGATGGTCTCTCTCGGAGACGCGATGGAAGAGTCGAACAGCTTGATGGAGGAAAGCCTCGGGCGCCAGGATTTCAAGGAGGGCGTCGACTCCTATCTCGAGAAGCGACCGCCCAAGTTCGGGCGCATCGCGGCGTCGTAGATCCTTTCGAGGAATCCAGAAATCTGAGGACCCTCCGCGTCGCGTAGCTCGAATGACTGAGCGCGATAGATCGCCTCTCTCATGCAAAAGGAGATCCCGATGAATCGACAACACCTGCTTACCCTCGGCGTCGCAATGCTTACCTTGCTCCTCTGTGCCTCGGTTCTCGCCGCGGCCGGCGGCCGGATCGAAACCGGCGCACAGGCCCCGCCCCTCACCCTCGAGAGCAGCCAGGGCGAGAGCTTCGACCTGCAGTCGCTGCAGGGTGACCAACAGGCGCTGCTGGTCTTCTTCCGCGGCACCTGGTGACCGTTCTGCAAGAAGCAGCTAGTTGAGCTGCAACAGAACCTGAGCGACATTCATGCCACCGGAACCGTGCTCTGGACAATCAGCCCGGACCCGCAGGAGCGGCTGGAATCCTTCCGTGAAGAGAACGGATTCGAGTTCCCGATGCTGATCGACCCGGACCTCGAGGTGATCAAGGCGTGGGGCATTCTCAACGAGGACATGCCCAAGATCCCGCATCCCACTGCCGTCATCGTCGGCTCCGACGGAGTCATGACCTACGTGCGCGTCGACGAGAACTTCATGGTGCGACCGCCGACCGTAGAAGAAATCCTGCCAGCCCTCCAGGCAGCTGGTCGGTAGTCGCGGGCGGTGAGTGCCGCTGCAATGCCTCTCACCGTCCCCTCGTCTCTGTCCGTCTCCGTCGCCGCTCACGACCTGGGCGGTGACGGAGCCGTCCTCCTTCTGGCGCACGGCACCGGACTCCACGGCCGACTCTTCGAGCCCTTCGTCCGCCATCTAGAAGGATTCCATGCCTGGGCCCCCGACCTCCGCGGACACGGCGACAGCTCCCTTCCAGAAGACCTTCACTTCGCCTGGGGCGGTTTCGCCGACGACATCGCAGCCGTCGTCGCCGAGATCGGCGATGGCGTCCCGATTTTCGGATTCGGTCACTCCATGGGAAGCGCGGCTTCCCTACTCGCCGAGGCTCGCAAACCGGGAACCTTCCGTGCTCTCTACTGCTACGAGCCGATCGTCATTCCACCGTTCCTCGACGCCACCCCGGAACAACAGAGTCGCTTTCGGGAGGCAACGCGGCGACGACGACGCAGTTTCCCCTCCGTCGAGACAGCGTTTGAGAACTACTCGGCAAAGCCGCCCTTCAACGCATTCGAGGACGACTTCTTGCGGTCGTACATCGAGCACGGCTTCGAATTTCGGAGCGACGACTCGATCCGGATCAAGATGGACCCCGACCACGAGGCTCTGGTCTACGAGATGAACTCGGAGCACCCGACCTACGACCTCCTGCCAGAGATCCGGTGCCCTGTCGCGGTCGCCAGAGGTCGCATCGAGCCCGGCCCCTCACAGTGGGCCGAAACCGTGGTTTCGCGTCTACCGGACGCCCGACTCGAACCCTTCGACGACCTGGGTCACATGGGACCGTTCGAAGATTCCAAGAGAGTCGCAGAGGCTGCGTCGACGTTCTTCGCCGAAGCCGGCGGGTAGCCCACGATGGAAGCCCCGCGCCCGGCGAGGACTTACGGCCTGACTTCGTAGTACAGGTTCGCCGGGTCTTCGAAGTCGTGCTGAACGAAGCTAGAGAACCCTGCTTCCCGGGTCATCTCTCGGGCTAGCTGGGGATTGAGACCCAGGGTACCGAGGCCCATTCCGTCGGGCTCCGAAAGGGCCGAGGACATGCAGGCCGAGACCGAAAAGCCGTACATCATCGCCAGCATCGGGTTGCGCAGATTCTTCTGGAACTCGGGATGGCTACGGATCTCCTTGATCAGCCAGGTGCCATCGTCCTTCAGGGTCTTACGGATGGCGGCCATGACTCGGTCGGGCCGTGTCATATCGTGCAGGCAGTCGAAGGTGATCACGAGATCGAAATCACCGTTGGCCGGAACCTGCTCGCCTCGTGCCTCGACGAGCTCGACGTTCTCTAGACCCAGCTCTTCGGCCTTCTCGCGCGCCCTCCCGATCGCGTTTTTCGAAGGATCGTAGCCGTAGAAGGTGGTGTTCGGGAACGCCTCAGCGAGGGCGAAGAGCGCCACTCCGGCGCCGCAGCCCACGTCCAGAGCACGGGCTCCGTTCTCGAGACGCTCCACCACTCCGTCCAGAGCCGGCAGGATGGTCGGCACCAGGGCGAGGCGAGCCCACGGACCGAGCATGCGCTCGGTGCGATGAGCGGCCGACCGACCGAGCTGGTCGTAGGTCAGACCCAAGCCGGTGCGAAACGCGTCCGCGATACCATCGACCACATCGGGAGGAGTCGGACCGCCGAACGCCCCGGCCGCAAAGGCCAGGCTCGTCTCTTCGTCGGCAAGCACGGCGGCTCCGACAGGAGTGAGCTCGAACCGATCCGGCTCCGTGAACTCCAGCAGTTTCGCCGCCGTCTGCCCTTTGAGCCACTCCAGCAGCCAGCGCTCGACGAGCCCTGTCGTCTCGGCGAGCTCCGCGGCAGTCACCGCGCCAGCGCCGTCGAGAGCCTGGTACAGGCCGAGTCGATCTCCCAGATGAATCATCAGGGCGACCATCTCCCCTTGCTTGTAGCCCCAGACTTGGAAGGCGTACTGGTTGACCAGATCCTGATCCAGCGGCTGATTCCCTTCGTTCGACATGTCTCCTCCGGTACGGTGTGGTCCCCGTGGGTCGCTCGCAGTGTGTTCGCGCCGGACTATGCCACAGAAGATCGAGATTCCTCTACCGCGGCGAGGCGGGGAAGAGCCAAGGTCTCTTACCCGGGATCAGGCCGCGGGCACGTCGACGACGAGGTACTCCCCCTCCTGCGACACCGGATAGGTCTCGGCCGTGTACGGACCCTTGACGAGACCGGGCGCTGGCGGCAGGTCGCTTTGCGGCTCGCCGGGGCTCTCAATCGAAGAGTCGGTAGTGATCTCGCCACCTTCGACAACCGCTACCTTGTAGCTTCGGACCGCCAGGCGCTCGGGTGCGCACCACGATTGGCCGGTCCGCACGTGGAACTCCCAGCCGTGCCACGGGCAGGTCAGAATCTCGCGGCTGGGCTCGTACTCGAACTCTCCGGGCAGATCCGACCGCAGCACGCCCCAGAGGGTGCCCTCGCAGAGCGCACCGGCCTGGTGCGGGCAAAGGTTGCGGAGAGCGAAGAACTCGCCGCCGATGTTGAAGACGCCAATGGATCGTCCGGCAACGTCGACGATCTTACGCTCACCGAGCCCGATCTCGTCGGCGGCCGCAATGACGAATCTCATCTCGGACGACCGGACACGATCACAGTCCGTACAACGCCTGAGCGTTGTCGTATCGAATGCCGCGCTTGACCTCCTCGGACAGAGCGCTCGGCAACACGAGGTCGGGGTTGTCGCTGTCCCAGTGAGGATAGTCACTGGCCATGAGGATGTGATCCGACATCTCGGCGAAGTACTCGAGCAGGCGCGGAAAGTCCTCCGGCCTATTCGGCTCCTCGATCGGCTGGGTAGTGACGTAGACCCTCTCGGCGATCACCTCCGATGGCAGCCGCTCGAGGTGCGGCACCTCGGACCGCAGCAGCTTCCAGGCGGCATCCAACCGCCACTGCAGCGACGGCAGCCAGCCGAAACCGTTCTCGACCGAAATCAGCTTGATCGGAAAGCGGTCGAAGACCCCCTCGACCACCAGAGAGGAGATGTTCGCCTGCACCGCCTGTGGCGGCGCGGTGTGATCCTCGATGTAGTACGAGGGGTGGCCGGCGCCGGTGATCGGCTGACCGTAGGCTCCGAAGGCGTGGGTAGCCACGTGCACCCCGGCCTCGGCGCAGGCCTCGTAGATCGGCCAATACTTTCTGCGCCCCATCGGCTCCTGCATCCGCCCCATGAACAGCACTTGAACGAATCGGCCGTCACTGGCGCGGCTGCGAACTTCGCGGGCGGCGGCGTCCGGGTGCTCGGGAGCGATCACGATCGAGGCGCGCAAGCGCGGCTCGGGGTCCAGCCATTCCGCCACCTGCCAGTCGTTGGCGGCGGTGGCCAGCGCAGCACCGAGCTCCAAGTCGAGGGCGGACGATGCCCCGGTCAGGGGGTTGAGAATCCCGTAGGCGACACTGTAGGGGTCGAGAAAGTGCTCCCGCATGAAGTCGACGTCCGACCCGGGCCTGCGCCCCGAAGGCGGTCGCGCCGCCTCCCGGTTGTCCATGTAGCGCGGGTAGTAGCCGCCGTTCGGACCACGCATACCGTAGGTCGAGAGGTGGTCACGCCAGCGCCGGGAAAGGTACGGGTAGAGATCCTTGATCGAGTCGATCTCGTTGTGCAGGTCGCAGTCGATCATCGCCGGCCGTACCCGGCGAGCGGTGCTTTCGGAGGGGGCTGCAAGGGTCTCGGTCATCTCGTGCCTCTCAAAGCCGGTACAAACTTCGCGCGTTCTCGCTCCTGATCTTACGCTGCAGGGACTCAGGCAGGTGCTGGAGCAGGGTCTCCTCGGCATCGAAGGCATGCCGGTGCGGGTAGTCGCTGGTGTAGAGCAACATCTCCTCGCACTCGAGCTGGTCGACGACTTCGAGCAGCTGACTCGTGCGCGGCGGCGGGTCGAGCGGTTGGATTCCCACCTTGACGTGCTCGCGGACGTAGTCCGACGGCGGCCGCCTCACCCATGGCACCTGCCGACGCAGGTTGCGCCACTCCTTGTCCATGCGCCACATGTGAGCAGGCAGCCAGGTGAAGCCCGACTCCAGGAAAGCGACTCGAAGCTTGGGATAGGCGTCGAAGACCCCCTCGACCACCAGGCTCGTGAGCTGAGTGGCGAAGACCTGAGCCATCGCCGTGTACTCTTCGAGGAAGTACGACGGCCACCCGGTCGGCGTCGGCGGCATCACCGGCGCGCCTCCGAAGTGGACGGCGGCCACCAGGCCGCTACGCTCGATCGCCTCCCACAGCGGGCGGAAGAGCCGGCTTCCCAAGGGGTGCTCGGTGCGCACCGGCAGCAGCACCTGGAGGAAGCCAGGATGATCGGCGACGCGCTCGACCTCTCGAGCAGCGAGGGCGGGAATCTGGATCGGCACGACGATCGAGCCGCGCAGCCGCGACTCGGGCTCGAGCCACTCGTGAATCTGCCAGTCGTTCACGGCACTCGCCAGCGCCACGGCTACGTCGGGGTTGTGGATGCTGTCAACGGCATAGAGGCAGCTCGACACCGCAACCTCGACGTCACCGGGATCGAGCACTTCTTGCTGAAGTCTTTCCAGAGCAGTGACTTCGGAGCCGCTCGCAGGGTCGCCGCGCATCGGGCGAGAGGCGATTGGCGAGTGCCGGGGGTGATACTGCAGCACCGCCCCGTTGTCGAGGGTGTTGGTGAAGTGCTCGACCCAGTGCTCCTCCAGGTACGGGTGGAGCGCCTCCAGCCGAGGCGTTTCGAGGTGGACGTCAGCGTCGATAACCGATGGCACGCACCCACGATTCTACCGGGCAACTACAATGAACGCCGAGCATCAAGAAGACCATGACCGACACGACTGACAAGCTGCGCCAAGTTCTCGACGAACAGGGTCTACTGACCGGGGAGGACGCGCGGATTCGAAGCACCGGCTGGGGCCACACCGCGCCCTGCGTCGCCCTGGCGATCGCCAGGCCGCGGACTACGAAGGAGGTCGCCGCTGTCCTGCGCATCTGCAATGAAGCGAACCTGCCGGTGGTCGCTCAGGGCGGACTCACCGGCCTCGTCGGCGGCACCGTTCCCGGCGAGGGCGAGCTCGGCCTCTCTCTGGAGCGCATGAACCAGATCGAAAGCGTCGACCCCGTCGGCCGCACGATGACCGTCCAGGCAGGAGTGCTGCTCCAGACCATCCAGCAGCGAGCCGAAGAAGAGGGCCTGCTGTTCCCGCTCGATCTCGGCGCCCGTGGCTCCTGCCAGATCGGCGGCAACGTGGCCACCAACGCCGGCGGCAACCGGGTCATTCGCTACGGCATGACCCGGGAGATGGTGCTCGGTCTGGAGGTGGTCCTCGCCGACGGCACGGTCGTCGAGTCGATGAACAAGATGATCAAGAACAACGCCGGCTACGACCTGAAGCATCTCTTCATCGGTTCGGAGGGTACCCTGGGGATCGTGACCCGCGTTGTCCTGCGCCTGCGCACCCGGCCTCGCAGCCACTGCGCGGCCTTGGCGGCGCTCGACGGATTCGACCAGGTCATCCAACTCCTGTCAGCCGTGGACGAAGGCCTGGGCGGAACTCTCAGCGCGTTCGAGGTGATGTGGGAAGACTTCTACAACCTGATCACCACCCCACCGGCACACACTCGGCCGCCGATCGCCCACGGGCATCCCTACTACGTCCTCGTCGAAGCCCTCGGCTCCGACCAGGCGCACGACAGCGAGCGCTTCGAAACAGTCCTCGGCGAATGTCTCGAGCAGGGTCTGATCGCCGATGCGGCGATTGCGACCTCACGCGCCGAACGCGACCGGCTCTGGGAGATGCGCGACGACGTCGAGCAGCTCGGCCGCAACGCCCCCACCTTCACCTACGACGTCAGTCTGGCGATCGCCGACATGGAGGGCTACGTCGCCGAGGTCCGCACCGGCCTACGAGTCAAGTGGACTGACCCGAAGTGCGTCGTCTTCGGCCACCTCGGAGACTGCAACCTGCACGTCGTCGTCTCGGTCGGCGATGGCGGCCCCGAGGCTCGCAAAGCCGTTTCCGAGACCGTCTACACGCCGCTACGCTCGCGCGGCGGCTCCGTGTCGGCCGAGCATGGAATCGGTACCGAGAAGCGCAACTATCTGTCGTGGAGCCGCACCGAAGAAGAGATCGCGCTGATGCGCGCCCTCAAACACACCCTCGATCCACGAGGCATCCTCAACCCCGGCAAGCTCCTGGCCCGCAGCAGCGACGCAGGAGAGACCGAATCAACCTGGAGCTTCTGACCGAAGACGTTGCTACTGGGCGGCGGCTGCCCGATCCTCGTCGCCTCGACGCGTCAGGTAGGCCCGAATCGCTTCCACGTCTGCCTCCTCGAGAACGTCGGCAAAGCTCGACATACCGTTCTCCACCAAGCTACCGTCGCGCACGACGACGTCGAAGTTCTCGTGCACCCGGTCGCTCATCAGACGCAGGTCGGCAGTGACACCGCTCGACACCGCGAGCAGACCATGACAGACGGCGCAGAGCTGGTGGTACAGATCCTGACCGCGCTCTTCCTGGTCGCTGTACCCGGAGCCCGGAGCCGCCGCTAGGAACGCCTGGCGCTTCTGCCTCACGTCGGGATAGTCAGCCTCGCCGCCGAGCTTGTAGGCCAGCAATCGGCCCGGATTCTCGAAAGTACTCGCTGCCGAGACGCCGGCGTCCATACCGACGATCACGTTGCCGCCCCAACCAGCCAACACCGCCACATACTGTTCGCCGTCGATCGCATAGCTGACCGGCGGCGCGACGATGCCGATATTGACCTGCTCCTCCCAGAGCACCTCCCCGACATCCGCCGAATAGGCGATGAAACGACCGTCCGCGGTACCTTGGAAAAGCAGATTGCCGGCCGTCGACAACAGACCGCCGTTGAAGGCGCCGGGATGCTGCTGGCTCCAGACTTCGGTCTGGGTGACCGGGTCCCAGGCCTTGAGGCTACCGAAGGTCGGCACTGCGGGCATTTCGCCAAGGAGCTTGGGTATGGCGGCGAGGTCGATCCCCAGGTTCCAGGTCTTGGCGTTGTACTCGAAGCCGCTGTCGAGCGCGTAGATCAAGGCAAGCTCGATGGTCGGGATGTAGACCAGGCCGGTGTCGGGGCTGAAAGTCATCGGGTGCCAGTTGTGACCACCACTCGGTGACGGCAGGATCATCCGCGGCTGATCGTCATAGATGCCTTCTTCGGTCTCGACCGGTCGCCCGGTCTCCATGTCGACGTGGGTGGCCCAGGTTACGTCGACGTAGTTCTCCGCCGACAACAGCTCACCCGTTCCCCGATCGAGCACGTAGAAGAAGCCGTTCTTCGGCGCTTGCATGAGCACCTGTCGCTCTTCGCCGTCGATCTCGATGTCGGCCAGCAGAATGTGCTGCGTAGCAGTGTAGTCCCAGTTGTCGCCGGGAGTCGTCTGGTAGTGCCATACGAGCTCGCCGGTGTCGGGGCGTAGTGCCACGATCGAAGACAGATAGAGATTGTCGCCACCGCCGGGGCTGCGATGTACGCGCGTCCAAGGCGAGCCGTTGCCGACACCGATGTAGAGCAGATCGAGCTCCGGATCGAAGGCCATCGAGTCCCACGCCGTGCCGCCACCGCCGATCTTCCACCACTCGCCGGTCCAGGTCTCCGCCGCCGCCTCGAGAGCCGGGTTCTCGAAAGGCAGGCTGGGATCGCCGGGCACGGTGTAGAAGCGCCAGACCCGATCCCCGGTCTCGGCGTCGTAGGCGGTGACGTAGCCACGAACGCCGTATTCGGCGCCGCCGTTGCCGATCACCACCTTGCCCTTGACCACGCGGGGTGCCCCGGTGATCGTGTAGGGCTTCTCGGGATCGGTCGTGCGAACGTCCCAGATCACCTCACCGGTGTCGGAGTTCAGAGCGATCAACCGCCCATCGAGCGCCCCGACGAAGACCCGTCCTTCCCAAACGGCGACGCCGCGGTTGACGACGTCGCAACAGGCGATGCGGCCCACCTCGCCGGGAACCTCCGGATCGTAACTCCAGAGCAGCTCGCCGGTAGCGGCGTCGAGAGCGTGCACGATCGACCAGTCGGCGGTCAGGAACATCTTGCCGTCGACCACGATCGGTGTCGCCTCATGACCGCGATCGCCACCCGTGTCGTAGGTCCAGGCGAGAGTGAGCTCACCGATGTTGCCATCGTTGATCTGGTCGAGCGGAGAGAAACGCTGCTCGTCGTAGGTGCGGCCATGGGCCAACCAGCTCTCCGGCTCGTCGTCGGCCGCAACGATTCGAGCTGCGTTGATCGCCGTCGAGCCCGGGCCGACGCTCGAGCCGCCGGGCGAGCCCGAAGAATCCGAGGGATCGGATTCGGCACAACCGACAACAAGGACCAGGATCCAGACCAGGATCATCCATCGACTTTTCGTCATCGCTCCTTCTCCCGTCCAAGACGAGTCGACGAGGTTCGAGGTCAGCTCGCGAAGCGGCTCGGCCTTGGATCTACAGTGGCTTGGGCGGCTACTCTCGCAGGAGAGCCGAGGCTGGTCAAGCGGCTAGCCGCCACGCTTTACTGTGAAGTGCCACTCACCGGACTTGGTCCGACCGTCGGCGTCCGGAGTGGTCCACTTCGCGGTGTACTCACCGTCCTCTACCCGTCCGACGATTCGTACCATGAGGTCGTTGTAACCCATGGTGTGAAGGCCCTGAAGCTCCTTCGGGCCCGAGGGTCCGATCAGCTCTACCGTGCTCTCGCCCGGAATCGGAGCCTCGTTGAACCAGATACGCAGACTCTGCGGCGGCCGGCTCAGAGTGGCGCCGTCTTCTGGTTCCGTGCGCTCCTGATCGATGGCGAGAAGAGCCAAGGTCGCCGCCGCGAGCAGACTGACGAGTACGAAGAAGAGAATCTTGGGTCGAGCTCTACGCACGGGGTGGCTCCTGTTCGTTTCGGGTACGGTGGTTGCTGATCGTAACA
>SMVB01257470.1_pt1 | contig 11077 bp, 6 predicted proteins | sample 2456461 | NCBI WGS metagenome assembly SMVB01 (sample SAMN11095934, study PRJNA526329) | marine sediment metagenome | biome: Marine sediment; feature: Surficial sediment; material: Deep marine sediment; isolation source: Hadal surficial sediment | place: Pacific Ocean | collected 2014-05 | depth 0-1...
CGAAGCCATAAGCTGTCAGGAGCAGACAAGAGTGCCTCAGGCTTGTGTTTGATGGAAACAGATTGCACATACTCGGCTTTGATATTCGCTAAAGGGATAAACACCGCAGTCAAACTCAAACTTGCCACACTCACACAAAGGCCAAATGCAATAAATGGGGAAGCAATTTGATAAAAGCTTAATCCGCAACTTCGCATAGCCGTAATTTCACGAGTGCGATTTAGTCCACCAACCGTTAAAATTGTTGCCATTAAGGCTCCAAGAGGTGCGAGCAAAAACACAATTTCAGGAATGCGATATGCAAAAAAGCTGAAAATGAGCGACAACTCTGCATCGTATTTTAAAAATTTCCGTAGCTTTTCAAAAAAATCGACCACCAGATATATGGTCAACACCAGGGTCAAGCAGAGAAAGAAATTCCGACTAAACATTCCCAGCACATACCAAAAAAATTTGCTCATTATCATGTTCCTAAGAAACCGACCACATTATTGCTTACGGGCATGATTAAACATCGCCACAGTCACCAGTCCCAGGAGAACATTTGGGACCCACGCACCCACAATGGGTGCCACACCCCCGGTTGTGACGAGAAAATCGCCAAAGACATTGAGCATATAAAAACCGATCACCACCAAGACACTGATGCCAAAACCACCAGCCTTCCCCGACCGTTTAGACACAATGCCGATCGGCACACCCAAGAGGCCCAACACGAAAGTTCCCACAGGAAACGCTATATCCTTGTGATGCTCAACCAATCGTCGAAGAGTCCCGGCATGCTTGCCACCCTTAGCCTTCAATTTCTCAAGCAATTCTTCATAGCTTTTTCGTTTGGCTTTCGCTTTCATTGCTCGAAACGGAGAAGACATCCAGAAATCATATGTTTGAAAGCTGACATGGTGGAAACTCGAGGCATCGCGAGGAATCTGATGAATGGCCCCGTTAAATAAACGAATGCCTATTTGTCGCTGCTCATTCTGCTTCAGCATTTGAAAATGTTCCGCCACAATAATTAATGGTTGCTCAGGATCCCGTTGATCTGAAATAAAGACCCCTTTTTTCTGACCGGAAGCCTGTCTGGAATCAGGGACGTACACCATCAATCCGGGAATAGGCTCATTGAAGACCCCGGAATCCACACTGAGGGTCATTTCATTTTCAATGACGCTTAATGCCAACGTTTTTAAGTCGACATGCGCCCAGGGTTGTCCCCATTGTGACAGCACCATGGTTAAAGCACACACCATTCCGGCAAACACCACAACAGGAATATTGATCCGCAAAAAACTCACACCTGCCGCTCGAAGAGCAATCACTTCATTATCAAAGGACATTCGATTAAAAGTCGAAATCGTGGCGATCAAGCATGCTATTGGCAAGGTCAGGACAAGAAAGGAGGGAAGTAGATGCATCACAATCTGTCCAAGGGAAATCAGACTAATCCCCCGGGAGATCACTAAATCAACCAGACGTAACATTTCTTTCGTGAAAATGATAAAGCAAAGTCCTACCAGGCTGGTAAAAAACGGCGGGAGAAGCCCCAGGAAAATGTAACGATCAAGAAGTCTAATCAAAGCGCTAGATGGAATGAAAATTTTTGCCAGATCGGGAACATCTGACGATTTTGGCCAACAGGTTCCTCAATCATCAAGAATTCACCAGATTTTCTACAAAAAAAGGGTGAAAAGACCATCTATAGAGCATTATTATCCTGACATTTATTGACAGTTTTTTCCAACTGTGCTACATCCTTTTCGCTTTTGTAAAGGTAATCATTAAGACGTGAAAAACTTATGATGTTGGAAGCCGAAAGAGGAATGTTCTCCTTTTTCGGTTTTTTTTTGTTAGACACATGAAATGTACCATATTTTTCTCACTGTCAAAATGAGGGAGGGACGCACGTGAAAAGCAAGGGGACAGTTAAATGGTTTAATGATCGAAAAGGTTTTGGCTTCATTCAAGTTGAAGGTGGCCAGGATGTGTTTGTCCATTATTCAGCCCTTCAAGAAGACGGGTTTAAGTCACTCAAAGAGGGTGAGTCAGTAGAATTCGACTTAGTAGAAGGTGTCAAAGGCCCCCAAGCCTCCAATGTCACCAAAGCAAGCATTGAGCAACCATCGTAATCTTCATGGATGAGATGTAGTGTGAGTATGCGGTTCGACATAGTCGTACAGTATAGAGGGGAACGCTTACCACTTGGCAGGTCACTCCTGCTTTGTCACAAATATTTTCTCTGACAAGTGGCAAGCCATGACAGAACCTTCACCAAGGCGAGTTTTCCCCTAGTTCGATTTTGTCTATTGGTGTATCTAGGCCTGTCTCCTTGACTTCCCTCTTTTTCCCCTGATAGACTTTCCGCATAAGTCGTTGTAATTATTAAAATTTTCAAACAAAAGATGGTGCAATTTATTCATTCGTAGGGGAACAGCATGACCACAAAAATTTTACAGGCCTTATTTTTCGGACATAACCCACTGAACACCCATCTGACAATTGAAGATGACAATGAAGATTGGGGAGCCGGAGAAAGCCAGGACAGTCACCTCCCTTCACCTCCGGCTAATGTACGAGCCATTCCTGATCACAGCCGAACAACGATTTCCTGGGATCCTGTTCCTCAAGCCCTCTATTATAATTTATATTTTGTGACCACCAAAGGCGTACAAATTAAGCCCTGCGACCTTTCTCGTCCCATTGCATCATCTGATGATTTCATTCCAGTCGTCGGCATCAAAAAAGACACGGCTAATTGCATTGAAGGCGTGGCCTCTCCCCATGTGCATAACGATTTGGCGAACAACCTTTGTTATCACTATGCCCTCACCGTCGTGACGGAAGAGGGAGAAAGTCCAATGTCGGAAGAAATCATGTCCATTCCCTCACCATACCTCACAGTCATGCAAATCGGATGTGAAGGGATTGATGACGGAGAATTTAAATCACCAACAGGTATTGCGGTTGACAAAGACGGCAACATTTATATTGGCGATACAGATAATCATTCAATCCAGAAGTTGGATAAATCAGGGAAATTCATTGCTCGTTGGGGTGAAGAGCCTGATTCAATCGAAGGAAGCTTTTATTATCCCCGCGGCATCGCCACGTCACCGGAAGGTGATGTCTATGTTGCAGACAGCGGCAACAATCGCATCCAGAAATTCGATCCTGAGGGGAATATTGTCAACGCCTGGGGCAAGTTTGGTTTTGCCTGGAGAGGTGCCGAAGCTGGAAAATTTGATGTTCCCTGGGGAATCACCACGGATACCCAAGGCAATATATTCGTTTCAGATACCAGCAATGCCCGAGTGCAGAAATTTCTTCCCGATGGTACCCCCGTTCTCACATGGGGACGTGATGGTGCATACGATGGAGCCTTCTTTTTCCCTCGTGGGCTTGCGGTAGATTTTGTTGGCAATATATACGTGGCTGACGAAGGGAACCATCGGATTCAAAAATTCGACTCTCGTGGCAACTTCCTTTTGAAGTGGGGCAAAGAAGGCAATGCGCCCGGTCAATTCAAGTCCCCGTGGGGAGTGGCATGCGATCCGCTCGGTTATATTTATGTGGTGGATAGCGGGAATCATCGAGTCCAGAAATTTGAACCCAATGGCACCTATCTTTGCTCTTGGGGGAATCGTGGATTGACAGAAGGCCAACTGAATTTCCCTTCCGGCATTGCTGTGGACAAGGAAGGCTATGTGTATGTGATCGATAGTGGGAATCACCGATTAACGAAATTTGCTCCAACTGAAGAGGAATTGCAACGAGGCAAACAGGAAAAGCCCGCAACGGCCGACCTTGCTGCCCCAATTAATCTGGCCGTCAAGCCTGGCGATACCGAAAACATCTTAAGTTGGTTAGAAATCCCTGGCGTTGTGAGCTATAACCTGTATTTCAGCACTGACCCTCACATCACAATTGAGACCTCGACCAAAATTGAGGGAATCACCACTCCATATATCCATAGTGGCTTGACGAACGACACCCCCTATTTTTATGCCATGACCGCTGTCACAGAAGATGAAGCTGAGAGCAATCTCTCTGACGAACAAACGTCAATTCCCATCCTTATCGACATTTCCGCCCCGCAAAACCCTGATATCGTTCTGAACCATGGATCTCATATGACCAATAGTCCGGATATGGTTTCGACGATTTCAGCCAAGGACGTGGATAGTGGTGTCGCGGCCTATTTCATATCTGAAAATCCCATGACGCCCAGCGCCACGATGCCAGGATGGGTTGAAGTCGAACCAGAACAAAAATTTGGAGCCACAATTCCCTTCACCACATCTCCCGGTGATGGGACAAAAACCGTGTACGTCTGGTTCAAAGACGCCAATAACAACGTCTCCGTGCCCGCTAACGCAGATATCTTACTCAATACCTCAGGCTATATCTGTGTAAACAAATGGGGCCAACCTGGACGCGGTGCTTCCCTTCTGCATGGAGGCGAATTTATTAGTCCCATGTATGGGATGGCCCTTGACAGACAAGGATCAGTATTTGTGGTTGATAACGGGAACAATCGAGTTCAAAAATTCGACCGGAATGGCAATTTCATTCTCTTATGGGGAAACTTTGGTGCAGCAAACAGCAATTTCAATAATCCAACCGGAGTTGCTTGCGATGCGAGTGGCAATGTTTTCGTTGCGGATACCAATAACCACCGCATTCAAAAATTCGATGGTAAACTCGGGCATTACATGATGAAAATAGGCTCGCGCGGCAATGGTGAAGGCCAATTTAATGCCCCATGGGGCGTGGCCGTTGATCGTGTTCGCGGGTATCTCTATGTCGTGGACAGTGCCAATTTCCGTGTACAGAAATTTGATCAGACCGGAGAATTCATCATGCAATGGGGCAGCTTTGGCAATGGCGATGGCCAATTTTATTTTGCAAGGGGAATTGCGATTGATCAAACAGACGGAACGGTCTATGTGGTCGATATGGGCAATCACCGTATACAAAAATTTGATACCAGCTCCAATGTTCTTCCTCAGTTGCTCACAAAATGGGGAGGAGGGATTGGTCCCGGACATGCCAGTAGCGCGCAAGCCCAGGAACCCGGACAATTCCGTTCACCTTGGGGTATCACCATTGATGAAGCCGGAGATATCTTTGTGAGTGACACCGGAAATCAGCGGATGCAAAAATTCGATCGGGATGGAAATTTCATTACCCAATGGGGAGGGTTTGGAACCAATCAAGGACAATTCAACTTTCCATATGGATTATGTGTTGATAGCCGGGGCCATGTCTTTGTTGTGGATAGCGGCAACATGCGTGTTCAAGAGTTTATCCCTGCGGAGGAAGCCGAAGACCATTTCGAAGAGGAAGAAGCCTTGGCCTTTATTCCTGAAGCGGCAGAATAGCGTCGGGGAATTTCTGAGACAACACCAGACAATCATTTTTCAAATGACAGGCTTGGGCATTCATGACACCGTTTGCCCAAGCCAGAAAAAAATCGTCAGGTCCTTCACTGCAACAGCCAATGTATTAACCGTGTAGAGCGAAACCTCTTCCTTCTTAAAACACGACATTCCAACGTTTGTAGAAGTTACCGATGGACGGCACTATTGAAGAAATGCATCATGGTGAAATTTCCTTGGAATTCATAGCACTTTTTCAGTCTGTATCACTCTCTTGATGAACTCAAGACCTTATTTATGTGGGACCAACAATTACGAGTCGGACTGACATTTGATGACGTGGTCTTATTACCACGACGTTCGAATGTCATTCCAACCGAAGTCGAGACAGCGACACAACTCACGAGAAACATTCGTGTCAATATCCCATTGCTCAGTGCTGCCATGGACACGGTAACGGAAGGACGATTGGCTATTGCGATGGCCCGCGAAGGGGGCATTGGCATCATACACCGTGCTCTTTCCCCGGAGGGTCAAGCTGCAGAAGTTGATAAGGTCAAGAAATCGGAAAGCGGGATGATTCTGGATCCCATTACCATTTCACCGAACCATACCATCCGCGATGTCCGCCATCTCATGTCCACCTATCGAATATCGGGAATTCCCGTCACACAAGATAATAAATTGGTTGGGATATTGACCAATCGTGATCTCCGCTTTGAAAGCCGAATGGACCTCAAGGTCAGTCAGGTCATGACAAAAAACAAGCTCATCACGGCTCCAGAGGGTACTAGCCTCGAAAAAGCTCAAGAGATCTTGCATGAACATCGCATTGAAAAATTACTCGTGATCAATGATCAATTCGAATTAAAAGGTCTGATCACCATCAAAGATATCAAGAAAAAGATTCAATACCCCTTTGCCTGTAAAGATCAGCATGGACGATTACGAGTGGGCGCAGCCGTCGGCATCGGACCTGATGTAGAAGACCGGTTGGCACGGCTCATCAAAGCCGGAATTGATGTGTTAGTGGTCGATACCGCTCATGGCCATTCCCAGAGTGTCATTGACAAGGTCAAAGCGATTAAAACGCAATATCCGGATCTCGAACTCATTGCAGGAAATGTCGCGACGGCGGAAGGAACTCAAGACCTTATTGATGCGGGAGCCGATGCGGTGAAAGTTGGCGTTGGTCCCGGATCTATTTGTACGACACGAATTGTCTCTGGGGCAGGCGTTCCACAACTCACGGCCGTTGCTGATTGTGCAACCGTCGCCAAAAAACATCAGATTCCGCTGATTGCTGATGGGGGAATCAAGTATTCCGGCGATATCACAAAGGCCATGGCTGCAGGAGCCTCGTCGGTCATGATCGGTTCGTTATTTGCCGGAACGGAAGAGGCACCAGGAGAAACCGTCTTATACCAGGGAAGAACATATAAAGAATATCGAGGCATGGGTTCCCTGGGCGCCATGGAACGTGGAGGGAAAGATCGGTATTTTCAAGAAGAGCGTGAGTCGTCAAAACTCGTACCCGAGGGTATTGAAGCTCGAGTGCCATACAAAGGGAACCTATCGGTGCTTGTCTATCAGCTGGTTGGCGGGCTCAAGTCAGGAATGGGGTATTGCGGTTGCCAAACGATTTCTGAGTTACAACAAGACGCTCGTTTCCTTCAACTCACATCTGCCGGTCTTCGGGAAGCCCACGTCCATGACGTCATTATTACCAAAGAGGCCCCGAATTATCGGTCTGACTAAGACTCGGTTCCTCCGTTAACCTTGCCACCACATACGCCTATGCACTTACACCATGATACCATTGTCATTCTTGATTTTGGGTCCCAATACACGCAACTTATTGCACGACGGATTCGTGAATTCCATGTCTTTTCGGTTATTCTTCCAGCCCAATCGTCGACTCAGGACATCCTGAAGCATGCCCCCAAGGGGATAATTTTTTCTGGCGGACCGGCCAGCGTGAATCAGACCCATGCCCCGAAACTCGACAGCCACATCTTCAAGCTTGGCATCCCTATTCTGGGAATCTGTTATGGCATGCAACTCATCGCACATCACTGTAAAGGAACTGTCACCCCTACACCCAAACGTGAATTTGGCAGGGCAGATCTCCAGGTTGATGACACCGATGATTTATTTAAGGGAATCAAAACAAAAAAGCCATTTCCTGTTTGGATGTCTCATGGAGATTCTGTCCAAAAAATCCCTAAAGGATTTCAGATAATTGCCTCTACCGAGCATGCACCAATCGCGGCCATAAAACAATCAAATAGTTCGCAACAATTGTTCGGCATTCAGTTTCATCCCGAAGTCGTCCATACACAACATGGATCAACTATTCTCAAAAACTTCGCCTGTCATATTTGTCATTGCCAACCAACATGGACCATGGGCTCATTCATCAATCAGGCCATCACAGATATTCGAAAAACCGTAGGCCAGGGAAAAGTCATGTGTGCACTCAGTGGCGGCGTCGATTCGACAGTGGCTGCGGTTCTTGTTCACCGGGCTATTGGCAGCCAATTATCCTGTCTCTTCATCAATAACGGACTCATGCGCAAGGACGAAGTTGCGCAATTACAGACGGCCTTTGATGCTAGCTACGACATGCCGGTTCGCATTGCCGATCATAGCTCAACATTCATCACGGCCTTAGGACGCACAACCAACCCCGAACGAAAACGGAAAATTATCGGCCGGCATTTCATCAAGGTGTTCGAATATGAAGCCGCAGCCATAGGCACCGTCAACTTTCTGGTACAAGGGACCCTGTACCCGGATGTGATCGAAAGTCTCAGTGTCAACGGCCTGTCGTCAACGATCAAAACCCATCATAATGTAGGTGGGCTTCCCAAGCGAATGAAGTTCAAACTGATTGAACCGTTTCGCGAACTATTCAAAGACGAAGTACGGCAATTGGGCTTAGAACTCGGATTGCCAGAATCCATTGTCTGGCGGCAACCGTTTCCCGGACCAGGCTTAGCGATACGCATTCTTGGTGCCGTCACCTCGGAACGGTTAGCGCTCCTTCGAGACGCAGATGCCATCGTGCGTGAAGAAATTGAACAAGCAGGCTTATCGAGAAGTATTTGGCAATTTTTTGCCGTCTTGCTCCCCATACAAACTGTCGGCGTCATGGGTGACAAACGCACCTATGAGTTCGTGATTGCCATTCGCGCCGTCACCAGCACCGATGGGATGACCGCCGACTGGGCGGAAATCCCTCACCCGATCTTAGCCATAATGTCAAAGCGGATCATTAATGAAGTTCATGGGGTCAATCGTGTGGTCTACGATATTAGCTCAAAGCCACCCGCAACGATTGAGTGGGAATAATGATAGCCGCTGAAACCAAAATGGTCCGTTTGCAAAAAATTATTGCAGGATCAGGAGTCTCATCCAGAAGGAAAGCGGAAGAATTCATCAGGAATGGACTCGTCACCGTCAACGGCGCAACGGTCATGACCTTGGGAACCAAGGTTGATCCGCTCCATGATCACATCAAAGTCAATGGCCGTCATCTCAAGGCCAAACTGCCGGATATGTTTGTGATGCTCAATAAACCGGTCGGGTTCCTCTCTACGTTACATGACCCGGACGGACGCCCGACAATTAAACGACTCATGCCCAAACCATCCCTACGGTTATTTCCCGTTGGACGATTGGATTATGATAGTGAAGGCCTCTTGCTCCTGACCAATAACGGGGATATCGCTCAAGCCTGTCTTCATCCAACGCATCATGTGCCCAAAACCTATCTCGTGAAAGTGAAAGGGGTCTTGGAAGACACTGACGTCCAACAACTTCGTCGTGGGGTCACACTCGATGATGGCCAAACAGCTCCGGCTAAAGTCAAAAAGGCTGGGAAAGCCCATGCAAATTCATGGATAGAAATCACCATTCATGAAGGACGGAAGCATCAAGTCAAACGCATGTTTGACCACATCGGGCATCCCGTCATCAGGTTAAAGCGCATTCAATTCGGCCCCCTGAACCTTGGAAAGCTTCTTCCCGGTAAAACCCGGTATCTGACCGATAAAGAAGCCAACGACCTCCGCCACCTGTTAGCATTTCCAGAAACACCTTCCCGCCCGACACCAACAAGGCGCATACGGATTGAACACAGTTCAAAGACAACTTCTACTCGCCAACTGCGCCCACGTGGGTCACAAGTTGGAACCAAATAAACCTCTCTTTTTTCGACGGAGTATTCATGAGTGACATTGTGAGTCATGATACAAAGGAACCGCACAACAACGGCCAGGAGGCCTCTTCGTGAAACGCTCTCATCATTGCGGGGAATTATCGCTGACTCACGTTGGCCAAACAGTGACTTTAGCCGGTTGGGTCGCCAGCCGACGAGACCATGGCGGCGTGATCTTTATTGATATTCGAGACCGGTATGGCCTGACCCAAATTGTCTTTGACTCTGAAGAAAATGCCCCTCTCCATACCATCGCCGACCGCTTGAGAAACGAATACGTCATTGCCATAACCGGACCCGTCTCAATGCGTCCGGAAGGGTCGGACAATCCTCATCTTCCAACCGGAAGCATTGAAATTCGAGCCAACAGCCTTGAACTCTTTAATGAAGCCAAGCCCCTACCCTTTTCGATTGAAGACGATGTGCATGCCTCTGAATCGCTTCGACTCGAACATCGGTACCTGGATCTTCGACGCCCGAAAATGCAACAGCTCCTCCAACTCCGCAGTCAAGTCGCTCATCTCACTCGCCAGTACCTTCATGCACAGCAATTTATTGAAGTCGAAACCCCGATTCTCACCAAAAGCACGCCTGAAGGTGCACGTGATTATCTGGTGCCCAGCCGAGTGAACCCAGGCGAATTCTTTGCCCTACCCCAATCACCGCAACTCTTCAAACAAATCTTGATGATTGGAGGCCTGGATCGCTACTTTCAAATTGCCCGGTGTTTTCGTGATGAAGATCTTCGACTGGACCGCCAACCGGAATTCACACAAATCGACCTTGAAATGTCCTTTGTGGATCGTGAAGATATCATCAACCTCATTGAGGTCTTGATCAGATTAATTTTCAAAGAAACCAAACAGATCGATCTTCCCAACCCCTTTCCCCAGCTATCGTTTGAGGAAGCCATGGCTCGCTATGGAACAGATAAACCGGACTTGCGCTTTGATCTTCCGTTACAAGATCTTTGTGAATTCGCCAAGACATGTGATTTTCAAGTCTTTCGTCGCGTCATTGAAAACGGCGACATGGTGAAAGGGCTCATCATCCCCAAAGGCGCGGACTTTACCAGAAACCGAATAGACAACTTGATCGACACCGCCAAAGAATTTGGTGCAAAAGGATTAGCCTGGATCAAAATAAACGAAGAGGGAAAGCTGGATTCATCAATCGCAAAATTCTTCGACGACACTGCGTTACGAAACGCCCTTCCCTCAGCCAACTCTGGCGATCTTCTGATTTTCGTCGCAGACAAGGCAGCCATTGTCCATCAAGTTCTAGGCCGTTTACGAGTACTACTTGGTGAAGAATTACAACTCGTGGATCGCACTCAATGGAAACCCCTATGGGTCGTGGATTTCCCCATGTTTGAATATGACGAAGCCAGTCAACGCCACGTCGCCCTCCATCATCCTTTTACCGCCCCGCACCCTGAAGACACTCCGTTACTAGACAGCAATCCCTTACAAGCGAAAAC
>SMVB01421038.1_pt1 | contig 11077 bp, 10 predicted proteins | sample 2456461 | NCBI WGS metagenome assembly SMVB01 (sample SAMN11095934, study PRJNA526329) | marine sediment metagenome | biome: Marine sediment; feature: Surficial sediment; material: Deep marine sediment; isolation source: Hadal surficial sediment | place: Pacific Ocean | collected 2014-05 | depth...
CCATTTCTCCGCTCTTGCCGCTTCGCGGCGGGCCGCTCGGGCCCGGGCTCCGCATGTTGCCTCGCCGATTGAGACCGGATCGGGCCCTAGTTGCGGAGCCTCTGGGACGAAGCAGGGTCTGCGACGGCAGTGAGTACGGCGGCTACGACGAGGACACCGGCGGTGAGTGTGATCGGAATAGCGTAGGAACCGGTGCCGTCTCTCAGTAGTCCGACGATCAGGGGCCCGGCAGCGGCCAAGGTGGCCACGATCGTCCACTGGGTGCCCATGATGCGGCCGTACTGCGGTCCGGAATACCAGCGGCTCATCACCACGGCGCGCATCGGTGTCGCCGCCCCGAACGCCAGGCCGAATACGATGAAGTGCATTGCCATTTGCCACTGCATCGCAGCGACTGCGGCCATGGCGACGGCACCCGCCATGAGCAGGGTCACGGCAGCGGATACGAGAACCGGCCGGATTCGATGGGACAGATACGGGGCGACCCACCGGCCGGGAAGGCTCATCAGCCCGGCAACCGCAGCCCACCACGCCACCACGGTGATGGCGAAACCCGCCTGTTCGAACACGGCAATGCGGTGGAGGATCACCGCTTGCACGGCGGCGAAAGCGAGCAGGCTCGCCGCAGTGAACACGACAAATCGGCGATCGCCAAACAGCGCGACCAGTCCGGTGCTTGCCCGAGCGTCATGACCATGATCGTTTCCGCTTGACTTGGGAAAGAAGAAGACGGTCACCACAAGCCCGGTGACGAGGAGGACGGCGGCAAGCACGACTGCTGCCCACCGCCAACCCAGCGCAACGGTCATGATTCCGGCGAGGGGGATGAAGATCGGACCGGCAAGACCGCCGATCAGGGTGAGTGTGACCAGGGCCCTGGTGCTGCCAGCCAGGCCGAACCATTGATCGACTGCGATGAACGCCGGCTCGTAGAACGTCATGGCACCAGCCGGTCCGATGAGTAGCCACGACACGAGGACCAGTTGCCACCCTGTCTGGGACGCGGCGAGCAGGATCAGACCGGCGGCTCCCACCACGCTCCCAAGTCCCATGATTCCCCGAACTCCGTGCCGGTCGGCGCGGCGACCGACCATAAACGCGAAGCCACCGCCCACGAGCACGGCCCCCGTCCATGCCAGCGACAGCAGCGATATCGAGTACTCGGCTCCAGCGGCTTCCCCGGTGATGAAGATCGAGTAGGCATAGAACAGGGTGCCGAAAGCCACCATGACCAATACAGAGAGCGCTGCGATAGGCAGGAGGTCCGGTTTGGTATCGGTGTTTCTCGGGGGCGGTGTCAAGCGATCACCGTATTACGTATCACGTACTACGCATCATGACCCCCCACTGCCAACTACGACCTGGAGTCGCACCATGCCTTGATGACGGCTTCCAGGTCCCCCCCGGTGTCGGCTGGGTCCTCCCGATCGTCGAACCTCGTGGTGCGGACTTGTTTTCCGTCGCCAGCCAGGCGTGGGTGATCCCTCTGGAATGTCGGCACCCTTTTGGAACGTGAGGCTTACCAGGTTCTTGGCGGCGATGGTGGAGATGGCGATGTTGCCCTGGTAGGAGAAGGTCGGCGTCTTCAACTTGATGGATTCGACCCGGTCAGCCGCGAACGGGATCACCTTGCTGGCGAGTTCGAGAGCGCCGAGAGGGGGTTGTCCTGTTGGTGGCGAACCACCGTTCGACTTCGACGCTGGTCGTGCGAGAGACCTCCACTTCGGGCAAAACATGGCGGTGTCGTCGGCTCAGGGCCGGCGCCCGCTGATGACGGCCTATGGTCCGTGGATGCGCATTGGCTATCAGGGCGAGACCGGTTCGTACAGTCATCGGGCGGTGACGGAAGTGTCGGATACCGGGGAACCCGTCGGCTATGCGACTTTTGCTGCCGCGTTCGCCGCATTGGAAGCAGGGGAGATCGATCGGTTGGTGGTTCCGATAGAGAACTCGACGACGGGGAGCGTGCTTCCGGTGCTCGATCGCCTGCCAGGGGACGATGAGCATCAATCCTTTGCCATTGTCCAAGAGCACCTGGTCGAGATTCGCCACGCCATCGTCGGGATTCGCGGTACTGACATCAGCGCCGTTCGCGAGGTGCGGTCCCACCCGGAGGCTCTTGCTCAGGCGGAGTACCACCTGACCGAACTCGGTATCGAGGCGGTGCCGAGTCACGACACCGCCGGTGCCGTTAGGGAGGTCGCCGAAGCCGCCGATCCGGGCATCGCCGCATTGGCGCCAGCCTGGACGGCAGATACGTATGACCTCGAGGTCCTGGCCGGCGACATCATGGATCGCGATCACAACACCACCCGATTCGTTGTCCTTGCTCCTGGTGCCCCAAGTGTCGACGACGATGACGACAAGACGACGATCGTGTTCACGACCGCGCACACCCCGGGCGCTCTTGCTCTGGTCCTCACCGAGCTTGGGCTCCGAGGGGCGAACCTGACCAGAATCGAATCGCGACCGGCCGACGAGGCGTGGTCGTACCGCTTCTTCGTCGATCTCGTCCACGAGCCGGGGCCGGACGGGCTGTCGAGGCTCATCGAGCCACCCCCTGCGACATGCGAAGAGCTCCGCGTGCTCGGGAGCTACCGAGCAGTATGAGAGCAGTCGTCAATCCCCGTCCCCAGTCAGACAGGAAGGTCGCGATGGCCGGGTCGATGACCTCGCTGGGGTGCCGGACGCAACAGATCATCGAGTACCGTTGACGACGAGGAGGAACCTTGCCCACCAGCACCGCCAGTTTCGGCGCGGGCAAACGCGAAAGCCACGATGCCTCGGCGTATTACGCCCGGCGCATGAACCGCCTTGCGGAGCTCGACGACGTCGGCGAGCTCGGAGACGCTCCGGCCAACGTGCTCGACTCGGTATTCGTCCAGTCGTCGGAGTCGATGGAGCAGTTGCCGGATAACTGCGTAGCGCTGATGGTGACGTCGCCGCCATACAACGTTGGCAAGGACTACGACGAGGACCTCGACCTCGACGAGTACTTGGGGCTGCTCGATCGAGTGTTCACCGAGACCTATCGGGTCATCGAACCCGGCGGACGGGTGGCGGTCAACGTGGCCAACCTCGGGCGGAAGCCGTACCTCCCGCTCAACCACTTCGCCGCCGGCCTGCTCGCCGACATTGGCTTTCTGCTTCGCGGCGAGATTGTTTGGCAGAAGGCCAAGGCTGCGGGCGGCTCGACGGCGTGGGGGTCGTGGCAGTCGGCGAAGAACCCGACGCTGCGCGACATCCACGAGTACGTCGTTGTTGCCTCAAAGGGGCCGTTCCGTCGCGTCAGGGAGGGCACCGACACCATCACCAAGGAACAGTTCCTCCAGGCAACTGTCTCGGTGTGGGACATCCTCCCCGAGTCGGCCCGCCGGGTCGGGCACCCCGCCCCGTTTCCCGTCGAGCTCCCGGAGCGGCTCATCCAGCTCTACACATTCACCGATGATCTGGTGCTCGACCCCTTCCTCGGGTCGGGTTCCACCGCGGTGGCCGCCGTTCAGAGCGGCAGGCACTACGTGGGGTACGAGACCGATGCTGACTACGCCGCCCTCGCCGAGCGCCGGATCGCGTCTGCTCACGCCGGTCATCACACTGCCTCTGATCAGGGTTCATAGATAGAGTCCTTGTCGACTGGAGATGTTGCTTCTATCGATTCATTGACCGACCCTATCGACGCTCCGATGGAGCGGGCGGTCCTCGCCGCCGTCCCATTCCTGGTGGCGGGACTCGTCCTATCCCTTCCGCTCCTGCTCGTGACGTGGACCCCACCGCCGATAACACCTGTGATCGTCCACCTGTCTGGCCTGGTCTTGCTCGGCCTTGCCGCGGCGGTATGGCTGGCGCCGCTGGCCGGCGCCGACTGGTTCCTCGGCCGTGCCTGGTCGCCATGGTGGCGGCTGGTCGCGTCGGGGGTGACGGTGGTGGTGATCACCACCGGCGTGGTGGGGCTGGTGACGCTGGCTTCTTCGGCGGCGCTCCAATTTCCCCCGTCGATGCAGTTCCTCCAACTGCTGTCGGCACTGGACATCGCCTGGGCGGGCGCCGCGCTGGTAGTAGGAGCGCACCGAGCCTGGGGCCGAGCAGCCGCCGTCGCCGCCGGTCTCGTGCTCGGCGTGGTCTGCGTCTTCGCCATCTGGCGCTACCTCGATGTGGTGGGATTCGGCCCGTCCGGTGAGTGGATCGTCGATGGACCCGCACTGTGGCGCAATGTGATCCCAGCCGACACCGCCGCCGCGCTGGTGGCCATTGCCGTGTTTGCCTACGGAACCTGGCGCCACGCGCCCCGCTTGTAGCAACGTTGCGGGACGGCTGAAGCGATGGTCACCGTCGGCACGCACTCCGTTTTTCGTAATACGGAATACGGAATACGTAATACGGACTAAGCAATCGAGCAGGCCAATGCCCAGTCGTAGGCAGCGAATTCGACCTTTGGCCTGGTGGCAAGTACCCAGGACGCATCACCGGGGAGGAGCCATGGTGTGACGGCAACCGCGAGTGAGCGGCGGCGGGCGGGCAGGAATGTCGGCATCCGGTGCGGGGCGACCAAGTCCCTTCCGTACCACAGCAATACGCGTGAGAGCCGAAGGATCCCGTTGTCGCGGTCTACAGACGCTCCGCCCATTGCCAGGAAGCTGCGCATTTGATCGTCGAGCTGCCCATCGACATCGCCCTCATACGGCTCGTGGCGCAGGGTGGGACAGGAGACAGATCCACACACGAGGGCGGCATGGATGCGGGGGTCACCGAATCGACGAATCTTGCCGTGCTCGATGTCCATGAGCGTCAGCGATTCTCCGCCAACGGTCACCCACGAACCGTTGAACGCACCGGGCACGCGAAGCACACTATCCGCGTTCTCTACTACCGCGTCGGCGGCGAGGGCGAGAGCACCGGCGTTATATAGATTGATCCAGTAGGCGAGAGCTTCGTCCCTGGTGAGTGTGTTGGGGTCGACCCCGGCCAGCCGATCTCGATACCGCACGAGCGCCGACCGGTTCTCAGGGAGTGAGGCGATCCCCATCTGTTTGAGATCCACCAGGACTTTGGCGAAATCGGCGTGGTCGAGCGACGCGGTTCCCTTCGGATCCGGTCGGGCTCGCCGTCGCGCCATCAAGATGGCGATGGCGGCACGGACCGGGTTTGGTTGTGTGGCCATCTGCGCTCCTGGACGCGTCAACGGCTGGGTGCGAAGTGTCGTTCCCGTTTAGGAGACTCGTAGCTCAGGGTGCGCCGGCTTCAGCCGATCCGGCGCCTTCGGCCGGTGACGCGGTCACCCTGCGCATTACGAAGTACCCGGCGACACCGGCAATTGCCGATCCGAGGAAGATCCCGATCTTGGCCTCATCGGTGAGGATGAGGGCCACTGCGGAGGATCGGAAGGCAAGCTCGGCGATGAACAGCGACACGGTGAACCCGATCCCTGCGAGAACGCCGATCCCGATCACGTGGCTGAAGCGGACATTGCGGGGGAGCTCACCGAGCTTGAGGCGCAGCCCGATCCAGGTTGCGAGGGCAATCCCCAGAGGCTTGCCGAGAACGAGCCCGACCGAGACGCCGAGGGCGACGGGGCTGAAGATGGCGGCGAGCACGTCGAGATCGGCGAACCGGATTCCGGCGTTGGCCAGGGCAAAGATCGGAACCACGATAAATGACGAGAAGCGATGCAGCCGGTACTCGTAACGCTCCAGCGGAGCTACCGACTCGCGGGCGATCGCCTCGAGTTCGAGCGCATTTTGGTCGAGGCGCTCCCGGGCCTCCGGGGAGGCTGCGTCCATGTCGTATCGTTCCAAGATCCATCCGGCGCGCCTTCTGAACTCGACGTCGCTGTACATGGCCCTGGCCGGGACCATCAGGCCGAGGATCACGCCGGCGATCGTGGCATGCACCCCTGACTCCAGGAAGGAAAACCACACGATGAGCGCCAAAGGTAGGTATACCGCGATGGAGCGGATTCCGGCCTGGCGGGAGGTGAGGATCAGTAGGAGTGCTCCTGCGGCAACGCCGAGCCAGATGATCGAGAGGTCCGCGGTGTAGAAGACGGCGATCACGAGGATCGCTCCGATGTCGTCAACGATCGCCAGTGCCAGTAGGAAGAGCTTGGCACCGATTGGCACTCGCGAGCCGAGAAGCGCGATCACGCCCACAGAGAAGGCGATATCCGTGGCCATCGGGATCCCCCAGCCGACGATGGCGTCCCCGCCGTTGCTCATTGCCACAAACGACACATAGATCAACGCAGGGACGACCATTCCCCCGAGAGCCGCCATGGCCGGAAGCGCCGCCTTTCGTAACGAGTTGAGCTCGCCGACGACGAGCTCCCGCTTGATCTCGAGCCCAACGACGAAGAAGAAGATCGCCATCAGCCCGTCGTTGACGATGCCCTTGACGGTCTCCTCGAAATGGATCGGCCCGAGCTCGATGGTGAGTTCCGTGCTCCAGAACGTGAAGTAACCGGCGCCCCATGCGGAGTTTGCCCACAGCAGGGCGACAACGGTGGCCGCCAGCAGCACCATTCCGCTCGCCGCCTCGGTGTCGGTGAACCTCAGCGCGCGACGTACGAATTGTCTGGGAATCGGCCGGTCCGAGTGGAGCCATGTCTGGTGGAGCCGTTCGGGGTCGTTGGCCATGGAGGCGCAAGGTTAGTGGCGCGCACGGGTGGTCACTCTTGTGCGGCGGTACCATCGCCGCCCGCCACGAAGGGTCTTGTAGGTGTGGGTTGACGTCATCCTTCTCGTCGGGGGCATGATCGCCCTCATCTACGCTGCCGATCGCCTTGTTCGGTCGGCGGTCATCATCTCCGGCGCCTTCGGGGTATCGGCGGTGCTCATCGGTGCCGTCGTCATCGGGTTCGGGACTTCGGTTCCGGAGTTTGTCGTTTCCGGCCTGGCAGCCCTCGAGGGCGAACTCGACCTGGCGGTAGCCAACGTGGTCACCTCGAATATCGCCAACGTGACGCTGGTCCTTGGAGCCGCCGCCATGGTATCGGTCCTCGTTGCCAGGCAGCGGGTGATCCGTCACGAAGGTGCGCTGATGCTCGTCGCGGTGGTGGTCCTCACCGCGGTGCTGGCCGCCGGCCGGCTCGCCTTCTGGGAGGGTGTCATGCTGCTCGTGCTCCTCGGCGGAGCCATCGCTCTCATGGTCAGGTGGTCGACGGATGACCGGGATGGAGTCGCCAAGGCGCATGACGATGTCGAGACCGATACCGTCGACGACGACGAGAATCCGGTCGAATCGAACCGGTGGCGCAGCCAGGTCGGCCGCGAGATCATCATCGGTGTAGTCGCCTTGACCGCCACGGTGATTGCCGCCAAATTCATGCTCGACGGGGTGATCGGTCTCGGCGAGCGCTTCGGTCTGTCGGTGGTTGCCCTGGGCCTGGTGACCGGCGTTGGAACCAGCTTGCCCGAGCTGGCGGCGGCCCTCGCCAGCGCCAGGCGCAAACAGGCGGAGCTCGTACTAGGGAACGTGCTCGGTTCCAACATCTTCAACTCCCTCGGCGTCATTGGGTTTGCCGCGGTCCTCGGCCCCGGATCACTGGATTCGATCGGGCCGATCCTTCTGGCGGCGATGGTTGCGGCCGCCGTCGTGGCCGGTTTGTTCGCGTATACGGGGCGTCGTATCGACCGGTTGGAAGGAGTGTTTCTGCTGATCGGTTTTGTCGTCTTCACCGTCCTGGTGTTTCGCTGATGCGGTCCAACGACCTGGTCGCTGCTGCTCTGACTCGGCTTGCGCTGCTGACTCAGCTCGAGGAGGGGAGCCCGCAATCGTTTCGCACACGTGCGTACGAGCGGGCGGTCGACGCGGTGCGTTTGTTCCCAATAGATGTCTCAACGCTCGACGTGTCGGAACTGCGGGCCATTGACGGCGTCGGAGACTCCACTGCCAAGAAGATTCGCGAGTTCGTCGATACCGGGCATATCCAGGTGCTCGACGAGCTCAGCGCCAAGTACCCCGACCGGTTCGTAGCCCTCCTCCAGGTCCCTGGCGTCGGGCCGCGCACCGCGATCACGTTGCGCCACGAGCTCGGTATCGAATCGGTGGATCAGCTGAGGGATGCTGTAACCGCAGAACAATTACGCGAGCTGCCGGGCTTTGGTGCCAAGACCGAGGAGAAGATCGGCAAGGCGATTGATCGGCTCGGCCTCGCCGGCAAGGACCGGCGGCTCCCGATCGGCAAGGCTCTGCGGATCGCCGAGGCCATCGTCGACCGTTTGGCATCAATCGATGGGGTGAATGCCGTCCGGTACTGCGGGAGCCTGAGACGGTTCCGCGACACGATCGCCGATGTCGACGTCCTCGTCGTGGCCGAAGAGCCGGATCCGATCGTCGACGCCTTCGTCACCGATCCGTCGGTGCGGGAGACGCTGGGAGCAGGAGCTGGAGGGGCGTCGGTGACGACCGACGACATGCAGATCGACTTGCGGGTGGTGCCACCCGATCAGTTCGGTTCCGCGTCGCTGTACTTCACCGGCGCTAAGGCGCACAACATCGCGCTGCGGCAGCGGGCTATCGACCGCGGCTGGCTGCTCAACGAGTACGGGCTGATGGACGGTGACACAGTCGTTGCCTCGGCGACCGAAGAGGAGATCTATCGAGCGCTCGACCTCGACTTCATCTCTCCGGAGTTGCGCGAGGACGTCGGCGAGATCGAAGCCGCCGCCGAGGGGTCGCTACCCGACCTCGTTCGTGTCGAGGACATTCGCGGCGACCTGCACGTGCATTCGACGTGGTCGGGAGACGGTCGGAGCAGCCTCGAGGACATGATCGGGGCGGCAGCAACGCGCGGCCTGGAATACATCGCCATCACCGAGCACGGCGAGGATCTGTCGATCAATGGCTTGTCGCGAGAGACGGTGATCGAGGAGCGCGGTCAAATCGAGGAGATCCGTGCCCGCTATCCGAACCTCGTCATCCTGCATGGGGCGGAGCTCAACATAGGTCGCGACGGCGATGTCGATTATGACGCCGAATTCCTGGCCGAGTTCGATTGGTGTGTCGCCAGCGTCCACTCCCACTTCGATCTGCCGATGGCCCGACAGACCGACCGGGTGATCAAGGCGGTGGCCAACCCGGCGATCAACGTCATCGGGCACCTCACCGGTCGGCGGATCGGGCGGCGCCCCGGGATTGAGATTGACTTCGACGCCGTGCTCGATGCCGTCGCCGATACGGGGACTGCGCTCGAGATCAACTCGCATATCGACCGCCTCGACGTGCCGGCAGACCTCCTGATGCGGGCGCGGCGTCGAGACGACGTGGTGTTCACCATTTCCACAGACGCTCACCACACGACGGAGTTCGCCAATATCAAGTGGGGGGTCAGCAACTCCAGGCGCGGCTGGGTTGAACGCTCCCGCGTGGTCAATATCCGACCGGTGCACGAGTTCCTCACCTGGCTCGGTTAGCCCCCCTTGCGAACCCAGGGCTCCCAGGCACATATATCGCCCTGCCAACTCTGGGTTCAGGGGTTGCGGGCCAACCCAGGGTTGGTGGGGCGCTGAGGTCGCGAAAACCAGGGTTGTGATGTCGGTGGCGGCTGATAGCCTGGCCGGGCTCGCAACATGGAGCGGAATGCCCGATCAAACTGCCAGGGGTTCGGCCGACGATCGCACTTCCGAACCGATCGGCGACCAGGAGTCGAAGCGGGCCCGGGGATATCAGCCTTGGAACGTTGTATGGACTCGCGGCAGCGCCACCAGCGAGGTCGCCGAAATACTCAGCGATGGACACCCGGTCCGCGTGGAGGGAGATCTCAGAGGGGCCTGTATCGGCGCCCGTTCTGACGTCCTGGTAACCAAGAAGCTCACCTCATTCGACCTGGTCAGCGCGGTCGCTCCGCATCGGGTGCAGACCGACCGCATCCAGGCGGTAACGGCCGCGGTGGGCTCCGGCCCCAACTCGATGCTTGCCGCCGCCATCGCCTATCGGATCGCAAGGCATCTGGCGGTTCCAGGGTCGCTGGTTACCGCACCGGCGCCGGGAGCCAGCGAGGCTTCGGCCAGGGCCTTGCTCGATGACCTGGCGCGGGATGCGCCTGGGTTGTCTCGCTCGGTACAACCAGCCGGCGGAGCCGCCGCGATCGTCGATGCGTTGGACTCGGAAACCCTGCTGGTGGTCGGCGAGCCAGGAGGCTCTTGGCTCCACCGTCAGTTCTTCGGCCAAGGACGCAAGCTGATCCATGCCGCTCCGACTGGGGCGCTCATCGTTCGCGCTGCCCCTCCGCGATGCTTCCGTTTCGCCGAGGAGCCGGAGTTTGTGGGAGCGGCGATGCGGGCAGAGGACGCGGCCCGGGTCACCTCGGCGAGGGTCGTCCCAGTCGTGGAAGAGCGCCTACTCGTCGGAATCGCCAGGCGAGCCGACTTGGTGGCCGCACCGCATGACCGGGCTGTCGCGGAGCTGATGGAGCCGCCGGTGGCGCTCGAACAGGACGATCCGCTGGATGCAGCTTGGGCACTGGCAGCGTTCTTCGAGAGTTCGCCGATCCCCGTTATCGATCCCGAAGGGGAGCTTTTCGGAGTGGTCGATCCACGCGCAGTGGGAATCGGAAGGCCCTAGAGGCTCCGTAGGAAGATCCGGTTGTGTCGGCGAAGGCCACCTGCGGAGCCGTGGCCCGAGCGGCCGGCCGCGGAGCGGCAGGAGCGGGAAATCAGAGGCGCCGCAAACGGGACGCGACGAGATCTGTGTCGGCGAGGCTATTTGCGGGGGCGTGGCCCGAGCGGCCCGCCGCGAAGCGGCAAGAGCGGGAAAAAATGGCTCCACTTCTGTCGAGATGACCGGTCACCTATCAGTGCGCGCTCGTCGTCAGTGGTCGATTCTCGGGCTGGGATCCATGGTTCGCCTCCTGAGCTCGAGCGATCGTGACCCACCAAAAACCCGACCGCGTCAGGCCTGTGGGCTTTCCGCGTCTCCCGCAGCAGGAGAGACGAACCGGCACGGGACGTTGCTGTGCCGATTCCCCGTAAGCTGCACCCATGTCTTCGAACGAACCCGTAGACACCCCGGTTACGCCGCAGGTGGTGGACGCCGACGACCCTGCGGCGCAGGATGACGCCGATGGGCCGTTTGTCACCGAGCC
>SMVB01388643.1_pt1 | contig 11074 bp, 10 predicted proteins | sample 2456461 | NCBI WGS metagenome assembly SMVB01 (sample SAMN11095934, study PRJNA526329) | marine sediment metagenome | biome: Marine sediment; feature: Surficial sediment; material: Deep marine sediment; isolation source: Hadal surficial sediment | place: Pacific Ocean | collected 2014-05 | depth...
ATTTCCTAAGGTAGTTTCGAGATCCATTTTTTCGAGAAAAGTAGCTGGATTACCTTGAAATCGTTCTTCTCAAATAAGTCGTGGGCGTCGTCTACGTCATCCCTTGCTCTGGTACGGATAACAAGCCAAGCTGGATGCGTAACAATTGGAGGACAACGCATGAGCAAGCTTGAACAATTTCAAGCCTACGCCGCCGCCTTTGAAGAAACCTATGCAGACGATGACTGGCAACGATTGGAAAAATATTTCACAGCCGATGCGGTATACGCCCCCGGAGATGGCACCGAAGTAGTCGGTCGTGATCAGGTTCTCGCGCAATTGCGCGACGCCGTCAATGGGCTGGATCGCCGTTTTGATTCCCGCGCGCTAAGCGCCACACCGCCGAGCTCAGAAGGCGATACGGTTTCGCTGTCCTGGCAACTCACACTCAGCAAGACGGGTGCCCCTGACCTAACCGCAACGGGTGTCGAGCACGCCACGTACACCGACGGCGCGATCAGCCGCCTGGAGGATGTTTACGACGAGGGTATCGTCGAAGGCTTGGGCGAGTGGATGGCCGCGCACGGAGATTCGCTGGACCGTTGAGCTTTCGAAGTGGTGCGCAATATTCAATCGACCGTGTCTGCTTCTGGCCGAACCGTTGACCGGTTGAATCGGCAGCCGAAAGCTGCCGTTTGATGGGTTGGTCATAGCGTCCGCTATTGCGTGTATAGCAGTCAGTAGATAGGGGTCCCAACTAGGGTTACCAGTTAGCATTTAGAGCTTCGGGACCGCGAAAAAATGGATTGGGCGGGTACGCCAGTTCATCTAGATTTTGAATCCTAAGATTTGGCAAACGGGTCAGTAGCGTGTTCAGCGCGACTTCCGTTTCGATTCGTGCCAGCTGTGCGCCGAGGCAGAAGTGGGCCCCGCCACCAAAGGATTTTGCGCGGATAAAAGGTCTTTGCACATCCAGTGTTTGCGCCTCTTCATACACATCAGGGTCGTGATTAGCTGAGCCAAGCATAAGGATCACCATTTGACCCGCACGTAGAGTCTGGCCGTCAAGTTCCAAATCTTCCTGGACCACCCGTGGTAGCTGTTGGACCGATGAGTCGTAGCGCAGAAACTCTTCAACAGCACGCGGCATGAGCGAACTGTCCTGGCGTAGTGCTGCGAGTTGCTCTGGATGACGATGCAGCGCCACAATGGCATTGCAGATCAGGTTGACCGTCGTCTCGTGACCCGCGATGAAAAGTAGACTCACGTTGTGCTGAAGTTCCTCATCGTTCAGGCGACCTATCTCATCTTGCGCCTGGATCAACGCCGTTGTTAAATCATCTGCCGGGTTTTTTCGCTTAAGCGCAATCAGCGTGTCCAGGTAGCTGTGGAACTCACCAACCGCTGCATCCGCTTTAGACTGATCCGCCTCCAAGACATCATTGCCATAGCGAATAATGTCGTTGGACAACTCAGCGAACCGGCTTCGATCAGCGTCAGGGATACCCAACATGTCACTTATGATGGTCGCGGGAATCGGGTGGGCGAACTCTGTCTTAATCTCCATTTCACCTCGGTCATAGACGCCATCAATCAGCGTGTCGACGAGCGCCTGGATAATCGGACGCATCATTTCCACGCGTTTTGCGCTGAATGCTTTGACCATGAGGCTGCGGATACGGGTGTGGTCAGGTGGGTCCAAGCTCAAAATACCACGCTCGAAACGATCCAGCCGCTCCGGCGGGCCGAGATGTTCGGTACCGGGTGGTGCTATTTTGCCAAAGCGATGATCCTTCAAAATCGAATCAATGTCGCTGAAGCGAGTGACGCGCCAAAAGCCCAACTCTTCGTCCCAGATCGCCCGAGCGTTGCGCGCCATCTCATAGACGGGATAAGGGTTGACGAAGAACTGCTTTTGTTCAGCCGACAATTCACGATCAGTCATCGATCCACCTTTTCGAAAATCGAATTGAATTAAGACTGCCTCAGGCTTGCAGTTCTGTCTACAGCATCGCGCTAAGCTCGTCGAAAATTAACTCTATTCGATCAGGCGTCAGTGGCCAATCTAGATCCTTGAGCTCAACGGCAGCTGCAATCTTCTCACGCGATGTACCAGCCAATATGGCTTGGGCTACTCTGCCGACCAAGACTTCAAAACGATGACGAAACATTTCCACTTCGCGGCGAGTGAGTATCGGTCCGTGTCCTGGAATTACGGTGTCAAAGTTTAAGGCTAGTATTTTATCCAGCGTATCGGTCCATTCTCTGGCGCTACCGCCGTTGTCATAGTCGATAAAAGGCGCAAGTTTAGATCCGTTCAAGCGCTGCCCCCAAATAAAAAGATCACCTGTATGCACGGTCTTTTGATTTGGGAAATAAATGACCGTGTCGCCATCGGTATGCCCACGACCAAAGTGATGGAGTTGTATTTCGCTACCATCAACATGCAGGGTCATCTTATCGGAATAAGTGATGGGTGGTGCGCCAGCCGGGTCAGCGCTTGCACGTCGATTGGCGAGCATATTGGCTCGAGCGTTGTCATGACTGATCACTTGCGCATAGGCCATGAAGCGTGGGTTGCTGCCAGCGTGATCGAAATGATGATGGGTATTGAGCACCGTTGTAATCGGATGATCTGTCACTGAGGCTATTTGGGTCACGATGTCGTCATGGCTGTAGTCAAATTTGTTATCAACCACCACCACACTTGAAGATGTGACTAGGACGGCAATATTACCGCCGGAGACGGCACCACCAAAACCTGGAATAACAAACAGCCCGGACTTACCTACAACCTCTCGAATCGTGAGCCGGGCGAGTTGCTCGTCCGTGAGTGCGACTGGTTCTGCTGTAGAAAGAGTCGAGCAGAATGCCAGTAGTGTGAAAAGTGCGTAGCGCATAAACCCTCCTTGCCATGTGTGAGTGTCAGCGAACAGAAGGCTCATCCCTATGAAGTGCCGTCGGTTGGAATTTGTCACATTAATATCGTTTTTGGTACTGACAAGTTAACTTTTATCATGGGTCAGCGTTGCACAAACCGTTCGTTTTATGCTCTTCAATGATCTGATACTCCCACTTCCGAAGGGTTTCACAGACAAAAATAATCTCATATACCCACTTTCTATGAGGCTTAAGAGTTAACTTGTCAGTACCCCTTTGGAGCATTAACCTTTTTCGCTGTGAATCGCTAACGCTCAAGTCTTATTGGATTCTAGTCGTAATAGACCAGATGTAGTCGCCACATAAGTGTGGCGTGTCGCATCATCGGTTTTGGCATCCATCAAGGCGACGTTGATGGCATCACCGTATGCAAAATGTTTAACCATGCCATTTCAGGGTCCGATCCACCCCGCTACCTCAGCACCGACAACGATCCGCTTTTCCGATTTTATCGTTGGAAAGCCAATCTGAGAATTCTGGATGTGACAGAAATCAAAAGCGTTCCATACGCCCCCATGTCACATCCGTTTGTTGAACGAGTGATAGGCACCATTCGACGCGAATATCTTGATCATGTGCCGTTCTGGAATTCAATTGATCTCGAAAGAAAACTTGGTGAATTCAAAGGCTATTACAACAACCATCGTACGCACGCTGCACTTTCAGGACAATCACCAACCAAGCACTGCCAACAAGCTAACGAGGCATGTGTCAACATCAACAACTATGAGTGGCGACAACATTGTCGCGGACTTTTCTACACACCAGTGGCAGCTTGACTACCAATTCGCCACGCACAGGTGTTTACTGGCCTCACGCTGGCTATCGGCGTCGGCGCCTGGATCTTTTCACCGATCAAGTTCCAAGCGGACATGGGCATCTTGCTGACGTTTATGTTCCTCGTAAACATGCTGGGCGCCATCCTCCTTTTACCAGCGCTAGCGAGCCGGTTGCTGCCATTCAAACGCGCAGAGCGCTTGGAATCGGTGTAGCTGCGGTGCTGGCGGAGTCACTCGAGCGCCGGCTATCGGCTCATTGGATTGCTATTAACAATGGAATTTTGACATGAACAACGGTTTAGAAAACGTTTCGACGCCCGATAGGGGGGGCTTAGATTTGGACGCCAGTGTCGCCAAATCGCTATTTGTTGGTCGTATCACCGAAGAGAATCTCTTCCCCTATCCTCGAATCGACGCCGACGAAGCCGAGACCTTGAGGATGGTTGCGAATTCCCTTGACGATTTTCTGCAAGATAAACGTGAAGACTTTCCAGAATGGGATCGCGAGTCGGCGCAGCCAGAAGCATTTCTAAAGAGTCTGCGAGAACTCGGTCTGTTCGGGCTCATCATTCCAGGAGACTATGGTGGAATCGGTTTATCCAATGCCGGCTATACGCGGGTCGTGGAGCAACTCAGCAGCTATGACAGCTCGGCCGCGCTGACGGTTACCGCGCATAGTTCCATCGGGATGAAGGGTTTGTTGCTCTTCGGTACCGATGAGCAAAAGGCGCGCTACCTTCCGAAGCTCGCGAGCGGCGAGATGATTGCAGCGTTCTGTCTCACAGAATCCGGCGCGGGCTCTGATGCGGCTTCCGTTAAAACCAAGGCTGTAAAAAACCAAGATGGCAGCTGGACATTGAGCGGGGAAAAAATCTGGATCACCAATGGGGGGATCGGGGACTTCTACACCGTGTTCGCGCGGACCGGCAACGACGGGGAGCTATCCGCATTTATTGTTGAGCGATCCTGGCCGGGTGTCAACACGGGTGCCAAGGAAGACAAAATGGGTATCCGGGCTTCTTCCACTACATCGGTGAGTTTTTCTGACGTCACGGTCCCGGCGGAGAATCTCCTAGGTAAGGAAGGCCAAGGCTTCAAAATTGCCATGTCGATCCTCAACAACGGCCGGACGGGCTTAGGCGGCGGTAGCGTCGGCGGCATGAAAGCATGCATTGCCCTGGCGACAGCGCAAGCCCTCGAGCGTAAGCAGTTCGGTCAAAGCATTGCCGAATTCGGCCTGATCAAGGAGAAGATCGCCCAGATGGCCATCGATTGTTTTGCGGCCGAAAGCGTGGTCTGGATGGTCGCCCACTACATCGATTCCGGCTGCAACGATTACTCCGTGGAGGCCGCCATTAGTAAAGTATTTGCCAGCGAAGCGATGCAACGGACGGCACATGAAGCCCTGCAGATCGCTGGCGGTAACGGGTTTATGAAGGAGTTTCCCTACGAACAAATAGTTCGTGACTCGCGAATTCTGACGATCTTCGAAGGCACGAGTGAGATTCTCCGCTTGTACATCGCTCTCTCTGGCGTGAAGGAAGCAGGTCGTTTATTGGAAGAATTGGCGGAAAGTGTCGAGGACATATTCAACGACCCGATCAAGGGTGTCGGCGTGCTATCGGAATACGCTGGTCGCCGACTCGCTCAGATCACGCCCTTGCGTAGAGATCGGATGGTGAGCTCCGTACCCGCAACGTTACGTGATGAGGCGTTGATTTATGACAAGTACGCGGCAGAGCTGGGTCGTGTGGCAGATGTCCTGTTGAGACGCCACGGCAAGGAAATTGTCAGCAAGCAGTTGGCGATGAAACGTCTCGCCGACATTGCCATCGACCTCTTTGTCGGACTCTGCGTGCTAGCGAGAGCGAGTTCGATGACGGACAGTGGCGATGCTCGATATCAACAAGCAATCAACGTCGCCAAGCTGTTCAGTCAACAAGCGAAACGCAGAATGAATCAAAACCTACGACGAATCATGCGCAACGAAGATGAAGACTTGAAACAGTTGGCGGAATTCATTTCTTCCGAAGCAGTGTACCCGTGGGATGTGCTTTGAGGCGGCGCGCGCCGCCCACATCCCAATGTGACCTGGAGATGTTATTGGTACCGAACGGGAGGCCGAGCGATGGGCGCTGAAACCACAGACGAGCCTGCATCGCTCGCCAGAGAATACCGCTATGGACGGTTTACGACGGTACTGACAAGTTAACCGGTCCTCTGGCAGCATATCCGGATGAAAAACATCTATAAGTGCCACCGATTTCCGCCTTCTATCATTCAACACGCCGTTTGGCTCTACTACCGTTTCAATCTCAGCATCAGAGATGTTGAAGACCTGCTAGCCGAACGCAATATTTCCGTTAGTTACGAAGCCATTCGGCTCTGGATCAACAAATTCGGCCATGATTTTACCAAACGTATGCGGCGCAGACACACCGGCTTCGGCGACACTTACTTTTTGGACGAAGTGTTGGTGAAGATCAGGGGCAAAATACACTACCTTTGGCGCGCTGTTGATCAAGATGGCGAAGTCGTTGATATCTATTTGCAAAAAAGAAGAGACGCCACTGCAGCAAAGCGTTTCTTCCAACGATTTCTAAATTCGGTGGTATGCCAAGAGAAATCGTCACAGACAAACTGCGCAGCTATGGCGTCGCGCTCCGAACACTAATTCAGAAGTGGACCCCATCCTTTGAACAGCCAGGCAGCTTTTTTAAGGTGTAGTCATATTTTCAATTACGCTGCCTGTTTCATCGCCGCCGCATGTGGCGGCCGATTGCCGTCGATCCGCCTCCAGACGGCTCACTAGTCCGACATAAAACGCCGGGGACCCTATTCACAAGCAAAGTTGCGGGAGTGCGCGGTATCACCGTCCCCTTTATATGCAGCGAGTTGTGGATAAGCGCAGAGTGGTCGCGTGAACTTCTTGCCCTGGGGCTTTGCGCTCGAGGATTGTAACGAGAACCGAACATAGCCAGGATGTTCAGCCTCGATTCGATCCGGCGCTTGTCCTTCTTCTCGCCATTGCACCAACGGGTCAACATAGTCCGCTACCCAAGCCCCAGGACCCGCTTGACAGTGGACCATGCCGGGAACCATGAAAAGACGAAAGAACTCTGCAGTCGACTGTCGTCCGCCGTGATGACTTTCTGCTTCTTCCAAATAGGCAATAGAACGCTGCGGTCGCAAAGGATAATCGTTCCAGCCCTGATAAATCAGCAGCTTACCTCCATGTTCCTCAAATTCACTCAAGTCTGCCGTCTGAACGTCCATGACTGAGGCCGCCATTGCTAATCTACCTCGGTCATTGTTCGGGTCGAATTCACTGATATCAAAGTCTCGGTCATGTCGCATGAGCATCGCCAGGGTATTGGCCATACCCCCGATGAGGCTCCCCGAGCCCAACAGATTATTTTCCAGCATCCAGAATTCCCAATCGCCGGCAGCTTCAGCGCCCGGTAAGACGCCGGGTGAGACAAGGTTACCTGCATCATCGTGCTGATCAGAATACATATATCGGGCAGTGTCTATTTGACCCGCTGTCAGGCAGTCCTCACCTGACGACGTCGTGCAAAGCAGGGCGTCCAGATCGAGCAACCTGGTTGTGCACAGCCTAGGATCGTTTATCACCCCATCGTCGACGCCATCAAGGTTATCGCAAGCATTACTTGAGTTTGCGTCCAGCAATTTGAGTGCAGCTTTGGAGAGCGGCGCCTTAGCCTGCTGCGCGGTGCCACCGACCATCCAGCTGGCAAACTCTTCAAACCGAAAGGCTGGTGCACCGGCAATTATACCGTCGTAGTCGTCCGGAAACCGTATTGCTTCCATCAGCGCCGCCCGCCCGCCGTTAGAACACCCTTGTAAATAGCTGTACTCAATGTCCTGACCGTAGTAACGGGTGATGACAGCCTTGGCAAATTGTGTTGCCAGATGCACGCCACGATAGGCGTAGTCGATCAGCGCCTCTGGCTGCGACATGAACTCCATGGTCTGTCCTTCGTGACCCGTATCCGTCGACGCCATTGCGAAGCCACGGGCCAACAATCCGGTTGTATCACCGATGCTCCCCGCACCTCCACCGACTGTCGAAAACATGAATCGACCGTTCCAGTCTACAGTCGGCAAACGAACTTCGACGCGGATTGCGCGATTGACCACAGCTCGCAGACGACAATGCTCTGGCGTGTCAGAGCCTGCAGCGATGATCATTCCGGGTTCGACGGCCCACGCCAGATCAGTCATCCTGTACAGGTTGCGACACTCCTTTGCATCCATACCGGACGCGACTTGTGCAGCAAAAACACTCAGCACACTGATAAAAAACACAACCATTTTCGACATTACACCTCCCAATGTTAAACCTAAGCCGCAGCGATCTCTGTATGCCAGACTTGTATATACAGCCTAATGTAAACTCGTACCACGAGCGTCACCTACAATGCAGCGGTTGTCCAGCTTCATGCTCAAGTCGGTATCGCAGCGCTGATAGGTGCGGAGGGTACTGTCAAGTTAAAAGTTGGTGTGACTAAATGCGCTTTCCAACTTCTAGTCTAAGGGCCTACGATTGCATCCCAGGTCGCGAATGATCGAAGCCAGAACAGCTTAAACACCAAGAGACTGTCCCCACGCACTTATGCGAGTGTGAATCCTTGCTCACTCAGAGGCATCGATCGAATGCGAACACCGATCGCCGCGAAAATCGCATTGGTTACCGCCGGTGCTAAAGGTGGCAACGCCGGCTCACCCAACCCTGTCGAGGCGTTATCGCTCTGAATGAAGTGCACCTCGACCTTCGGTGCCGAAGCAATCCGCATGACCGGATATTGATGGAAATTGTCCTGTTGGATCACACCGTTCTTCATGGTGATCTGCTGCATGGCCATGGTACTGAGGCCGTCGATAACAGATCCCTGCACCTGACTGATAGCACCGCTCATGTTAATGATCGGGCCGACATCCACCGCAACCGTCACCTTGTCGACACGGAAATTGCGATCCGCATCGACGGAGACGTCTGCAATTTCCGCAATGTGCGCCGCATGGCAAAAATAAAACGCGAGCCCCTGGCCCGAACCCGGGGGCATCGTTTTACCCCAACCGGCTTTTGCTGCAGCCAGCTTGATGACATCGATCGCACGTCCGGTGTTCAGTGAATTGACATTGCCTTCGTTGAGCCAGCGACGCGATCCCATCAACTCCAGCAGGAATTCCATATGGTCACGGCCTGCCAACTCGGCGAGTTCGTGGATAAAACTCTGCTCTACAAAGGCGTTGGTATTGGAACCCGGCGCGCGCCAGGCCCCACAGGGCGTGTCGATCTCCATCAGCGTCTGGCTGACACGCGCATTTTCTAGCGCCACCATTGAAAACTCGTTGCCGCGCAAGCCCGAGCCGATGACACCGCGGTCACTGTGCTTAAAACCGATATAGTGCTGATCCCAGGCAGCCAGCTTGCCATTCGCATCGATCGCGCCTTTCATGTTCTGGAACCCACCGACCCTGAAGAAATCGTTATGAATGTCATCGGTGCGGGTCCAAGTTAGTTTCACCGGCTTGCCGGCACGATGGGAGATCGCCATCGCCTCTGCGGCGAAGTCATGGACGGCGCGCCGCCCGAAGCCACCACCCATGCGCAAGGGGTTGACCTTGACGTTCTCGGGCTCGACTCCAAGCATGTTTTTCGCAATTTCCTTGACCTGCCCCGGAAACTGACTGCCGATCCAGATTTCCAGAGAATCGGGTTGGCCGGCGCCTTTTCTGAAATCGGCGGTGCAATTCATGGGTTCCATGCATATGTGCGCAACGTAAGGGAACTGGTAGAAGGACTCCTGCACCCGGTTCTCTTCGTCTGCAAGCGTGTCATCGACCGACCCGCCTTCAAGACGAATATCGCCGTGGCCACCGGCAGCTATCTGCTGCGCCTGTTCGACCATCTGCGACCAGTTGTCGTCCGAAGCGGACGTCTCATCCCACCGGACTTTGAGTTTGCTCTTGGCGTCAAACACCGACCAAGTATCGTCGCCGATGACGGCCACCCCGCCACGCAGCACCGCCAACCCTGCCAAGAAGGCCATCGACGCCTTACCTGATCTGTCATCCGGCTCGAGAATGAACGCATCGATGATTCCTGGCAGCCGCTTGATCTCCGCCTCATTGAAACCGATGGCCCTGCCACCCACTCTGGGGCAGCGGGTATAGCTTGCGTACTTCATGCCTGGGAAGTCCACATCGATCCCAAATCTGGAATGGCCGCTCGCGATCGCAAGGTTATCAACACTGCCAACGGACGTGCCGATGATGGTATAAGATCGAGGATCCTTGAAAGAGAGATACTCAGGATCAGGGACAGGTTGTTCTGCGGCCAAAGACGCAAGCTGACCAAAGGTGCGGCTGGCGCCTGAAACATGCACCACCTGGCTGTCTCGCGCCTCTAAGCCTTCTCGTTTGACCTCCATCAACAATGCCGCGGCGCTGATTAACATTTCCCGGGCGGAGGCCCCCACGCGACGCATCTCTTGCAAATTTCGTGGTATTGAGGTGGAACCCCCGGCGCCTTGCATGCCAAATTTGCTGTCTAGTGGGGCGTCCAGCACCTGGACATCTTCCCATTTTGCGCCCATTTCTTCTGCAATGATCATCGGCAGCGAAGTCTTGATGCCCTGTCCCATTTCCGGAATGCTGGAGTAAATGGTGATCTGGCCATTCGTCTCGATCTGCACGAAGACGTTCAGTTCCTTGGAACGAATCAGCGCTCCGTCTTCCTCGGCAAATACCTTTGCAGGCAATGCCAGTTCCAGCATCAGTCCACCACCGGCAAGTGCTGAAGCTTTCAGAAGATTACGCCGGTTCAAGCGCTTGATGCTCATCCTTGGTCTCCCTTGTCGGCTGCCGCCGAATGGATCGCACGGCGAATTCTGATGTAAGTACCGCAGCGACAATAATTACCGGCCAGGGCCGCATCAATGTCATCGTCCGAGGGCTGGTTGTTGGTAGACAACAGCGCAGCAGCACTCATGATCTGGCCGGCCTGGCAATATCCACATTGCGGCACATCGTGTTCGATCCATGCCACCTGCAACGGATGTAAGCTACCACCTTCAGCAAGCCCTTCAATCGTGGTCACCGGACCCGACACCGCAGAAACCGGAAGCACGCAGGAGCGCACGGCGCTACCGTCAACATGCACGGTGCACGCTCCACACTGGGCGATGCCGCAACCAAACTTGGTTCCAGTCAGTTTGAGTTTGTCGCGTAGAACCCAAAGCAACGGCATTTCCGGACTAACGTCCACTTCATGTTCTGCATTGTTTACAACCAGTTTGTACTTACTCATAGATTTCTTGATCCAGTTTCGACGTTCGCGGCATGTTGGA
>SMVB01278543.1_pt1 | contig 11073 bp, 9 predicted proteins | sample 2456461 | NCBI WGS metagenome assembly SMVB01 (sample SAMN11095934, study PRJNA526329) | marine sediment metagenome | biome: Marine sediment; feature: Surficial sediment; material: Deep marine sediment; isolation source: Hadal surficial sediment | place: Pacific Ocean | collected 2014-05 | depth 0-1...
AAGTTTGTTGGTGACCAGGGCGAGCTTTGCCCCGCGAGCGCGGAGCGCCGAGAGACCAGCCACTACCCCGGGGTATGGCGTGCTGCGATCGGCAATGTGTTCCTGGTAATGGGCAATGAATATTTTGAGCATCCCATCGACCGCATCGTGGGGCTCGTTTTGGTGATCGAGCGCTTGCTCGAGCAGCACCCGTGCTCCGTGGCCAATCCAGTGGCGGGTATGGTCTTCGCTGACGGGCTGATAACCCTCGTGCTCGAGTGCGGTATTGAGAGCCACGCTGATATCGGGAGCCGTGTCTACCAGGGTGCCATCCAGGTCGAACAGATAGCCGGCATAGTGACGCCGCCAGGACACGAGCTTGTTCATGAATAATCCAGGCTAGGTAGCTGTGGCGTCGGTGAGGGCTGCTCGCATCTCGCGGATGGTTTGAGCATAGTTGTCGCTTTCAAATATGGCAGAGCCTGCGACGAAGGTATCTGCACCCGCTGCGGCAACCTGTCCTATGTTGGTTGTTTTGATGCCACCGTCGACTTCGAGACGAATATCACGAGCACTCGCATCGATCATTTCGCGGGCAGCGTTGAGCTTCTGAATGCTGGATTCGATGAACGACTGGCCGCCAAAACCCGGGTTCACCGACATGATCAACACCAGATCCACCAACTCGATCACCTCGGCCAACAACGCCAGAGGGGTGGCCGGATTGAATACGACACCAGGTTGAGCACCACCTTCGCGGATGAGATTCAAGGTTCCATGCAGATGTTCGGTGGTTTCGGGATGAACGCTGATGATGGTTGCGCCGGCATCCAGAAAATCGACGATGAGGCGTTCTACCGGCTTGACCATCAGGTGAACGTCGATTGCGCAGTCGATACCGGACTTGCGCAGCGATTTGAGGACCAGCGGCCCGATAGAGAGGTTGGGTACGTAATGATTGTCCATGACGTCAAAATGGATGATGTCCGCACCAGCGGCCAATACCTCATTGATCTCGGCGCCCAAACGGGTGAAGTCCGCCGCGAGAATGGAAGGTGCGATCCAGGGTTCCATAACCTGGGTATTCTACAGAGGTTTCCTATACTTGGCCTGTGAACCGTTGGGTAAAATGGCTGTTGTTGATTTGCTTGTTGGCGGCGAACGCGTTGGCCGCCGCGACGGACCCTGCTGACGAGGACTCTGCTGAAATGAGCGGTGAGCAGGTACTACCGGTGGGGGTTATCTCGAATCAATATGCTCAGGATGAAGAAGTGGCTGAAGTCGCCGTCGATGATGAAGCGATCTGGTTGGAAGAGCCGGGTGGGCGTGTGCTGGTTCTTCATCGCTCGGTGCGCCGAGGGGTTCCCCGGGGTAATGTGATTCTTATAACCGGTCCGGGGCTGGGGTCCAGCGGTTTGAGCCATAGCGCGAACCTTCGCAGGAGCCTTACCCTGTACGGCTGGAATACCTATTTCGTTCGGTTACCGGAATTTGGCGCTTCCGCGGGCAGTCCCTCCGATGCCGGGGAGGCCGCCGCTGCGGAATCCGACCGGGCCGGTGAAAACCGGGTTCGGGCTGCGGTTGCGCTGGTGCGGGGACGTAGCAGTGAAGGTCTTGTCATACTGATTGCGCAAGCCAGCGGGAGTCGGGGGCTTGGTGAGGTGACCGACCTGGATGTGGATGGTTTGATACTGCTGAACTTGAACGTCACGCCTGCAAACACAACGTTGTTGAAAGATATGACCACACCCACTCTCGTGCTGCAGGAACAACCGGCGTACTGGCAGAAAAAGTATCCATTGGCCGATAGCGTCGAATTGCAGCAGTTACCGCGCAGCTACCCTCGCCAGGAGGACGGTCGGCTGCTGAGAAGAATCAGGGGTTGGTTGAAACGTCGCTACGGCTAGTCGTAGCAGTCGGCAGAAGACTCCCGGATAGGTCATGTCTTTTCGACGGCAAGTACTAGTGCTGCGGCGATTGATTCTGCAGTTTCTGGCGATAGCCCCGTTCCTGGCAGGTAGTAGTGTATTTTTTCGGGTTGGGTGAATTCAAAATCAAAGGTCTTTTTCAAATAGTTAACGTGTTGTGATGCGTACATTGTGACATCGTCTACTTGATGTTTGGTAAGTTGTAGTTTGTCGCCTTTGATAGCTAAGAGGGATATGAGGTAACGCTGACGATTAGTGCTGTTTGCCGACAATCTGAGTTGCGGTTGCAGGTATTTCGCAATTTGAAATGCTTGATATGAGAGCCTATCGTTTCTAATTTCTTCGCCTAATCCGCTTGCACGTGCTTCATCTGCGAGCTTTTTGTCCAGTTGAGCTACGGCATCCAATAATACGTCGCCGTGATAGAAAACCTCTTTCGAAAATTCGCGCAAAATTACGTTTTCCTTTCCGAAAACCTTGACTACTGGTTTGAGAATTGATTTATAGTGACGAACTAGATCATTGGAATGACAGGTCAGGCCAGTCGTTACGTATCCGCCCAAAATACTTGGTGCGAGCGATTGTGGATGCCGGCAATAAACGAGGATCGAGATTTTGCGGGCGCAGTCATTCAGGAAATTGTTGATCTTAGCCCATGCTGCGATCGGCATACCCGAGAATCCTTCATAAGACAAGAACCCATATTTGTACTCGCTATTCGACAGTTCGGCTTTCAATGCCGAAACGTATTGATCGTCTGCTGAAATGTTCTCGTCTTGGTTGGGGCGTTGCTCTGCGATGTTGTAGTCACAGGTTGGTTCACCTTCGAGTACCCAGGACGAGAGCTGTCCGTGCCAGCGACCCGCTGGATAGATCAAACCTCCTTTTGCGAAATATTGGCGGTTCAGATGCAGCCCATGCTGGATAGATTTCGAACCGGTTTTGGGGGGTCCGATATGGACGATCAGCCGTTCTAACATTGGCGCTTCGCATCGAGAAAACTTAGGCCTAAGAAGATTGCTGACCTGGAGTGCATTTGCCTGGTATCTCACCTTCTTGGGATTAACGACATTAGCGGAATTTCCCCCTCATTTGCACGCTCAATGCGATATTGAGATCTACTTAGAGGATTGGATGGTCTCGAGAGCTTCGCGCAGCTCCACCATACGCCGCTCTGCCCGTCGTACGGTTCGCTTGCTGGCGCTGCCTAAGCGGTCGGGATGGTACCGGGAGATAAGGCGGCGGTAGGCTTTTTTAATTTTTTCGGCGTTCCATTCCGGTTCGGCACAGAGCGTTTCGTAAGCAGCGTCCAGCGCCGCCGGTGGTACGTCGTTCAGTTCGACAATAGCCCGGTAGGTCATGGTGAGGGTTGGTGCCGGAACACCGAGCAGTGTCGCCAATTCGGCAAGCGATTGACGACTGTTGTCATCGTCGGTAATCGCCGCTGCGCGGCACATGCATTCGATGACCATCTCCCGAAGGACTGGGCGGGTACTACTTTCTGTAAAGGGGAAGTCGGGCTCCTTGCCGGCGCTGAACCACTCGATCGCCTGCCTGCGGTCTACCCGGCCAAACCCCAACCGACTCATGAGTTGCTCTGCGTAATCGATATGTGCCGGTAACACCTTGCCGCCAGACTTGGCGATACGGCCCATGGCGGCGAAGGTGAATTGCATGCTGGGACGAGAGTCCACACTTTTTGGCTTTAACCGTCGCCAGAGGCGGCCGAGTTGAGTGGGGTGTAGAAAACGTGTACTCCACAGGTCGAACCCATGTCCAATGCCGATACCGCACACAACCCAGAAAATCGTAAGCGTCAGATCCCGTGGGGCGAACACCACGGAGATCAGAATGCCCAACGCTTTGCCGAACCAGCGATTGTGCAGCAATTTGGAGCCTGGATGCATGATCCAAGCATAGTTGCGTCTCGCAGGGTGCTGACGCTGCCGGATGGCAGTCGGGCGTTGGGGTCGCTGGTGGTGGATTGATCGTGCACTGCGTACGCGGGAAAAGGGATTCGTTGGATCCCTCTTGCAACGAGTGCTCAGGTCGATGGTTCGAGCGGGTCGGCCGATGCGTTTGCGTTTGCGTCTTTGAGTTGCTCGAGACTACCGATGTCCGTCCAGTAGCCTTGCCAGATCTGAGCGGAGGCCACGCCGCGCCTGACGGCTGAGAAGAAGGTATCGCGTAGAGAAAAAGCCGTCACCTTCCGATCGGCGAAGATCTCAGGCCGCAATACTGCGATGCCGCAGTACACGTAATCGCTGCCCCTCGCGGTGATCCGGCCATTGGCATAACTGAAGTCTCCCGCCTCTCGAAAATCGGGTTTTGGGGTCAGTACCAGGTGTAGTTCGGCGTCGTGAGCAAGGTTTACCTGTAGATCGGACAGCGGGAAATCGGTGTAGATGTCACCGTTTAGAATCACAAAGGGATCGGTGCCGAGCAAACCTAACGCGTTAACCACGCCGCCGCCGGTTTCCAACAATTCAGCTTCGCGACTGTAACGGATATTGACTCCGAACCTTTCACCACTACCCAGTATCTGTTCGATCTGTTCGCCGAGATGATGCAGGTTGATGACGAGTTCGTTGATACCCGCAGACCTCAACCAGCGAATCTGGTGGATGATCAATGGCTCACCCGCAATCTCCAGAAGCGGTTTGGGAGTCGAGTCTGTCAATGGCCGCAACCGTTCGCCGCGCCCGGCGGCCAGGATCATCGCTTTCATTTGGGTTCTGCGAGCACGGCGCTTGCCTGGGGTCGAATATTGCGAAGCCACCCCTGCAGGCTGAGCAGCCCCGGATACTGTCCGGTCATTTCTATCAACTCATCCAGCACCGGAAGTATTACCGCCAAGTGGCTGGGTCTCGCGTCGCGGAGATGCAGCCGGGAGAAAATTCCAATTGCTTTCAACTGCCGCTGAACAGCCGAAAAATCCAGTGATTCGGTAAAATGTTGCTCGTCCAGATCGAATGGCGTCCTCGCCAGATAATATTTGCGCCAGTGGGCGATTTCCGACGCCGAGAAGCGGTGATAACAATCGCGCAGGAGCGATGCCAGATCGTAGCTGACCGGACCTAGGAGAGCGTCCTGAAAATCGACGACGCCGAATTGACCGTCTCGTGCGTAGAGGAGGTTCTTGCAGTGAAAATCACGGTGCACGCAGCACTGGGGTTGATCTTGCGTTGCCTGGATCAGCACATCGAACGCGGAATGAAGTTGCGAGTCGGGAAATGGAATCGCCAGGAGCCCCTCGACAAACCATTCGCGAAATATCTTGAGTTCGGCTCGAAAACGATCGGGCTCGTAAGGCGGTATCGCCGGGTGGTGAATGGCCTGGATGTTCACGAGTGTATCGATGGCGGCTGTCAGTGCCGCTTCTGTATCGTGGTCAGCATAGGCTTCACGGAGGTCCCGGGTGCCTAAATCCGTCAGAAGAAAATAGCCCAGTGGCTGGTTGCTGGCACAGATCGTTGGCACGGGTACCCCGTGGTCGGTAAAAACCTCGGCCAGTTTGGCGAACTGGGAGTTGTTTTCATGTTCGGGCGGTGAGTGCATGGCGACATAAGTCTGTCGCGCGACAAAACTCCGTCGCTCGACATAAGTCTGTCGCTCTACATGACTTTGGTCGGACGATATGGCCTGGTCGTGTGGTGTTATCCGGTAAAAACGGCGGAAGCTTGCTTCCACCTTGAGAGGCTGTTGCGCGAAACCGCGGCTGCACCCGAGTTCTCCGAGTGCTGCTGAGATCCATCGTGTGAATGCAGTCTCCACCGGCATCATTATGACGCAGGCGCGATCCCATTATTACCACAGCGGCAAATCCCTTATTATCCGCGCGATGTTGAAACTGCCGAGGCGTGCTTCGCTCGTTATCTTTTCCGGGGTGGCTACATTGTTATGTGGCCCAATGCTACTGGCTGCGCAATCAGCCTGTGGGGGAGAGGCGGAGGAGGGACGGCTCTGCAGCGAATCTGTCGAGCCGGCCACCGGCCATCGGGTGGCGAATGCCACAACGATACCGACAGACGCGTACGCTGGTAACGGTTCGCTTGCCGCGAAATACTGGCGCCACCGCGATGCGTTGCCCAATGAGATTGCGGCTGACCTGCCTGCCTATTGCTCCGGTGCTTACCTGCGACCGGTTTTCCCGCATCCGCTGAGCATTGACGACAACACCTATCCGATCGAGATGAGTGCGAGGCGGGTCGAATACCTGGTGGCGGGTGAGGCGAGCCTGATTGGGGAGGTGCGAATCGATCAGGGAAATCGGTCGTTTGGGGCAGAACGGGCGACAATCGATCTGACCACCCGGGAGGGCACGTTGACCGGGGGGGTGCACATTACCGAACCGGGATTGGTGATGACAGGTAAGCGGGCAAAGGTGAACCTCTCAACACGCGCCTCCACGCTGGAGGATGTGCAATTTCTGATGCTGGAGTCGGCATTGCGTGGCGATGCAGATATCGTGAACCAGGATGAAGCGGGTAACCTTACGATGTTGAGGGGTGCGTTTACCCGTTGTGAGCCTGGCAGCAACACCTGGCAGATCACTTCATCATCGTTGCTGGTGGAAAAGGACGACGTCTTCGGCACCGCGCGTAACGCGGTTGTGCGAATCAGGGACGTCCCCGTGTTCTATTTCCCATACCTGCGCTTTCCAGTCACGTCGGATCGTCAGTCCGGATTACTCGTTCCGAGCCTTGGATATTCCGACGAGGACGGGGTGGATGTTAGCTTGCCTTATTACCTCAATCTCGCCCGCAACTATGATGCGACCATCATCCCCCGTCTCATGAGTAAAAGAGGGCCAGGGCTCGAGGTGGAGTTTCGGCACCTTTCCGGGCGGGAGTCCTGGTGGGAGGAAACCACATTGAGCGGCGCCATCCTCTACGACGACAATCTGTACAACGGTCAATACCAGAAGGATGATTTTCTGGATCTCAAAGAGGCGGGCACCCTCACCGGCGAGTTCGAAACCGAAAATCGCTGGCTTTATGCCGTAGACCATCAAGGCCGGATTGGCAGCTTGCGCACGGTAATTGATTACACCGCAGTCAGCGATCGAGACTACTTCCATGATCTCGGGACGGATCTCAATGTTTCCAGCCGCATAGAGCTCGAGCGCCGCGGCGAGATACAATATGCCAATGGCGGCCTGTTCATGCGCTTGTGGGCCCAGCGTTTCGAACGCATGGACGAAATTACCGTGGATCCTTATCAACGCTTACCCGAGTTGGAGTTGACCTACACGGGGAAGCTTCTCGGGCCGCTCGAGTGGTCGCTCGGGGCGCAATGGGTTTCCTACGACCGCGCCAACGAGAATTTGTCAGGCCTCGACAGGCTTGTGGGCGAGCGCTTGCATCTGGAGCCCCGCGTGCGGCTGCCGTTCAGCGCACCCTGGGGATTTCTGACGCTTTCGGGCGGTCTTCGCCATACCGCTTATGAACTCAGAGACGCGCCATTCGGCGTGAAGGAAGATCCCGTACGCAACATCACAATCGCCAGTGTGAACGCCGGCCTTTTCTTCGAGCGCGAGTTGAACTGGTTCCAGACTCCCCTGGTACAGACGTTGGAACCGAGAGCCTATTACCTGTACCAGGAATATGTTGACCAGCAGATGTTGCCGCGGTTTGATGCCAGCCGCTTGACGTTCGGCTACAACCAGCTGTTTCGCGAGAACCGATTCTCGGGCCTTGACCGCATTGGCGATGCCAACCAGCTTGCTGTCGGAATTACCACCCGTTTCCTCAATGCAGAAACGGGACTCGAGTATCTGCGTGCGAGTATCGGCGAAATCGTATATTTCGAGGATCGCACTGTGACTTTGAGCGGCACGCCGGGAGCAGACGAACTCCAGCCAACTTCTGCGCTGGCGGGTGAGTTGGTGACAACGTTGAACGGTCGCTGGCGGGTAACCGGCTCGCTGGTGTGGGACCCGCACGACAACGAGGTGGATGAGGGTGCCGTCAATCTCCAGTATCGACTCGATAATCGCCGAATTGTCAACCTGGGATACCGCAATCGCGTTGAAACGGATATCGAGCAGACGGATTTTTCCATTTACTGGCCGGTATCGCGAAATTTCTCTTTTATTGGCCGTTGGAACTACGATCTGGTGAGTGGTCGAACCGTGGAGGGATTCGCTGGTATCGAGTACAACAACTGTTGTTGGCAGGTGCGCTTATTGGCGCGCCGATTTATCGATAGTCGCAGCGGTAAAAACATTGCTACCTTGGAAGCGGATGAAGGCGTATTTATACAAATTGTCTTCAAAGGGCTCGCAGGCGTCGGTTCCAAGATAGAATCCTTCCTCGAACGAGGTATCAGAGGCTATAGGGCGGAGGTGATTAGATGACTTTCAGGCACTTGATGATTAGCGGCGGGTTGTTGTACCTGATGGCGGGCATGCCTGCGCAAGCCGATTACAAAGAGCTCGACGGTATCGTTGCGATTGTTGACGATGATGTGGTGTTGGCTTCCGAATTGATCAGCCGAGTTGACGGCGTGCGCCAGCAGTTTGCGGGTCAACAATTGCCTCCTGACGACATTCTGCTCAGCCAGATTATGGAACGGCTCATCATCGAAAGCATCCAGCTCCAGTTTGCCGACCGGCGCGGGATGCAGGTGGACGACGAAACGCTTAACCGTGCCGTGATGGGTTTCGCCGAGCAGAACAACATGGGGCTCGCTGAGTTTCAGGAAGAGCTTGCCAAAGACGGCATCGGCTACCTGGAGTTCCGTGAGCAAATCCGCCGGGAGATGCTCATGGGCCGCTTGCAGCGCAGTCTGGTCAGTCGCCGTATCGCGATAAGCGACCAGGACATTGATGATCTGCTCAACTCGCCCTACTACCAGCAGCTGCTGAGCGATGAATTCCGGGTGGGACATATATTGCTCATATTCGAAGAAGGTGCCTCTGACGAAACGGTCGAGCGAGCGGTGGATGAAGCCGATCAGATCGTTCTGGAGCTGCGCGACGGCGCCGAGTTCGCGCAGATGGCCATCAGCAAGTCCGCCGGTGCCCGCGCGCTCGAAGGCGGCGACCTGGGTTGGCGGCGTGCCGGGGAGTTGCCGAGTATTTTTGCCGAAGAGGTGCTCAAGCTGCGTCCAGGAGAAACGTCCGACCCCATCCGCAGCGGTAGTGGGTTACACATCGTGAAGCTGCTCGAACAGCGCGGTGCCGGAATGGAACGTGCGCAACAGGCACTCGTCAGCCACATCCTCGTGCAAACATCGGAGATTCAAACGGAATCCGAAACAGAGTCACTGATCGAGAGCATACGTGCAAAATTCGCGGCGGGTGAGGATTTTGCCGCACTGGCAGTAGAATTTTCGGAAGACCCGGGTTCCGCGTTGAATGGTGGTGATCTGGGTTGGTCGACGATCGACCAGTTTGTGACCGAATTTGCCAGTACCATGGCGATGACGGCCATTGGCGACGTCAGCGCGCCGTTTCGTAGCACCCACGGTTGGCACATACTCCAGATTCGGGATCGTCGAGAGCAGGATATGAGCGAGGAAGCGCTGCGTAACAAGGCTCTGCAGATCCTGCATAATCGCCGGTTCGAAGAAGAGCTGCAGGCGTGGCTCAAAGAGATTCGCGACGATGCCTTTGTCGAGATTCGGTTGTAGAAATGTTGGCGAAAAAGGGGTCTGGTTTGGTTGATGGGTGTTGACGAATCGACCGACGACAATAAGCCGACACTCGCTGTTACCCCGGGAGAGCCGGCGGGTATCGGGCCGGATTTGCTCGTGTCGCTCATTCAGGCACCACGAACCTCGGCCCTCGTTGCCATTGCGGATGCGGATCTGCTGAGAACTCGGGCGAGCCTGCTCGGTTTGTCAATTGTCATTGAAGACGACCTCGATCATCCCACGATCACTCCGGGCAGGTTGACGGTGTGCCATGTACCTGTGGCGTCGAGCGTTCATCCGGGTGAACTCGATGTACGAAACGCCCCGTATGTACTCGAGACGCTCGAGATTGCCGCCACGGAATGCCTCAAGGGAAACTACCTGAGCCTGGTCACGGGACCCGTCCAGAAATCGATTATCAATGATGCTGGAATCGCCTTCACCGGCCACACGGAGTTCCTGCGCGACCACACTGGAGTCGCCGATGTCGTGATGTTGTTGGTCGCTGATGAGTTGCGTGTCGGGCTTGCAACCACCCATGTCCCACTGCGCGAGGTTGCGACGACGATTACCCGGGAATTGTTGGAACGCCGGCTTACTCTGTTCCTCGACGGGCTGCGTCAGTGGTTTCGATTCGACTCGCCACGTGTGCTTGTCGCGGGTCTGAATCCCCACGCGGGCGAAGGTGGTCATCTCGGTCGCGAAGAAATCGAGATCATCACACCGGTGTGTGATGACTTGCGTGCCCGCGGAGAGAAACTGATCGGTCCGCTACCTGCAGACACGCTGTTCACACCCGCCGTGCTGAAAACGGGGGACGCGGTATTTGCCATGTATCACGATCAAGGTCTGCCGGTACTCAAACATGCCGGGTTCGGTCAAGCCGTCAACGTCACTCTCGGCTTGCCGTTTCTGCGCACCTCGGTCGATCACGGGACAGCCCTTGATCTCGCTGGCAGCGGACGTGCCGATGCGGGCAGCTTTCTTGCAGCGTTGGCGCTTGCCGAACGGCTCTCGTGAGGGCGCGTAAACGTTTCGGTCAGCACTTTCTAACCGACCCTGCGGTATTGGAGCGAATTGGCACGGTGCTCGCGTTGCGGGCGCAAGACAAACTTCTGGAGATCGGCCCAGGCAATGGCGCGCTGACCGAGGTGTTGTACGGTCATTGCGGCCGTTTTGTCGGCGTTGAGATAGACCGGGATCTCATTGCCGCGCTGAAGGCCAGATTCACCCAACTCGAGGTGGTTAACGCGGACATACTACGGCTCGACTTCCGAGAAGTTTTTGCCAGTGGCGACTGGCGTGTCGCAGGCAACCTTCCTTACAACATTTCGACTCCGTTATTGGTGAAACTGTTTGCGGTGACGGATCTCGTGCGGGATATGCATTTCATGGTTCAGCGTGAGGTCGCAGTGAGGCTGTGCGCGTCGCCTGGCAGCAAAGCCTGGGGTCGGTTGACCGTGCTCGGGCAATTTCACTGTCGCATCGAGGGGTTGTTCGATGTTTCGCCGGAGAGCTTCAAACCCGC
>SMVB01420152.1_pt1 | contig 11073 bp, 9 predicted proteins | sample 2456461 | NCBI WGS metagenome assembly SMVB01 (sample SAMN11095934, study PRJNA526329) | marine sediment metagenome | biome: Marine sediment; feature: Surficial sediment; material: Deep marine sediment; isolation source: Hadal surficial sediment | place: Pacific Ocean | collected 2014-05 | depth 0-1...
AAATTGAATTCAGCTATCGCTTTGAATCCTCTCGCGCCGTCGGCCCGCACACTCGTGTTTGCTTATCGACGGAGACCAGCCGGTTTGATCATTTGCACGTTCCCCTTCTTGGGGAGCACCAAGCGCTCAACTGTGGTTTGGCACTCTCCCTGTTAGATGTACTCAAGAACCGAGGCTTCGATATCGACGATCAAAAGGCGATCGAAGGACTCGCCAAAGTGAACCTCCCGGGAAGAATGGAGATCATCCACCAGGAGCCAAAAATCCTCGTTGACGGAGCCCACAGCCCCGCCAGTGTTGCTGCGTTGATGCGCACCATCGGGCAGAATATCCCCTATGACTCGATGATCGTCATCTTCGGATGCCAGCGTGGGAAGGACATCGAAGGCATGATTCGCCACGTGCAGCTTGGCGCAGACAAGATCATCTTCACTCGCTCTTCCTCGCCTAATGCGATCGATCCCAAGGAACTCGCCGCCAGTTACGTCGAGCAATCGGGCAACATGGCACAAACCGCCGTGGATCTTGACCATGCTCTCCAGATCGCCCAGGGGGCTGTGGCTGCCGATGACCTTATTTGCATCACTGGTTCCTTTTATCTCGTCGGCGAAGCGATGAAACGATTCTGCAGTTAGTGAATATCAGTTGCGCACACCCGTCGATTACCTGACTGAACGAGCATTGGCGCCGCACTTCAGGCACGGGCGACCGACAGTCTATCGAACATCGATTTTGCAATACGACGATACCCAGATCCCACTGCGTGACCAAGTTCATTGGAACAACGAAATCGCGCCCATAGTGTTGGCAAACACCGCATTCGCCACTGCACCTGATCCACTTGCAGTCTGATGGCTCGGTCGGTAACCTGCTGCTAATGAACGAATCCGCATGAGTAATTCGGGAGGATGATTCTCGTTTGTACGCCAACACCGTCCACGCCAGAGCAATCGAACTTAGCAGACTTGTCCTTCAAATGACCACGCAGGCCGGTGCGGGGCATCCATCGACTGCGATCTCCTTGGCCCACATCGTGGCCGTGCTCATGTACGACCACATGCGCTACGACCCGAAGAACCCTTGGCACGACGATTGCGACCGCTTGGTGCTCTCTGAGGGCCATGCGGTGCCCATCATATACGCCGCCTACGCGGACCTCGGCGGAGTTGTGGGGAGCGAACCGGCGGATGCACGGCCGCTGAGCATTCCTGATCTCGACAGCTTTAGAGCGCTCGCGAGCGTCCTCGACGGACACCCGAATCCTGCCGAGGGATTCCCGTTCTTCGACGCAGCAACAGGCTCCCTGGGCATGGGCCTATCTGTTGCGGCGGGGCTTGCACTCGCCGCCAGGCTGGATAATTCTGATCGGGATGTCTACTGTCTAATCGGGGATGGCGAGAGCCGGGAAGGGCAAATCGCCGAGGCCCTTGACTTTATCGTTGATCACAACCTCGACACGGTTTGCGCGATTTTTAATTGCAACGGCGAAGGCCAGGCGGGAGCCGTATCCCCTCAACAATCTCCTGACGCTCTAGGCCGAAAGCTCTCCTCATACGGATGGGCGGCAACCGTCATTGACGGCCACGACCCGGATCAAATTATCCGGGCTCTGACCTCCTTCAAAGAATCTCAGCAGCCCTTTGCCATTGTGGCGAAAACCGTCAAAGGATGGGCAGTTCCAGCCCTGCAGGGTGGAAACTTCCACGGCAAACCTCTGCCGGCCGGTGAACTCGATGGTGCCTTCCAAGCCCTGGACGCAAAGCGCCGTGAATTGGCTAGCGAGGTACAGCCGGCGACGCGGGTGTCGGTCCGGCTCGACACTAACGCGCAACCGCCGGAGCGCGAGAAGATCAAGTTGCCGGCATTTGCGCAAGTCCTGGAGGCTGCGGGTTTCGGTGCAGCGCTTGAGAAGAAGGCCATTGCCACGCGACGAGCATACGGTGCAGCCCTGGCCGCCCTCGGTGAAGTCGACGACCGTATCGTCGTGCTCGACGGCGACGTCAGCAATTCGACATTCTCCAATCTGTTCGCGGCCCGGTGCTCAAATCGTTTCTTCGAGAGCAAGATCGCCGAACAGAATATCGTGTCGGCCGCGGTCGGATTGGCAGCCGGCGGCAAGATTCCCTTTGCCAACTCCTTTGCAAAGTTCATCGCCCGCGCCTACGACCAAGTGGAACTTGCAGCCATCAGTCGTGCGAACATCAAGCTCGTAGGCTCGCATGCAGGACTCGGCCCAGCGTCCGATGGACCGTCCCAGATGGCCCTAGCAGACATCGCCTTTTTCCACACCCTCGCAACTGTCGATGACGGCCGCGGCCGACCCAGCTGCGTCGTGTTTCAGCCAGCGGACGGTATCGCCGCATACAAGATGACTGAATTGATGGTCAACACTCCGGGCATGTGCTACATGCGGACTCACAGGCCCGACTCGCCCTTCCTATACTCGCTTGAAGCTGAGTTTGAAGTCGGCGGCTGCACGACTCTGCTTGAGGGAAGAGCGATTACCGTCGTTGCCAGCGGCATCATGGTCAATGAGGCGCACAAAGCGTGCCAAACGCTCGCCCGAGATGGCGTTGAATGCACGCTGATTGATGCCTACAGCTTGCCGCTGAATACCGAATCCATTCTGGAGAGCGCGAACCGCACTCACAACATGATTCTGACCGTCGAGGACAATTACGGCGGTGGTTTTGGCAGTGCCGTCGCTGAAGCGGCAGCCAGGGCGGGAATAGTCCGCGTGGAACAATTATGCGTCCGCCGCATTCCCAAGTCAGCTTACAAGCCTGAGCAACTCATGAGCGAACACGGCCTGTCGGCGGGTGCCATCCAGAGCAAGATCCTACGACTCGTGACTCCCTGAGCCAAACTCACCCGGAACACCGTCGGATATCCTTGCGCATCGCTTCTGCGATCCGACCGAATTTTTCGTTTCCGGGGTCGGCTGAGCCCAAGTCTTCATGCGCTCGAATCACAACTTTGGCCAGTTCAGCCTTTGGGAGATCGCCGCCCTCAACGCCGTCCCAATCCGCATTGGCCGGTGCATCAACCGCCTCGATCGAAAAGAGCTTGTCCAGGTTCATCCGCGCCAGCCCTTCAAGGCAGGATTTGGACGGGTTGTGCAGGCTGAACCGGACCGGGCGGTCATGACTTCCTTTCTTCGAGAGGCTCACCAGAATTCCAGCAAAAGTGCTGTCCATCCAGCAGCACGCAGCCAGATCCAGGCTTATTTCGCGGGTACCCTTCTTGAGGAGCCCCTCGACGAATTCCACCAGCGTTGGCGCGGCCGTAAACGTGGCTGGACCGATCAGCCTGATCCAGTATTGATCGTGCCACTTGGCTGCATCGATTCGAGTTTGCACAGTGAAATGCCCTGCCTCGATTAGGTCCATATACAATTGCAAAAACTTCGCTTTTCAGATCGCTCGCACAGCCCTCACAGTGTATCATGCGATCGCTGAAAGGCCTCCCATTTCAGCCCTGAAGCGGGAGAAATGAATTTATGGGACTACCCGGCACCGCACAGCTGCTGACGCTTCATATTGCATCGCATTACGTTAAGTCTCGCACCGCGATTTGACCGTGCCAGATTTGTATTGCATGATGGTATTGTCCTTCTCCTCCTTCCTCTTCTCCTCAGCCTTGGCAACGCTCTCGGAAGCGGCGCTAGGGTTTTTCAGAACAGCCAAGGACTGCTATCTGTGAGATCCTACGGACAGTCATTGAAAGCCTTGAACTCGGGTGAGCACCATTGAATGATTCCCCCAAAAGCGCCGTCTACGCAATCGAACACTGCGCAGTAGTTGACGATCTCGTCCGCCGGAAGAGTACGGTCTTCGGCACATCCGGCGAACTGTTGCGCGCTCGCCAACCCCGTCACGGCCGCCATCCACCACAAACCCGTTCTTTTCATTTTCTTCCTCCATTCAACTCCCAACCCCCCATTCTGGCTGTTCGTAGCTGCCCATGTCAACCCTTTTGGCAAGATGGCTCCGTAGGGAGAGCTGAAGCACAGCGCCGCTTGCTTTCTGCGGCGTTTCTGGAGATGGGATCAGCCAGCGAAGATCACATGGCCGCGTAGCAGTCTGCTAGAGAAGACTGAGAATGACGTTGCCCCATGAATGATATCAATCGCTTTGTAAGTTCATCCTCAGCGTGACGCGCAGGAATCGTTGGTTCCACTCGAATGCTGCCACCGCCTGCACTCGGAACAATCTAAGTCTTTGTACTCCAAAGCAGTACGGAACATTGAGGGTCATGGCGAAGCAGAAAAATGGATCTCAGAGGACGTGTGATTTTCCATGTTCTCAGACCGTTACAAAGCCAATAAAGACAAGCACCCGAATCGCAGACGCTGCAGTCAGAGCGTGCGTGGCTTCCCAACGGGCTAATACTGGACAACTCAGGTCGGGCCAGCGTTGATCGTCCGCGAGGAAAGCCTCTCCGGCAAACGTCTGCGACTGTTCCGGGCAAACCCGCGATTGTCGGCGAAGTCGGGCTCTTGGCGCAGCGCCAGCCTGTTGTTTCTCTATCCGGGAGTTCTGACGAAAGCGATGTCCCAAAGATTGCGCCGCCAGCTCTTGATGCCTCACGCCATCGAGATATAATCAGACTACCTCATGCAGGATGTGGAGGTTTGAACTACTTATCTCGCTTGGCATATTGAGTTAGGAGTACTTTCATGGCCAACCCAAACGGAGATTTTCCCACCACCCTCGGCGCCGACGCCTTCTTCAAGGGCCATCTGAAGTTCGAGAAGGGCGCATGCCTTCTGGGAAAATTTGAGGGCGAGATTTCCAGCAAAGGCGAGTTAGTCGTCGCTGAAGGCGCGACGATCAACGCGATAGTACAAGTCGAGAATATCCGCATCGACGGCGAGTTGAGAGGCAACCTGACCGCCACGAATAAAGTCCACTTGTCCTCGTCCGGTCACCTGGAAGGGGACATTCATGCCTCACAACTAGAGGTAGCGGAGGGTGCGGTGTTGATCGGCCAATGCGTCGTTGGCATGAACGGCAAGGATCAACCCAAGGGTGGTGCTACCAAGGCAACGCTGACCGGTCCAGGCACTTCAGGCAAGCCGAAAACTGCTCAGACCGGACCCGCGGAGATCAAGAAGTAGGAATTCCCTGCCGCCAGGAGCATCCTGAAGACGATAAGGCGAATTTGACGTTGTCGTTGTTGCGGGTTCTTCCATGCCACTGGTCTCTACGGAGTATGCCTCCGGATCGAAAATGGTCGTCTGCACGCACTGCCAAAATCAGTGCGAAGTGGCCAAGCGGGCCATGTCCGTCGCCTGTCCGCACTGCCGCAAGCGTCTGATTCTCGAAGATTATGCAATCAAGAACTACACCAGCGTTCGGGAGTTGGTGACCTGTGGCGATGTCGTGGTCGAGAAGCGAGGTCACGTCCGCGCAAGGATAAGAGCCGGCAATCTTACCGTGAGGGGCAAGATCCAGGGTGATGTGACGGCCCGCGGATCTGTGAAGATCGGAAAAACCGGGCATCTCATCGGCAATCTGGAAGCGTCCGTTCTGGAGATTGAAGGTGGCGCTGTCCTCGAGGGTTTCCTTCGCATCGGCGCCGCGCCGCCGGCAAAGACCTGAGCGACGCCACGCCTTGAACAGCCGACCGCGGCGGCTGGTGCCGGTTCAATTTGGAGGAACCCCGCCTGCCTGATCACGGTCCTACCGAACCTTGGCGATTAGAATCGTACGATCATCATCAGCAGGTCGACCCGAGCCGAAAATGTCGACCGCCTTCAGGACGGCGCTGATCAACTCGTCTACGTCTTGGCTGCAATCTTCCAGCACTTGGTCCAAACGCTCCAGCCCGAACAATTCACCTGCAGGATTCATCGCTTCGGTGATGCCATCTGTGTAGAAGATTATCTGGTCCCCGGGACTGAGTTTGAGCGTGTGATCCGTGAAATCGACATGCGGCATGATGCCGAGCGGAAGGGTTTGAGCCGCGTCGAGAGCTGTCATCGTGCCCTTGGAACAATGTTTTATACGGGGCGGATTGTGGCCAGCCGACACGTAAGTCAATGTGCGACAAGATGGATCGTAGATGCCATAGAATGCTGTCACGAAACTACCATTATTCGCGTTATAGCGCTCCGTCAAGTGATGATTCACGTAGGTCAGCAGTTTGCCCGGCGGGGTCGCCGGCCCGGGATAAGTATGTGCGATGCTGTGTAGTATCGCCATCACGACCGCCGCCGGCGTTCCATGGCCACTGACATCGGCGATCAAGATACCCCACTTTCCTTCCGGCAACTCGAAAAAATCGTAGTAGTCGCCACCAGCGCGATGCGACGTCTGGTAGTGCGCGGCAAGGTGTAGCGTCGGAATCTGCGGAAGCTGCGCGGGAAGCAGTGATCGCTGGATCTCGGCTACGACTTTCATTTCGTGATCAACGGCGTCGTAGGCCACCTGCAATTCCTCGGAGAGCGCAAGATTGTGCGTCGCCCGGCCGAAGAGATTCGACATCCACACCATCTCCGGAAAACGCTCGCGATCGAACGCCCCCGGCTGGGCGCGCATCATGACGACCATGTTGAGCGCTACACCTCGATCGTACTGAGGGATCGCCACGAGAGATCGCTGCCCGGCAAAGTACTCGGCCGCGGGATCATCATCAGCTACGTGGATCTCGTCAATTACCCTCGGCTTGTCACCATACACCAAATCGCCGAGCAAGCCGCCTTCCATCAGGGGGAGACGATCCCTCTCTTTCCACGGGTTAATTTCTTCCTTCCATAAGCTTGAGCGCGTGATGCGATAGCGCGGCGGTTGCAAGTCTCGCCGACTCACTGCTACCATGCGGTCCGAAGGCATCAGCGAAGACATTCGCTTGATGTAGGAACGTACCATGGCCTGCGGATCTGTTTGCAGACTCATCTCACGCATCGTCTGAACGACGAGTGATAGGCGGAGTTGCCAATCACCCGGACCCGCGCCAATACCTACATAGGGCTGTTCCGGCCGATCTGTTGTAGACTGAGGTTGGCTGCTCATCTTGAAACCAGCGTCCTGAACGCGTGAAGATCCTTGCCCATCATACCGCATGGCCCGTACTCCCGAAAGGACGTAGCGCATTCTGGATAGGCAATTCCGACAAACGCTCTCGGTATTGCATAAAACGCGTCCACGTGCGATTCCTTGAATCGCACGAGCGTCGTCCGCTTGTGGACACGCCGACACAGTCCAGACCACAGCCTCGCGTGCGATGAGAACACAGAACGAGTATGATAGGCAGAGGCTAGACCGGCCCAGGCCCAGAACTCAAGCTGCGTAGAGCGGTCGGTCCACACGCACAAACGCGGGATCGTGCTTATGCAAAGCTCAATTCATATCTATAAGCAATCGCTGGCCATGCTGACCGACCTTTATCAATTGACCATGGCCTATGCGTATTGGAAGTCGCGGGTCGGGCAAAAGGAAGCTGTCTTTGATCTCTTCTTTCGCCGCAACCCATTCGGTGGTGGATTTAGCATTGCTTGCGGACTCGCTTACGTTATCGACATCGTGAATAGTTTCCGTTTCGACAGTGACGACGTCGAATATCTTGCCGAGCTGCGCGGCAGCGACGACCAACCACTTTTTGAAGACGCGTTTCTCCAATATTTGCGCACCGTTCAACTTCAATGCAGCATTGACGCGATCCCGGAAGGAACGGTTGTCTTTCCGCAGGAGCCACTGATCCGCGTGCAAGGTCCGCTCATCCAGTGCCAACTGCTGGAAACTCCACTGCTCAACAGTATCAACATCCAAACTCTGATCGCCACGAAAGCCGCTCGCGTTTGCCGCGCTGCTGGAGAGGATCCCGTCATTGAATTTGGCTTGCGCAGAGCGCACGGCATCGATGGCGCGTTGGCTGTCAGTCGCGCCGCTTACATCGGCGGCTGCGCTTCTACTTCAAACGTCCTTGCGGGCAAGCTCTTCGGAATTCCTGTCAAGGGAACTCACGCCCATAGCTGGGTGATGGCCTTTGACGATGAGGAAGAGTCTTTTGCCAAGTACGCCGAAATCCTGCCCAACAACTGTATCTTCCTGGTCGACACCTACGACACCTTGGATGGTGTTCGACGAGCGGTGCGGGTCGGCAAGAAGTTGCGGCAGCGGGGCCACGAACTGCTGGGAATTCGACTGGATTCCGGCGACTTGGCCTACCTCAGCATACACGCGCGAAAGATACTCGATGAGGCAGGTTTCCCCGATGCCGTCATCGTCGGCACCAATGACTTGGATGAGCACATCATTAGCAGTTTGAAAAGCCAAGGCGCCACGATCACCGTGTGGGGCGTGGGCACCAAGTTGGCGACCGCCTACGATCAGCCCGCCATGGGCGGCGTGTACAAGATGACCGCCCTGCGCGATCCTGGGGGCAAGTGGCACTATAAGACCAAGGTGTCCGAGCAGTCCATCAAGACAACCACGCCGGGGATCCATCAGGTCCGGCGCTATCGTTTCGAAGACACATTCGTCGCGGACGTTATCTACGACACCTTGACCGGCCTGGACGACGGTTGCACGATCGTGGATCCATCGGACATGACACGCCGCAAGCAGATTCCCAAGAATACGCAGTTTGAGGAACTGCTTGTACCAGTATTCCGCGACGGCGAGTACGTTTACGACGCCCCTTCCATAGGCGACATTCGTGATCGCGCGGCACGCCAGCTCACACAGCTGGACCCCAGCATCAGACGATTCACCAATCCCCATCAATATCCGGTTGGGCTTGAGAAACGATTGTTCGATCTCAAGACCGCCCAGATTCTACGCCTCCGCAGCGGCAAGCATGAGTGAGCGGGAGTACGTGCCCTTGAAGGCCCTCATCCTCGTCGATTTGCAGAACGATTTCCTCCCAATGGGCGCTCTTCCCGTCCCTGATGGTGACCAGGTGATCCCGCTCGCCAATCAGATTCAGCAGCACTTCGACCTGGTCGTGGCTACGCAAGATTGGCATCCATCCAATCACGCCAGCTTCGCCGCGAGTCATCCGGGCAAAGTACCTGGGAATATGATTGATTTGAATGGCTTGCAGCAAACATTGTGGCCCGTCCACTGTGTTCAAAATACTGTCGGGGCTGCCTTTGCGCCGGGTCTCGACACGAGCCACATACAGAAGATTTTCCGAAAAGGTACGGACCCGAGAATTGACAGCTACAGCGGCTTCTTCGACAACGGGCACCGCAAGTCCACTGGGCTGGATCTCTACCTCAAGCAGGCCGGCGTAACGGAAACGTATATCCTCGGCCTGGCCACCGACTACTGTGTCAAGTTCACAGCCCTGCATGCACAGGAGCTGGGATTCGCCACACACGTGCTCGCCGACGCATGTCGCGGCGTTGACCTACAAGCTGGCGACGTGGCGGACGCGCTGCACGACATGACGACCGCCGGCGTTCAAGTCGTCGTAGGCGACGCATCTTGGTCTATTCTCTCGTCCCCCCCTGATGATGAAACTCGCCATTAATCGCTCCTCCGGCATGACCAACTCGCACACGCCGCGGACCACTGCCGCCCGTCTCGACCGGCCTTATCTACGACTGCTCCGCGTACAGTCGAAACAGCAGAAACATGCCGCACTGCCTCCTTCTCGGGAGATTGGTTATGTCAATGTAATGAAGAACCGCAATCCTTCAGGAGCGCTATCAAATGGCTGATCCTGCAGACGTTTTCGAGGCGGATACATCGGCAAGGTCACTACGCTGATGGCTGTCCTCCCCGGGTCTAGCGTCTTCGTGACAGACGACCGCGAACAAACGCCAATTCGCATCGCCAGCAATCTCCAAACACGGCAGTGGTTGGCCGTATCGGCCGGACATTGGTGGATTCGACGATCGATCCCAACACCCTGGTGGTCGTCGTTCTCCGTGGCCACCGGCATGATGAGCGCGCGCTGGCCTCCGTTCTGGACTCACCCGCAGGGAACATCCACATGATCGGCAGCCACCGGAAGGTTGAGATCATCTTTCGGGATCTGAAGCGCGATGGCGCCACGGCGCGACAGCTTCAACGCGCGCATACACCGATGGGAGTGTCAATACATGTGGTCAGCGTCGTGGCGCGACTCGTCGAGGTCCAGCGACGCGAGGCACGCGGGCGCATCGCGTACCCCCTACCAATCGACAAGAAAAACGACTGAAACCAGACGAACAACGCAACCATCGGACTTCCAAGAGCAGCGAGTCCGGTCCGGGAAGTTTCGCTCTCGGCTCGCCGTTTAGCCGCCTCACCGAAGTCGGAGTGATCGTGCACCACGTTGCAGCAGCAAGACAATCAACCGCGATTGCCTCGAAACCCACCGATCACGGCGCACAATAACAGGCCTTGGACAGAGATGGCCGACACCGTCAAGACGACGATCACAGCCGGATCGCGATAAGCCCCGAGGTGCATCAGCGAGGAAAATCGAACCGCCAAGGTCACGTAGTCCGCAGGGGCGATCAACACCGTACACGCGATCTCACCATAGGAATAAGCCAACACAATGAACCACGTCAAGGCCGCATGGTTGATCGACAGAGGCCAATAGATAAAGCGGTGTGCTTCCCACGAACTACAACCGTCGATCCTTGCTGAATCCTCCAATTCAAATGGTACGCGTTCGATGGCGGGCACGAGAAGCAAGACCGCCAATGGAAGGAAACGCACCACGTACCCGATGATCAGCACGACCGGCGAGTCGTAGAGGGCCCCGAGCGCGCCCGGCCGGTTCAACAATTGGATCAGAGCGATGCCGCACGCTGGCGCCGGAACACACCACGCCAAAACCACGATCGAAACCACGATCCAACGGATGTACTTGAACCCACTAGTAGGCCGGGCCTGCACGGCCAGCCATGCGATTCCCAGTCCAAGAGCGACACACACTGACGCGGCAGCAGGGCAGGTCCACAAAGATGTGAGCAGTTCGGGCATCGTCGCCAGAGCGCTGATTGCAAACCCACTTTGGGGTCCAAGCCCGCTGGTGGGTTCCAATGGTCCATCGGCTCCGATCTGATTCACCGTCGAAGCGAGGGGAATCGCGACAAACAGGAAAATGGCCCCCACGACAGCGAAGCTC
>SMVB01240965.1_pt1 | contig 11071 bp, 10 predicted proteins | sample 2456461 | NCBI WGS metagenome assembly SMVB01 (sample SAMN11095934, study PRJNA526329) | marine sediment metagenome | biome: Marine sediment; feature: Surficial sediment; material: Deep marine sediment; isolation source: Hadal surficial sediment | place: Pacific Ocean | collected 2014-05 | depth...
ACCTGGCCGATCACCTGGCCGTCCCGACCTCCGCGGCACGTGAGGTTCTCGACGAGCTGCTCGAACGGCACCTTGTCTTGACGAACGACACGGGAAGCCAGGTCATCTCGATCGCATGAAACAGCGCGAGCTTGGTCTCTCGACGCGAGCCGTACACGGCCCGTTGGTCCGGCGCGCATCACAATCGCCTATCACAACGCCGGTGTTCCAAAGCAGCACCTTTGTGAATCCAGTTGGCTCCTCGGACGAGGTGCTGTACACGCGCCACGGCAATAATCCCAACCAGCTCGAGATCGGAAAGCGCCTAGCCGCACTCGAAGGAGCGGAAGCCGCCATTTTTCTCTCGAGCGGGATGGGTGCGACGGCCCTGGCCCACCTCGCGGTGCTGCAACACGGTGACCATCTCTTGGCCAGCCATTGGATCTACGGTGGGACGAGAACCTTCTTCACGCGTGAACTGAGTCGGTTGGGCATCGACGTGACCTATGTGGATCCCTCATCGGCGCGCGAATGGCGCAGCCGTATGCGCAAGACCACGCGGGCCATCTTCGTCGAAACGCCCACCAACCCGTTGGCACGAGTGCTGGACCTGGAACCCTTGGCCAAGCTATGCCAAGGGCAAGGCATGGTACTGATCGTGGACTCCACCTTCGCAACGCCGGTGAACTTCCGCCCTCTGGAACACGGGGCGGACATCGTCATTCACAGCGCGACGAAATATCTGAACGGCCATTCGGACGTGATTGCAGGAGCTGTTGTATCCAACAGCGACCTGGCTGAGGAAGTACGAAACCTGCTCAAGACATGGGGGCAGGCGCTCGATCCGCACGCCGCCTGGCTCGTCGATCGAGGCATGAAAACGCTGGCGGTTCGCATGGACCGGCACAACAGCAACGCCATGGCGTTGGCGAGTTGGGCAGCTGAACACCCCCGGGTCAGCGCGGTACATTATCCAGGACTCGAGAGTCATCCCGATCACGAGCTGGCCGGCCGAATTCTCGATGGCTACGGAGGTATCGTAGGACTGCAGGTCGAGGGAGGCGCGCCAGCTGCAGAGCGGGTTCTGCGACGTTTGCGAGTGGCCAGCCACGCGCCAAGCCTTGGGGGGGTGGAAACATTGGTGTCTGAGCCACGACTCACCTCCCATGCTGCTTTGACCCCAAAGGAGCGGCGGGCACAGGGAATTCCGGATGGTTTCATCCGAGTCAGCGTCGGCATCGAGGACGCTCGCGACCTAATCGCCGACTTCAAACGCGCCCTATCAGTAATCTAGGATTCGGCCTTGATCAAATTCCTCCGAGTCTACAAGGCCTTTCCCAGCGGCTCGCTCGCCCTTCGTGACCTGTCTTTTCACGTCGCCAAAGGCGAGTTTGTATTTCTCACCGGTCACTCCGGCGCCGGCAAGTCCACGGTCTTACGATTGATTTATGCGGAGCATCTACCCACCCAGGGAGAAGTCCGCATATCCGGATTCAACACCGCAAAACTGAACCGTCGTGAGGTGTCCCAGCTGCGGCGGCGACTGGGAATCGTGTTCCAGGACTTTCGGCTGCTGGAAGACCGCACCGCAGAAGACAACGTCGCGTTCGCCCTCGAAGTTACTGGGGCGAAGCGAAGCGTCATCGCACCCAAAGTGATGCGCGTGCTCGCGCAGGTGGGTTTGACGGCAAAGGCGCACCAGTACTCCAACGAACTTTCCGGAGGAGAACAACAACGTGTGGCCATCGCACGCGCTCTTGTCAACGACCCGTTTGTACTCCTGGCTGACGAGCCCACTGGAAATCTCGACGAGCGGGCGACGCGCGGCGTCTTCCGGCTGCTGCGCGACATCAATGCCAACGGCACCGCAGTCCTGATGGCCACACACGACCTCGACCTCGTGCGTCACGCCAACTACCGCACGATGGAACTGCAAGACGGGGCCCTCGTATTTGACTCCAAGGTCGACCAGCAAACCATGAAAAAGGGAACAGCATGAGTCTCGCCTTTCGAGAAGCCTTCCTGGCGTTCCGCCGATGGCCTGCGCTGTCGATGCTATCGGTAACCACCATAGCCTTTGCCCTTTTCGTTGCCAGCTTGTACGGACTCGTGGCGCTCAACCTCCGCCGCACCCTGCAAAACCTCGAAGAGCGCGTCGAGATCGTCATGTACATCACACGCGGCACACCAGTGGAGGTCATCACCCTGGCACTTGACGACATCGAGGCGTTTCCCGAGGTTGCACGGGCCACCTACATTACGGCAGACGAAGCGCTACAGCGCGCACAGAGAGAGCTGGTGGAATTCCAAGGGATCTTCAGTGAATTTGACACGAATCCACTTCCGGCTTCCATCGAGGTACGCCTGCTACCAGGGTTCCGCACGAGTGAAAAGGTCGGCGCCGTGGCGGAGCGCCTGGGTGGCTTCAACTTCGCCGACGACGTGCAGTACGGTGACGATTGGTTGGAGAAGCTCGACCGCCTGAGAAACATCGGCGCTGTGGTTGGGTTGATGATCGGCGGCGCCTTTGCCCTCGCGTCGATTATCATCATCGGAACAACAATCCGCATGGCAGTCCTGCAACGCACCAGAGAGATAGCTATCATGCGGCTGGTAGGCGCCACCGACAGCTTCATTCGCCGCCCCTTCCTCGTGGAAGGTTGCATCAAGGGTGCGTTGGGTGGCTTGGCGGCGCTCGGTCTCTGCTACGCTGCATATGCAGCAGTGCACCGTCTCCTGTTTCAGGCCGAGTTCTTCAGCACGCAGCAAATGATTCTGGTTGTGGCGATCGGAACCGCGCTCGGGCTCTTGGCAAGCGCAACGAGCGTCGCGAAACACCTACGGCAAATATGAAGACGGCCCTCGTGTTGGCGATCGTCCTGTTGGCACTTCCCCAAGACGTCGCCTCCCAGCGTCGCAATATTGACCGCCAGATCCGCGAACAGCGTAGCAGGCTCGATTCGATCCGTCAGGAACGTGAAGATCTAGAGGCGCAGCTGCTACGACTTCGCGGTAGAGCGCGGGACATCGACACGGAGATTGCCAACCTGAACCGCCAGCGCACATCTACAAGCCACATCGTCAACGAGTTGGACCGGCAACTGGGAACCCTCAACTCACAGACGGACACGATGACGGCTGAGCTTATCTTGGTAGAGGATGCGCTGGCGGAAAAACGGGCCATCCTCGAGCGGCGGATCGTAGCCATTCACAAACGGGGAGCCCTGTGGGCGTTCCAAGTCCTCCTAGGCGCCGAGAGCTTTGCAGATCTCCTGAGCCGCTACAAATATCTGCACGTGGCAAGCCGCCAGGACCGCGGGCTGGTGAACGAAATTACCACACTGCGCAACCGGATCTCGAACAATCGACGCGACTTGTTGACAATCAAAGACCAAGTCGCGTCCCAGCGCACCGAGCGCAATCGCGAAATCGATCGATACGCCTCCCTGGAGCGCGAGCGGCAACGCGCCTTGTCTACCACGCGACGCAGCGAGCAGTTCGCCACTGCCAGAATCTCCGAGTTGGCGAGAGATGACGAACGCCTCAACGAGCTGATCGCCGCCTTGGTCCGCTCGCGGGGCGTCGGCACCCTACCTGCCCCGACCCTCAGCACCGACGACATCGGGAAGCTCGCTTGGCCGGTGGAAGGGCAACTGCAACTAGTATACAGCTTCGGACAACAGCCCTTTCGGGACGGGACCACCATCACGCGGGAGGGAATCGGCATCCGGGTAGCGGAAGGGACCGAAGTGAAGGCCGTCAGGGCGGGGATAGTCGCTCAAACCGGGCCGTTCGGCACCTTCGGTCGGCTCGTGATCCTCAATCACGGAGCGGGATACTGGACGCTGTATTTCCACCTCTCCGACATCAACGTCGCCGAGGGTGACGTGGTCGCCGGAGGGCAGGTCATCGCCCGGAGCGGCGGCGGCAACACGGAGGAAGGCCCACACCTCGGCTTCCAGATTCGTCAGGTGCCACCCGACGGCAATAGCACCGTGCGCACCGTACCCCTCGACCCGATAAACTGGCTCAGGCCACGGTAGCTACGGCGGCCTAGGAGATGACATGTGAGCGGTTGCCCCGCAGCAAGCCTCGAACTCGAACGCCGTGCGGCGCGCGCCGAAGCAACGATCGAGACGTTGCAGCGACGGTGGCTCTTGCGGCGTTTACTGGCACGTAAACGTTGATCACGATCAAGTCAACCGACTGGCGCGCTCAGCGGCGCCGCATGGTGCGGCACCACCTGCAACGGCGAGGTGTGACTAATCGCCGAATCCTCGCCGCCATGGGGTCGGTCCCCCGCGAGGCCTTCGTCCCCACCGTGGTGCGCCGTCGGGCGTACTCCGACGGACCTCTTCCAATCGGAAACGGACAGACAATCTCTCAACCATACATGGTTGCATTGATGACCGAAGAGACCGGGATAACGCGCAAGAGCCGAGTTCTGGAAATCGGTACAGGTAGCGGGTACCAGACTGCGGTTCTGGCAAGGATCGCCCTGCATGTATGGACGAAGGAGCGCGTCTCCCAACTTCTAGCCGAAGCGACCGACCGACTCAGGAAGCTTGGTATCACGAACGTATCCTTCATGCACGGTGACGGCGCTCTGGGTCATCCATCTTGTGCGCCGTTCGACGCCATTGTGGTAACGGCCGCTGCGCCGTTTCCACCCCCCTCTTTACTGGAACAGTTGTCGTGCGATGGCCGTCTCGTCATCCCCATCGGCGACCTCGCGGCACAACATCTCATGATCTATGAGCGCACCAATTCCGGCTTCACAGCGCGCGCGGTAACTCCGTGCCGCTTCGTTCCCCTCATTTCTCCGCAAGCGTTCGACGTATAGCAGCAGCCTCGGTCCGAACAACAGGGGAGCACAGTTAGTGCAACCGGTGGAGTTATTGGGTGCTCATGTGTCAACAGCCCGGGGTGTGCACCGCGCGCCGGATCGGGGTGCGGCAATCGGTGCAACCGCCATTCAGATCTTCACCAAGACACCTAGCCAATGGAGGGAGCCGACTATCACGGACGCGGTGGCCGCCGCTTTCGACCAGGGGTTGCGGTCATCACAGATTCTGGCTGTCCTCGCTCACGACTCATATCTCATCAATCTCGCCTCGCCCGATTCTGAACTTCGCTTGCACTCGATTGCTTGCTTCGAGGGCGAGTTGCAACGCTGCGTCCAATTGGGCATCCCCTACGTCGTCACACATCCCGGCAACTACATGAGCGACCGGCTGGAGGGACTGCAACGAAATGCCGCGGCCTACACCGAATGTCTCGACCAGATAGAGGGTCCCATGATTCTGATCGAGACAACCGCCGGCACAGGGACGGCGCTCGGTTGGCAGTTTGAGGAACTGTCGAAGCTACGCCAAGCCGTGCCCCGCGAGTTCCGCCATCGCGTGGGGTTCTGTGCCGACACTTGTCACCTGTTCGCGGCAGGATATGATTTGCGTAACACTTGGGATGCGGTGTGGCATGAGTGGGAAGAAACGATAGGGTTGCAGCACCTGAAATGTTTGCATCTGAATGATTCGAAGACACCGTTCGCCTCGAGACGTGATCGCCACGAGCTGATCGGCGATGGCACACTGGGTTTGGAACCCTTCCGTAGAATCATGGAGGATCGACGATTCGCCAACACCATCAAGATCATCGAAACTCCCAAGGGAGCCGATCCCGTCGCGAACGACCGGCGAATGCTGCAGCTCCTGCGCAGCTTGAGCGACACCGATCGGGGTTCGAGCAGCGTGAAATAGCTTTCAGCACACTCCTCACGCTTGCTTGCTTCTCCCGGCTGCATCGAGTAGTTAATTTGAGGAGTTGAACGGTCTTCACAGCGATTCACGAGCGCACCATGACTGCAAACACATATACAGAAACCCGATCCGAACTCGCTCCGGGACTGGAGAGCCCCGACACCGCCCGGCGAAACCTGCAGCCAGCCGCCCTCTACGAGGCGGCCATCCGCACCGGTGAGGGCCAGATTGCCCGTGGTGGTCCGTTCTGTGCCATCACCACACCCCACACCGGCCGGTCTCCGAATGATAAGTTCGTTGTCTGCGAGCCTAGCACGCAGGCGGATATCTGGTGGGGCAAGGTCAACCAACCGCTCACGCCCGAGCACTGGGAAGCCCTACGAACGGACGTGGTGGCCTACCTCGGCGGCCAACAGCTGTACGTGATGGATGTGTGGGCCGGCGCCGATCCTGTCCGGCGCGTTCCGGTCCGGTTCGTGACCACGAGCGCATGGAGCGCCATCTTCGTCCACAACATGTTCATCCGTCCCCAACCCGAGGAGCTGGCGAACTTCGAGCCAGGGTTCACCGTGCTTCACGCCCCGGAACTTCAGGCCAATCCGGAACGACATGGCACCAACAGCGGAGCCGCCATTGTCATCAATTTCGCCGAACACACCGCGCTCATCGCCGGTTCACGCTACGCGGGCGAGATGAAGAAGTCGATGTTCACGGTTTTGAACTACATCTACCCGAAACAGGGCGTTTTCTCTATGCACTGTTCGGCAAACGTCGGACCCAGCGGCGACACCGCAATTTTTTTCGGTCTCTCGGGCACCGGCAAGACCACGTTGTCGGCCGACCCGGCGCGGGGGCTGATCGGCGATGATGAGCATGGGTGGAGCGACGAAGGAGTGTTCAACTTCGAAGGCGGGTGCTATGCCAAAGTCATCCGCCTGTCGCGTGAGGGGGAACCGGAGATATATGCAACCACCGAACGCTTTGGTACGATCCTGGAAAACGTCGTGGTCGATCCGCACAGCCGCGTCATCGATCTGGACGACGACTCAATCACGGAGAACACACGCGCATCGTACCCCATTGACTTCATTCCCAACCACGTGCCGAGCGGGCAAGGTGGTCATCCGAAGAACGTCATCTTTCTGACCGCAGATGCGTTCGGCGTATTACCGCCGATCAGCAAGCTCACATCCGACCAGGCAATGTATCACTTCCTGTCTGGGTATACGGCCAAGGTGGCAGGGACCGAGCGCGGTGTCACCGAGCCGCAGGCCACGTTCAGCGCGTGCTTTGGCGCTCCGTTCCTCCCGCTCCCGCCCGGGGTCTACGCCAAGCTGCTGGGCGAGCGGTTGGCGGAACACAAGGCCCAATGTTGGCTGGTCAACACGGGCTGGACCGGCGGGCCATTTGGCGAAGGTGAGCGGATATCGCTCCGCCACACTCGCACTTTGTTGCGGGCAGCACTAGACGGAAGCCTGATGAACGTTGCGACCCGCACTGATACGGTATTCGGCTTCGAGGTGCCGACCGAAGTCAAACACGTCCCGGCCGAGTTGCTGACACCACGCGACACCTGGGCGAACCCCGAGGCATACGACACTCAGGCTCAGAAGCTTGCCGCGATGTTCCGGAAAAACTTCGTCAAGTTCGAAGAGCAGGTATCAGAAGAAGTGCGCCAAGCCGGACCCAACGCGTAACAGAATGGTACACCAGAACGGATTCAAGGTCATCCGAGATCCGCTCTGGAACAACATCCAAATAGATTCGCAGGCACTCCCGGTGCTCGACAGCGAGCCAATGCAGCGTCTGCGCTACATCAAGCAGCTAGGACACGCGTTCCTCGTCTACCCCGCCGCCAATCATACTCGCTTCGAGCACGCCGTCGGAACGTACCACCTTGCGAGGCGCGCGTTGTCCCTCCTCAACGAGCGGGGTGAGCTTGACAGAATAGAGGCGGAGGAAATTGCACTCGTCCGGCTCGCCGGGTTGGTGCACGACATTGGGCACTATCCCTTCTCGCACGCTCTCGAAGAGGCCGGCCTGCCTTCCCACGAAAGTCTCGCTAGAGAACACTTCAACCAACCCTCGCTTCGTACCGCCCTCGAGAAAACCGGATTTGCGAATGTCGCAGAACGCCTATTTGCTCTCATCGCCGGAAGCAGCCCCAGCCCACTGCAAGGACTCATATCCGGATCGCTGGATCTCGACAAACTCGAGTACTTGACGCGGGACGCCCGCATGTGCGGGGTACCGTATGGAGCGGTGGACGTTGACCGCCTGCTGCACGCCCTCGCCGTGGTCCAGACTCCCGACGGACGGACCGCCGTCGGCATCAGAGAAAAAGGCATCAGTGCCCTCGAGTCTCTCCTATTCGCCCGGTATCAGATGTATCGCAACGTGTATTGGCATCACGCTGTCCGCAGCGCCACCGTCATGTTCAAGCGCACCGTCCGGGAAGCCATTGCGGGGGAGCAACTCACCATTGACGCCGTGGCTCACAGCACCGACGAGGAGTTGATGGAACACCTCCGAACAATCGAGAACAATGCCATCGCCCTTCGACTACGGCGGCGCCAATTATACAAGCGTGTGGTGGACATCGCAGGTGAAGAAGTCCCTGATCGCGCAGGTGACTGGGTTGCGGAGAGCCCCGATCTTGTGGAACGAGTCGAAAACCAATTGGCTGCCGAGCTGAATCTGCAACCGGGAGAGTTGCTGCTCGACTTCCCGGCCAAGGCCAAGCTGATCGAGGTAGATATGCTACTGCTCAAAAAGGACGGATCCGTCGAACCTCTCGGAGCACAGGACGGCGTTGCACAAATGGGAATCCAACGCGTGGCCGATGAGCTGCATGCCAGAGCCCGGCGGCTGCGAGTCTTTGCGGCCTCACCCTGCCACGTCGATCCTCGCAGCATCCTCCGTCTGGTTGAGCGCACAAAAAATGAGGTCGAAAGCGACCTCATCAGCGATCTGCTGCTCCCGGACCGGTCGTGAATCTACCCCTCCGTTTCAGGCCTCTTCGGAGTACCGCCCGCGTCGGCTAACAGCCTGGCCAGCGCGCGGTAGTAGCTCGAGTCTTCACCGCGCTGAGCGTTGTCCATCGCCGTGGCACATACTTCCAGCGCGTACAACAGCGGGCCAAGATGCTCAGCAACTACCCTACTGATGGCTTCCTGGTTCGGTCCCTCGCTCATGCCCGTGCGTCCGACCTGGTCACTCTCCGTGAGCGGCGTCCGATGTCCCGTCGACCCGAATGACAATCACCGTGACGTTGTCCAACCCACCCCGACGATTTGCCTCGTCGACCAGCTCATCCGCAAGCTGCTGAGGTTCCCGCACTCTCTCCATCAACCCCATGAGATCTTCGTCTTCGATCATCCCCGTGAGGCCGTCGGATGCGAGCAAGTACACATCACCAACCTGCAACGTACCCGAGTATACGTCCGGCGTGACATCCACGTTGGCGCCGACACAACGCGTAATCACGTTGCTGTAGGGGTGTGTGCGCGCCTCTTCCGGACTGAGGTAGCCGGCGTCCACCTGCTCCTGAACATAGGAGTGATCCTTGGTGAGCTGCACCAACGTACCGTCACGCAACAAATAAGCCCTGCTGTCTCCCACCTGACCGATCAGATACCCGTCACCTATGATCACCATCGCCGTAGCGGTGGTGCCCATACCCCTCTTGTCTTGTTCGCTCAGGGTGCGTTGAAAGATCGTTGAGTTGGCTCTTATGATCGAATGTCGGATCAAATCCGAAGCTTCGGTGTTGGTAACGCGGGAGATGTCGCCCAACTCCCGGGCGATGATCCTCACGGCCATTTCGCTGGCCACCTCGCCCGCGGCATGGCCGCCCATACCGTCGGCCACGATGAAAACGCCCCGATCCGGCACCATGAGGTAGTTATCCTCATTGCCGGATCGGATGACGCCGACATCGGTGCGGCCAGCACAGGTAATGTGTAGTTTGCGGGACAAGTTACCGAGCGATGGGTTGAGATTGAGAAATGAAGGACGCGGTCATGCTACTCCTCCGGCAACTTGATCGCGCCGATAACCTGCGTGCCACCGCCCTGCTTGACGGAATCATCCTTCGTGGATTCGAAAACCACGCTGATTTCTCCAAAGCGAAGCACTGCTCCGGGAGCAATGGGAGCATCTCCGGATACCCGGTCTCCATCGACAAACGTCCCATTCGTGGAGTCGAGATCGACCACCATCCAAATCCCTTCACGCAGCTGAATCTTGGCGTGAGCAGAGGAAACGCTCGGGTCCGGCACGACAATGTCATTGTATTCGGCGCGCCCAACGTTAACGATCGGAACGCGAATCGGGAACCTATGCCCTTTGAGTCGTCCCTTTCGCACGATGAGGTTTGCCAGCGTCCCCCCAGCTGCAGGGGCAGCCGCAGCCGGCTCCGGCCGTGGCGGACTGGGGGCAGGGGCCGGGACTGGCCCAGGGCGCGGCGCTGAATCAGCCCCCTGCGAGATAGGAGACGAAGACCGCTCCTCGGGCGCAGCGGCTGGTGGAGCGGCAGGCGCCCCCGCCCCCGCCCCCGCCCCAAACCCTGGTGGACTGGGAGCGACAGGTATCCCGTGAAGGGTGTCACTGAGGCGGTACTTGGCACCCGCCGCCGCCGCCGGCACAGGCTGCGCGGCCGCATCCGCATAAAACCGGAATTCATGGTCACCCACCCGCAGCACGTCGGCTCGAGAGAGGAGGCGCTGGCCTGCGACTCGCTCGCCGTTTACGAACGTGCCGTTGGAGCTCAGGTCCGTGACCACATAGCCCTTGGGGGTGACGATGATCTCGGCGTGACGGCGCGAAACCCGCTTCTGCGGAATGACAACGTCACAGATGGCTTCCCGCCCAAACACCAACGACGAGCCCTCTATTGCGTACTCCCGGCCGTCGGTCAAACTCACCAAACGGCCACCGGTTGCCGCAGTGGCTTTCCGCTTGGCACCCGGTTTGGAGCTCAACTGCTGCAACTTGGCAATGTCCGCGGCACTCACGAACTGGGTACTCCCGCTGCGCCGTTCGTCAACAAACGTGAGTTCCCGCCCAGCGATCTCGATCTTGTCACCATGGAGCAATGGGGCCGGCAGGGGCCCGAGCCTAACTCCGTTGATGAGAACCGGAGATTCCTCACTCACCCGCCTAACCGACGCCTGGCCGTCCGGTGTCGTGATGAAAATCGCGTGTCGCGCCGCCAACTTGTCCCCCGTTAGAGCGAGGAAAGACGACGCGTCACTTCCAATCACCACCTCGCCCGGCGGGATCTTGTGTCGGTCACCGTCGAATTCTAGGTAAGACATGAGCTGTCGCTGATG
>SMVB01178112.1_pt1 | contig 11070 bp, 9 predicted proteins | sample 2456461 | NCBI WGS metagenome assembly SMVB01 (sample SAMN11095934, study PRJNA526329) | marine sediment metagenome | biome: Marine sediment; feature: Surficial sediment; material: Deep marine sediment; isolation source: Hadal surficial sediment | place: Pacific Ocean | collected 2014-05 | depth 0-1...
ATACAATTTGGCATTCGGCTACCGGTTGCTGCCGGCGGTATACGAAACTTATCCTTCACCGCAGCTTAACGGTTTTCTTGAAATCAATGGAACAACGACGGCCAAAAGCGAAGTAAGTAAGGTGACAAATGAAAATTCCGGTGGCGCCACCATTTTCCTGTCTCCGGGACTGCAGTACGTCGGCGGTCGGCGCTGGCTTGTGGAAGCGTCACTACAGATTCCGGTGTTCAATGAGCCGAACGGCACTCAGTTGGCAACCGATTGGACTGTATCGATAGGAACGAGAATTTTACTGTTTTAGAATGCGATATAGAAAATGGGATATTTGCTTGAAACTACGAAACTCCAACCGTTTGAGCGCTCTGTTAATTGCTGTGGCGTTAATCTCTTTCGGTTGTTCAAAAAAAAAGTCCCTTGAAGTCGAGTTCGTAATGCAATGGGGTGGTTCGGGCTCAAAGCCGGGAAAATTTAGCGAACCCATCGGCGTGGCTTTAGACGCCCAAGGAAATGTCTATGTTGCCGATGCTGGGAACAACCGCATTCAGAAATTTACTTCTGATGGAAAATTTGTTGCCGAGTGGGGACGGGCCGGAAGCGCGAAAGGCGAATTCGACCGTCCCATGCATTTAGCCGTCGGAGCTGACGGATTCATCTATGTGCCTGAATACGGCAACGACCGGGTGCAGGTGTTTAATTCCGACGGCAAATTTCAATTCATGATAGGCAAAAGTGGCAAAGGCGATGGCGAATTCGATGCCCCTGCAGGCCTGAATTTTGACTCAAATGGAAAGATTGTGTTGGCTGATTTTTATAATCACCGCATCCAGATATTTACCATGGGAGGAGAATTCCAACATAAATTTGGAGGCGAAGGCCACGAGTTCGGTCAGTTATACTATCCAACTGATATTGCGGTAGATGGACAGGGCAACATTCTGGTGGCAGATGCCTACAACCACCGCATCCAGATATTTAGTGCAAGCGGTGAGCCGCTAAACTCGTTCGGAAAAAAAGGTACGGAACCCGGCCAATTTGATGTTGCCAATGCCTTGGTGACTGACCATCAAAATCGAATTTTTGTGGTGGATTTCTACAATAACCGTATTCAAATTTTTGATAAGGGGGGAGAATTTCTTTACCAGTTGGGCTCGGCAGGAAAAGCAGATGGGCAATTCGAACACCCCACTGACATCGCAATTAGCGAAGAAGGTGAAATTTACGTAGCTGACTTTGGCAACAATCGAATACAAAAATTTAGATTAAATAAAAAATGAAAGAAAAAGCTGCCAGCATTTTGACGGGTTGTCTTCGCTTTTTTCAGCCGACCGTGCTGACGCTGCCTCTCGTGTTCAGCCTTCTCGGGTTAGGAAGTGCGTCTGTTACTACAATATTGGCACGCTACCGGCATGCTTTCTTAGTTCTTACTTTTTTTTCCTTAGGCTTTTCTTTTTATCTGAATTACCTTAAAGTGCACGCTCACTTTATGGGTTGGATCATTTTCCGGGTGAGCGTATTCATAGCTCTTTGCAATTGCTCATGGAAGTCATGAAAACCCGTAACGCTTTTATAATTTGAAAAGAGATCCCAGATGAAGATAACGGTTCATTTACTCGCCTTAATTATTGGTATTTTCTTCAATGCAGAAATTTGCGTCTCACAAGTAGCGGAGAAAGCTCAGTCAAAACCAGCAGATAACAAAAATGTCAATCGTTTAGCCATCAATTTTCAAGCAATCGATCTAAAAGGCAAGACTTTTAATGCCAACTCACTAAAAGGCAAAACCGTCTTGTTGGATATCTGGGCGGTCTGGTGTGCTCCTTGCATTGCCGCATTTCCAACTTTGAAGAAACTAAATCAAGATTTAAAAAAAGAAAACTTCGAAGTAGTAGGGGTCGCGGTCTATTCCGGCACCTATCAGGATGTGCGAAAATTTGTAGCAAAACATAACCTGGATTATAAAATCGTGGTCGGCGATGACGACATGGTGGAGAGATTTGGCGTCATCGGTTATCCGACTTACTATCTGATCGGTCCGGACGGCAAAATTCATAAAAAGTATGTGGGTGAGGCTAAGAATCTCTACTCGGAAGTAAAGAAAGAGGTTTTGCGATTACAACAGCATCGGAGGAGCAAATGAAACTAAAACTCACTACCGTGACCTTGGGTGTGATTGTTTTGGCAGCATTCGTGGGGGCTGCTCTGGACGTTGTAAGGCTTGCCTGGGAACCTGAGAAAGGCACTTCCGCCAGATACGCAGTTCGAAAAACTTACGAAACAGAGTTTTCAAAAATAACCTATGAATTTGACTCTGTGGTTCGTGTAGAGGCAATAGAAGATGGGAGGGTCGTTCTAGCAATAGAGAATTCAAGGCCTACTGTTACTTCTGACGCACCCACGGGCTGCGGAATTCAAGTCTATACCCCGACTATCAGAGCCACCTATTCACGGCAAGGCGAATATTTATTCACTGAAGAATTGAACTCCTCCTGGCCTGGACCTGGTCAAATGACAGCGAGTCAGGTCGTGAGGTTTGGTCATATGAATGCACTGGTTTTGCCTGACAAACCCATCAAAAAAGACGATTCGTGGGTTCACGCCGTGAATTCCAACTCTAACACTGGCGCCCTGGCAGCCAAGGGCACTTACAAATATCTAGGGACGGAAAGAATCGATAAATGGAACACGTATAAAATCTCATTTCAGTACGAAGAAAGCGGCGGCGAGGAATGGCAGCGCATGTCAGCGAGCGGCACCAAATGGATTTCCACAGAGGATGGAAGCATTGTTCAGGAAAAAGTCATCATTATCAACGCTCACATTGCGGTCCACTCAGTGCCGGTGGAAATTGAGCGCAAGAGGATTAACTAATTCATGACAAAAGTAAAATAACTAACCCATAACGAACCCTTAATCAAAGGAAAAGAGTATGAAAAGAAAACTTGTGCTATTACTCATCCTGAGTTTGACCTGTTCAGTGCTTTTTTCTTTTGCCGGGGAGCGAGGTGCTAAGCTTGCGACCACGGCGAACGATTTAAGTGGTGATGGGCAAAAGATTGTCGATTTTTTGTTGGACGACTGGGGGCAACGGATGCACTCCACCAGCATTTCGTTGGCCATGGAAAACCTTGGCATGAAGCCAAATGATGCCGTTCGGCTGGAAGTTGGTGAACATTTCAGGGCCCATACTGATTTAGCAAATAATCTAAAATGGTGGGGAACGAACAACTATATTCTGAGCAACGACGAAAAACTGATTGCTAAGTATCTGATCAACACCTACACCGATAAGAAGCGCATTCCTGAACTCAAGGAATTGAGCAAGGAAGTAGGTATCCCAGAGAGCGCTTTGAAAGGGCAACTAAACTTAATGGCTCAGGCTGGCCTTTTACAAGCGTCGAGTACTGAGAAATTGGGCTATGTGCTTGCCGATAAGTTTACTACGTGGGGTGGACCGTTCCGCTATAACTTTCACACCATAAGGCAAGAGGGTACTAAAGCCTTCGACGTATGGTGAGGTGTCGACTTCCTGCTGTTGGTCAACAGCTATGGAGACAAGAAGGTTAAAATTGAAGATTCTTGTGCGCACTGCAGTAAGAGAATCAATCTCACTATTGCAAAAGGTGAAATCACCTCTTTGAGTCCTGAGACTGTTTGGATTCAACAGGGGGGTGGCTGAGCGGTTGATAATCTCTTCTGGTCAGAAGAGCACTTGACTGATTGGCTGGATTCTCATCCAGAATACAAGAAATTAACGCATGCGACTATTGGAGACTTTTTAGAAAAAGTCAAATCGCAAAACCACTGAAAATAGTGGTGCGTTCTTTTTTTGATTGTAAAAGGGAGAGCCTGTTTTGTGCTCTCCTTTTTACAATAGTAGCTTCTTCAACGTAAGTACCCTATCCGTTCAAAACAATATTTAGTCGAGTTTGGACACTTGATGAAATGTAGAAACAGCTCTTTTGATGCCACCAGTGCATGGCCCGGTCATAATCAGACTCCAAAAAACTGGATCTGGACCCAAGCAGATAAGCAAAGCAAAGTTCAAGTTTGCACAAAAGAGGAATTTTTGCTATTTTTGAAAAAACAAACACGCCTCTTTTTTAAAAATGATTCGCAAACTCATCTCATCGCTCCAAAAGCCCTATCCACTCAATATTGATTTCAATCGAGTGCTGCCATTTATCCTCGCCTTTGGTTTTTTTATCAGCATATTCTTGATAATTTTCCAACCCTTTGGACTGAACAATTATCATAGTCCCGACAAAACTCTGCAACTCATTGGTATGGGATTTATTGTAACCATCCTGCTGTCTGTTAATCTACTTGCAATCCCTAAAATCATCTCGTCTGTATTTTCGGAGGACAGATGGAATATAGGCAGAGAAATCACCTGGAATATCTGGTTGTCTGTAACGACTATTCTGGGCAGCAGTTTTTATTGGGTGCTGGTAACCGGACAGACGGTTTCGGCAGCCTATATTTATCGTGCTTCCCTTAACAGCCTCGTATTCACACTTTTTCTAACGCCAATCAGTGTGCTCTGTGTTATGAGCAACTACATTCGATCGTTGAAAAGAAAATTAGAACGGGCGGAAGAAGTCACACGAAATCTGCAATCTTCTCAAACAAAATCCTTCACTCATCCATTAGAATTGCTTTCAGAAACTGGTAAAGAAAAATTAAAGATGCCGGTGGACAAACTCCTATTCATCCAATCCTGCGACAATTATGCCAATGTTGTCAGGCAAAAGAACGGCAGCACAACAGAAAAATTGCTTCGTTCGAGTCTAAAAAATATTGAGGAGCAGATCACATTTACCATTTGTCGTGCGGTGTCACCGATCTTTCATTGTGAATTTGTCCCTGGTTCGGGCCATAACCGGCAATTCCAGAAACTACACTCTTTCTTTAAAAAACTATCATACCCCCATTCCCGTCTCCCGTGAATCCGAGAAACAGGTATTGGAACTGCTGGAAAAACTAAGCAATTAACGCAAAGAAAATTGCTTCACCTGTCTGTTTATCCCAAAATCCGTCAGAAAATCCCTCCTTATTGTGAGATTAGCAACTATTTGCATTAACTTTCGAAAACTTCACGAAGAATACTTCTAAATTAAAAACGGAGGGTCTCATGTCTACAGAAACACAATTTGAGCAACCGGGGAGTCTGTCAAGCCCCGGACCAATCGGGCGACTGGTGCGACTGGCTTTAGGGCTGTGGATTACATACGCCTTTTTTCAGTTTATGGATATTGGTTTTCTGGATGCGCAAATAGCCGATCGTTTTTTTTCCTGGCGGGCGCCAACCCACCCATCTTTCTGGCTGTCCGTGGCGATCTTCTTCTGGGTATTTCCTTATGTGGTCAATATTGGCTTTAGTCGAAACTGGCGTCGGAAAGCACAATGGTTCCTGGTGGGGGCAGTGGTTGTAGCGGCAGCCGCTGGTTATGCGCTGGCAGGCAGTCTCTGGTCGCCAGCCATGGGCTGGCTGATATTGATCTGGTTGCTTTACGTGACAGCACATCTCGGGGTTTCATTCTTACTTGCCGCGATTCTCGGTACACCGGGCTGCGAGATGCGGGCCTTTCATCATTTGTGGACGATTCTCACCGGGGAAAAAACCAAAGAGCATTATTGCTCCGGTTTTCTCGATAGAATCGACAAATGGGAGACAAATCGTACAAAGAAAATTAAAGGGAAGGTATCAATATGAATCAAGAAAAAAATGCTCAATTTTGGGGTGTCCTCATTCTCTCACTGGGGGTACTCCTGCTTCTGCAGACTTTAGAACTCATCCCATGGAAGTTCTGGGAGTTTTTTGGACCTGCACTATTGATTATCTGGGGTATTGCAATTCTGAGAAATCCGGACTCGTTTGTTTGGTGCTGTTGTTTTCCATATCGCAAGAGCCCGACAAGAAAATAGATAAAGTATTTCAATAATTTTTTTGATCGCCGGGGAACCCGCCGAAGTCGGCAAATAATCGGGGTTGGCATAAGGCCTCCCGGAGATTCGGAACCTCCGGGAGCTGACCGATAATTAACTAACATTTTTCACTTCGCAAGTACGTTATTCTGAAAGCGAAGTACTGAATGTGTGCCCTCAGCCAACCGTATTTGGCGCGAAGAATCTGGAGGCGTTGCAGATTCTTCGCACGATGATTTGTTGCAGAAATGAAAAACTGTGCGTCTTGTGCTCATAATGACATCTAAGTCGTTGTTTAGATGATGGATACGCAAGTGAGAAATGTTATTAATTAATTTACTGCAAGCAGCGAAGCTTTCTTGACAAGCTTCACAAACTCGGTTCTGTATCCTTCCGTGTCCTGCCCTTTTGCATTCTTGGCTTAGCTCCAAGACATTTTCATAAGAAGGCTGACTCTCGAATTCCGAATCCCGCAGCAACATGCCGAATTCAGCCGTCGTAGCCGAGAACTTGAAATTATCCGAACTTGTCGTCAGTTTTGTGGCCTTGTCTTTAAACGACCGTCGAGAGCCGGCATTTGTCTTCCTTAAGGTCTTTGCAGCAACAAAATTACAATGAAAACCCGGCAGCCCGGTGGCCTCAGCCACCGGCCTGTCCCGCCTTTATGTTGGGGAAATGGTGCCCACCCCATTTGCAGAGGCCACTGGTTTTCCCGGGAGTGGACAAAAAATAAGTGACATTCAGTAATGCTGTGAGAAGTCGACTTGACTTTAAATCTGCCCTAAGTTACATTGCCGTCATATCCATGGTTAGCAGATCTCAAAAAATATTGAGGTGACTTAAATGATCAAGATTCTCATCAATGATTGCTTCAAAAAGTATTTGCTCAATCAACCATCCGATTACCGCAAAAAAGTGCGGCAGAAGTTTGAATATTTAGAAATCGGGTACTGGGAAGGCGGCCTGAATGTCAAAAAGCTCAAGAGCCTGGCAGGGAACAAGGCCGTCTTTGAGGCCAGACTTGACCGGTCAAACCGGATTCTTTTCACTTTGGGCAACGATAAAGAAAATGGCGCTTCAAACCTGTTGGTCTATGTCTGGGGCATCGTTGCTCATGATGCGGTAAGTCATAAAAGTACAAACATCCTCCCTGCCAATGTTCCCTTCCTGCAATTTAAACCGTACCAGAAGGAATCCATGGACGAGATTCTTCTGGAAGATCTAAGTGATAGCTATTTCACTCAGGAAAGCATTACTCAGAAAATCTCCGATGATTCGGCCAGCCAGAGATGGCATTGCTTAGACGAAGAGAATTGGCAGCGTATTCAATCTTACCAACAGGACGAATTGCAGTTGCAGCTTTACCTGACACCGGAGCAGCAGGAGGTTTTGGCCAGACCTTTGCCGCTCCTGGTCTCGGGTACGGCTGGCAGCGGCAAAACCACCCTCGGCATCTACTACTTGTTGAAATTACCGCTGGCGAAAGAGAAGAAACTGTTCATCACTTACAACCGCTACTTAAGAGATACTGCCCGGACACTGTACCAGGGTTTATTGAATGCCAGCCCGTTAAAAAACGAATATTTTCCCCCCGATTTTTTTACCTTCAAGGAGTATTGTCTGGAGGTCGCCGACAAGTACCACAAAAATTTTCCGCCAGAAAAGGAAGTCCATTTCGAGAGGTTCAATGAAATAGTTTTGTCCAACAGCCAGGCGCGGCGGTACGACACCCCTTTAATCTGGGAAGAAATCCGTTCCATCATCAAGGGAGCGCTGCCGCACATCAATATCAACATTCTGAAAAATGCCCCGGAGCGCTTAAAAAACAAGCCGGTTTCGCCCACCTTCTTGAGTGCGCTTCAACAACAATTCCTGACGTTCGCCCGGTTAAAATCCCTGGAAAAGGTGGAAAAATTTGTTCAAAAATATTTGCATGCCGATCTCAAAACTTTTTCCAGGAATCTCAAATACTACATTGAAGAACAAGGCGATCGAGTGTTAACTGTCCTTGATCGAACCTTGAATCTCTTGTTGAAAGAAAGGGAATTGACGCAGAAAAAATATCTCTCCTTTGTCGATTATGAAGCGATGGGAAAGAAGAAGGCACCCAATTTTCCTCTCGATCGTCAGCGCCTGTACCACGTATTCGAATGGTATCAGGACAAACTCGACCGTGAGGGGTTGTGGGATGAATTGGATCTGGCCAGAGAGGTGACGAATTTATTGAGCGAACACGATTCGGACACGCACCGCTATGACCTGGTGGTCTGCGACGAGGTGCAAGATTTAACGGATGTGCAGCATGAACTGCTTTTTTATATCGCCCGTAATCCAATAAACCTCCTATTGAGCGGGGACACCAAACAAATTGTTAATCCCAGCGGATTTCGATGGGAAGAATTGAAACGACATTTTTATGAGCGAGAACTGAAAATCCCGCAGCTTCATTTCTTAAACTTGAATTTCAGAAGTTCCGGAAGCATTGTGCAATTGTCGAATGTTCTTTTGGATCTGAAGGCCGGGCTGCTGGGAAGCCGGGCCGAAGAGTTGAAAGAGGACTGGAAATATAAAGGGCGTCCGCCGGTGGTGGTTCAGAATTTATCTCAACAGAGAATGCTGGAAAATATTCGCAGCACCGGCGCAAAAAAAACCATTCTGGTTCGAACCGAAAAAGAGAAAATTCAACTGAAAAAATCTCTGGAAACGGAACTCATTTTTACCATCACTGAGGCCAAAGGGCTGGAATTCGAGACGGTGTTGCTCTGGAAATTTGGCAGCGATATCCGCACAAAGGATGTCTGGAAGGTCATTTTAACTGAATCAAACCGCGACATTCATCAGGCAAAGATCAAACATGAAATCAACCTGCTTTACGTGGCCATTACTCGGACTCAGAAAGATTTGTTGATTTATGACGGTGACCAATCGTCGCTGATTTGGCGCAGCGAGCCTATTCGAGATAAAGTCTATGCCACCGATGATCTGAACTACATTGGCAGCATTTGGAATGTCATTTCCACCCCCGAAGAGTGGCTGGAACAGGGACATTACTTTTTTGAGCGTGACTATTTCAAAGCCGCTATGGAGTGTTACAAGAATGCTGGGGAAGACAACCTGATCTTAAAAGCCACAGCCTATGACGCCGAAAAGCGGCAGGATTTTAAGGTCGCAGCCGCCAGCTTTGAACGGATTGGAGAATTAGAAAAAGCGGCCTTTTATTACGAGAAAAATGAAAACTACGATCAGGCGTTCCGGTTATGGCAGAAATTGAAAAACAAGCAAAACGCGTTCCGGTGTCATTTAAAAATATTAGAACAAGAAGGCCGTTTTGGAGAGCTGGCAGATATTTATTTATCACGGAAGGCGTATCGGGAAGCCCTTGAGTTTCTGGTTAAGGCGGAGAAATATGATGAAGCCGCAGAGGTAAGTCTCAAGCGGCTTAACGATAAACAACAAGCCGCACTCTATTATGAGAAGGCAGGTCTGCATAAGGAATCCGCTGCCCTTTACCAGAAAATTAAAGACTTTGAGAAAGCCGCAGCGCTATATGAAACAGCCAAGGATTTTGACAATGCCAAAAAGCTGTGGCAACGCCTGAAACGGGATGATCGTCTGATCTCAATCTATTCTCAAACCGAGGATTATGCCAATCTGCTGAAAATATACGAGAAAGTCAGAGATTTCGATAACGCCGTCAAAATTTTGAAGCGGTTACCGGATACAGCGGATTTATTTTCTGAGGCACAGGATTTTTATGAGAAGAGAAAATATTTTCCCGCATTAATCAGATTCGTTGTCATGAACGATCATTTGGGTACCGCTGAGAGTTATTTTAAACTGAAGAATTTTGCCGGTGCGGCCCGGTCTTACGAGTTAGCTGCGGATCATTACAACGCCGCTAAGGCCTACCAGAAGTCGAAAGACTTTCAAGCATCACTGGTAAACTACCTGAAATCTGAAGAAGATAAGCAGAATCATTTTGTTGGTGCCAGGCGGGTGGCAAGGCATGTCCTTTTTGGAAAAGTCAGCGAAATTGGCCAGAAATTTCTGCACCAGAAACAATATGAATCCGCCGAATTTTGCTTCTCATTCGCCAATGATAATGTTCGGGCGGGAGTCTGTGCTATGGAAAGTGAACAAAAGGAGAAAGCGCTACAGTATTGGCAAAAATGCCTACGAAATCGCAAAATGCTGGAAGAGATCGCTGGATATTGTCTCCGCCAAGGTCAACTGAAAGTGGGGGCAGAGTTTATTTTGAGTCACCTACTTTATACCTATACTTTATCCGGATATGATTATGAGTACCAGCTTAAGACAGAATCTCCTTTGATCATTCTGATGGATAGGTATTTTGCGAGTCATCCCAGTGATGAAGAGATGTTCAAATGGGCTCAAATTCTGGAGCGGCTGGGCTTTTCAGAGTACCTTGAAGAAAAAAAAATGTTGTATCTGGAGAAAAGCCGGCATTATAATTATTACTTCGATTATCTAAAAGACCTTACCTTTTATGATCGGGAATATTGGGCGCACTTGAAAACAAAATTTAAACGCGAGTACAAGGAATTAGTCAAAGACATATCTGAGGTGTCTGCCATCAAACTCTTTTTTCTGGGGAAGGTTGAAGACTTTAATCGGGTATTAGAGCAGTTAGAATTGACAGAAAACAACTATGAGATTTTCGCCGAATCGGACCATAATGAAAAAGCCCTTGATATGTTGATGAGAGAGGGGCGCATTCATGATGCGAAAATGATTTTGGTTGACAGAGAAGAGTTCTTAAAACTGGCGCAGTTATTTGAGCGATATGGGTTCATCGATGACGCCGCGCACTACTATGGCGTCGCAGGGCAGCATGAAAAATCAGCCCCAATGTTTGAGAAAATTGAAAGATTCAGTAAAGCGGGGGAGGCCTATTACAAAACGAGTCATTATGAAAAGGCGCTGGAGATGTACCTGAAAACTGATAAAAATAAAGCAAAGATTGCTCAGATTTATGAGAAACTCGGAGAGTACGCCAAAGCTGCGGAAATTTGGAAAGAGCTTGGTAAGCCAAGGAAATATCAGAAGTGTATGGCGCAGTTGAACAGCATGAAGCTTTGATGCGAGAAGCACGAAATGGCCTACAAGGTGAGTGTTTAGCCATAT
>SMVB01271005.1_pt1 | contig 11070 bp, 6 predicted proteins | sample 2456461 | NCBI WGS metagenome assembly SMVB01 (sample SAMN11095934, study PRJNA526329) | marine sediment metagenome | biome: Marine sediment; feature: Surficial sediment; material: Deep marine sediment; isolation source: Hadal surficial sediment | place: Pacific Ocean | collected 2014-05 | depth 0-1...
AATCTTGATATTGGCTTTACCAACCGGATCCGGCGGTTGCGCTGTGATGGTTATGTCGCGAAATTGCATCTTGCACTGAATGCGTTGCCGGAATTCGACGGCTTGAAGAATCCCGATGGCCGAATGATCATTGCTCCGGACATGGACACCATCGAGTTTGCGTTCGATGACGCGAAATACGGCGAATGCTCGACGCAACCGGTGATCGAGTTAGTCATTCCCAGCGTACACGATGCGTCACTGGCGCCCGCCGGACAACATGTTTTGTCGGCGCATGTTATGTACGTGCCGTATCGGCTGAAGGGGGGGTGGGACGGTCAGGCAAGCGATGCGCTCTGCGAGCGAGTAATCGACACGATTGCTCGATATGCGCCGCGTCTGCGCGAACATATCATTCACAGGGAATTGTTGACACCTGCTGACCTCGAGCAAACCTGCCGCGTAACGGGCGGTCACTGGCATCACACCGAACTTGCGATGGATCAGCTACTGATGATGCGACCGACCTATGAAGCAGCGCAATACACCACGCCGATACCCGGCCTGTATCTTTGTGGCGCAGGTTGTCATCCGGGCGGCGGCATCATGGGCGGGCCGGGCCACAACGCCGCGCGTGAGATTCTGCGATGAAAGACTACGACGCGATTATTATCGGCGCGGGTCACAACGGCCTGACGAATGCGGCCTACCTGGCAAAGGCCGGGCTGCGCGTCGTCGTGGTAGAGAAGAACGACTATATAGGCGGAGCCGCAGTATCGCGCGAAATGCACCAGGGCTGGATTTACTCGAGTTGTTCCTACGTCTGCAGCATGATGCGGCAAGTACTGCACCGCGACCTCGACCTGAGCCGACATGGCCTGCTGCTGGTGCCGTATCTCGGCACGGTTAATTTCGGCGATGACGGCGAAACATTACTTGCCTACCATGATGAGGAAGCCGCACACCTTGAGTTGAAACGACATTCGCCACACGATGCCGATGCAATGCATCGCTTCCAGACCGATCTGGCGAGATACGCGCAGCTCATACGCAAGACACTGTTGCGTACGCCACCTGATCCGACTACGTTCCGGCCACGTGATATTCGTGAACTGTTGTTTCTTGCCAAGCAATTCTGGGCATTGGGCGAGCACGAGATCTACGAGTACGTCCGTTTTTTCACGATGAGCGCCGCCGAGTATCTGGACGACTATTTCGAGAACGATATGATCAAGGCGGCCATGGCCAGCCCGGGCATTATCGGTACGGCGCTCGGCGTTTACTCACCCGGGTCGGCCTACATCTTGCTGCATCATGTCATGGGCGATGTCGATGGCAGCATCGGTGCGTGGGGTCTCGCGCGGGGCGGCATGGGGGCTATCTCGAACGCGATTGCCGGGGCATTGCGACAACATGGCGGTGAGATTCGGACCCATGCAGGCGTGCAAAAGGTGCTGGTAGAGCATCGTAAAGCAGTCGGCGTGGTGCTCGAAAATGGCGACGAGATACGGGCGCGAATCGTGGTATCCAATCTGGATGCCAAGAGAACATTCACCAAGATAATGGACAGAGCGGATTTGCCGCCCGGTATTTATGAGAAGGCAAAGAACTTCAAGATTCGCGGCTCCTCGGGCAAGGTCAATATTGCATTGTCCGGGCTGCCGAAATTCACAGGCGTACCCGACAATCGGTACATCAACCGGGGTGGGCAGGGTTTTACCGGTTCTCTGGAAACGATGGAACGTGCCTACGACTGCTGGAAGCACGGCCGCTGGTCTGACGACCCGTTCGTGGAGTCGGTTATACCATCGGCCTGGGATCCGACCGTTGCGCCGCCCGGCAAGCACTGGATGTCGAACTTCGTCCAATATTGTCCGTCCAAACTGGCTGATGGACCCTGGACGCCGGAGAAGCGGGATCAGTTCGGCCAGGCCGTGATCGACAAGATCGAGCGATACAGCCCCGGCTTCAAAGATCTGATCGTCCATATGGAAGTTCGTACGCCACATGAAATCGAGGCGGAGATCGGATTGACGGAGGGCAATATCTTCCAGGGAGAATTGACTATCGACCAGTTGTTGTTCAACCGACCGTTCCCCGGTTATGCGCAATATCGGATGCCGGTCAGGAATCTGTATATGTGCGGCTCGTCAACGCATCCGGGCGGTGGGGTATCGGCCATCTGCGGCGCAAATGCGGCCCGCGAGATACTGATGGATTTGAAACGTCCCAATACCGTTCCCGAAGACGATTGTTTGGACGAATAGCCAATGAACATGAATGACCCGTATGCCGGCGAACGACTGAAGGAGTCCCCTTTCCATCCCCGCGAAGATGCGCTCAATATTCGTAACGCCTGGGGCGCCTGGAATGGCTATAAATTCGCTGAGTATTACTACGATGCGGAATACGAATATTTTTGTGTGCGCAATACCTGCGCCACCTACAACATTTGCCCGATGCAGAAATACCATATCAGCGGCCGCGACGCCGAGGCCATGTTGAATCGCATGGTGACCCGGGATATTGTGAAACAACCGCTTAATCGCGTGGCCTATGTGCTTTGGTGTACAGATGAGGGTCGCATGATCGATGACGGGACTATTTTCAAATTGGCCAGCGACAAATTCATGTTGACCTGCGGAAGCCCCTGCAGTGCCTGGCTGGAGAAGAGCGTCTTTGGCTTCGACGATGTGACGGTCACCGATGTGTCAGATGAGATTGCGGCGCTTTCCCTGCAGGGACCAACGTCATGTGCGGTGTTGAAAAAAATGGGTCTGGATGGTATCGAGACAGCCAAGGCGTTCGACATTATGCGCTTTCCGTTTCACGGCGATACCCTGATGGTCTCGCGCACCGGTTTTACCGGCGATCTGGGCTACGAACTCTGGATTGCGCCGGAACTCGCGCTCGATCTCTGGGATGAGTTATATGCAGCAGGCTCGGACTATGGCATACAGCCGTATGGCGAGGCGGCGACTAACATGGCCCGGCTCGAGGCGGCATTTATCATGCCCGGGATGGAATTTAACGAAGCGCTCAAGACCATTCACTTCGAACATGACCAGACACCGTTTGAATTGAGCCTCGGCTGGCTCGTTGATTTCAGCAAGCCACATTTCAGTGGCCGGAATGCGCTGTTGAAGGAGAAAAAACGCGGCCCGATATATACCCTGACCAAACTCGACATCGAGGGCAACAAGCCGGCCGAGGGCTCCTACATCTACGGGAACACACGTTGTACCCGGGAAATCGGTTATGTCACCTCGGCGATGTGGTCGCCGGCCGTCAAAGCCAATATTGCGCTGGCCATGATCAGGACAGAGTGCCTGCAGGGTGATCTATGGGCAGAAATCTACTACGAGAAGGAACTGCGGCAATACCACAAAGTGGCCAGATGCACGGTCAGGAAAAAGCCTTTCTGGGCGCCTGCTCGCGCACGTGCAACACCGCCGCCGGATTTTTGACCGCCGTGCATCCCAGCCGAGCGAGCCATTGATTTGCCGTCAGACAGCCACCCGCGTCGATTCGGCATGACATCGTCCGGGCCCTGCGATAGGATATAAAATCGATTTGATTCTGCTGGGGTCGGTGATGCACGCAGCAAGATTTGTAGATAGTTACTTTGATGCCTGGAACCACGGCGATTCTCGGGGTGTGGCCGAACATCTCGCTGCTGACGGCATTTACCGCGATATTCCGGAAAACCTGCAGCGCTCGCACGACGAACTGATCACCAGTTTAAGCGCTTTTTTTTCCCATGACCGACATCAGTATGAGTTGATCGGGGATGTTCTTACCGGCAAAGATTCCATCGCGTTCCAGTATCGCGTGTCATCATGCGACGATGTCGATGGGCTGGCAGGCGCCTATTACGGTGCGGAGTTCATGACCCTCAGTGGCGACGCGGCCATTACAATTACCGACTATTACAATATTCCCGGAATGGTGCGTCCCGAGAGCGTGGCCCGCGAAGCGGCGGGTCGTTCACTGAAGCGCAAGTATGCCAAGTCAGGGTTGAACGCCGAGCAAATCGAAGCGTTCAAATACCGTCTCGAATCCGTAATGCAGGCAGAAAAGTTATTCCTCAGGCCCGACCTGACACTACCAAAACTTGCGGCGGTTCTGGATTGCTCGGTTAATCACTTGTCGCAAGTTATCAATTCAGGATTTGGCATGAGCTTCTTTCGCTACTTGAATCATTACAGAATCGAATACGCCAAAAATCTGCTTGGCGAATACGACGGCCATAATGGTGCGATACTGAATGTTGCATTCGCGGCCGGCTTTAATTCCAATTCAGCGTTTTATGCGGCCTTCAAGAAATGCATCGGGCAAACGCCGGCTCAATTTCGCCGGGCCCGGTTAAGAAAATCGCAGCGCTAGCGTTCTGACCGGCTGATACCGGTTCCTTCGGTTATTGGATATCCAGCAGCTCGACCTCGAACATCAGAGTTGCGTTCGGCGGAATGGCGTCGCCTGCACCGCGCGCGCCGTAGCCCATGTCGGGCGGAATGATGAGAATGCGTTTGCCGCCGATCTGCATGCCGGCAAAACCTTCGTCCCAGCCGCGGATCACCCGGCCCGTGCCGAGCGGGAACGAGAACGGTTCGCCGCGATCGACCGAACTGTCGAATTTCTCACCCTTGTTATCGGGCTGGCCCGGGTCGTAGAGCCAACCGGTGTAATGGACTATGACCTTCTGTCCCGCTTCGGCCGTCGGCCCGTCACCGTTGACGACATCGGTGATTTGCAGCTCGGTCGGCCCCGAAGCGGCGGTGTTTTCTGACATTTCCGTGTTTCCTTGTTGCTGACAGGCCGTGACGAGCAGAATGCCCAGCAGGCCGACGATTGTTGGGGTGATTTTGGTGAGGGCTTGCAGGATCATGGCGGGTCTTCCTTGCCGTGCGTTCGTGCCGGCTGCGCATGATGCCACGATGGCGGAGCTAAAGGGTGCTTTTCCTGCCGCAACGCGACGGACGCTACTGGTTCGTCGGTCGATGAATGTCCTGCAACCGGAATCAGGTTCCGGCACCCAGCGAATCGTGCGAAAATCTGCGCCTGCAAACGGGCGGCAGGTTGTTAGCCTGCCCGGTTATGGCAATGCGGGTACTGGAATGATGATGGATTTCGATTTCAATTTAGGTGATGACATTGACTTGTTGCGTGAGTCAGTGGAGCGGTTCTGCGCCGCGCGGATCGCCCCGCGCGCCGCCGAAATTGATCGCACGAACTGTTTCCCGCGCGACCTGTGGCCCGATCTCGGCGAGCTCGGCCTGCTGGGCATCACGGCGGACCTGCAATTCGGCGGCGCGGGGCTCAGCTACCTCGCGCACGTCGTTGCTGTGGAAGAGATCAGTCGCGCTTCTGCCTCCGTCGGGCTTTCCTACGCGGCGCATTCGAACCTGTGCGTAAACCAGATCAATCTCTGGGGCACGGATGAGCAGAAACGCAAATACCTGCCACCGCTCATTTCCGGCGAGCACCTCGGCGCGCTGGCGATGAGTGAGACAGGCGCCGGGTCGGATGTCATGGGCATGCGGATGCGCGCGGTTCGTGTTGGTGACAATTACGTTCTGAATGGTTCCAAGATGTGGATTACCAACGGGCCCGAGGCGGACACACTGGTCGTCTATGCCGTGACGGATCCGGAGGCCGGCTCGCAAGGCGTCACGGCATTCATCATCGAGAAGGACATGGCCGGTTTTTCGACGGCGCAGAAACTCGACAAGCTGGGCATGCGGGGTTCGGATACCTGCGAGCTGGTGTTCGACAATTGCGAGGTTCCGGCGGCCAATGTCCTGCACGCGGAAGGCAAAGGTGTCCGGGTCTTGATGAGGGGGCTGGACTACGAGCGCGTGGTCCTCGCCGGCGGGCCGCTGGGGATCATGCGCAGCTGCATGGACATCGTGATGCCGTACATACATGAGCGTCACCAGTTCGGCCAGGCGATCGGCACCTTTCAGCTAATGCAGGGCAAGGTCGCCGACATGTATGCGGCCATGAACAGTTCACGCGCCTATGTCTATGCCGTGGCCAGGGCTTGCGATCGAAACCGGACCACTCGTTTCGATGCGGCGGCCTGCATCCTGCTCGCGTCAGAGCGCGCGACCGAGATGGCGCTGCAGGCTATCCAGGCTCTGGGCGGCAATGGTTATACAAATGAGTACCCGGCCGGGCGCCTGCTGCGCGACGCCAAGCTTTACGAGATCGGCGCAGGCACCAGCGAGATCCGCCGCCTGCTCATCGGTCGTGAACTCTATGCAGCGAGCCAATAACGCGACTCGGGAGCCGATCGCCAATGCCTGATTACAAATCAAAGATTGACCCGACGGCTACGGAGTTTCAGCAAAATGATGCGAGCAACCGCGCGCTGGCCGAGGATCTGCAGCGCGTCGTCGCCGCGGCCCGGGCCGGCGGGCCGGCCCATGCCCGCGAGAAGCATGTGGATCGCGGCAAGCTCCTGCCGCGGGATCGTGTGCGCAAGCTGCTGGATGCGGATTCCGCGTTTCTCGAATTCGGCGCGCTCGCGGCCCATGGTGTGTACGATGACGAACTCCCCGGCGCCGGCCTGATCTGCGGCATCGGCTGCATTCACGGCATCGAGTGCATGATCGTTGCCAATGATGCGACAGTGCGTGCCGGCACCTATTACCCGTTGACCGTAAAAAAACATCTCCGCGCGCAGGAGATTGCACTCGAAAACCATTTGCCCTGTGTCTACCTCGTCGACTCCGGCGGCGCGTACCTGCCTATGCAGGATGAGGTTTTCCCGGATCGCGATCATTTTGGCCGTATTTTCTACAACCAGGCCCAGCTTTCGGCGCGGAATATTCCGCAGATCGCGGTGGTCATGGGTTCGTGCACGGCGGGTGGCGCCTACGTTCCGGCGATGTGCGACGAGACCATCATCGTGAAAAATCAGGGTACGATTTTCCTTGCCGGGCCGCCGTTGGTCAAAGCCGCGACCCGTGAGGAAGTCGATGCCGAGACGCTCGGCGGCGCCGAAATGCACACGCGGGTGTCGGGCGTCGCCGACCACCTCGCCGACGATGACGAGCATGCGCTGTCGATTGCGCGCGGCATCGTCGTCAGGCTGAATTGCAGCAGTCAGGCCTCGATCGAGCAGCAATCGATCGAGGAGCCGGCATACCCGGCGGAGGAAATTTACGGCATCGTGCCGCGCGACATGCGTTTCCAGTATGATGTCAGGGAATTGATCGTGCGTATTGTTGACGGCTCGAAGTTCGACGAATTCAAGGCGTTGTTCGCGCCAACCCTGGTCTGCGGTTTCGCGCGTCTGTGGGGCTATACGGTCGGTATCGTCGCGAATAACGGCATTTTGTTTTCCACGTCGGCGCAGAAAGGTACGCACTTCATTCAGTTGTGCAATCGGCGTGGGATACCGTTGATTTTTTTACAAAACACCATGGGGTTCATGGTCGGCAGCCAGGCTGAGCGCGGCGGCATTGCGAAGGACGGGGCCAAGCTGGTGACCGCGGTATCGTGTGTTCGCGTGCCGAAATTTACGGTCATCATCGGGGGCTCGTTCGGCGCCGGCAATTACGGGATGTGCGGTCGGGCGTATGGCCCGCGCCAGCTCTGGATGTGGCCGAATGCTCGCATTGCGGTCATGGGTGGGGAGCAGGCCGGAATGGTGCTGGCCTCGGTACGCCGCCGTTCGCTCGAGGCGCGCGGGGAGTCATGGTCTGCAGACGAGGAACGCCACTTTACCGAACAGATGCTGATCGATTACGACCTTCAGAGCCAGCCCTATTACGCGAGCGCAAGACTTTGGGATGACGGGATCATCGACCCCGTTGACACCCGGCGCGTTTTAGGCCTGGGGTTATCCGCAGCGCGCAACGCCCCCCTGCCTGACGAATTGCCATTTGGCGTGTTTCGTATGTGACAAGAGTTCAGCGCGGCTGATCATCGTGCTGATGTCGGCTCATTCAATGGAGCGTAGTCCCTGTGATGCTTCCGGAAGCCGGCGGCGACCGCGATCCGGGGGTGGGCGCGCACCATCACCTGCCAGCGTTTGAATCGGTGCGCTGTAGTGCACGAGGAAATCGATGCCGGTCAGATCGCGGGTCAGGTCGATGACCTGGGACAGGTCGAGTGTCGGGAAGGAGCCACAGGCCTCGCCCGGGTCACAGATGAAAAAGTTGTTGTTTGCATCGGTGCCCGCGATCAGCAAGTAGTCGCCGCGGCCGACGCCGGTGAATTGATACTCATAGGCAGTACCATTGAAGTCCGCCTCGGTACCGAACACGCTATCGCCCGTTTCGGGATCGATCAACACGATATAGAGGTGTCCGACATCGCCGCCGGTCAGGGTACTGCCGACGGTCATGATGATCGGGATCTGAATGTTATTCACCGACGAGCTCACGGAAATCGTATCGGTGTGAGTCCCGTCGACGAGACCGTTACGATCAATCGTGACGAGGTAAGTGCCGAGCTTGTTCCCGTCGACGTTGATTTCGGTGACGTTGGCCCACGGCTGTGTCGTGCCGACCGAGCCGATGGTTAGCATGCCGCCGCCGGTGTTGCGGAGTTGTATTTCGATGGTGCTTGTGGCGGCGGCGAAGTTCAGCGACGCCGGTGTTGCCGCGAGCATCGGATTGTCGCTCGGCGGAGTGCCGCTGAGCGACAATGCGGCGACAACCGATTTTTGCGCATTCAGCAAGCCCCAGCCGTACAGGTCATCGCGCCCCGCCGCTCCGATGTCGTCAGTCATAGCGCCGCTCGTCAGCAGTTGATCGATTTGCGTCGGTGTCAGGCTTGCATTGGCGGATTTCATCAGCGCGATAACGCCAGCGACGTGTGGTGCCGCCATCGATGTGCCACTCAGGAACCGGAACTCGTACTCGAGCGGCCCGGACGCATCGTTCGCGTGCGTGCTGAGCACACCGTCGGCGAAACCGTCACCATTGACGTCCGTGCTGTTGTCCCCGCCGGGTGCCGCGATGTCCACGAAGGCACCGAAACTCGAGTAGGGCGCGCGCGTTCTGCGTGGCCCGACGGCACTGACGGAGATGACGCCGTCATACGAAGCGGGGTATGAAAGCTGGCTGCTCGACTCGTTTCCGGCCGCCGCGACGACGACCAGGCCGGCGGCACGCACGGCGCTGACTGCGGCCTGCTCCGCGCTGCTGAAGCCCGGCCCGCCGAGACTCAGGTTGATGATGTCAGCCGGTGGATTCGCGGTCAGGCCGGACGCATTGCCGAGCCCGGCCGCATAGCGCATCGCTTCGATCTGGTCAGCCACCGCGCAGCCGAATACACCGCATACCCGCAAGGGCATGAGGCGCACATTCCATGCGACGCCGGCAACACCGGCGTTGTTGTTGGTGGTTGCGCCGACCGTGCCGGCGACGTGTGTGCCGTGAAAGATGCTCCCCGCGCCACCGGAGCCCGGGTCGGTCGGGTCGGGGTCGATGCCGGTGGCGTCCGCCGCGTTAGCGGGATCGCTGACGAAGTCATACCCGGCCACGAGCCGGGCCTGCAGGTCTGGATGGTTGGGCAGGATTCCGGAATCGATCACGGCGACGGTTACGTCGGCCGAGCCGGTCTCCAGTTCCCAGGCGGCCGGCAGGTTGATCAGCGGATAATGCCACTGGAACGGGTACGCCGTATCGTTTGGCGTCACGAACAGTTGCCGCATGAAGTTTGGCTCTGCAAACTCGACTTCCGGACTTTGTGCGAGCTTCTTAATGGCCATCAGCGTGGCCCATTTTACGTGGTCCCCGGGGCTCCGGAACCGCAACTCGACCGGGGTCGCCGGTGCGCCGGCCCCTGCCGTTGATGCGATTGCCGACGGCATGTCGATGTCGACCAGCAGCATGCGGTCGGACAGGTCTCTTCTGATCTGCAGGCCACGGGCAGCGAGTGTGCTTGCCGGCCAATCGGCCTGCCGTTGCATGGCCGGATTTGCACGCAATCGAACGATTGCCTCGCCAGGCACGAAGTCGTTCGACAGCCGCATGGTGCTGCCGGCGACTGCTATTTGCGGCTGGCCGATAATCAGATTGTAGTTCGACGCACCGCTTTGTGCCGTGACACGCACGAAGTAGTCACCGTCACCCGGAACCTGCAGCGATTCGACTTGCGTCGTGCCGAGGGAACTGTCGGCGAGCACTTGTGTATCGTCGTACAGATAGAGATCGAGATCGGCGACGACCGGATCAGCGATAACCAGCGTGATCAACTCGCCATCGATCAGGCTGATACGGAAGTAATCATCGATATCCCCGGTCGTGAACGAACGCCCCGTCGGATCGCCGGTGCCTGCCAGGTTGACGAATCCGCCGACGCTGATCGGGTTGGGGATCGTTTGCGCCGCCGCGAACGTATCGTTCGGAACAAACGGTGAATTCGAGTCGTTGACGTCACTTTCGGTAATATTTCCGATCGGCGCGCTGATGGTTCCACTCAGCGAGGCCACCGCGGACAGCAGTCTGATTGTGACCTCATCGGTATCGGTTGCCCCGAAATCGTCGATGACGGTCAGAAAGAACCGCTTGTCGATGTCGCTCTGGATGCTTGGCACGACGAAGGTCGTGACCGCCTGGCCCGGGTTTGCGATGCTGACCACGGGATTGCCGCTGTCCTGTCGCCAGTCATAGGTCAGATTCGGCCCGTCAGGATCGCTGCTCCCGGAACCGTCGAGGGTGACGACCGCCAGCGCCTCGGCCATCTGGTCCGCGCCGGCATCGGCGACGGGCAGACTGTTCGCGAACGGCCGGACCGTGATGTTGACCGAGCGCGACCGGCTCGCACTGTTGTTATCCGTCACCGTGAGTTGGAAGACAAGCGTCTGGGTCGCCGCGCTGCGCGGCGCATTGAAATTGGCCTGCACCGCCGTCGCGTTGGTCAGGGCGACAGCGGGTCCGGCGGTCTGCGTCCAGCTATATAGGGTGATTTTGCCGTCCGGATCCGTACTGCCGGCGCCGTCCAGGATGACGACTTGGTCGGCATCCACGGTTTGTGGCGATCCGGGATCGGCGATCGGTAGGGAATTGCTGCAGCCGGGGTCATTGATCGTCAGGCTCGCATCGAACGGGCAGGGCGCGGAACTCGCCTGAT
>SMVB01102936.1_pt1 | contig 11066 bp, 12 predicted proteins | sample 2456461 | NCBI WGS metagenome assembly SMVB01 (sample SAMN11095934, study PRJNA526329) | marine sediment metagenome | biome: Marine sediment; feature: Surficial sediment; material: Deep marine sediment; isolation source: Hadal surficial sediment | place: Pacific Ocean | collected 2014-05 | depth...
CGATAACGCTGGTGCGTGAACCTCTCATCAGATCAGGCCGGTCCCCTACTCCCGTCCCGCGGTCCCCCTCATCGCCAACACCGTGGCACCGCCCAGCAGCGCCAGGGCGCCACCGGTCAGCCACAGCACTGCGGTCTCGGCACCGCTACCGGCTGTGGCGCCGCCGCCGGCACTGATGCCGCCCTCCGGCGGTGGTTCCGTGGTGTTCGTCGGTGTCGTCGTCGGCGTCGTCGTCGGTGGAGGCGGCGCCGTTGTCGGTGGAGGCGGCGCGGTGGTTGTGGTGGTTTCCGGAGGCAACGGCGGACCGCAGGTCAATGTGATAAGCACCCCTCCACTGGAGACGCCGTCCGCACCAAGCCGAAGGTCGACTGTGATCGACTCGCCGAGTACGAGCGTCCCAGACGTGCTCGTTATCCCTCCGGCCACGGCTTCCCAGTCGAGGATCTCAGCGCTCGATCCTCCACTGCCGAGGATGAAGTCGTTGTTGGGATGTTCGGATGCGTTGTTCGCGGTCTGCGCCGTCCCAGCACAAAGCCATCCAAGCATGCCAGGGTCGACGTTCACGGACGCGACCCGGAATATTTCCCCCGCGTCTCCCCCAACGGTCCCATCTACCTCGATTATGATCGTGTTGCTTTGTGCCGAGACCGGCACTGCCAAAAGCAACACCCCAAGTATTGCCAACGCGATTGATGCTCTACGCACGACGCCTCCCCCGTTCCGATATTCTTCCCGCCGAAACCGTAATCCGATAAACCGGCTCGACCAAACCTTAGTGAGGGCGGGTACCAGACCCGTCAACCCCTTGTCACCCTGTCATTCATTTTCTTGGAGAGCCCTTCCCTAAATGCTGGTGTCAACACGACGAGCGCCAGCGTGCCAGCCAGAAAACCTGCCCCCAACAACAAGGCACCAAGGCCGCCGCTCGCAGCTGCCATGCTCCCGCCGCCGGCGCTCACGCCACCTTCCGGTGGAGGTTCCGTCGTTGTGGTCGTGGAACCCGGCGGCGCCGTTGTCGTTGTAGTCGTGGTTGTGGTGGCGGGGGTCGGCGGTGTTGTTGTCGTTGTAGTCGTGGTTGTGGTGGCGGGGGTCGGCGGTGTCGTGGTCGTGGTTGTGGTGGTGGGGGTCGGCGGCAGCGTGGTGGTCGTTGTCGTTGTCGTTGTCGTTGGCGGCGGCTCCGGTTGGACACAGCTCAGCGTGATGACCACCATCCCGCTCGAGACCTCGGCGGGGCCCAGCCGCAGTTCGACGGTGATCGTGTCGCCGAGAACGAGCGTCATCGACGTGGTGACGACCGCACCCGCTTCACGTTCCCAGTCGAGAAATACCGCGGTTGACGTCCCGCTGCTGAGGATGAAATCGTTGTTGGGATGCTCGGATGCGTTGTTCGTGGTTTGGGTTGTTCCCGTACACGCGGTGCCGACCATGGCAGGATCGACGGCCAGCTCGGCAATCGTGGTGATCGAGCCCTCCGCGCCCCTCGTTGTCCCATCGATCTCGATGATGATCGTCTCGGTTTGCGCCATCGCCGGCGCCGCCACCATGACAGCGCCCAACAAGGCCATTGTGAAAGTAATTCTGCGCACGATGCCTTCCCCCTCTCGCTCTGGGCGGGCCGTTGCCCAAGTCCCAGACCGCCCCCTCCATGCACTACCCAGTGTAGCCGCGCGACCACCATCTGCGGTTGATTTCCACCATTTGGTTTTCGCGAAGCGGCGGCGTAGAGGCTCCGCATATAGGGCACGATCCGGTCTGTATCGGCGAAGTCCCTTTTCGGAGCTGTGGCCCGATGTGACCCGTAGCCAAGAGCGGGAACCAGAGGCTCCGCAAATAGAGCGCGATTGGATCTCTGTGGCGAGCCCATTTTCGCGGAGCCGTGGCCCGAGCGGCCCGCCGCGAAACGGCAAGAGCGGGAGTAATGGCTCCACTTCTGTCGAGACGACCGGCCACCTATCGGTGCGCGCTCCTTAAAAGGTCAGGCAGCCGGCCGGCACACCTTGCACGCTCGATATCCGGAGTCCTCCGCGTCTGCGGCGGAGCGGAAGTCGACTCGGTAGCGGCTGAAGGATCGCTTGGCGTGGCGACATGTTGGGTAGCAGTAGATACCGGTGGTCTCGGTGCCGACGACACGGATGCCGCGGCGTGCCGTCTCTTCGATGATGTTGGGGTCGAGGCCTTCGCCTCGGAGCAACTCTCGCTTCATGGCCGATCCCCAGGCGTATTTCCCGATCATGCCATCGCTCCGTACCACGCGGTGGCACGGGATCAGGACCGGGATCGGGTTGCTCCCAAGCGCCGTTCCCACGGCGCGGACCGCACCCGGGTTCCCGATCTCCCTTGCGATCCATCCGTAAGGGCGGATCTCACCAGGAGGGATCTCGGCGCACTTTTCCAGCACCTTGCGCTGGAACTCTCCCAGCGCGTCGAGATCAACGGCGAGCTTGCCAAGCATGCCCGTTTCCAGCGCCCGGTCGAGGTGACCGGCTAGCCGGCGCGGCGGGGCTTCGACGTAATCGGCCGGCCTGGGGTGTTGTGCGGCGAAGTCCTCCGGTGATGCGACGATCGCCTGCGGCACGTAGGCGGTGACGCCGGCTCGGCTCCACGAGACGTAGGCCGGTCCGGTGGGGCCGTCGACGAGCGTGAACTCGTCGGCGAGAATCCCCACCGCGTCGAGCACCTCATCGAGCAGGCCATGCGGCGCATTCGTTGCCAGCTGCTCGAGCTTCTGGGTGATGGTGTCATTGGTCATGACGATTCCTCCTCGATGATCTTGCGCAAGGCGGCCAAACCCCTGCGAAGATCGGATCGTGTCGTGCTCTCGGTTCTTCCGGTGATCTCGGCGATCTCGACGTGCGGCAAGCCAACGACGTGGTGGAGCACAACGGCGGTGCGCTGTGGTGCGCTGACCCGGGACAGCCGTCCCCGCCAGATCTCGAGGTCGGCGGCATCGGCGGCGATGAGACCCGGGTCGCTGTTCGTTACGGGTCGGTCGAGGTCGACTCCGCTCACCTCGGGGCGTCGCGACCGAGTGCGCGCCCTATTACGGCACAAGTTCAACGCGATCGTCCATGTCCAAGTTCGCAACTCCAGGTTCCGAATCCGCTGCTGGTCATAGCCGGTCAGGGCCCGGTACACCCGGACGAAGGTCTCCTGGGTGACGTCCTCGGCATCGTGCCGGTTACGAGTGAGTTGGAGCGCGCCGGAAAAGATGCCGTCTTGCAGCGAACGGACGAGATCGGAAAACGCCGCGTCGGTGTCGTCGGCGAGGCGCCAGTTGATATCGGTGACGGTTGTAGTCATCTCAGTAGATAGAACCCCGCGTCGGTCCGCAGCGTTGCACTCATGCCAGGATCTCATCGAGGAGGATCACGGTTCTTCGCTCGATCTCGTCGCGGATCCTCCTGACCTCGACGGGTCTCTTTCCCGATAGATCGGGGAGGTCCCAGTCGAGATAGCGGATACCCGCATAGACCGGGCAGACGTCTCCACATCCCATGGTGACGACGACGTCGGCGGCTCGTACCGCGCCGTCGGCCAACGGCTTCGGAACTTCCTTCGAGATATCGATATCCAGTTCCCGCATCACCTCGACGACCGTGGGGTCGACCTGGCCTGCCGGGTCAGAACCTGCACTCCGCACCACGATCCGCCCCGCGGCGCGATGGTCGAGGAGCCCGGCAGCCATTTGGGACCGCCCGGCGTTGTGGACACAGACGAACAAGACCTCGGGTTTGGGCACGATCGGCTCCTGATCGGGTAGCGGTACGCTCCCGGCCCGATCGTAGTGAGGCCAAACATGACGGAGACACGTCGAGTACGTGGGGATCACCGCTCGCGATGACGGTCGACCGTTCCGCTCGCACCGGTGTCCTGCTCGCCCTCTCGGCAGCATTCATGTGGGGGATCAGCGGTGCCATCGCTGCCGACGCCTTCCGCGAGGTCTCACCGGCGCGGGTTGCAGAGGCGAGGGCATTGTTGACCACTGCCATCCTCGTGCCGGTGGCGTGGTGGCGCGGTTTGCTCAACCCGCGAGGCGGCCTGTGGTGGTTCGCTCTCCTCGGGGCGAACCTCGCTGTGGTAAACGTGACCTTCTACTGGGCGTTGGAGCGTCTAGGGGTGGGGCCGGGGGCGACCATCCAGTTCCTCGGACCGATCCTGGTCCTGGCCTGGATGGCGGGGGTGCAGGGCAGGACGGTCAGCTCGGCGGCGTGGGCGGCTGCGGTCGTGGCGATCATCGGCGTCGTCCTGGTGACGCAGGCGTGGCAGCTCGAGGGTGGCGACTGGCTCGGGGTCCTCGCCGGCTTGGCTTCCGCGGTCACCTTTGCCTCGTACCTCGTGCTTGGGGAACGGTTGACACGCCGCTACCCGATCGTCACGGTGATGACCTGGGGTTTCGTATCCGCTTCGCTGATCTGGATCGTCGTCCAGCCGCTGTGGACGTTCCCGACGGATCTGTCGGGTGGGGTATGGGCGGAGCTTGTCTGGATCGGGGTGGTCGGCACCGCCCTGCCGTTCTTCATCGAGTTTGGCGCCCTGCAGCGGGTCGCCTCTGGTGTGGTCGGGGTCATCGCCACCACCGAGCCGGTATTCGCCGCGGCTGCGGCGTGGGTGTTATTGGGGCAGCATCTGAGCCCGGTTCAGATCATTGGGGGGTCATTGGTTCTCATCGCCGTCGCCTCCCTCCAAAGATGGGGCATCGCCGATGTTGAGACACCCCTCGAGGCTGCGAGGTAATCGAGCACTGTTACCGTCCACAGTGTGAAGTGGTTGCGACGCATCCTGATCGGCATCGTCCTGTTTAACGTGCTTGCGGTGGTCGCTGCCCAGGTGGCGAAGCGGCGTTTGCCAACGTACGGAGACCAGGATTCGGAAACGTTCGCATTGGTGGCGGCGATGGACGGCATCGAGTTCGTCAGCCGGTCCGAGGCGCTTCGCTTCGGATCGGGGACGGCAGTGATGGGTGGGATGGCGATCGACCTCACCGAGGTCCAGTCTGCCGATACCATCACGCTCGATCTGACGGCAATCATGGGTGGCATCGATGTCCTCGTCCCTGCCCACTGGCGGGTCGAGATGGCGTCGACTTCGATCATGGGCGGAACGGAGAACCTCACCGATCCCGATACCGCCGCCGACGATGCCACGGTGCTGGTCGTCGACGCCAGGGCCTACCTCGGGGGGATCACGGTCCGGCCGAAATCAACGGACTAAGTGCCTCGTAAATCGAGCCGGTCTGGCTCGGTAACACGGACTCTATCTGGCCGCCAGCCGTCGGCCGCCGGCCGCCGAAATCGTCAGTCATCAGCAAGAAGGCGGAGTCCGGAGTCCGGAGATTGGCTACCTGTCACCGGCCGCGTGATCCGGTCTCTCTCGGCGTGGCCATTGTGAAGCCGTGGCCCGAGCAGGCGGTAGCTACGAACGGGAAAAATGGCTCCACTGCCGCCGAGGCGACTGGTCGCCTATTGCTGCGCGCTCTCATAACCGATCCGCTCGGCTCCGGTGTACACGTTGAACGAGCCTTCGCGCACGAAGCCGATGACGGTCATCCCGAACTCCTCGGCGAGGTCGATGGCAAGGGACGAGGCCGCTGAGATGCCGGCAACGATGGGGATTCCAGCCACCGCCGCCTTCTGGACGATCTCGAAGGACACGCGGCCGGATACCAACAAGAGGTGGCCGCTCAACGGCCACAGGGCTCCGGATGTGGCACCGACCACCTTGTCTACCGCGTTGTGGCGTCCGATGTCCTCGCGCAGCGCGACCAGCGTTCCGTCCGGCTGGAACAGGGCGGCGGCGTGGAGTCCCCCGGTGGCGTCGAAGCCGGGTTGGGCGGCTCGCATCGTCGCCGCGAACGATTCGAGGGAGACGCCATCGATGTGGGGGCCCGGCGCCGGCGCCGCAGCCGCAATCCGGATCGCATCGATGGATGCCTTGCCACACACCCCGCACGACGAGCTGGCATAGAGATTGCGTTTGAACTGATCGGGGTCGACCTCGACACCCGCGGCGAACTCGAGCTGGTACCGAGCGTCCTCGTCATCGCCGCCGACCGACACCGCCCCGACCAGCTCGTGCGGATGGATGGCGATTCCCTCAGTGAGCGCAAAGCCCAGGGTGAGGTCGACGTCATGTCCTGGTGTTCTCATCAGCACCGCGATCGGAGTCGACCCGATCCGGATCTCCAAAGGTCCTTCTCTGGCCACCCGATCCTCGACCGTCTCCCAGCCGGTGGTGCCGAAGCGGACAACGCGTCGGGTGGCGAAGTGGTCGGCTGCGGTCATGTCGAGGGCTCGGCCAGTGAAGACTCGACGACACGAGCGAAGCCCATCACCTCGTCGGAACGGGTGTCCCGCCCAAACACGTCTTCCAGGGTCCGTGCCGCGGCGGCGACGTCACCAAGCTCACGTTGCGCCATCGCCCGGTACGCCATGGTGAGGGCGGTGGCGCGATAGGCGGGGTGCTGATTCGCGGCCAGATCGATGGCGTAAGGGTCCCCGGACACGAGCGCGGCGTGCATCGCCTCTTCCCCGGCCTTTGCCGTCCAGCAGGGCATGTGTTGGGTGGCCAGGACCGCATACTCCTCGGGATCGAGGAATTCCCAGGTGGTATCACCCCACTCCCGGTCGTCTTCGCTGAGGGGGTAGCCAAACGTGTTCTGTGACCGGTCGTACCACCACTCTCCCGAGATGAACGACGTACTGAACGGGTTCCAGTCTGCACCGAAGCGCTGCGGCATGACCGTTGCCTCTCCTCGCGGGTCGCCGAAACCCTATCGCATGAAGGCGCGGTACCCTCACGTCATGGCAGTCGACCTAGCTGGTACGGTGACATACCTAAAGGACCATGCAGTCGAGCACGGATTCCACGTGCACGACGAGCGGCATTTCGTCGAGACCTATACGCTGCGGCAGGCATGGGAGGTCGATGTCCACCCAGCCGAGGCGTGTGAGGGGCCCCTCGACCTGCATGTCGCCATCGACCTCGATCCAAGGGTGGTGCTCGATCTCGAGGACGCCCTCGCGGACACCACCGACATCCCCGAGGACCCGACCGGCAAATTCATCGTTCCCTTCATGTTCAACTGGTCGCTGCCACCGTTGGGAGCTCGGCCGGACCTGATCGTGCTGGCCACAGAGCTGGCAGCTAAAGGCGGTACCGACCTGCCCATCGAAGTATCCGCCGTCGACACGTATGGGGCGCTTTCGGATGGCGAGGAACATCAGCTGTCGCTCGTCGCCAAGGTGGAGATCTCGTTGATCGACCTCATGTACCGGCAGGACACGCTGTGCGAAGTGCTCGACCGAGTCCACGACGTGAGCATGTATCTGGTCGAAGAGTCCCGCTCCTGGGAAGTGCAGGAGTAGTCGCGAGCTGCGCTCGCTCCAGTCCTCAGTCTTCAGCCTGAAGCGACGCACCCGACCCGTTCGCCGCACTCCTGCTGATAGCTGATGGATGACTAACCCGCGGAGCGGGTCCTCACTCGTACGCGATCGCGTCGAGCACGTTCATTCTCGAAGCCTTTCTCGCCGGGTAGATCGAGGCGACGACGCCGGCCACTCCGGAGGCCACAACGAGCACTGCGATCTGGCCCCAGGGAATGGCGAAGGACCCGAGTCCTTCATCGGCGAGTGCCAGCACCACCGCCCAGCCGAGGAAGAGTCCGATTCCCGTCCCCATCACCGCGCCGAACAGGGCGATGATGACCCCTTCCCATCGCACCATTCTCCGGGTTTGACGCCTGGTCATCCCGACGGCGCGCAACAGACCGATCTCGCGGGTGCGTTCGATGATCGACAGGGCGAGGGTGTTGGTGATGCCGAGGATGGCGATGACGATGGCGAGGAAGAGCAGCGCGAAGATCAGCTGCAGCAAGGCGTCGATCTGACCCTCGATTTCGGCGACCAACTCATCCTTGTTCTGGATCTGGACGTTGGCATACGGCTCGGCGATGGCGTCTGCCGCGACCCTCGCCTCAGAGATGTCGACGCCCGGCGCAACCGTCGCCAGGACAAGACTGTCAAAGGGGTTGTCATAGACCGTGTTGTAGAAGTCGCGGTTGAGGATGTACTGGCCGAAGTCGGCGTTGCCAAAGGTCCCAAGGATCTCCATCTGCGTCTCCGGCTCCTTGGGGAACCCCATCACGATCGTGTCTCCGACCACCCAGCCGTTGTCCTCCATCTCCGTGCTGGACACGACCACCCCGTCCGCCGATTCCAGAGCCGCAAAGGCACCGGGGGAGGGGTCGAGATTCACCACCTCTTCGGCGAGCAGTGGATCGACCACGATGATATCGGTACCGCCTTCTTCGAGAGAGGCGGTATCGAACACCAGGGACGACACCGTATCGAACTCGTCGAGTTCAGCCAGCTGCTCGGCAAACGTCGGGCTGATCCCGATCTGAAAGTTCGTCGACGAGGCGTTGAGGTCGGCGCGGAAGTTGTCGAAGATCGACTCGTTGATGGTCGACTTGATCGAAGCGGCGAAGATGGCCACGAACACGACGAGGGCGACCCCGATCATCAATGCCGATGCCGTCGATGCGGTTCGTCTCGGTTGGCGCGCCGTGTTCTCCTTGGCCAGCAACCCGGTGATATTGAACAGCAGAGGGAGCGGCCAACCGATGGTGCTGGCGACGGGCCGGGCGGCAAGCGGGGCCAGGATCGAGATCCCGAGGAACGTCACCAGCGCACCGATGCCGACGAGCAGCACTGGGTTCGCCACCGAGCCAAACAAGCCGAAGAGCAATAGGCCGACACCGCCGGTCGTCACCACTGCGCCCGCCGCCGCTCGCCGCCGTAGTGGCTTGCGGCCGGTGCGAGCCAGCTCCTCGTGCATCGCCGCCACCGGCGGGATTTTGGCAGCCTTACGCGCCGGGAGTATGGCTGCAACCACCGTGACCACAATGCCGACCGTCATCGCAATGACGACCGTCCGCGGGGCAATCGTCAGCGGGCCCTCCGGGAGGTTGAACCCAATGGCATTCATCAGCGCGGCGAGCAGCAGGGCGAGGGCGATACCTCCGAAGACTCCAATGAGCGAAGAGATCACGGCAACGACCAGCGCTTCGATCACGACCAACCGGGTGACCTGACCGCCGGTGGCACCGATAGCACGCAGCAACGCCAGCTCCCGTGTCCGTTGCGCCACGATGATCCTGAAGGTGTTGGCGATGATGAACGCCCCTACGAACACCGCCACGGCGGCGAAGGCGAGCAGGGCGGTGTTGAGGAATCCGAGCGCCTCACCGATCTCAGAAAGCTGGTCCGCATTCGCCGCTTCCGTCGTCTTCACATCGAATTCGCCCCCGGTGGCGGCGTCGATGTCGGCGGACAGCGTTTCGGCGTCGACGCCCTCTTCGGCGGCCACCGAGATCTCGACGTAGCTCCCCTCCAGGTCGAACAGGCGGCGCGCCTCCTCCAACTCGAATGCCGCCGTGGTGGCCCCGGCGAGGTTGTCCTCCGAACCGAAATTGGCCAGCCCGACCACCTCGAATTGTTCTGGTGGGCCGAGAGTGAGGATGGTGACGGTGTCGCCCAGGCCAAACCCGGCAGTCTCCGCGGTGCCGAGGTCGGAAACGACCTCGCCAGGTCCGGTCGGGGCTCGCCCGTTGTCGGGGGCGATCGTCATCGGGTTGAGGTCACTGGTGGTGGTCCAGGAGAAACCCAAGGTCGGAGGTCCTAGCCCGCCGACCGGATCGCCGTCGGCTCCCACGAATTGGGCGTATCCGGCGACGGCTCCTTCGGCGACCCTGACCCCGGGGACGGCTTGTACCTGCGCCAGGATCTCATCGGGGATGGACCCGAACTCGACCAGGTCGTTCCCGGTCTCCGGCGGCACCGGTCGCACGTAGACGTCGACCCCGGCGGAGATATCGGTGATCAACGTTTCGAAGCGGGCGTTGATGGTGTCGGTGAAGATGAAACTGGCTGCCACGAAAGCGACGCCGATCACGATGGCGAGCGCGGTCAGCACCAGGCGGAGCTTGTTGGCGATGACGCCTCTCAGCGCGGCACGGAGCATGTCATTCTCCGAGGTGCTTCATCTTCTCGAGGATCGAATCAACGGTGGGGTCGATCATCTCGTCAACGATGTCGCCATCGTCGAGGAAGACGATTCTGTCGGCGTAACTCGCCGCGATCGGGTCGTGGGTGACCATGACGATCGTCTGAGAGAAATCGTCGACGGCTCGTCGCATGAACGCGAGGAGCTCGGCTTCCGCCTTCGAGTCGAGGTTTCCGCTCGGCTCGTCGGCAAAGACGATGTCCGGCCTGGTGACGAGGGCCCTGGCGGCGGCGACTCGCTGTTGCTCGCCGCCGGAGAGCTCAGCCGGCCGGTGGTCGAGCCGATCCTCGAGCCCCACCGCGCTGACGACCTCGTTGAACCATGCCTCGTCAGGGTCTTTGCCTGCGATCGACAGGGGAAGGGTGATGTTCTCCTCGGCGTTCAACGTCGGGATCAGGTTGAACGCCTGGAAGATGAAGCCGACCTTCTCTCTACGCAGGATGGTCAGCTCGCGATCTTTGAGCGAGCCGAGCTCGGTGTCTCCGATGTGGACCGTTCCCTCGGTGAGGTTGTCCAGACCGGCAAGCGTGTGCAGCAGGGTCGATTTGCCCGATCCCGAGGGCCCCATGATGGCGGTGAACCGCCCGCGCGCGAAGTCGGCGGAGACCCCGTCGAGGGCCCGGACTATGGCGGTGCCCTCTCCATAGATCTTGACGCCATTGCGCATGCTCGCGGCGGCGCCGTTGGCAGCGGTGTCTTCCAGCATGATGTCCCTTTGTTGCGACGAAGCGACAACGGTAGGCGTTTCGAAACGTAACACCGCCGCGCCCGACCGGATCGTGCCCTTGTTGCGGGGCGCCGTTTTCCGCTTCTGGCTACGGCCCGCTCGGGCCACGGCTCCGCAGATGGTTTCGCCTACAGAGACCGGATAGCGTCCTGTTTGTGGAGCGCCATTTTTTCCGCTTCTGCCGCTTCGCGGCGGGCCACTCGGGCCACGGCTCCGCAGATGGTCTCGCCTACAGAGACCGGATAGCGTCTTATTTGCGGAGCGCCATTTTTTCCGC
>SMVB01276893.1_pt1 | contig 11064 bp, 11 predicted proteins | sample 2456461 | NCBI WGS metagenome assembly SMVB01 (sample SAMN11095934, study PRJNA526329) | marine sediment metagenome | biome: Marine sediment; feature: Surficial sediment; material: Deep marine sediment; isolation source: Hadal surficial sediment | place: Pacific Ocean | collected 2014-05 | depth...
CACAAGAAACGGTAGCCCTCTGGACAGTCGTCCTACGCGGTAAACGGTCACGACGTTGGGGTGCGCGATTCGGGCCGCTGACTGGGCCTCGCGCTCGAACCGGCGAACCGCGCTAGCATCGTCCACCAGGTGTGGGGCAAGAACCTTGACGGCCACCAACCGCTTGAGCGCCGGCTCTCGGGCAAGGAACACTTCTGCTACCAGGCTCCGCCCCAGGGGCCGCAGCACCTGGAGTTCCGGATTGAGTTCCGCGCGGACCCGCTCTATGAACTTGGTGCTGTTCCGTCCCGCGCTACTGGATGAAGTCCCTTCCTGCACTGCTGCCCCTTCCGCCAGGATGTCTCTCCCATAGAAGCTAGATCAACCCAGCCTCACATTCCAGACGGTCGCCCGCGGCCTACACCTGATTACCTGGTGACCGCGGGCGCCAAATCCGTTACTCACCGCCGTACAGAAGGCGGAGATGGCAGTTCGGGACGCTCTAGCTGCGGAACCTTCAATTCCACTTCCTCGATCCTGCGTAACTGAGAGACTTCGGGCTCGTCGACTAGAATCTCGTCCGAGGGGGCAGTGATCACGCCATCGCCCAACCAGGACCTGGCCTGCCGATGGATTTCTTCAATCCGAATCGCGGGCAGCTCGGGGAGGCTGATCTCACGGCGCGTGACAGGCACGTAGAACTCCCGCTCAGCCGCAAGGGAAAGCTTCGGACCTTCAACGCTCGTGATCGGCGCGGGTGCGGCGGGAACCTCAATCACCTCAGCGCCAACCGCGTCTGGCACGTCGATATCTGCCTGCAAGGGCAGCAGGTTCGCTGCGCCGACGAACGCGATTGCTACGAAGGCGCTGAGAAACTGACGCTGCGTGAATGTGTGGTTCTGCATGATGTCCTCCGGTTTGATATGTGAATTCCGGCCGTTTTGCCGGTTCGCTCGGAGGAGATGATGGGAGGAATGAGTCTCACCTCTGTCGCCTCACCGTCATCCGCACATGACGGCCATAATGTGCCGGATCGCAGATAACTCGGTAACTTGTTGTCAGGCTACGAACTGGATGGGTACAGGTTATATGGTACCGGAGCGAGACGATCCCAAGGGATCTCGCTTTTCCGGGATTCCGGTAACTCGGCACTGGGCCGGGTGACTGCTTGAGCCGAAGAGTAGGCTGGTTGTGCCTGTTCAGGGGAACCTCCGTGACCGTCGCCTGCGAGGGTGGCCCAGCGTGCGAACGGCACAAACTGATTGCCGACGACTCCCATCGCGACCTATTATTGGCCCTGAGCTGTGTCTTCCTATCAGTGTGGTGCTCGAGGCGGCGATGACCCCGGTTCCTCCACAATTGCTGAGCGCGTTGGCCGACCGGTACGAGTTTGAGCGGGAACTCGGCCGTGGGGGCATGGCTACCGTATACCTGGCCCAGGACCTCAGGCATCATCGGAGTGTCGCCGTGAAGGTCATGGACCCGGATATCGCGAATCCCATCAGCGCACAGAGGTTCCTGCGCGAGATCGAGATCGCGTCGGGGCTGACTCACCCCCACATCCTGCCAGTCCACGACTCTGGCGAGATCTCCGGTCAGCTTTTCTACGTGATGCCGTTCGTAGACGGTGAGAGCCTGAAGCAGCGGCTCGACCGAGACGAGCCCATTCGACTCGACGAAGCTCTACGTATCACTGCCGAGGTGGCGAATGGATTGGACCACGCCCATCAACATGGCGTGGTCCACCGCGACGTGAAGCCTGGCAACATCCTGCTCGCTGACGGTCACGCCTACATCGCCGACTTCGGAATCGCCCGAACGCTCAACGTGGATTTGACGACGGACCTTACGAAGACCGGGCTGGCACTTGGAACACCGAGCTACATGAGTCCGGAGCAGGCGAGTGGTGAACGCGACATCGATGGCCGAGCAGACATTTACGCCCTCGCCTGCGTTCTGTATGAAATGCTCTCCGGCTCGCTTCCCTTCACTGGCTCCAATCCTCAGGCCATACTCGTAAAGCGCATCACGGAAGTGCCGCGCCCCATCCGGCAGATCCGCAAGGAAGTGCCTCCAGGAGTGGAGCGGGCTCTACACAAGGCTCTCGCGACGAGGAAGGAAGATCGATACGAGACGGCGGGGGCGTTTGCCGATTCATTAGTTCCGGCAGACGGCGTTGCCCGCCGGGCGTCTTCGGTCTTGAGGAGAGTCCGGTACGGAATGCGGAAGCGACTCGCCGGGCACCCTGTGCTCGCCGCGATCCTCGGTGCGGCAGGTCTCGCTATCGTCTGGGCTGTGATGAGGCTGGGCGGGTTCGCCCCGGGCGGCACCGGACCGATTGGCGCGGGAGGTACAGCCCCAGGTGATGCCGGTGAGACCACGATTGCGGTTCTTTACTTTGATGACTTGAGTACCGATGGATCGTTGGACGCGTACTCCCGAGGCTTCACGGAAGCACTCATCAGGCGAATCAACTCGGTTCCGGGCCTTGTCGCCCCTTCGCTACTTGCCGTCCGTCGATTCCGTGACGGACAGGCGAGCCCTGACAGCATAGCAAGAGTTCTTGGAGCGGATTTCCTGGTGGAAGGCTCGATTCTCGGGTCTCAGCAAGCTCTGCGAGTGAACGTCGGTCTGGTTGATCCCGTCACCGGCATGCCCGTGGGACAGTCGTTTGTTCAAGGGGCGGGAGGCGACCTCATCATTCTCGTAGACGGAGTCTCCAACAGCCTGTCGCAATTCCTCCGACCGGTTGTAGGCGAGGAGGTGCGACTGCGCGAGCTCCGCGGTGCGACGGATAGCGACGATGCGTGGGATCTTGTCTGGCGAGCAGAAGCCATGCGCGAGAGTCACCACGCGTTGGTCGAGGCTTCCGAGCGCGATCAAGCTGACCGTGTTCTCGCACGCGCGGACTCACTCCTGGCTCAAGCGGAGAGCCTGGATTCAGATTGGGCCGAGCCGGTCATCCTGCGAGGTTGGGTCTCCGTGGATCGTGCGCTGGTTTTCGCGGAGGTGGCTGGTGAGTATGATGCAGAGGACCGGCCGCTGCTCGATGTTGCGCTTGCCAGGGCAAATCAAGCACTTGGCCTGGACCCGGAGAATGCGGACGCACTCGAGCTGCGGGGCACAGTGAAGTTCGGGCTTGCGCGAACCGAGCTCAGCGAGACGACCAGGGGCGCCCTGCTGGACGAGGCGGAACGCGATCTTCGGGCCGCTGGTGACGCAAGCCCCAGGCAGGCCAAGGCTTGGGCACAACTTGGCGGACTGCTTCAATACTCTGGAGCGGATTTTGCCGCCGCGAAGCAGGCGTATGAGAGAGCCCTGGCTTCCGATCCCTTCTTGAGGGAGGCAGAGGACATCTTGCTGAGCTTGGGTGCTCTATCCACCGACCTTGAGGAGTACGACGACGCCTGGTCCAAGTATCAGGAAGGGCGGCGACGGTGGCCGGAGAACGTGGAGTTTCCTGCCCTTGGATTGATGACCCTGGCGTCCACAACCGGATTGGGAGGAGCGGAGGCCGCCCGGGCGCTCGCCGATACGATCATGCAGACAATGCCGCCGGACCGGTTCCCAGAGTACGAGCCGATTTGGGAGGCGCAGGTCTCGACCGTGTTGTGGCGAGCCGGGCTCGAGGACAGCGCACGAACTGTCCTGCTGAGAGCCGAGAGGATCACACCAGATTCCGGCCTTGCCGCTTACGATCTGGCCCATGCCTGGCTTGTCCAGGGTGACCTTGAACGGTGCTTCGACTGGCTGGTAATCGACCTGGAGGCCAATCCCGCCGAAAAGGCGTATCGTGCCACGGAGCCCTGGTTCCGCCCCCTCCATGGGAATCCACGCTTCCAGAAGCTGGTCCGTGTAGAAGGAGCGGAGAGCGGCTAGACGCTCGCTTTACGGCCTCCTTACGATTCTCGCTCCGGACGCCGCAGCGTTAGGCATGATCCTGCCCAGCTCTTTCGGTTCCGAATTTTTTGGATCTTTCCTCTGCCAGACCTCTATTTCAGTGTCGTTGTAATGCAGATCCTTGAACGTCCGCGAGAACACAGTTTTGCCGCTGTCATCTTCGACCTCAATCGTAAGACTGCCTTCCTTGATCTTGATCTTGGCCATGAGATCCTCCCAAGATTGGAGTGCGTCAGGCCCAGCGGAGTCAAGTCGGAAGGGATACGCGGCCTGGCTCGCCGGGCGAGTGGTATCAAACTAGTCTGCAGGTGCGTGCACGGCGAGAAAATTGGAGCGTTCGGCTGAGACAACGCGCCTATTTTTTGCGTCTCCCACGCCTCGTGTCGATCGACTGGGTTCGGCGAATCCCCTCGGACGTGATCTCGACCACCCTTGCTTTCGAACTGTAACGGTAGCTGTAACGAAATGAGGAGGGGTGAGTGCATGTGTATGCAGATGAAATCGCCGAAATGCACGTGAATGCAAGTGTATGCATGTGAGTGCATGCAACGCCACCTGAATGGGGTTCAGGAGGTCGCGAGTTCGAATCTCGCCGCCCCGATTGCAGGAAAGCGTTGAATTGATTGGATACCTGTGGGTCCGGCGCCAAAGTGGCTTCGGGCCCGCTGCTACTTTCGGCTGCCAGATTCGACCGATTCACCGTGGCTGCTCTAGGCGAAGTCGTTTATCATGATCGGGGGCCACACCGGTTCATGCGACGAGCGGCTCGACGGCTAACCATGACCGCAACACGACTCACACGATCCGCGCCCCTAGGATCGGAGATACTATCAAGAGGCGCTTAGGTCTTATGCTGATGCTCAGGGAAGATGGCGAGCAACGCGAGACGGACCGCTTCACTTGGCGAGTACGCCGACCGTTATTTTTCCTCGTCTTCCTCGTCAGCGGTTGTGAGCAAGAGAGAATCCCCGCCGAAAGGGCCCAGAGAACGGTCTTGGCCGAGGAGCCTTCCACGGCCCGGACAGCCAATCATTCAGTGCTCGTCGACCAGGCACATTTCAATATTCCAGGTCTTGAGCCTTTCGTAGAGCTTCTGATTCAGCAGGACTATGAGGTGGTCTTCAACACGAAGCAGTTTAGTTGGGAGGGGCTGAAAGAAGCCGATATCCTTGTGATTGGAGCGCCGCAGCCACACGACCTCTCCAACAGTGTTGCCATCTCACCGGACGGCCAAACGCTGGCTTCCGCCGGAAAAAACAGGACGATCCAACTGTGGGACCTGGATACGGGTAGTCTGCGCACCACACTTCCTGAGACGGATTGGGTCGGACCGTTATCCTATGCAGCAGGCGGTCGGATGCTGGTATCGGCCTCAGCAGAGCATTCTGTAAAGCTGTGGGATTCAGAGACTGGGGAAGTTCGAGCCTTCTTCAAACACCCTGCCCCTGTTCGTTCTGTTTCCGTCTCTCCCGACGGTCGAATCGTGGCATCGGCCGGCGACAATCGGAGTATCCTGTTGTGGGAGTCAGACTCGGGTGTGCTGCTCAAGACGCTCAGTGGTCACACGAGTGGAGTACTGGATGTGACTTTTTCGCCTGACGGAGTCACCCTAGCTTCTTCGGGGCGTGATGGGATCACAAGGCTGTGGGACGTCGCGAGTGGCGAAGTGTTTACCACGTTCCGGGATCACCGCGGCCCGGTCCATCAAGCAGTATTCGCACCAGACGGGCTGACCATGGCGTCGGCAAGCGCTGATGGCACGGTCAAGGTTTGGAGCGTGGAGTCCGGGCGGGTGACTTTCACGCTGACGGAGGAAACCGCGTCGGTTGCATTCTCTCCTGACGGGTCGATTCTGGCGACGGGAGGGGAGACCACCGTCAAGCTATGGTCGGCGGGAACAGGCCAGATGCTTACCGCGATTGAGACCGACAGCGATTGGGTGAAGTCTGTGAGCTTTTCCCCAGACGGGGAGCTGCTGGCGTGGGTAGACGACGATGAGGCTATCCGAGTCTGGAGCCTGAGTTCCAACCGCATAAGGCACATTTTTCCTGGTCGAGTAGATGCGCTCTGGCGTGTTGGATCAGCCTTCACAGACCAGGAGTGTAGAATTGTCATCGAATGGATCTCTGCGGGCGGAACCTTGCTTCTTATTACTGATCATGCTCCGTGGGCGACACCATCTCAGTGTCTCACCGCCGCGCTGGGGGTGGACATAAGCAACTCCAATGGGACGATCGACCCGAACCACTACCTCCCAGAGGGCAACATGGGATGGCTCGTCTTCACGCGTAGAGCGGGCCTTGTGGGGGATCACGCCGTGACGCGCGGCCGCAACTTCGAAGAGCGTATTGACAACGTAGTCACCTTCTATGGCCAGTCGCTGATGGGCTCCAGCGACTTTACTTCGTTCCTTACGCTGTCAGCCTCCGCACTTGATCTGGTCGAGAGTGGGGACAGTATACCTGCTGCCGGCCGTTCCCAGGGCATTGCAGGCCAGTTTGGGAAGGGGCGGGTCGTCGTGCTCGGGGAAGCCATGATGTTCATGGAAGCTGGGCTGACCCGGTCGGACTATGACAACCGGCAGCTAGCCATTAACATCGTGCGCTGGCTTTCGGGGGAGCTGAACTGAGCACGGGCGGAGACTGCCAACTCTCAGCCGGTTGCATCTGATACGACGTACCCACGGACGCTGGCTGTCGCTGACGGACGCTACTTGCCCGATAACAGGCTGATTCTAGCGTCCACGGACGCCCCGCACCGGCATGTGGTGGTTCGCACGCTTTGCGCGCTCAGGGTTTCGCTGCTGCGAGCTCGACGGCAGGAGGTCGCGAGTTCGAATCTCGCCGCCACGATTAGTTTAACTGCAGTGATTACATGATGTTATCGGGAAGTGACCGAATCTGCCAATTCGGCACTCCCCGAACAATCCCCCGAACATTCTTGGTTATGGGTTGGAGTTGAGGGCCGATACCTTCTTGTCACCACATTGCCCACCCTCGGCCGCACAGTTCACTGGGCTTACTAGGCACCTGCTCCACATGCCATACGCCCTGCACCGAAGTGGCTTCGATGGCCTGTGCTCCAGGGGCCCGGATCGGTCATCAGGCTTGCGGCCGGCCTAACTTAGTTTGGGGTAGCGTTCTTGGGGGCAGGTCAGAACAGTCTTGGGAGCAACTGATACCCGACGCCGAACACAAGCATTGTCAGGAACCGCACGACCGTCATGTGCGCGTGGGCGGGACGGTAGACTACCCAATTGGGTTCCACGGCGATGGCCACTCCAAGCCATTATTCCCGGGGCAAACCATAGGAGGGAAGCCCTGATGAACGCCTTGATGAACCAATCCATGACTTATACTCGCTCGTCCAGTAGCATTCGCTTCCGCTTCAGGCCTCCGGCCATCTCAGCGAGCGTCGTCGCCTCCAGGTAAGCGCGGATCGCCGTGCGAAGTGGCTGGAATTTGTCGTGTAGCGGACACGGTGCGTATTCGTTGCAGAGATCGAGCCCGACAGCGCATCGATCGACGTGGTCAGCACCGTCGATGATCTCCATGATCTCGAACAGCGACAAGTCTCCCGGGTCCCTGGCCATCGCGTATCCGCCACCGCGACCGCGCAACGAAGTGAGAATCCCAGCCCGCACTAGGTCACGGAGGATTTTGCTCGTGAACGGACGGGGGATGTCCTCGGCGTTCGCGATTTCGTCCACGAGACAGAGCTCGCCCACAGGTCGAGCAGCCAAGTAGGCGAGGGCTCGGATCGCGTGTTCGCAGGTCTTTGAGTAGAGCATCCTGACACCGATTCGAGAGTTAGTATCGCGCATCCAACCGGATGAAATCTGAGCCCGTCGGATGCCTATTCGTCCAGGGTCGCCAGATAAGCGAGAACCCAGCCTATTTCCTCTTCTGTCAGACCGAAGTTCGGCATCATTGAGCTGTCAACGTCGAACGTGGGGTCCGCCAGTTTGTCGTGCACGTAGACAACACCTCGTCGAGCAATCACATCGTTCAGCGAAGGGCCGATGTTTCCGCCTTCGTCACCGACGACATGGCATCCCAGGCAAGCTTTCTCTGCAATAATTCGCTTGCCCTGTTGGATCGTATCGAGCCGAACACGGCCCCGGACTTGAGGCGGAGCGGGAAGCACGGTTATCGTCCCAGGATCCTCGTTCGTTCCCTGAAGGAAGGCGAGCACGTTGCGCGCCTGAGCTCCCGTCATATTGCCTCGTACACGCATGTGATTGATGATCGTGACCCAGTCTCGATCGCTCCTCTCGAGGGGCGACCGAGCGTTATGGCATGAGCCGCAAACGCGGCTGTAGGTACGCGCTCCTTCTGCTAGCGAACCACCCTCCTGAGCGTTCATCGTCGAAGGCGTCACGACGACTCCAGCCGTAATCCAGAGCGCAGCAAACAGTGGATATCTATGGATAAACATTGTGTCTCTCCTGAGTTCCTAGAAGCCAAACGCGAAGTGGATGACCATCCTGTCATTGCCCAGTTCTCCGTCTTCTTCCCGGTTGATCTCGTAACCCGCCATGATCGCTGCCGACGGACTGATCCAGTAATCCAGGCCAATCCCTACCTGATAAGCCCCTTGTTCATCGACGACGCCGTCGATTTGGGTGTCAAAAAGGGAAGTCCAGCGAAACACCGGCTCCCAGTTACCGACCCTGTATGCCGCCTGGGCGTACAGTCCATGGCGGCGGACGGTCGGGAATCCTTCGACCGTCTCGAATTCCTGCCGCAGCTGGATGTATTCTCCGCGCACCGACAGTCTGCCGTATTGATACGCGCCGGCCACGTTCCATCCTGTCAGGTCGAGCACGTTGTTCTCGTCGTAATCGGCATTGAAGAACGACACGTTGACTTCCGCCATGCCGAGCGCTAGGTCGAGTCGGCCGCCCACCATCTTGTTGGTATTGTTGTCTTCAGACGAAGAAGGGAATTCGAGTTCCGGGATTTCTTCGTCCCCTTCGCCGGCAGTGGGACCGTTCGTCACATAACCATTCAGGGCGATGCTGGCAGCACCCGGTCGAGCCGTCACCCGCGCCATCACTCCGATACCCGACAGGATTGGGATGATCGGCTCAGCCCCGAATTCCGAGACGTGATGGCCAAATATGGGCGGGGCGGTGGGGAATTTGTTGATCCACGTCGGATGAAGCCGTTCTCCGAATACACCGAAGGGCAGCAGGAACTTCCCGCCCACTAGGACGAGTGCGTCGCTAGCGATGTAATCGATCTGGGCGTATTCGAGACCAGTTTCGGTCACACCACCCTCGAGCTCGAATTCGAACTCCGCCTCGAACAGGATCTTGTCCTCAAACTGATACATGAAAATGGGATTGAAGGCGGCCGTGAATTCGTTCTCGTTGTCCCCGTCCGTTCGATATACATACCCAACCGTACCGTAGCCCGTGGCCACGACATTGGTCGTCGGAACGATTCTGTCGCTTCCGCTCTGGGCAACGGCGCTCGCTGGAACAGAGGCTGCGAGCAAACAGATGAACAGGAACCTGCTCCACCGAAATCTACGCCTGTCAGTGACCATGTCCGCCTCCTTCATCCGGATCCGGCCCAGTTTCCGACTCCGGATCTCTCACAGGAAGATGGAACTCACCCTGGACCGTCTGGCCGTTCACTCTGATCTCGAGATGGAGTTCATACAGACCGGGAGAAACGAAGTGGTACTCAGCCTCGTATTCTCCGGCTTCCTGCTCTAAGACGGGCACGTGAGATTCAGTGCCTTCGGGATTGTGGACTTCCAGCTCCACGTCCAGCCCCGAGACGGGATCGCCCGCGGCGCCACCGGCCAGATCATAGACCAACAGATGGACGTGTCCCTCCGTGTTAGGGAGCAGGGGGGCCGGTGAAACATCGAGCTCCACCCAGTACGGGCCGACCTCCATGTGCAGGCGATGAACTTCGATCTCCATTTCACCCATCTCCATGGAGAGTCTGTGACCCTCCGGAGTGCCCATGATGTGGAGGTGGTACTCGCCAGGTTCGTAGAACATCACGTGCGCCGCGTATCCTTCTCCAGCGGCCTCTGCCGTCACTATTACCGACTCTCCACCACTGGCCGGTGACAGCTCGAATTCCACCATGCTCATCATCAAAGGCGATCCCCCCTCCGAAATGTGGACATGGATTTCCACCTCGTCGAAGGTCTCGATTCGATCCGCCTCTATCTCGACCTCGATTACCGGGTTGAGGTCTGCAAGCGCCAACGGGTTGTCCGAGCCGGCGCAACCCACGAAGGCTCCGACTGCCAGGATGTATGACCAATCACGCCAAATTCTCACTTTCACAATGGCCTCCAACGTGCCAGGATCTCTATTGTACAAACGCTGCGTTCACTGTGCTCTCTGTCGATCGACTCAGATCAGTCACCGACCCAGCATCGCAGAAGATCGATAACTCGATCATTATATCTATTATACATAATCACTGTCCTTTTTTCAAGGCGGTGGAAAAGAGAGCGTCAGCGACAGTGACAACACCCACGGACGCTGGTGGACGCCTCCAACCGGCATGGGGTTCAGGAGGTCGCGAGTTCGAATCTCGCCGCCCCGATTGGTTTAACTGACGGCTCTACATGAGTTCCGGCAGGGTCGTTTTCTTGCCACTTGTTGAACTCACGCAGACTAGAGCTGGCTCGCTCGATTGCCTGGTACTCCACGGCTCGAAGTCGAACTTCCGTAAAACCCCTGCGGCGACATGCTTGCCTTGTCGACGGTTTCGGAACCCACCAGATATGACCTGACCCCCTGAAACGAGTCCGACTGCAGAAGTAGCATAGTGGTCGGTCGGGACTCGAGGAAGAGGATTAGAGATGGGTCAGAAGCGGTACACGGCCGAGCAGATCATCGGCAAGCTCCGGCAGGCGGAAGTGAGGCCGGCCGAAGGCAAACGGGTAGCAGAGATCGTGCGGGAACTGGGAATCTCTGAGCAGACGTACTACCGGTGGCGCCGGGAGTACGGGGGCCTGAAGGTATCTCAGGCCGAGCGACTGAAAGACCTGGAGCAGGAGAATGGACGCCTGAAGCGAGTGGTGGCCGACCTGACACTGGACAAGCTGATCCTGGAGGAGGCGGCAAAGGGAAACTTCTAGGCCCGGACCGGCCCTGAGGCTTGCGGCGGGACTAACTTAACTTGTGGTAGCGTTCGTGGGGGCAGGTCA
>SMVB01291793.1_pt1 | contig 11064 bp, 7 predicted proteins | sample 2456461 | NCBI WGS metagenome assembly SMVB01 (sample SAMN11095934, study PRJNA526329) | marine sediment metagenome | biome: Marine sediment; feature: Surficial sediment; material: Deep marine sediment; isolation source: Hadal surficial sediment | place: Pacific Ocean | collected 2014-05 | depth 0-1...
TCATTTCCCGGTCCATTGCGTAGACCATCCGGACACTATTTTGCCCCAGCAGATCATTCAACTTGTCACGCAATTCGCGACTTGGACGCACACTCCACTCCGGCCCAAGCTCGAATCGAGCCGCTGCATCGACCCCGGTGTATTGCACCGAAACGTCGCATCGGCCCTGTCGATAGGGCAATAACAGGTCGTGTAGTTGTGTCATCAATGCCGGTCCCTGCCCGTTCGGTGCCACCTGGATGATCATCGATCTGGCCCGGTTTTCGATGACGCGGTCGATTTCGAGAACATCTTTCGCGTTGACCTGCCACCCGCCCGTGAAATCGTCATAGCGCAACGTGCCGCTGATCACCACGATCTCGTCTTTGAGCAACAAGTGCTTGAAGTCCTGAAACGCCTCGCTGAACAGGCTGACTTCCAGTTGCCCGGTATCATCGTCCAATATGACTGTTACCCGGTTGCCGCGCTTGCGCACATCCATAATAAGTCCGGCGACCGTCACTTCCCGTCTTGATTGAGCGTAATTACGCTCACCGCTGTTGTTTTGTGGTGCCGGTTCGGAATTAATATCGCCAAGCTTGCCTGCAACGAAAAACCGCGCGTCATTTCGTACCGCGTCAAACGGGTGGCCCGTCAGGTAGAGACCCAACGCTTCTTTTTCATTCATCAAAAATTCGTGCTCGGTCCACTCCTTGAGGTGCACCGGCCGGGTTGGCTCTGTTTTTTCCTGCACCTCGGCAATGCCAAACATGTCGTTTTGTCCGGCCGCTTTTGCACGCGCTTCCTGCTCCGCGCTTTTCAGGGCCTCGGGCAACTCCTGGACGAGACCGCGCCGTGAGTTGTCGCTTCGATCCAGCGCGCCCGATTTGATCATTGCCTCAATCGCTCGCCGATTCACCTTGTCGTGATCAAGGCGGCGGCAAAAATCCTTGAGGTCCTGAAACGATCCATTGGCCTCTCTCTCTTTGACAATGGACTCGACCGCGCTCTTGCCAACGCCTTTGATCGCGCCAAGTCCGTACAAGATTGAATCATCATCCGCGACACTGAAATGATAATTCGACCGGTCGATATCCGGCGGATTGAGTTTTATCCCCAGGTGACGACAATCATCCTTCAACACGACCAGGCGATCGGTGTTGTCGAGATCGGCGCTCATAACCGCCGCCATGAACGCCGAGGTGTGGTGCGCTTTAAGATAGGCAGTCTGATACGACAACATGGCGTACGCCGCCGAGTGAGACTTGTTGAAACCGTACGCCGCAAATTTCTCCATTAAATCGAAAATTCGCGTGGCCGTGGCTTTTGTCACACCGTGTTCTATAGCACCGTCAACAAAGACTTCGCGCTGCTTGGCCATTTCTTCCGGTTTTTTCTTGCCCATCGCGCGCCGCAATAAATCGGCGCCGCCCAGCGTATAACCGGCAAGCACCTGCGCGATCTGCATCACCTGTTCCTGGTACAGGATGACGCCATAGGTAGGCTCAAGCACCCATTTCAGGTCCGGGTGCAGATAGTCGATGTCTGCTTTGTTCTGGTCGTGTTTGCGCTTGATGAAATCGTCGACCATGCCGGATTGCAGCGGGCCTGGCCGAAACAGTGCAACCAACGCCACCAGATCGCCGAAATGATCGGGGCGCAGGCGTTTGATGAGATCACGCATGCCGCGAGACTCGAGCTGGAATACGGCTGTCGTCTTGCACTCGCGGAGCAGCTCGAATGTCTTCGCGTCCTTGGAGGGAATCGTGGCGATATCGATAAGATCATCTTCGCGCCCCGCATTAACGATGCGCACCGTCCAATCAATGATGGTGAGCGTTTTCAGGCCGAGAAAGTCGAATTTGACGAGGCCCGCTGCCTCGACGTCGTCTTTGTCCAGCTGTGTGACGATGTTGACGCCGCCTTGTTCACAATAAAGCGGAGTGAAGTCGGTGAGCTTGTTCGGCGCAATGACCACACCGCCGGCGTGCTTGCCAGCATTCCTCACCAGGCCTTCCAGCGAGCGGGCGAGATCAATAAGCGCACGAACTTCTTCGTCTTCTTCGTACATTGCCGCAAGCTCGTCGTCCTGCTCCAGCGCTTTGTCGAGCGTAATGCCAATTTCGAACGGCACTTGTTTTGCAATTCGATCAACGAATGCGTAGGGATGACCGAGAACCCGGCCGGTATCCCGGATGACGGCTTTGGCCGCCATCGTTCCATAGGTAATGATCTGCGAGACACGATCACGGCCATAGCGCTTGGCGACATAGTCAATAACCCGGTCTCTTCCTTCCATACAGAAGTCGACGTCGAAATCCGGCATGGAGACGCGCTCAGGGTTCAGGAATCGTTCGAACAGCAGGTCGTGCTCCAGGGGATCGATATCCGTAATGCCAAGCATATAGGCAACCAGCGAGCCGGCGCCCGATCCTCGACCCGGACCAACCGGAATTTCCTGACGTTTGGCCCAGTCAATAAAGTCGGCAACGATCAGGAAGTAGCCGGAAAACCCCATACCGGAAATGACATCGAGCTCAGATTTTAGTCGGGCGCCGTACGGTGCGGAGAAATTCTTCAGCTCGGCTGCGTCCATCTCACCACTGGCAACTTTCTTGTCCAGGAAAGCCTGCAATCCGCGTTCTGACTCAGCACGCAGGTAGCCGTCGATTGTTTGTCCTTCGGGTACGGGAAACTCCGGCAACACCGACTCGCCCAGTTTCAGGTCCAGACTGCAGCGCTTGGCGATTTCGACAGTATTGACCAGGGCCTCGGGCACATCGGCAAACAAGGCCTGCATTTCGTCAGCAGAACGAAGATACTGTTGCTCCGTATACTCCTTGGGACGATCAGCATCGCTGAGCACTCGCCCCTGCTGAATACACACTCTGGCTTCATGCGACACGAAATCGTCAGCGACCAGAAATCGCACGTCATTGGTCGCAACAACCGGCGTATTGTTCTGACTCGCGAGCGCAATGGCTGCATGCACGTACGAGTCTTCCCCCGCACGTCCGGTGCGTGCCAGTTCCAGGTAGAAGCGGTCACCGAATAAAGACAGCCAACTTTTGAGGCGTTCGGTTGCAACACCCTCGTGTCCGGCAATCAGTGCCCTGCCGATATCGCCGTATACGCCGCCCGACAATGCAATAAGGTCTTCGCAGTTTTCACGTGTCAGCCAGTCCCGCTCTGCCATCGGTATGCCGCGATGCTGACCTTCGAGGTAGGTCCGGCTGACGAGGCGCGTCAGTCGACGATAACCCTCGACGCTCTGGCACAACAAAACCATTTTGTACGGACGGTCTTCATCATCCGGATCTCTCACCTTGAGGTCGACGCCGATAATTGGCTTCACGCCGTTTTGCAATGCACGACGGTAAAACTTGACCAGGCCAAACAGGTTGCTCTGGTCGGTCATCGCGACCGCCGGCATTTTCCCGGCCACGCATTTGTCTATGAGCGCAGGGATTCGAACCGTTCCGTCCACAATGGAAAATTCGGTATGCAAATGCAGATGGACGAAAGTTTCGGTCATTGGCTCGTCAGTGGGCTCGGTTTTGTAAGTGGTTTTTATTGTTGTTATGGCATCGCAGCCGGCTACTTATTGTAGCCCGTTTGCAATCGAATTTTCACAGGCTCCGGCATCTCCGAGACTGGCCTGAAACTTCGTCTGTGCTGCTGGCAGGGGCCCAATCGGAGCAGCGATTCCCGATGAAAAACAGTGCCATAGCCCTTGTGTTGTGCAAAACCATAGCCAGGATACAGGCGATCGTAGTCACGCATGATCGCGTCGCGCCGGACTTTTGCCAATATTGAGGCGGCACTGATGGCCTCTACAGACGCATCGCCGCCGACAATGGCTTTGCCTGCCAAACGCACACCATTGAACTCGAGACTCGGCAGTCGATTGCCGTCGACCTCCACCCGCCCAGGTTGTACCCGCAATCCCAGCAACGCGCGACGCATCGCCAGCATCGTTGCGTGCAATATGTTCAAGGAGTCTATTTCTGACGCATCCGACCAGTGCACGGACCACGCAAGCGCTTTTGCTTCGATCTCGAGAGCCAATTGCTCGCGTCTTTTCGGCGAAATTTTCTTGGAGTCATCAAGTCCTTCAATCGGCAGCATTGGATCGAGAATAACAGCACCTGCAACAACCGGTCCCGCCAATGGACCCCGCCCCGCTTCATCAACGCCCGCAATCAGCACGCCTGACTGAAACAGCTGCGACTGTCGGACTGCGATACTCACTCCCGGACCAAACTCAAAATGGCATCCGCTGCCCGTTCATCTGCGCCGCGCGCCAGCAAGCCGCGTAGCGCTGAAAAGTCCTGCACGATCGATTCACGCAACGCGGTGTCGAGCAGCATCTCGGAAACCGCCGCTTTGAGCGCCTCGGGCGTGGCCTCATTTTGCTTGAACTCCGGTACTCGTGGATTTTTCGTCAGCAGGTTTGGCAGCGTGATATACGGCGTCTTTAACAGACGAAAAATGCCTGCAATGGCTGCCGTTAGCGGAGCTACTTTGTATGCTGCAACCATGGGCGTTTGCAAAAGCGCCGACTCCAGAGAAACCGTCCCCGACGCCAGCAGTGATACATCAGCCGCCGTTATCGCTGTCTCAGAATTGCCATCGATCAGTTTGAACCGTCCGTCGGCAAGATCGATTCCCGCGGCAACAAGTTGTTCGGTGAACATTGTCTTGAGCACGGGTGTCACCATCGGTGCGACGAATGACACATCCGCAGTCGCCGGGTCCGCCGCCAGCAAAGCGCAAGCGCCCGCGAATGCCGGACCAATGCGCTCAACCTCGCCCTTACGGCTTCCAGGCATCACGGCGACGATCGGACCGACGGGCAGCCCAAGTTCAAGCCTTGCCGAGGGCGAGTCCGGGTTCTCGGACATTCGTTCTGCCATCGGATGACCGACGAACACCGCTGCAACGTTTCGCTCGTCATAAAACTTTTTTTCGAATGGCAGCAAGCACAGCACGAGGTCTACGGCCTTCCTGATTTTTTTGATCCTGCCCTGCCGCCACGCCCAGACAGACGGACTGACGTAATGTGCGGTACGAATACCCTTGCGTCGCAGTTTGAGTTCGAGCCCAAGATTAAAATCGGGAGAATCGATGCCAATCACCGCGTCCGGCGGATTTTTAGTCCAGCGCGACAACAGCAATCGACGCAACCGTAACAAGCGTGGAATTTCACGAATGGGTTCGATCAGCCCCATTACCGCCAGCGCATCCGAACGTTCGATAACGTGGCAACCGGCATCAAGCATGGCGGGACCGGCAACGCCCTCAAATTCGATTTCGGGTACACGCGCGCGCAGCGCCTTGATTAAACCTGCCCCCAACAGATCGCCGGAGGTTTCACCCGCGACAATGCCAATTCGCATACGCCGCTCGCCAACGACTAGCGGATCAGGCCGCGGTCAGAACTGCTTAATGACTCAACAAAAATCTTGAGCTCCGGCTGCTCTTCAACGCGTCCCTCGAGCTCGGCGATTGCATCCGCGAGTTTCATGCCCTGACGATAAACAAGTTTGTAGGCGTTTTTAATATTGCGAATCTGCTGCTCCGTAAACCCTCGACGCTTCAATCCTTCGCTGTTAATGCCACGCGGTGAAGGCGGCTGACCGGTGATCATTGTATACGCAGGAACATCGCGGCTGGTGCCGGCATACATGCCAAGAAATGCGTGTGCGCCGATGTGGCAAAACTGATGCGATCCCGAGAACCCGGCAAATATCACCCAGTCGCCAACATGCACATGGCCACCCAGTGTTGCACCGTTCGCGAAAATAGTGTGATTGCCAACATGACAATCGTGAGCAATGTGTGAGTAGGCCATTATCCAGTTGTCGTCGCCCATTGTAGTGAGGCCACCGTCCTGGGCCGTGCCGCGACTGACTGTGCAGTATTCACGAATCGTATTTCGGTCACCGATCTCCAGCCGGGTTGGCTCATCGGCATATTTCTTGTCCTGCGGATCGCCACCAATCGCTGAAAATTGGTAAATGTGGTTGTCTTCGCCGATTTTGCACGGACCGTTCACAACCGCATGACTGTCAATACGCGTTCCGGATCCAATCTCGACATGATCACCGATGATGGCGAACGCGCCCACGCTTACGTCTCTGGCAATGATCGCGGAATCGGATACAAGCGCTGTTGGGTGAATCACAAGTCTTCCCCTGCCGGCGCACACAGAAGTCGGGCGGAAACCGCTTTCTTGCCGTCTACACTGGCCGTGCAGTTGTATCGCCACATTCCACGGGACACCCGATCGACGTCGACGATTATCTCGAGCTGATCGCCGGCTATTACCGGCCGCCTGAAGCGAGCCGCATCAACACCGACCAAAAAAAACAATGGCTTCGGATCGAGATCTGCATAGGTGACGTGCGACAGAATGCCGCCTGCCTGTGCCATCGCTTCAATAATGAGAACGCCCGGCATCACCGGCCGTCCGACGAAATGACCCTGAAAATACGGCTCATTGATTGAGACGTTCTTTATGGCCGTAATGGATTCGCCGGGCGTGCAGGAGATAACACGGTCGATTAGCAAAAACGGATACCGGTGCGGCAGCGTTTCGAGAATCTGCCTGATATTCATGGCGTTAAGGTCGCTAGTCATTTTTTGCTTCTTTCTCTAATGCTTTGATTCTGTTAACTATATCTTCACTGCGCCTGAATCTCGCGGCATTTCGCTTCCAGTTCTTGTCTTTTTCCGCCGGAAAACTCCCAGTGTAGACACCGGGCTCGGATATGTCCTTCGATACCATCGTGCAACCGCTGACGATAACGTCGTCACAGAGAGTGATATGACCGACGGTCCCCGACTGCCCCCCAAACATGCAGCGACTGCCGATAGTAGTGCTGCCAGCAATGCCGGTCATCGCCGCCATCGCGGTATGGTCGCCAACACAAACGTTGTGCGCGATCTGTACAAGGTTGTCCAGCCGAACGCCGTCGCCTAATACCGTATCACCAATAGCACCGCGGTCCACCGTCGTGTTAGCGCCAATTTCGACATCGTCGCCGATTCGTACGCCACCAACCTGCTTGACCTTGACCCAGCCTTGATCGCTCATGGCATTGCCAAATCCGTCGGAGCCAACGACCGCACCGGAGTGAACAATGCCGCGTACGCCAATGGTGACATCCTGCACCAGGGTGCAGTTTGCCAACAGTCGGGTGTGATCGCCGATTCGACAACGCGGCCCAACGACAACGCCCGGGCCAACATAGACGTGTTCACCAATATCGCAATCAGCATCAATGAATGCGTTCGCTGCAATATGTGCGGTCTCAGCAAGTTCAGCGGTATCGGCAACACACGCACTCGCATGGACCCCCGCGATCATGACCGGGTCGGGATAAAGAACGTGGGCCACCCGGGCAAACGTTAGATAAGGGTTGCTGCTGATCAAAGCAGGCACCGGACACTTGTCCAGGTCCGATTCCTTCAGAATGACCGCGCTCGCTGCAGTTGATGCCAGCGCATCGGCGTAGCTTGAGTTTGCGAAAAAACTGATCGCGCCTTCTTGTCCTGACGACAACGTTGCGACCTGTGATATGGCAACGCCAGGATCTCCTGCCAGCTGACAGCCAAACTGCGTCGCGAGTTCTCCAAGAGTGACTGACATTTTCAAGCGCCCTAACGAAAAACGAACCGGCTACCTGTGGATGCCGGTTCGCTATTGATCATGTCGATATGAATGATAGACCAGATTAAACTCTAGTTACCCGCAGCCTGGAAGTTTGCCTCCATCGCACGCAAAACATTTTCTGTAATGTTAACCGTGGGGCTCGCGAACAAGACGCCGTCACCAACGACGAGATCGTAGCCGGCTGACTTCGCATAGATTTGAACCTCGTCGAGCAGAGAACGCTGCAGATTGCCAAGCTCTTCGTTGCGTCGTAAGTTCAGGTCTTCCCTGAATTCGGTTTGCAACCGCGTCACTTCGCGCTGCAAATTTCGCAAATCGTTTTCGGCGTTGCGGCGCTCGGTCTCGCCCATTACTGCGGCGTCTCGCTGAACTTTTGCACCCAGCTCATCATATTCTTTCTGTTTGGCCACAATCTCACGCTGACGCGGTGCAAACTCTTCTTGCAGCGCATCCATTGCGACTTTGGCCTGCGGCGCCCTGTCCATTAAAACCGGCACGTTAACCACACCAATTTTTATTTCCTGCGCAGACGCGGTACTCGTAATGACGAAAAGGAGTGCAACACTTAAAATTGCCTTCGCCAAATGTCTTTTCATAACACTCATATATAAATCCAGTTGTTAAAATGCTTGTCCAATGGAGAATTGGAATCGTTCGACTTCGTCTCCGTAAAATCTACTGTTGCCCTTGTAGTTATTAAGGGGAAAAGCATAACTGAATCGGAACAGCCCCATTGGCGACAGCCATTGTACGGCAACGCCGACGGATGTTCTCAATTCGTTGAAATCAGGCTTGTAATCCACCGGGCTACCGAGCTTGTCGGTAAATTCAACCTCGCCGGAGTTAAATACATTACCTATATCGTAGAACAGGCTTGCCCTTGCCGAACTCCTGAATCTCTGCGGAATCGGGATTATAAGCTCAAGTTGCGCTGCAACCAACACATTGCCGCCATAGGGATTGCCGAAACTGTCCCTCGGACCCAGGAACGATTCGCGGTAGCCGCGAACAGAAGTAGGCCCACCGCCGCGGAATTGCTTGTATGGCGGTAAAGCCGTGGTGTCGCCAAGCGCCTGGCCCCAGGCCAGTTCAGAGTTCAAACGCGCAACCCAACCGCGGAAAATGGGCTGATATTTCGTAAAATTGTAGCGCAGGGTGTAGTACTCAACGTCACTGCCCGGGACAGCAAATCCGAGGAAAACCTGCTGACGAGTACCGCGATCCGGGAACAGCGCTCTGTTGCGACTGTCATAGGTCCAGCCGGTTATGAGTTCATACGAGTTAAATTGTGTGCCAAAAAATATCGCACCGTTGCCGACGTCTTCGATAAAGGGATTGCCGTTATTTGCGACCCAGTCCTGCGACTGCTTGGTGCTGTTGGTCGAGGACAGCAAGGTATTGTTGTTGAATGCGAGTCCAAAACTAACACTTTGATACTCGGATATCGGATAGCCGTAGTCGACTGTTGCGCCGTAACTCTTGGTCGAAAAATCCGATGACGACGAAGTAAATTGCGTTATGTCACGGTAATTCAGCGCAAGCGTTCGACGAACGCCATTAATCGTTCGATATGGATCCGTATGAGACAAAACATAGAACTTCGAAAACCTGCCGGAATTCAGTTCGAGTGCAACCCGATTACCGGTGCCAAGAAAGTTGGTATGCACAATGCTCGCATTCAGCATCAGTTTCTGTGCTTCAGAATATCCTACACCGCCACTGAACTGACCTGGCATTCGGTAGGTAAGATGGTAGTCAACATCGACCATGTCCCGACTCCCGGGGACCGGCGATGTCTCGACCTGCACATCTTCGATATAGGGCAATCGTTGTAAGCGAATCTTCGATCGATCAACCAGCCGATTGGACAGGTACGAACCTTCTGCCTGACGCATTTCGCGACGTAATACTTCGTCGTCAACTTCATCGACGCCCGTAAAGTTGATCCGGCGAACGTAAACCCGGCTTTCCGGGCTGACATAAAAGGAAACCTCGACCGTTTTGTTTTCGTGGTCCAGCTCTGGAACTGGCTCGATCTCGGCGTTCGCATAGCCTTCCTCGCCAAGGCGGAATGACATCAGCTCGGCAGACGATGTTAACGCGCCGAGATTAAATACGGCGCCCGGCTTGGTAAACACGTAGGCGCGAAGTGTCGCCTCCGGAATAACCATTTTTCCGACCAGCTTGATATTCGAAATGGTATAGCGCTCGCCCTCGTGAATATTAATGGTGATGTAGATGTCTTTCTTGTTTGGCGAAATTGCGACCTGCGTTGATTCAACTCGAAAATCCGCAAAACCTTTGTTCATATAAAAGGAGCGAATTTTTTCAAGGTCGCCATTCAGCGCCTCTTTTGCGTATCGATCGTCTTGTCGGAACCACGATAGCCAGTTCGCGGTGTCCAGTTCGAAGCTGGCACGTACGTCTTTCTCCGTAAACGATTCGTTGCCGATGATGTTTACCTGGCGAATCTTCGCCCGATCGCCCTCGGTTACCTGAATATGAATACGAACGGTGTTGTTCGGACCATCCGTAACCAGGGCATCCACTTCCACTGCATATTTGCCGCGATCATAATATTGCTCTTTCATGAACTGCTGCACATTGTCCAGCACAGAACGGTCAAAGGTGCGGCCGCGCGCCAGTCCGACGCCGCGCAGCGATTCCATCAGGTCTTCTGTCTTGATGTCCTTGTTGCCATCGATCGTGAAGTCTTCGATGGAGGGCCGTTCCCGAACAACGACGATGAGCACGTCGCCGTCGCGGCGCATTTCAACGTCGTCAAACAAGGCTTGCTGGTACAAGGCGCGAATGGCTTCGCGAATTCGCTCCGCAGTGACGGTGTCGCCAACGTTGATTGGCAAATAGTTGAATACGGTACCTTCCGAAATTCGCTGCAGCCCTTCTACGCGCATGTCCCGGACGATGAAGTCGCTGTCAGCGGCGACGGCTGCGTTGAAAATGCAACAACTTGAGACAATGGCAACCAGGAAAATCTGCCTGAGTGCCGATAATCCAATTGAAAGATCGCTGAGTTTCATAAATCTATGACTGTAATTCCGTTACGTTTTTCTAACCGAAGATTCTTGCGATATCGTTGAACACCGCAAAACTCATCAATACAAGCAGTGCAAGTATGCCCGCCTGCTGACCCAGTAATTGCGATCGCATTGACAGCGGACTGCCCTTTATCCATTCGATCGCCTGGTAAACAATCTGCCCGCCGTCCAGTATCGGAATCGGCAATAAATTGAGCACGCCAAGACTGATGCTGATAACGGCAAGAAATTTGATGAAGCGATCCATACCTGCCGCGGCAGAGTCACCCGCGTACTGGGCGATGCTGATCGGACCGCTTATGTTCTTGAAAGAAACATTGCCCGTCAACATATTTGCAAGCATGCGAA
>SMVB01008772.1_pt1 | contig 11063 bp, 11 predicted proteins | sample 2456461 | NCBI WGS metagenome assembly SMVB01 (sample SAMN11095934, study PRJNA526329) | marine sediment metagenome | biome: Marine sediment; feature: Surficial sediment; material: Deep marine sediment; isolation source: Hadal surficial sediment | place: Pacific Ocean | collected 2014-05 | depth...
CGAAAACGGGGAATGTTCAAAAAGGCCATCCAGCAAGCCCGACCAGCCTGCGTCAAGGCTACGGCAGGCAGGGAACGCAGCTGGCTTGTCTGCCGTAGCCTTTGGCGCAGGCTGGGGGCCTTTTTCAACATTCCCCGAAAAGGATCGGAAGATCTGGCCACCTCCAGCGCACCCGCAATAGATCTGTCTAATCTGGGACACGCTCCTAAAGCTTGCGTGGTGAGTTTTACGAACTTCCTAAAATGACTTTCAGCGTGTGTGGTTTCTGGTTTCGAAGAATGGTGATGGCGACCTGCTGTCCGGGTTGCGTCTGCTCGATGAGATAATTTTTTAACTGGGCTGCGGTGTGAATGGGATGATCGTCAATGGCTAGAAAGATGTCCCCTTTTTTAAAGCCGGCTTGTCGAGCTGGGCCGGTGGCTTTTCCTACCGCGATGCCCCAGTGTTGGTTGCGTTTGACCACACTGAGTTGGACCCCAAGCTTGGAAAATCTGAACGGTGTGCCATCGATCAGGGATTGAACGATTTTTTGGACGATAAGGCCAGGAACGGCAAAGGCGAAACGGCTGCAACGACGTTTTCCTTGTGTGGTTTCTGTTTGAATAATGGCGTGGATCACTCCGACAATCTCACCCTGCTTGTTAAATAACCCACCCCCGGAGTTTCCGCTACAGGCTGAAAGGTCAATTTGTAAGAGCCGTGATTGAATCGTTTCCAGGAACGTATTGGGGTTGCCCACGCGTCCAAAGCTCAGGGCTGGTCCCCATCCCAGCGGATAGCCTACGGTGAACACTTCATCACCCGAGAGGGATTCGGTTTGAGCAAATGTGGCCTGGTCTAGGATGGCAGCGCGTGATGATTCCGGAATGCGATACAGCGCGATATCGAGAAAGGCATTGACGCCAACCAGGGTAGCCTCGAGTTCGTGCAGGTCGCTGGTTATCACCTGAATGGTCTTTGGGGTGATCCTTTGCCCACCTTCTTGGCGTTCAATGGCATGTCGGGCGGTGAGGAGATAGCCGTTCCCAATGTGGGTTCCTGATCCTCTGATTGAAAAGGGGGCTTGGCCAGAAATGGTGGCACGTTCTGCGGGAGGGCGTAACACCCCAATTGTGGCTCGCTTGGCTTTCTCCGCTGCATTCGATAATACTGTGGCCTCTGAAGAAGTGGCCATCGTTGAACATAGGCCGGTCAAGAGTAGGGCCAGTGGGATGATGGCAACGCGGTGGTTTCTTGCACGCATGATAAATCCCTTCGATAAAAGCCGACATGGTAATGAGCTGGTGTTCAGGTCATGACATACGGAATATGCTGTTTGCCGAAAAATTTGTAAAGTACTTGTATCTGTAGGGTCGGTTCAGTAGTCTTCGGTCGGACAGGCTCCTAGAGTGGATTTCCGAGTTGAAGGTGATGATCGAGTCTCAAGTATGAGCAGACACTCATGTCGATTAAGGAAGTCTTTTCAGATGGAGGATTGTCTCAAAGGGGCGAACGTACGCGTGGTCTTCAGACATTGACGAACCGATTGATCCTTTGTCTCGTGACCCTGTTCTGCCTCTTTGTGCTTTGTCCTCCTTCCTGGGGGCATGGCATATTGATTGAGTCCTCTCCGTCTCATGGGGCTGTTCTTAAAGAGTCGCCAGCAGTCGTATCGCTGCGCTTCAATGCAACTCTGGAACCGTCGATTACCCATGTCACGTTAGTCGATCTGAAGAAACACACACAAGCCTTGAAGATGACGGACGCGTCAACCGTCGATTGTATTGTCGCGACGGTCCCTCCCTTGCCTCCCGGGGTCTATCTCGTAAATTATACGGTGTTGGCAACGGATGGGCACGTGACCGAAGGGTCCATCCGATTTACGATCCTTGCTCCATAATTTCACTCCATGACAGATCTCTTAGAATTCGTCAGCGGCTTGCTCGATGGCGTGACTCTTATCGCTCTTGCCTTAGTGCTGGGTGGCATTGGGTGTGCACTTGCCGTTCTTCGAGTCACTCATGACACCCGACCCCTTCTCCAGACCGGCGTTCAACGGGTTCTTGTCCTGACCCTTGCTAGTGCGATGAGCCTTGCCGGACTTCGGGTTCTTCAACTCTTCATGAAACCCTTGGCCTTAACCGTATCGACTGGGGCCTCTGTGTTTTCAGCATTTGCCCAAACCCGCGTGTTTCAATATTTGGTGATCAGCGTCGTGCTCGCCCTCGGGTTGGTCGGTGCGTTGGTGTTTGTCAAAAGGCAGGTCGGTTCTGCTAGCCGGTGGTGTGTCGTCCTGGTCTGTGCTGGGGCGTTTATGGTGAATGAAGGATGGCTCAGTCATGCCGCAAGCCGGATTGAAGGGGGCGGCCCGTTGATGGTGGTGACCATGATCCATGTCCTCGGTGCAACCGTATGGGCTGGTGGTGTCGCACATGTATTGTTCCTGTGGAAATTTCTCCGTCAGGAGGACTCGGGATTGTGGGCGGAACTCGTTTCTAGATTTTCTCCCATGGGGATCGCGTGCGTCAGTCTTATTGTTATCCCGGGCCTGTATTTAGCATGGATGTATGTTGGAGGATGGAGTGGGCTGATTGGCACGGGGTATGGCAATATGGTTCTCGTCAAAGTCGGATTGTTGGTTTGTGTGTTGGTGTTGGCCGCACTGAACTTTTTTGCGGCGCGGGAGTGGAACAGTTCGAATAATCCAACCATCATGCAGCAGCGTGTTCCCGTCTACATTGAAGTCGAGATCATTTTGGCCGTGGCGTTGTTATTTACGGCAGCCTCGTTAACGGGGTTTCCTCCGTCGGTGGATGTGAAGGAAGCGACAGCATCTCCAGCGGAAATGTGGACGATGTTTCATCCCAAAATGCCCAGATTAACCGGGCCGGAATTAATTCTCATCGACGCTCCGGAACTCACGGATCTTCAAACAGGTGAAATGGGGAAGAAGGAAGATCTGAGTTGGGATCGATTTAACCACAATTTTTCGGGTGTGATGATCATTGCCATGGCGATTGTGGCGTTGTTCGATCGGCTTGGCGGATTTCGCTGGGCACGGTATTGGCCCCTGATGTTCATTGGGTTTTCCGTGGTGATCTTTGTGTTTGCCAATCCGGATCATTGGCCGCTTGGGTCGATCGGGTTTATCGGCAGTTTGCAAGAAACGGAAGTGGTACAGCATTGGCTTGCCGCGGGGGTCGTGTTCGGCCTGGGATGGTTCGAATGGCGAGCCCGAGATGAACGGTTCACGCACACACAGTTGCAGTTGGTGTTTCCGCTGTTATGCATTGTCGGTGGCATTCTGCTTCTTACGCATTCACACAGTATTGCCGAACTGAAGCAAGAGTTTCTCATTCAGAGTACACATGTGTCGATGGGGGTGTTAGGGGTCTTCGTCGGGTGCGGACGTTGGATGGAGATTCGCCTGCCGGCTCCCTATGATCGAGTTGCGGGAGTTGTCTCAATTGGGGCGTTGATGTTGGTGGGTTTTATCCTCCTGTTCTATATCAAACCTCATTTGGTAGAATTGTAAACCACTACTACATTTTCTTGCTCAGGTTTCGAAGTTGACGAAATAGGTTGAGCATCTGGTCAAAGGAGTAATGGGCATTCCTTCCACTTGGATTAGGCAGCACAAAGACGGTTGCGCCACCGAATTTTTCATTCTGGAGGCCCACGCGAGATTGATGTTTGATTGTCTTTTCTCTGGCTGGCGTGTGTGTGGTTGTGGGGAATAGAGCATTCCTTACGGTGATGCCCAACACGGCCATAATCTTTGGCCGGTAGCGACGAATCTTCATTAGGAGGGTTTTGCGTCCCTTGGTATAATCAACCGTCGTGAGTTCATGGATGCCGGTGGTTGGGCGTTCGACGATGTTTGTCAGACCGTAGCCCCATTCCGGGAGTCGCCAGTCGTCGTGATAGGTAAGCGGAACGGGCACACAGTTCGATTCATAAAGGAGCTTCCAAAATCGGTTGGAATGTCCGGCATAGTGATGACTTACTTCAGCCGACCGCAATCCTGGATTAATGCCAATAAATAATATCCGGACACCGAGTTGAATATGGTCAGGCAAGCATTGAGTGTGGTCCCTCGGCACCGTCCGGTCTCCTATTATGACTGTATCACCTTGCCCAGAGTTGTAACGATTGTTGGGAATCTGTGACTGTAACGATGACATCATGGAGGGAGCAACTACTCAGGGGGATAGACTGAAGGCCGAAGGTTTTTAGGGGCCAATCATGCGTGATCATACAACTGGATTCGTTACTGATTGAACCAAAGATCGTCGAAATCGAGAAGATCTTGAGTGACTTGATCCGAGCGTTAGGTACTGAGCGATAGCCTTCAGTCTTCAGCCTAAATGCCTGAGTAATTACCAGTTGAGAGCAACTACACAAAAGAAGTTTGAAGCTACGGAGGCACTAATGATGAGCCGATATAAATTGCTGGTGTTATTAGGCTTGAGTGTGTGGTTGGTGATGAGTATGAGCGGGCCAACATTGAGCCAGAGCCCTGAAGGCAATTTTGCCAAAGCCACATTTGCTGGAGGATGTTTCTGGTGCATGGAGCATCCATTTGATGAACTCGATGGGGTCGTCTCGACAACGTCTGGGTATACCGGTGGGCACACAGTCGATCCGACCTATCCCGAAGTCTCCGCAGGTGGAACGGGTCATACCGAAGCCGTGCAAATTGAGTATGATCCGACAAAGATCACGTACGAAGAGTTATTGAACGTGTATTGGCGGAATGTTGATCCGACTACCCCGGATGCGCAGTTTTGTGATCACGGGAATCAGTATCGGCCTGAGATTTTTTATCACACTGAAGAACAACAGCAGTTGGCGGAGGCCTCAAGAACGCACATTGAAAAAACCAAGACCTTTCCCGAACCTATTGTCATTGAAATTACTCAAGGCACAACCTTCTATCCGGCAGAGGACTTTCACCAAAACTATTATCAGACCAATCCGATCCGGTATAAATTTTATCGCCTGGCCTGTGGCCGAGATTCGCGTTTGGCCGCGTTGTGGGGTACGGGCTAATAAGAGTAGCTGTTTCCTGCCAAGTCGAGATGTGGTAGTTTTCCACTTGTGGAATGTTCCTCGCGACAACTGTTTGATATCACCCTTCCTCTATCCGAACACACGTTGGTGTATCCGGGAGATTCTCCTCCAATAATCCAACGTGTGTCGGATCTTGAGCAAGGCGATTCCCTCACCGCTTCAACTTTTTCCCTGGGGTGTCATGTCGGCACGCACGTTGATGCGCCGGCTCATTTTTTGGCTCACGGAACGTTGTTGGAAGACTTGGCCTTGGAGTGCTTTTACGGGCCGGCCTTGGTAATACGTCAGCAGGGCAAACAGTCAATTGAAAAAGCTGATATGGAAGGGCTCTCGATTCCTACGCAGCATCATATTCTTTTGAAGACCGATAATGGGTCCTTATTGCACCAGAAAACATTTTCAAAAGAGTACTGTACGTTATCCGCCGAGGCCGCGGCGTATTTATGCGAACTAAACCCTCTTTCCATTGGATGGGATTACTATAGTCTTGATGCGTTGACATCTCCGGAAACCTTCCCCGCCCACACCGTTGTGGCTCAGGCCAATATCCCCGTGTTTGTATGTCTGAACCTTGTAGACATTGAAGAAGGCTCGTATTGGTTTTCCGGGTTTCCTCTGCGGTTGGAAGGGGTGGAGGGAGCGCCGGTTCGGGCAATTCTTAGGACCTGAGAGCAAATACCTTGGACAATCTCGCGCCAAGATTTGGGTCAGATTTGGACGGAACGATTGAGAAAACCCCGAGGCACAGCACAGCTATGTTGAGGGTCTTTCGATTGAGGCCCGTTCAAAGATAGCCCGAAGATTGGATGCGAGATTGTCCAAGGTATTTGCTCTCAGGTCCTAAGTCGGAACAAAGACTAAGGGGTCCTATGCGCCTTTCTGGTAGACAAATTGGACTGCTCAAGGAATATATGCACGATTTAGTCGAACAAGCCAAACAGGATGAAGCCACGATGCAATCGTTTGGCTATGCTTCTCAGGCGTACCGTTCAGATCAGGCCATTTCGGATCTACTGGCGATTTTAGATGATCGAATTGAATCGGAAGGAGTGCAAGTTGGGCTGTCAGTCGAATTTCTTCACCAAATGTGGATGCTCTGTAACGAAGCCAATGCAGAGGTGGAGGACACCGTGTGGTTAAAGCGGAATCTTGATGACGAACCCGCCACGAAGTCTCGTGTCCGCAAGCTCACCTATCATGTGCTGATTGAGTATCTCGAACACTTGCCGGAGGAGCCGTCTGCGACTGATTCGAACGAGTGAGACGTAACGCCAACCATTCTTCCTGAATACGACTCTGAAGAACCGTCCATCCGTTCTCTTCAAATGCGTCCCTGAATTCCTTTCGACCATCCACCAACAGACCGGAGAGGAAGAGGTGTCCGGTCTTTGCAATGAACTGGTCCAGTTTCCCTACAATTTCTAAAAGAGTCCGACGGTCAATATTGGCGACGACGATGGCCCAAGGGAAGGGCGAAGATTGCTCAAGAGTCGCGACTGTGAATTCAAGCTCTTCCCTGAATCCATTCGTGGGGGCATAACCCTTCGCGCATTCTATCGCTTGTGCATCGCAATCGAGTCCCAAGGCTTTCCGGGCACCTAGCCGTATTGCCACCATCACCAGAATGCCCGAACCCGTGCCGATGTCTAAGAGGGTTTCACCACCTTCAATCACGTCTTCGAGCCATTCGGTCAACAGTTGCGTGGTGGCATGATGTCCGGTGCCAAAGGCTTGCTTAGGATCGATGATCAAATCGATGTCCTGTGGGTCCGTCGATGCGAGCTCCCAACTCGGTCGGATCCGCACACGTTTCCCGATTCGTATCGGTTTTACCTGGCTGGCCCAACGAGCATTCCAATCTTGTGAGGGGAGAGTGTGGGTGGAAAGCATGTTTTCGGGGTGAGCCATGCCTAAGGTCTGCAGGGCCGTAAGAATCGAGGCCTGGGCTTGCGGTGACCAATGGTCCGGGTCCCAGTACACATGAATCGTTTGGTTCTCGGTCCACGTTCCCAAGAGCCCGGGTTGATTGATCAACCCGGTCAGCTCATTGGGATCGACGTGCGCCAAAATAAGAATGTCAATGGTATGGTGATTCATGAATGTTGACGATTTTCAATGTACCACGTATCGTCCGCGGTCGAAATGATGGATACCAGTCATCACAAGCAACGGCGTGAGCAGGCCATGGTTCGTGGAATCGATCGTGGCACCCGAATGCTAGAGTTAGGTAAAAAACGAAGCGCCACGTTTAGTCGCGTGCGCATGGGGATTGTGCTCTCGGCCATTGTTGTATGTGCGTTGTTGTACAACCATGAATGGTTCGTCACGGGAAACTGGGTGTTCGCCGCCTGGATAATCCTCTTCGTGATCGTCGCACACTACCATAGTCGGTTAGAAGACGGTTTGGCCAGGCTTCGACTATGGATCCAGATCAAGCAAACGAATTTGGCTCGCTTGCAACTCGATTGGGAAGGCATTCCCGAATCCCACTTGGTTCTGTCAGCGGACCATCCCCATGGAGGAGATCTGGACCTTGTGGGAGGGCATTCCCTGCTTCGGTTATTGGATACCACGGTTTCCCATGATGGACAAACGCGTTTAGTGTCCTGGGTGGCGGACCAAAATGACCATCCGCTCTCCTTTGCCGACTGGTTTTCGCGACAGGCATTAGTCAAAGCCTTCACGCGGTTCTCCGGGCTACGCGATCGCGTGCGCTTAGTGGCCAAACTGGTGAGTCAAGTCCCCATCAATGGAGACCGGATTTATGTTCTCCTACAACACAGCTTTGATATTCCCTATCTCACATTGCAACTGAGTGTCGCTGGAAGCTTAGCCACTATCAATGTGGTGTTGTTTGCCATATGGGCCATGGGATTTGGTCCAGGGTATTGGATCATTTCATTTCTTTGCTATGGATTCCTGATATTGATGACCAGAGCCCGCTTAGGTCATGTGTTTGAACGAACAATCGATTTGCAGATGGAGCTAGCCAAGCTAGCTGCGGTCATCCGAGTCTTGGAAAAGAGATCCTTCGAACGGGAGGAGGCTATTCGACATGTCACCGAACCCTTTCGAACAGGTGACGAACCACCATCCTTGGCTATCAAGCAATTAGCCAGAATTTGTAGCGGACTCAGTCTCAAAGGGCATCCCTTAATTCACATCGCGATTAATCTTATTGGACCGTGGGATATGGCCTGGACCTGGTATCTTCAAAAAGTGTGTGAACGTCTCCGACCCGTGTTGCCTGTCTGGCTTGAGCAGGTTGCCACCATCGATGCGGCCATGGCCCTGAGCACCTTTGCCTTTCTAAATCCTAGCTATGTGTGGCCAACGCGGCGTGAAAATTCTGCTAACAAGGACGCAGGAGTGGTCACCACGTCACTGGGCCATCCACTTCTGCGGCACGAACAACGCGTGAGTAATGATTTTGATCTTCAAGCCGTCGGCCAATTGTTTTTAGTGACCGGTTCAAACATGTCTGGAAAAAGCACGTTTCTGCGGACGATCGGCATCAACGTGTGTTTGGCCCAAGCCGGGGGACCGGTGTGTGCGGATGCGTGGGAATGGTCGTGGGTGCGAATCCATTCATGCCTTCGTGTGGGCGATTCCCTTGAAGAAGGTCTGTCCTATTTTTATGCCGAAGTGAAACGGCTCAAAGGAATCTTGCTTGCGGTGGGGAATGGTGAACAGGCTCCCGTGCTGTACCTGATCGACGAAATTTTTAAAGGCACGAACAATCGCGAACGATTACTCGGCAGCGAAGCCTACATTCGGGAACTCACCACCGGACACGGGTTGGGGCTGGTCACGACTCATGATCTGGAATTAGCTAGACTAGAAGACGAATTGCCAGGCATTACCAATGTCCATTTCCAAGAAACCGTCGGAGAAAAAGAATTGAAGTTTGACTATCACCTCCGTCCCGGCCCCTGTCCCACCACCAATGCCCTCCGCATCATGGCCATGGAAGGCCTCCCGGTTCCGAAACAGGAACAGTCTTAACCATTACCACGCTTTTCCCCGGTACTCTGAGAAGGGTAACCCTTGAGGTTCCCCCTTTGGAAAAGGGGGTTAGGGGGATTTTCCAATCATGTTATAACCCTGCTGATTGCGGCGGGAATCTGCATGAAGGAAAAAATTAAGGAATAATCAACTGCGAGCCTTGCTGCTCTTGGTCGGTTTTTTCACCCGTGGAAGTGCCACAGTGCGCGCACGTGTATTCGTACTTGTTGCCGGATGGCAAGACCAACAACAGTCGTTCGCGGACAGGAGTGGCCTCCTTACAGGTAGGACAAAACAACAGAGTGGCATTCAGCGACTGAAACTGCGATTTGGGGTCACCCTGAGAAGGACTGGGTTGAGGACGCATGCCGGCCGGCATGGAGCCAAAGTTTCGAGGATCAAAAGGGAAACGTGCCATACGGCGATCTTACTGAGGGAACTGTGGTGGGTCAAGGGGTGTTGGCTCAAAGTGTAATAAGATTGGTTCGGAAATGGGATCATGAGGGTTGTGTAGGGTGGGCATCGCCCACCTTTTTTTTATATGGGGCTTTGTCTCACTGGCAGCGAAATTGAGTCCAAGGCGATACAGTTGTCATTTCGAGCCCTTCGACCCTGCTCAGGACAAGCTCCGCGAGCAATCTATTCTTTGGGATGGCACAGGTTGCTTGGTGTGAGAAACAACGAGATTTCTCCCGTTGGTCGAAATGACAATCTACAGCGCAAGGTATGTTTCTATAGGAGCGGTTCGTCAATGTGAGTCCCGTCATCCCCGCGGTTGTAGGTGGGGATCCATGCGCTTTAGTTTTTTTGTGGAGATGCGGGGTTGAAGATTTTGTACCGAATAAATCGAACCTGGATTCCCGCTTACAACTGCGGGAATGACCGATCACATTTCACAAGGGCAAGAGGGTTTTCGTGCCCTAAACCCCACCCGTTGAAATCTACCCAAAAAAAGGAGCCCCACCCCGTAAGGTGTGAGGCTCGTGGTTGAACTCTCAGGTTCAATCCTAGAACTCATCGGTTCTGCGTATTCTGATCTCTCAATGAGACCATGGTATTTCATCCTGTTGAGCGACGAAGCTTTTAAGGCCAAACTTTTACCGCAGCATGAGCTTGGTTTGAGGATCAAAATCCTGTTACTTCTTCGAGTTGTTGCTCGACGTCCTGTTCCCATTGCGCTTGTTTCTTTGCGATCGTGCCGTGGTTGGTCTCTTTGTCGTATAGCCGATTCAACCGTGTGGCAGTAGCACGAACCAATTGTAGCATTTGGTATGGGTTGTCCCCGGTTTCCATGGACGTGTTGGCTTGGCGGACGAGCAAACAACTGATGGCGAAGTGGAGTTGCTCATGTCGAAGCAATCGATTGGCGATGCTCTGTTCGTAGGGATACCAGGCGTCCACAATGTGGGGTCGGACCCATGATTGATCCGGGTCAAACCTGGCTTGAAAAAAAGGCGGATCGACTTGGTCAAGTGTGATCACGACCGCCGTTTGTGCGGAGTTCTTATAATTTCCGTAAGACTTGGTGAACTCCTCCCATGTCGGTGCATGGTCGGGGATGCAAGCCGGGAGTGGGTGTTCCTCTGCCTTCCATTGAATGTTTGATGCGCATCCAGTAAGCGTGATGATAACAACGACAAGGATTGATTGAAGGCTCCTAGACCACATGGTGAGTTGTACTCTCCGCATTGGAATGCTGTATAAATAAAAACCTCTCGATTATCTTGGTCGTCTCGTTTATGATTTTTCTTTAATCATATCCCCTGGTCGTTGTTAATCCCCTCCTTTGTAAGGAGGGGTAGGGGAGGTAGAGGGGGTAATGGCTTGTGCGTTCCAACTATCTGCACTGTTAATGGGACTGTTGAATATTCCACTCCCATGACAAATATATGCTCAAGAGGAGACAGACAGCATTAGCTGGAGGGAATGTTCAAAAAAGCATGCCCTGAGTCTTTCCGAAGGGTCTATCCAGCAAGGCCGCAGCCATTTTGACGAGCGGAGCGTAC
>SMVB01022667.1_pt1 | contig 11063 bp, 7 predicted proteins | sample 2456461 | NCBI WGS metagenome assembly SMVB01 (sample SAMN11095934, study PRJNA526329) | marine sediment metagenome | biome: Marine sediment; feature: Surficial sediment; material: Deep marine sediment; isolation source: Hadal surficial sediment | place: Pacific Ocean | collected 2014-05 | depth 0-1...
CGCATTTGCTCCGTCCTGGCGACTTTTCATGACCTGGGCAAAGGCGGTCCTGGCAAGTTTCGCGGCGGTCGTCGCCGTCTTGAAGTATCGGGTGGCATCGGCGGCGTTGGAGCGCACGGTTTCGATATTGCGGCCCCGCTCGAGCGCGATTTCGGCATCGCGGTACTCTTTCATGCCGCGTTGGTAGCTGCGCGGCGCCAGGAGCTGTGCATCGGCGGCTTCTGCGGATAATTTCGCCGCGTCGGCATTTTTAAAAAAGGTGTCTCTGAGTTCGTTCTGAGCGAAGGCGCTGCCCATGCTGAGCAGCAAGGTAAGCATCAGGACACATCGTGCAAATCCTGCTTTTACGGCCATTTGATCGATTCCTGCATCAATTATTTACAAGGAGCTGCCACAGCAACTGGCAGCAACCCCGCGATATTACATATCGTGCAGCGCCAAAACTGTGCGCCGCGTCCCTGAAACGCGTGGATTTTAACCCAAAAATTGGTTTTTCTGCGACCCGCGAGCGGAATTAGATTACCAAATCAAGTGCTTATGCTGCGAATTTATTTTTTTGTGGCATGGCTCACAGTCGCCACGAGAGCTCGGGGGTAGTCTTTAACCATGTCCGCAAAGTATTACACTCAGTTCATATTGACCGACACAGAATTTCGCGGCGGCAATGAATTCAGTGGCGTCATCGAGCTCAGCCACCCGATGGATCGGCAATCGGAGGCGGGTGACATAGAGGCCGTATTGGCCCGGAATTTCGACCTGCGACGAAGCTCGGTAAGGCTCGTGAGCTGGTCAAGGCTACATTGACATTATTCTGGCGCGCTAACGATTCCCCCTGACTCTCCCGGCTTCGGCCGGGATCTTTTTCTGCCGAATCTGGGCTACAATGCGTGCCCTTTCGCTGGCATTCCGTCCATCCTATGAGTACTGGCAACAAACCATTCCGCGGCATACCGATCGTTCAGAGCGGACACAAATATCGCACCGAAGCAGGATTTTCGGCCATCAAGAACGGCGTCAAACGCCGCAAAAACACGGCGTCGCTCGATCATGGACAGAAGCCCCGCTGGTTGCGCGCGAAAATGCCCTCGGGAAAGGGCTATTCGGGCACGCGTCAGATCGTAAAAGATCACAAGCTCAGTACGGTGTGCGAAGAGGCGATGTGCCCCAATATCGGCGAGTGCTGGAACGCCGGCACTGCGACGATCATGGTATTGGGATCGGTGTGCACGCGCGCCTGCCGGTTCTGTGCCGTGGATACCGGCAATCCGAAGGGTTGGCTTGACCTCGATGAACCGGCCAATACCGGACGGGCGGTCAAGCTCATGGGCCTCAAGTATGTCGTTATCACATCGGTTGATCGTGATGACTTGGCGGACGGCGGCGCGTCGCATTACGCTGCCTGCGTCAGAGAGATCAAAAGGCAAAATCCGGGCATAGCTGTTGAGGCGTTGACGCCGGATTTCCAGGGTGTGATGGAGCATGTCGAGCTCGTCGTCGAGTCAGGCATCGCAGTCTTCGCACAAAATGTCGAAACTGTGAGGCGCCTGACACATCCGGTGCGCGATCCACGTGCCGGCTACGAGCAGACGATCGATGTGCTGCGCCACGCTAAATCATTTCGTCCGCAAGTCCTGACGAAGACGAGCCTGATGCTCGGCCTGGGCGAGCATGACAATGAGATTATTGAGACTATGGATGACTTGCGGGCGGCTGGCGTAGACATCTTGACGCTGGGCCAATATCTGCGGCCGACGCCGAGTCACCTCGTGGTCGAGCGCTACGTGAGCCCCGATGAATTCGAGGCCTACCGTCGAGAAGGTCTCGACAAGGGCTTTGTCGAAGTGGTTGCCGGTCCAATGGTTCGCTCCAGCTATCGCGCCGAGCAGGTTCTGCAAAAAAATAACGTCGGCCTCGCCGTGTGACACAAATATTGGGGCTTGCCCCGGATTGGGACTATTTATGAGCCAGTTTTTTGCTGAGTACGGCCTGTTTCTTCTTAAGGTCATCACGATCGTAGTAGCAGTCGTCATCGTCATCGGTGTCGCGGCAGCGGCAGGGCGCAAGGCCAGCCACGAAGGACTCGACGTCGAAAGCATCAACAAAAAATACAGAGCACTCGCGAATACATTGCGTGACGCCGTTACGCAAAAGAGCGAGCGCAAGAAAGAGACGAAGGCAGAAAAGAAACGCGAGAAGGCCGAAGCCAAGGATGCATCATCGCGACCGAGAAGTTTCGTTATCGACTTCAAAGGCGACCTGAAAGCAAGTGCGGTGCCATCATTGCGTGAAGAAGTCAGTGCGATACTCGACGTGGCGGCGTCCGAGGATGAAGTCATCGTACGACTTGAGAATTACGGCGGTGTCGTACATGAGCACGGGCTTGCGGCTTCACAGCTTGCGCGCATCCGCGATCGGAATATTTCGCTGATAGTGTGCGTAGACAAAGTTGCAGCGAGCGGCGGTTATCTGATGGCTTGTGTCGCCTCAAAAATCTACGCGGCACCGTTCGCGATTTTAGGCTCGATAGGCGTGCTGGCACAGATTCCGAATTTCAGTCGTTTACTCGACAGTCATGGCGTCGACTTTGAGCAGATCACGGCTGGCAAGTACAAACGGACGGTGACGATGTTCGGCAAAAACACGGACGAGGATCGAGCCAAGCTTAAAGAGGAGCTTGAAGACGTTCACACATTGTTTAAGGCGGCCGTCAGTAAGTACCGTCCGGATCTTGACCTCGACAAAGTTGCGACGGGCGAGCATTGGTACGGAACGCAGGCACTGGAACTGGGTCTGGCCGATGAGATCAAGACGAGTGACGAATTATTGACCGAGCTTGCGGTGGACCGGGAGCTTTACCAGCTGACCTACAATATCAAGCAGCCGTTGCAGAAACGACTCATGGCCACTATCGACAGCATGCTCGAAAAGATCGATGCTGCGGGCTGGCGTCGGCGTTTCGAGTCCCGTTTGCCCCGATAAGTGACGGAACCGCTACCTGCCGGGCGTGTCCAATTTGTATAATCGCTCATTCCGTCATGCAGTAATCATGCAGTACAAGGAGTTTTCATGACAAAGCAGCGTATCAGTTACCTGTTGCCGGTCATTGCCGCTGCTCTGATAATGAGTGGCTGTGCGACGCAGTCACATCAGTCCTCGGAGCCGAGCTGGGTTTCAGAAGAAGAGATGGCGGCCCAGGCCGCACGACAATTTGCGGAAATGAAGGCGTCGATGGCGTTGATTACAGATCGTGACACGATTGACTATATTGCCTGCGTTGCGAATGCCATCGTGCAGATACTTGAACCGCCGTACCGGGACCTGGCCTGGGAAATGGCAATCTTCGACGAGGATTCGGTCAACGCTTTCGCTATGCCGGGAGGCAAAATCGGTGTCATGCGCGGCATCCTCAAGGCGGCCCAAAACCAACATCAGCTAGCTGCGGTAATCGGCCACGAGATTGCGCATGTAACCGCCAAACACTCCAACGAAAGAGCATCACGATCGAAGACGACCAGCATCGGTATTCAGGTCGCCGCAGTCTTGCTCGGTGCTGGCAATCAGGGTGCGACGTACACGGCATATGAGGCGCTCAATCAAGGCGCGGAGTTTGGTCTCTTAAGACCGTTCTCGCGCAACCAGGAGAGTGAGGCCGATGCCATCGGTCTCGAGTACATGGCGCGTGCGGGCTTCGATCCGCGACAAAGCGTGCCACTTTGGCAAAATATGCTGGCCCACGGCAAGCAGGCGCCGGCTGAGTTCCTGTCGACGCACCCATCTGGCGCAAAGCGTATCGATGCGCTGGTGTCGCTATGGAGCAAAACGCTGCCGATGTATAACCAGGCATTGGAAGAAGGCCGGGATCCGAACTGCCAGGAGCCTTGACGGCGAAAAGTTTGTACTTTTCTGCGAAGATAGCGTGGTCAATGTCCAGGCGCGTATCTTGATTTTCAGGCAATTCATTAGCACCCCAGTCGCCGTATTGCTGTCGCTAAGTATGCTCGGCGGTTGCGTGACATTTGAAGACTATTTGAATGTCCGGCGCGGCTACGGCCTGACACCGGTAGTGCCGCTGGACGAACGTCCCGTCGAGGAACCGATTCTCGCCAATCACTTCGTGCTCGATTCTGCCGATCAATCAGTAATCGGTGTGCCACAAATTGTCTTCACCAGGGATGAGGACACGCTATCGGACCTGGCGCGCACCTATGGTCTTGGTTACGACGAGCTGGTTGCTGCAAACCCCAATGTCGATCCATGGTTGCCCGGAGAACATACGCCCGTGCTCCTGCCAACGCAGTATGTACTGCCGAACGTGCCGCGCAAAGGCATTGTGCTCAATATCGCATCGAAGCGGATATTCTATTTTCCGCCCGTAACCGAAGGCCAGGCACAGGTTGTCAAAACCTACCCCGTCGGCATCGGTCGGGTGGGTTGGGAGACGCCGCTTGGTACGACGACAGTTACTGCAAAGGCGAGGAATCCACATTGGTATGTACCGGCATCGGTACGTCGGGAACACGCCGAAATGGGCGATCCGCTGCCATCAGTCATTCCGCCAGGTCCGGACAATCCACTCGGATTGCATGTGTTGAAATTGGCGATGCCCGGTTACCTGATTCACGGCACTAACCAGCCTTACGGTGTCGGCATGCGCGTCAGTCACGGCTGTGTACGCCTGTATCCTGAAGACATCGAGATTCTTTATGAGTTAGTCGACATTGGCGACACAGTTGCGATAATCAATGAGCCTTTTCTGCTCGGCGAGCTTGATGGCGAAATCTATTTCGAGAGTCACCAGCCACTCGAGGATGATTCGATTAGCCCTCGCGAGCGGCTTGAAACTTTGTTTGCAAGCTACAACGAGTCGTCCGCCGCGATTTTTGACCGGCGAGTGCAAGATTATGTTCGTGCGATAGCGACTGTTTCAAACGGCGTTCCGGCGCGGATTTCCGGGCAGGCGACTGACGAGGTTTTGTCGCGTGCCCGACTCGTTCGTAATACCGTGGAAACCAATCCCAATGCGCCAACGTTGAGCGAAGTCCGAGAAATGATCGCTGCAGCGGTACGGGAGGCGAAGGTCCTGTGAGCGAGTGGCTCGACCTGATGCTCGAGGAAATCTCTCGTAAGCGGCGCGAGGCCAGGGAGGCCGAGGCCGAGAATCGGCACAGGGCGGGTGAGGACGACAACGAGTCGCAAGATTCGGCAAATCAGTCAAAGTAACGCAGAAATTCTTCGGGCAGCCTTGATAAATCGTTGGGCCGATCGGTCGTAACGGGTAACGGCTGCGAATTGTAAGTGTTCCAATACAGTATCGATTTTTGCGCAAGCTCTTTCTGTTGTACATCGTGCAGCAATGCCGTCATTGCTTTGCCTGTGTAAGTTGTATCGAGAGACAAGTCCAACTGGTCCCGGGCGATGCCGATAGCTCGATCGGTCGCGCTGTCCGACCGAGCGTATCCGTCACCGAAAAACTCGTCACGGAAACAAAGTCTCGCTCTGTCCGCGAGGTCTGCCGGAATCGATGCATCCAACCGATTCATCAGTGTTGCGGTCTTGGACATGAGTCGTCGCATCGCGCGTGGGTTGGAAATGAATTCATGCGCCACACGGATCGCGTGCACGTCCGTGTCCAGCCCGGCAAGTGCGAAGCCGAGCGCAAGGCCCGCCGCGGAAGCCATCGTGCCGGTCGCAATATAAATGCGATCGGGTGCGGTAATGGTGCCGTCAGCCACTTGATCGGCAAGCTCCAGGGCCGCATTAACAAAGCTGACAACACCGAGCCAACTTGATCCACCCATCGGTATGACCCAGGTCTGTCGGCCCTTGAGATGTCGGCGCATTATTTCGACGCGCTGCCGCCGGTCGCCGCCATAGCGTACGATTTCCGTGTTGTTTCGCAAATGCATATTCAGCGCGCGCGATGCACTTGATGTCTTGATTTGGTGCGACAAGAAGCAGGTGCACTCGAAATCCAGAGCTGACGCGTACAGCGATGTCGCCAATGCGTGATTCGAGGCAACCGTACCAAATGTTGCCACTCGCTTCGCATGCCGGTCACGTGCACGGTGTAGGAGGTATTCGAGCTTGCGGACTTTGTTGCCCCCATACAGCTTGCTCGTGAGGTTGTCGTATTTGACTGCGACAACGGTTCGCTTCGAGCCGATCGAAAAGGAGATTTCCTTAACCGGAGTGGGTAAATTGGCCAGCTGGATTTTGGGCAAACGCCGCGCCAATTTTGGAAATGCGATGCCGAGATGATCAGTCATCGATTGAATATCCGTGCTCCGTCAATATTACTTTGTTGGCATACTAGCGAATCCCATGGCATATGGCGCGACCACTGATTAGAATATACGCACGATTGTCTGACTGTTACGGAGATTAACTTGTCAGATGTAGCTGATCGTGGCATCACGGTCACAGAAATGGCACCGATGGATCAACCTATCGATGTGTCTCGTGAGACTGCGGCCGCGTTCGTCGGACGCTCACTGCGCGGCCCCCTGAATGAGCCAGTGCTGGTTCATGGCTTCGGTGAGTTCCGCCGTCGCTTCGGCGATACCTGGTCGCGTTCGAGCCTCGGGCCCGCAGTACAACAATTTTTCGAGCACGGCGGCAGGAATCTTTATATCGTTCGAGTAGCGAACAATGCACGAGGGGCGATGATTTGTCTGCCGGCAAGCGGTTCTGCGCTTGTACTTCGGGCAATTGAGCCTGGCTCGACAGAATGTATTCGGGCTGCGGTCGATTTTGATGGCGTCGAGCCCGACAATGATGAGTTGTTTAACCTGACCCTGCAGCGCATCGACCCGGTCTCGGGGATCGTGATTGATCAGGAAATATTTCAATACGCTGACTATCGCGATGGTTCCTACAGTTTCATTGCTGACCTGATGCTGACCTCGTCGATTGCGCGGGTAGAAAATCCATTGCCGACGCATCGCCCGGAAGCGACGATTGGTCTGCATGTGCATTTCGAATCGCCGTATGTGGGTCACGTACAAGATGGCACTGACGGCCAGGAGTTGACCGACTACGACTTGATCGGGTCGCGCAAGACCAATACGGGCTTGTTCGCGCTACAACACATCGATCAGTTCGACCTTCTCTATCTTCCGCCACTCGGCAAGGGGCGCGATCTGGGTCCGATGTCCATACTCGCCGCGGAACGGTACTGCCAGCAAAAAGGGGCGATGCTGATCGTGGATCCTGCCGCTGATTGGCTTACTCCAGCTGATGCAATCAGGGGCATCAGGGACCTCGGATACGCAAGCCCGAATATGATCGGATATTTTCCGCGCATGCGGCATCGTCATGACGTAGATGTTCCGGCCCAGGTAGTTGGCGGCGTAATGGCGGGGCTGCTGTGCAAACTGGATCGTGGACCTGGTGCGTGGCACGACCTGCATGTCCAGGGCATGGCCGTCAGCCGCAATCTGGTGCCGGCGGTTGATGTTGACCAGGAGAGTGCAGAGATACTTGCCCGTAAGGGTTTCAATATCATCAGCAAGGGTTCGTCCGGTTCTGTACACGTCCTTGGTTCTGTGACTATGGGGCGGGGCAGCGAATCGCACAGGGACTTTGTAAGTCTGCCTGTGCGACGATTGTGTTTGCAGATTCTTAATGCGATTGATCAGGCGACGCGATGGGCGGTGTTCGAGCCTGACGATGCGCATCTCGCAGCGAGAATCTGCAGTCAGGTTACCGCGTACCTGTCGTTTCTGGCTGATAGGGGAGCGTTAGAGAATGATCGTTACGATGTTCAGTGTGATGCTGGCATGTTCAGACGAAATGACGGCCATGAGCACGGCGTTACGACATTGATCGTGTTTCACCCTGTCGGTTGCAAGGAACCGGTATCGTTCACCTTGCACCAGAGGGTTGGAGGCTGTCGGGTGGCGAGCACTGCGTTTGCCCCGGTCTTTCAGGATTGCGCATAGCCCTCGTCATTCAAGGAATAAATCCCACCATTGCCGACAGTTTACTTAATTGCATTTTTTCGTTCGAGCTGACATTTGCGAATTAACTTGACGCATTTAAGTAAACTGTAGCGAAATTAATGCGCAGTGGACTGCCGTGCGGCAGCCCTGTTTTCGGAGCAAATGGGGGCCTCAATGAAATCATTTTCAGCAGTATCGCTAATTGTCTTGCTGCTGCTCGCGTCTTGCGATAGCAGACGATTTACTGGCGAGGGTGCAGCAGATTCGATCGATGCGTCGGTGGCGTTCGCCGCACTGCTCGACGAGCATTTCGAACGCACGCTTGAACTGTACCCACTGTTTGCGACCGACATAGGCGATAACCGCTACAACGATCGCTACGTCAACTCGATAGGTGCAGAACATCGCGCTGCTGTGCACGAGCTCGACAGCGAGCATCTCGCCCGGGTTATCGGGATCGATCGAGACGCGCTGTCTCGGCAGAATCAGCTGAGCTATGACCTGTTCAAACTCAATCGTGAAACGTCGCTTGCGGGCGAGCGCTTCCCGACGCACCTGGCGCCAATGAATCAGTTCCGTTCGGCGACCAGCTCGTTTGTACGCCTGGGCAGTGGCGGTAGCCTGCATCCGTTCGATACAGTCAAAGACTATGATGATTTTCTGGACCGCATCGATGGCTTTGTGGTCTACATCGATCAGGCGATCGAAAATATGCAAGAGGGAATGCAACAAGGCATCACGCAACCCAGGGTGCTAATGCTCAAATTCGTCCCGCAACTCCAATCACAGCTTGTCGGCAGCGCTGAACAGAGCGGTTTCTATTCGCCCATCACAAACATGCCCGAAGAATTCAGCGACGCTGACCGGGAGCGATTGACGAAGGACTACATCAACGCGATCGAAAACAAGGTTCTACCGACATTTGAACGGCTGCATAATTTTATCGGCGACGATTACTTGAGCGCCGCTCGCGAGTCGATCGGCATGCTCGATTTGCCGGGCGGTGAAGAATGGTACGCATATAACGTACGCCGAATAACGACCACCGATTTGACACCCGATGAAATTCACCAGATCGGGATAAGTGAGGTTGAACGCATTCACGATGAGATGCGCGGCGTGATGGGCGCAATCGGTTTCGTAGGCGATCTGAGCGAATTCTTCAAATTCGTTTATTCGGATCCACAGTTCTTTTTCGACGAACCCGAACAACTGATTCAGGCCTACCGTGACATGTCCGCGGACATTGAAAGCCGCGTACCGAACCTTTTCAATCTATTTCCGCAAACTCCGCTTGAAGTACGCCGGGTCGAGCCGTTCAGGGAGCAAACGTCCTCCAAAGGTTCGTATCAAAGCGGTACGCCGGACGGCTCCCGGCCGGGCATCTTTTTTGCGAATGCCTACAACGTCGGCATTCGGCCCAAATGGGACATGAAATCCTTGTTCCTGCACGAGGCAATTCCGGGTCACCATTTCCAGATATCGTTGGCGCAGGAATCCAAGGAGTTACCAGATTTCCGCCGCTTCGGCGGTTTTACGGCCTACGTTGAGGGCTGGGGGCTGTATTCCGAGTACCTGGGAAGAGAGCTTGGCGTTTACGAAGACCCTATGGACCTGTTCGGCGCACTGAACGCAGAGTTGTGGCGATCCATTCGCTTGGTTGTCGATACCGGCATCCACGCCAGAGGATGGACGCGGCAACAAGTGCTCGACTACATGTTCGCGAACTCGGCGGTGTCGAAAACGCGTGCGGTTGCGGAGGCGGAGCGTTTCATGGCGATTCCGGGACAGGCGTTGGCTTACAAGATCGGCCAGCTCAAGATTCTCGAGATTCGCGCCGATGCCGAAGCACGGTTGGGCGAACGGTTCGACGTTCGTGATTTTCACGCCGAGATGCTCAAAGACGGGCCGATGCCATTGTCGACGCTCGAAGCGAAAATAGCAGCATGGGTTGACGAGCAGTTGTAGGAGTCCGAAGCGGGCGATGACGCGGAGAAACACCCGATCTACAGGCATACTGCAGAGCCATGAAACTCGATCGATTCATACGCAGCGCGATCGCACTGCTGATCCTGCTGGTCTTCATTATCGCAATCGGCGCATTGGTGTTCCTTACCGAGTCGGTTCTGAACGTCTGGGACCGACTTATACAAGGGCCACCCGCGCTCCTCTATGGCTATACGGCCGTGATGATTGCGTTGATTGCCTTGGCTTTCTGGTTGATCTGGCGACTCGTCATTCGTCGCAAGATATCGCCTGCCAAAAAGAAAGCGGCTTCAAGCAAATTGTCGCAGGACGAAATCGAACGTCGTTTGCGCGAGGCCGAGGCTGCAGGAGTTGCAGTTGACGCGGCTCGGGAAGAACTCAGCGAGCTCGCATCTCGACAGAAGGCCGGCGCGATCCACCTGTGTTTTTTTGGCGAGATAAGTACCGGCAAGAGTTCGCTGATCAAGGCGCTGGTCCCCGATGCGGATGTCATAGTCGATGTTGTCGGTGGTTCGACGACGGCTACGCGACACTTTCGCTGGCACGATGACAATGGCAACGAAATACTGTTGACGGACGTGCCGGGAACTGGCGGGCATGAGCAGGGGCTCGACGAAATTGCGATTGAGGAAGCGCAACGTGCGCATGTCGTCCTGTTTGTTTGCGATGGTGATCTGGCGCGCGCTGAGAAAAATGATATCAAGCGCTTACTCGCACTGGAAAAGCCACTGGTACTGGTGCTGAACAAGTCTGATCGATTAGATCACGAGGAACAGGCGGCAGTGATGCAACGGCTACTTGAACATCTGGACGACCTGGGTAGTTCGATTGGGCGGGACCGTGTCGTTGCGGTATCGGCCGGTGGCAAAGTGGACGTCATCGAGCGCAGCTCGGACGGCTCTGAAGACGTTGTCAGGCGGCAGCGGCCCGCCGACATTGGCGTTCTGGTTGTCGCAGTCAACCACTTGCTCGCGGGCGACGCCGACTCGATTGATGAAAAGCGCGATCGTGCCGTCTTCCGCCTCGCTGCCGACAAACTGGCGGACGCGGAAAAGCAGTACCGGGGGCAGCGAGCGGAACAACTTATTCGCAACGCAACGCGCAAAGCCGTGCTTGGCGCGCTCGCTTCAGTGAGCC
>SMVB01032234.1_pt1 | contig 11062 bp, 11 predicted proteins | sample 2456461 | NCBI WGS metagenome assembly SMVB01 (sample SAMN11095934, study PRJNA526329) | marine sediment metagenome | biome: Marine sediment; feature: Surficial sediment; material: Deep marine sediment; isolation source: Hadal surficial sediment | place: Pacific Ocean | collected 2014-05 | depth...
AACACTTGCGGCGTTTCGGTGACGGCAGCCACCGCATCGTTTCCATAGGCTGTTAACACCACACCATAGCCGTCTTCATCAACCATTTTGACGATGCCAAAGGGCACATCAGTTGAGACCCAGACATCTTTACCCAGCTGTCGTACTGGAATGCGCACGACACTGAATGTGCCAGCTTCAACGGTGACCGATTCCCGGGAGGTTTCCACGACGCCTGTTTCAAATTCCTCACAAGCCATACGCAACGGGTCTGAAACGTTTCCACTTTGCACACTCGAGGGTGGCATTTCTATGGGTGGCATGGCATCCATTCCCTCCATGCGGGGCATTTGCATCAAGGACCGTTTTACCGTCTCGTTCGTGTAGGGCCAGCCTGGAATGAGGATTTTAATGATCATGCCGCTGTCACCGACGGGCATCGCGGACTCGATCTCCATCCAGTAATGGTTATCTTCCGTTGCGACAATGGCATAGCGGCCCTTCACTTTTGTCTTCATACCCATAAAGCCTGCATCTGTCGAATATGAGGCCCATTGCCCAGTGGTCAGCCCCTCTGTACCGTCGCACAAGCTACCGATGCCAGCTGCGATGATAGTGGGACTGAAAATGACAAGGGTCAGGCTGCCAATCAGAATCAAGACCGGGGTTCTCACAATTTTCCGGGTCTTATTCACGTTTATTTCCAGGAAACCTTTTTCCAACCGCTTGGCAATTCAAATCGATCCTGTGAAATCTTGTCGTCGTTGATGCTGATCAATTCAGTGGTAACACGGAACAAAACTGTGGAACCGGTTGCAGATGGAGCCTCAGCCGGTGCGGTAGCCGTAGCAGCAGCGGTTGGTTCTGGTTCGGTCTTTTTCTTCTTTCTGCCAAATTTCTTGAACAAGCCGGAAATGAGCTCACTGCTGGCAGCGCCCACAGCAGAGCCAGCCACAGATCCGCCCACGCTATCTCCCAAGGCGTCCGCGGTCTCTTTGGCAATGACCTGACCTGCTTGCTGGCCTGCGGTTTGTGCACCAGCGTCGATACCCGCATCAAGAGCATTGTTCCATAGCCCATCCATCGCAATCGGTTGACCGCTGGTCACGGTGCAGCTCTCACCGCCTATTTCCATTTGCATGACGGTTTTCACCGGGTAGCCCTTGAGTTCGCTCATTTCATCCAGCGCTTCCTCCCAGCCTGATTTGAACATGGATAGAAGCGCCCGCGACATAATCTGTGCGCCGGCGAGCATTTCCTCAGTGCCAAGTTTCTCTGCAAGGGCCTTTTTGAATGCCATGGACTCTTCATCCCCGGGCATTCTTTTCGCCATCCAGTTCTCCATGGTCCAGGTCAGCACACAGGTCTGGCCGCTTTCAGGCACCGTGCAGGTTTCCTCGATGGTAATGATGTGCTGTTTGGCCTTCACATTCGCAAAGCGCTTTTTTTCGCCGGTATCTATACTTTCAAACTTTGGATCGGACCATTGGCAATCTTCTTCGCTGACCGGCAAGGCACCCGCGCTTCCGCTTTCTTGCACATCCTTGAGTTGTTCCATGGCCAGTTCCATTTGTTCGCGCATTTGCTCAAAGGTCATTTCGGAGTATTGTTGCTTTTTCGGCCTCAGCTCCCAGATCAGGTCTTTGTCCAGACGCATGATGCTGGTGGTATCGAGGTTTTTCATCAGGGAACCCATGAGGCCGGACTTCGGCGCCATTTTGGTCTCTGATCTGGATTTGTCGCTTGAAATGGAAGTCGTAACAGTACTTTCCAAAGACATAAAGGACATGGCGCCGCCAGCTTCCACTGTAATGCGCTGCTGCATGGTGATATCGGCGAGAACATTTATTGATATAAGAGTGCCAAAAATTGTTAAACAGCCGACTACAAGTCTTTTATTCAGCATGATCTGCTCCTTAGGCTTTCTGACGATGGGAATAATTCCAGTTACTGCATTTATCCAGGTACGTAAGTGAAGTATAGACGAACATTTTCTTTTTCCCATGAAACCTGTGCATATCGAACAGGCGTTGTGCTGTTTTGGGGGTGATAAGTGACGTGCCGCGTCTAATTACGCTCCATTATTTGCAGTTACCGTCATTTATCACTGATACTGCACCCGGACTCCCCATTATTGTATCCAACCCATATGCAGGATCAGGAAACAGACAAGAACGACATGAATTTTGATACGACCTTAGCGTTCGCTCAGAGTCTGGACGCACAAGACCCTTTGGCCGAAATGCGTAGCCACTTTGCCATTCCAAAGCAAGCCAATGGCGAGGATGAATACTACTTCACCGGTAATTCGCTGGGCCTGCAGCCGAAACTGGCGCGCCAATATGTCATCGAGCTACTGGATGATTGGCAAAAGCACGGCGTAAAAGGCCATTTCGAAGGTGATTACCCGTGGATGCCTTATCACGAGTTCTTAGCCCGGCAGTCCGCAGCACTGGTCGGTGCCTTGCCTGAAGAAGTCGTGATGATGAATTCCCTGACCGTCAACCTGCATCTGATGATGGTGAGTTTTTATCAGCCAAAAGGCATACGCACAAAAATACTGATCGAAGACCACGCCTTTCCCTCCGATCATTACGCGGTTGAGTCACAACTGAAACATCATCAACTCGATGTGCAGGAAAATATGTTGTTGTGGTCACCGCGTGTCTGCAATGGCGTACAGGAAGAACTGTTGAATCATGACGATTTATATCAAATGATCGACCAGCAGGGTGACGAAATAGCGCTGATCCTGCTACCGGGTGTGCAGTATTACACTGGCCAGGTGCTGGATATGGAGAACATCACCGAAAAGGCTCACGTAAAGGGTATTTTGGTTGGCTTTGATCTGGCGCACGCCGCAGGCAACCTCGAAATGCAAATGCACGACTGGCAAGTCGATTTTGCCTGCTGGTGCAGCTATAAGTATCTGAACAGTGGAGCGGGTTCAGTTGCCGGCTGTTTTATCCATCAAAAGCATAGCCGGAATACCGATATCAATCGTTTCGCCGGTTGGTGGGGGCATGACAAGGAAAGTCGTTTCAAAATGGAAAATAACTTTAAAGCGATCGGCACCGCAGAGGGTTGGCAACTGTCGAATCCGCCGGTGCTGTCACTTGCCGCGATCAGGGGCTCGCTGGACACCATTGATCTTGCCGGAGGCATGCGTGCATTGCGCCAAAAATCTCTCAAACTCAGCCAGTACCTGATGGATTTAATCGAGGCTGAACTGGGTGACAGTATTCGTATTATCACCCCCAAAGCAGATGCGGAGCGTGGTTGCCAGGTATCCCTGATGGTGACCGTTGAAGGTCTGGATGGCAAAGCCATGTTCGATGCCCTGGAAGAAAACGGCGTAACGACCGACTGGCGTGAGCCCAATGTAATACGTGTGGCGCCGGTGCCGTTATACAACAGCTACCAGGATGTCTGGCACTTTGTACGTATTTTGAAAGAATGCCTGCAATGACCAATGCGGGACAGCAAAAGGCCAGCTTCACCATCGCCGGTGCAGGACCGGTAGGTGCGTTACTGGCAGTGATTTTGGGGCGTGCCGGATACCGGGTCAGATTGTTCGAATCCCGCCCCGATTCCCGCAAACAATCCATTTATCAGGGAAAATCGATCAATATCGCCTTATCAGACCGGGGTTGGCTGGCATTGGAATCGGTGGGTATTGACGAGCAGATTCGTCAACATGCAATTCCTATGAGCAAACGCGTGATGCATGGCATTGACGGCAGTCTCACCTCCCAGGATTACGGTAAGGATGGCCAGGCCATCTGGTCCGTTTCAAGATCGGGTATCAATGAGCAACTGCTTGATCTGGCCGAAGATGAGGCCTCCGTCACAGTCCATTTTGAGCAGCGTTTGCGGCAAGTGGATTTTGACAGTGCCTGTGCAACCTTCAGCAATCCTGATGGCAGCCAAATCGCCTGTTCCGATTACCTGTTCGGTGCCGATGGCGCGAATTCAAAGGTGCGGCGACTGGCGCAGGAAACACCACGCTTCAGTTATAGCCAGTCGTTTATGCCGCAGTGCTATATCGAACTGAGCATACCGGCCAATGCGGATGGCAGTTTCAAAATGGAAAAAGAAGCTCTGCATATATGGCCGCGAAAAGATTTTATGCTGATCGCCTTGCCGAACCCCGATGGCAGTTTTACCTGTACCTTGTTTTTAAATTACGAAGGTGATGTTTCATTTGCCGCGCTTTCTGATAGGTCTTTGGTGACAGACTTCTTTGACGCCAATTTCCCCGATGCCATGGTCTTACTGGAGAACCCCGTTGATGAATTCATGGGAAAATCTGCCAATCCGTTGTTCCTGGTCCATGTCGATCCATGGGTGATCAATAACAAAGTCGCTTTGATTGGTGATGCCGCACATGCGATGGTGCCTTTTTACGGGCAGGGTATGAATTGCGGATTTGAAGATTGCCGGGAGTTGGGTGAGTTGATCGAGCAGCATCGAGGTGACTGGGCAAAGATATTTCCCGCCTATCATCACAGACGAAAATCTAACGCCGACGCCATCACTGAACTGGCCAGGCGGAATTTTGTTGAGATGAGCGAGCTTTCCGGCGATCCAATATTCCTGTTACAAAAGAAAATCGAAGCAAAATTTCATCACATGTACCCCAAGTTGTGGACGCCGTTATACTCAATGGTGACCTTTTCTCCATGGCTGCCTTATACCGAGGCGCTGGCAATCGGTGAACAGCAAAAAACGATCATGCGACAGATAATGCGAATAGCTGATATTGAAAATTGTTGGCAAGAAAAGTTTGTGTATCAAAAATTACACAAACTCACATTGGCCCAGCTTGAACGCTGACACTTTTATGGATAAAAATAACATGAATGTATATGGACGTTGAACATGACAGACCCAAAGACAGATTCTGATATGAATACCAATAACCGGGACGTGGAAAAAAATATTCATACCGATTTCAAAGACGAGATGTCGTACGGTGATTATTTAAAACTGGACCGATTACTGTCTGCCCAGCAGCCGTTGTCTGGCCAGCATGATGAAATGCTGTTTATCATTATCCATCAAAGCAGCGAGCTATGGCTGAAGCTTGCCTCCCACGAAATAAACCGGGCATTGGCATGCATCCGAGAAGATAATTTTGGACCGGCTTTCAAGGTGATATCGCGGGTCAAACAAATATTCATCCAGTTGACCCAGTCATGGAATATCCTGTCGACATTGACGCCAAGTGATTACCTCAAATTCAGAGATGACCTGGGGCACTCTTCCGGATACCAATCGGCGGAATATCGTAAGCTGGAATTTCTGCTCGGTAATAAAAACAGGGATATGCTCAAAGTCCATGCCAGCAACCCCGATGTTTACCAGGCCTTGGATCAATTACTCAAGCAACCCAGCTTGTATGACGAAGTCATCCGGGCCCTGGTCAGGGCCGGTTTTAATATTGATGATTCACAACTCGACAGAGATTTCACCCGGCCTTATCTGACTAACGCGTCGGTATTGGCTGCATGGTTGACCGTTTATCGACAACCGGAAGAATATTTTGATCTGTACGAACTGGCAGAAAAACTGGTTGATATTGAAGATGCTTTTCAACAATGGCGCTTCAAGCATATGTATACCGTACAGAGAATTATCGGTCAAAAACAAGGTACCGGTGGTTCTTCCGGGGTGGCCTTTTTAAAGAGAGCACTCGAGGTGAGTTTCTTCCCCGAACTGTTTGAAGTGAGAACGCATCTCTAAAAATGATATCTTCAAGGCGCCTCGAAACAGCAGCGCCCGCGCCAGGTGGTGTACCGTATCCACAGTTGCATGAGTTGATCCTTGGCCTGGCCGCAAAAGGTCGTTTGGTCGGAATGGATATTGTCGAAATCACACCGTCCCGCGATCTCAACGAGATTACCTGTATTACCGCTGGCCAGTTGATATTGAATTTCATAGGTCTGACGGCCAGAAATTTGCCTGGAGCAAATAACAGTTAACAAAAACAAACAAACAAGAAAATTCGATATCCAGCATTGGTTGATCATGGTTGTGCTCAGTGTCTCGGGCGGTTTAATTTTTATGGCACCATTCCTGCGTGAGGTTTATTACATCCCGATGCAGGAGGCCATGAACCTCAGCAATACCGAGATGGGTATACTGATGGGTGTGTTTGGCGCCGTAGGTTTGTTAACGTACTTCCCTGGAGGTTGGCTGGCAGATCGGGTTTCATCAAGAAAACTCATCACGCTGGGAATGTTGGCGACAGGGGTCTCCGGGCTGTACTTCTCAACATTTCCCGACTTTGTAGCCAATCTGGTTTTACATGCATTTTGGGGTATCAGTATTACTTTGGTTTTTTGGGGTGCAATGATCAAGGCGACGCGTGGCTGGGCACCGGCAGATGAACAAGGGCGCGCCTTCGGTATCCTGGAGACCGGCCGCGGGCTCAGCGAAGTACTCAGCCACACGGCCATGCTGGCATTGTTCGCCTGGCTGGGTAGCACCTATGCAGCACTCTCAACCGTTATTGTGGCATTTTCCCTTTTCAATATATGTCTGGGTGTCGCTGCCTGGTTTCTAATTGAGGACAGTGACCGTGAGGAGGCCGGCATGCAGCACAAAGTTGGTTTGCAGGAAGTGAAACAAGTGTTGAAAACACCTGTCGTCTGGTTAATATCCGTGGTCATTCTGTGTGCCTACAGTGCCTACTGGGGCTCGTTCTTTTTCACACCCTATGCCAGCGATGTTTTCCTGATGAGCGTCACGATGGCCGGCGTGCTCAGCGTTGGGCGTATGTGGCTGAAACCATTTGCGGCATTAGCCGCCGGTTTCCTGGGTGATAAATTTGGCATTTCAAAGACAGTCGCAATCAGCATGGCCATCACTGCCGCCAGTTTTGCTCTATTTGCCCTGACACCTTCTGTGCCCTCTATTCTTCCGCTGGTCATTTTCAATGTTGCCATCTCGGCCACCTTTATTTTTGCCTTACGCGGTATTTACTTCGCATTGCTGGAGGAGGGCGGTATACCGCTGGCACTAACCGGCACCGCTGCAGGCGTTGCCTCAGCCATAGGGTTTATCCCTGATATCTTTATGCCGGTTATAGGTGGTTACCTGCTGGATGCATATCCTGGTATAACAGGTTACCGTTTACTATTTGGTTTTGTGGCGATACTAGCGGTAATTGGGCTTATTGCGTCCGTTCTGATCGTACGAATTCACAAAACCAGAGCAGTGATTAGCGTTTAGCGGCCCTGCCTGCGAATCTGTGAATTGTCACTATCAGGGCGACTTAGTACATGAAAAACTCAAAGTTTCGCAAACAGATCAAGAACATCAATATATACCCGCCTTTCCTGGGCGCGGGTATTCGCGTGAGATCATTTCGAGGCGGAGCTGGTTGATGAGGCGGGACAAGTAGTGGCTCGCATCAGCAAGGAAGTCTATGTGCGATCCGAAGCCGCAAGTGGAGGAAGGTAACAAAACTGTAGTGTGAGGATTCTTGTCGCGCGCGTAAAAGGCTGATTGCTCAAACCACTAAATGAATTTCAAATATTTTTGAATCTCAGCACCCCACCCCAACTGATTATCAATATTCAGATCTGAGTTACTCCTTGATTATGTTGGCAATGATCATGCTGAAGTCTGCAGCAGGCGCTGAATGCGTAATTGCTCCGACGCTGATTACATCCACGCCCGGTAAGGCGTAATCTGCAATGGAATTCAATTTGATGCCGCCCGATATTTCTACAATTGCGGCCTTGTTTATCAAAGTCACTGCCTGTTGGATCTGTGCCGGTGACATATTGTCCAGCATAATGACCTCGGCCCCTGCCTCCAGAGCATCTTTAACATCGTTTAACGACTCGGTTTCCACTTCAATTTTTGCACAATGCGGTGCGGACTTACGGGCAAGCTTTACAGCTTTTTTCAATGATCCTGTGGCTGTAATGTGATTTTCCTTTATTAACACATGCTCGCTTAAAGACGCCCGGTGATTGAAGCAACCACCGCAACGCACGGCATATTTTTCCAGTGCACGCCAGCCGGGTGTGGTTTTGCGGGTGTCGACGACCCTGACACCGGTGCCGGCTTTGGCCGCTGCTGCGGCAAACTGTTGTGAAAAAGAGGCAATACCGGATAGCCGTTGCAGGAAGTTCAATGCAGTTCGCTCAGCGATTAGCAGTGAAATGGTCGGGCCCGTTGCCAGCAACACAACACTGCTATTGGCGACCTGGTCACCATCGCGGTGCTTGAGTTCGACTGATACCGCTGGGTCCACCCGCTCAAAAACACGCGTGGCAATATCAAGACCACAAACCGTCATGTCTTGACGCGCGAAAACCCGGGCCATCGATGTGTGATCTGGCGGAAAGATGGATTGGCTGGTCACGTCGCCGTAAGCAGCGTCTTCTTCCAGCGCCAAATCGATCAGGGTGTCAATTCTGATTTGCAAATAATTATCCTTTTGATATGAGTTTGTATAAGCGGCTAGATACAGCCTGTTGGCTTCGGTAAACCGGCAATTTTGCAGCCTTGTCGGCCCGGACCGTATGGAAATAATCCGTACAGGTGAGTGCTGTTGCCTTTATCGGCACCCAGTTTGTTCCTGATTGCCTTGGTCAGAATCCGGGCCCCCGGCGCAATCTGGTATTGCTCATAGTATTGACGCAAAAAATTCACAACTTCCCAGGCGTCATCATCCAATTCGATTTTCTCAGCTTCGGCAATCACCACTGCCAATTGAGGATTCCATTGGCTGACATCCATGAGATAGCCTTCATCATCGTGCTCGACAACTGTGCCGTTTAGTTCATATGCCATGACTTGCCTTTCTTCTCAGGATGAAGATCCGGTCTACAACCAGGACTGTGTGACATCGTGCTCAACCACCAAATCAACGAAGCCGTCATAATCTACCACATTCATTCCGTCGGTCAATGTGCTCTCATCCAGACCCCGTGCCGACATGTCGGGACCGAGTACATAAAAAGTCAGATCACCCGCGCGGTCGTTTACAGCCCCGGAGTGGGCGGTTCCACAAATTGCCGCGTACACGCCGTCTTCGATAAAAAGTATCGAACTACCGGCTTTAGCCAGACGCAGACAGCTTTGCAGGGCATTTCTTTCGAAAGGGGATTTGTTAACCAGGTGCAACATCTTACTCATGAGCTGATCACTACGTCTTGCTGCGCCATGATGTCGCTTAATTTATTTGCAGGAATTACCTCAACCGGGATCACAAGATCTTCGGCAGTCAGACCGCGTGCCTGCAGTGATTCCTGTTCGACGTATATTTTTTCAATCTCGAAATCTTCAAGTGCAGCGTATGCCCTGGAAAAATTCCTGGTGCCAATGGCCGTTGTGTCCTGGTTCTTTTTCAACTGATAAACACCATCATCAATAAAGACAAGACTGACGTCCTGATCGAATGCGGCGGCAACCAGGACAACTTCAAGACATTCCTGTGCGTAGATCGTGCCATGCGGCGCTCTGCGGTTGACGTACATGAAGCGTTTAACGACTGTAGCTGCAGCATCACTTTGTTCCATCTGGCCTTGTTCCTTCATTCGCCAAATACCACCAGACGGTCATTTTGAATACCCGCTTCCACCAACTGGCCGAGACCGGATAGTCGAAAGCCATCCCGCAGAACGTCTTCTCCAATGCCACGGCGTAATGCCGCAGCAATACACACCACCAGATCGATACCATGCTCTTTACCTAATTCAGCCCACAGGGCCACCAGGTTGCGATCATCGCTTTGAGGCGTTGAAAACTTGTTGGCGTTGTTAACGCCATCGTTGTAGAAAAACACCCGGGTAATATCGTGTCCTTTGGCAAGCGCAGCCTGAGTAAAGCGGTAGGCGCTATCTGAGGCCTGGTGTGTATACGGGCCTTCGTTAATCAGGATTGCAATTTTCATCATGCAAGTTTCATAGATGGATTTTTAAATTTCCGTTCAAACAGTCATTTTCTTGCAATCGAATTGTATCGCACTCGCTTTTTCGATCACATTGAATCAAGCTTATCTTGATAAAGAATTACTCGGCAACAACTAACAGCATAGAAGCCCATTATGGATCATTTTCCCATCTTTCTTAATCTGAAAAACGCCCGCGCACTGGTGGTTGGCAGCGGTACGATTGCTGCCCGCAAGGTCGATCAACTATTGCGCACCGGTTGTCGGTTGACCGTGGTTGCTCCGTTGTTGGGTGACGAGCTTGCAATGTTGGCAGACAAGCATGATTTCGAACATCAAACGAGCGAGCTTTGTACGCAGGACCTGAACGGCTGTGTCGTCGTTTTTGGTTGTTCACAGGATGATGCAATCAACCAGTTGCTCTACGAGTTTGCGACCAGGGCCGGCATACTGGTCAATGTCAGCGATGATGCCGAGAGATGCAGTTTTATCATGCCTGCCATTGTGGATCGCAATCCGTTGCTGATAGCCATATCAAGTGGCGGCACATCACCTTTGCTGACGCGTATGCTCAAAGCACGTTTTGAGACCTTAATTCCGGCGGCCTACGGTCGGCTGGCAGAATTTGCCGGCAGTTATCGTGACAGAATAAAAGCCCTGATCCCAAATTTGACTAAGCGTCGTCGGTTCTGGGAATCAATGGTTTCCGGACCGGTTGCGGAACACCTGTATTCCAACCAGCAAGAGCAGGCCGAGACCTTGATGGAAAGCTTGCTGCAAGATGCTGCAGTGGCCGGTGACAAGCCACCGGTCGGTGAAGTTTACCTGGTCGGCGCTGGTCCGGGTGATCCGGATTTGCTGACTTTTCGCGCGCTTCGATTGATGCAGCAAGCCGATGTGGTGTTATATGACCGCTTGATCGGTGACGGTATTTTGAACCTTGTCCGTCGTGACGCCGAGCGAATTTACGTCGGCAAACTTCCAAAAGACCACACCGTGCCGCAGGGGGAAATCGGCAATATGCTGATCCGTCTCGCACAGGAAGGTAAACGTGTATTGCGTCTGAAGGGTGGTGATCCGTTTGTTTTCGGGCGGGGTGGTGAGGAAATTGAGGCCCTGTCAGAAAAGGGCATTGCATTTCAGGTCGTCCCTGGTGTGACAGCCGCCAATGGC